>Ga0172375_10000043_pt1 | contig 171592 bp, 158 predicted proteins | sample LakKiv1m_FD_114537 | JGI IMG/M metagenome (GOLD analysis project Ga0172375, IMG submission 114537) | Freshwater microbial communities from Kabuno Bay, South-Kivu, Congo - kab_092012_11.1m | ecosystem: Environmental > Aquatic > Freshwater > Lake | place: Democratic Republic of the Congo... | reverse complement strand
TTGCATGCTTAAGGCACGCCGCCAGCGTTCATCCTGAGCCAGGATCAAACTCTCAAAAAAATTTCCTATCACCGTTTAATTCACCAAGATATTTACTGTACTGACTATACTGCTTGCAAATATGTTAATGAGCGAAAAAGAGAGAAAAAAAAGCCCGCCTTGTGTGCGGGTTAATCCCTATAACACGAAGCGAATTGGCTTACTTTCTCATTGCAAAAGTCAATTATACGGGAAGGGTTCCTTCGCGTCAATCCCCAATACACATTTGTTTTTTTACTGCCCATTCAGTTATAATTATTTCATATGTTCCATACGATAAAACAACTCTTCATCCTCGGAACACATTCAAATAAGATTTGGATTATCCCCGTGGTCCTTTTCCTCGTCATCATCGTCCTATTAGTCGTCGCTGCACAAGTAAGCCCCCTGCCTGTCTTCCTCTATCCGATTTTATGAACGTAATCAAAAAAATAAACACGGCGTTTTCTTCACTCATCGTCAGCATCTTCTATATTATAGGTATTGGACTAGCATGGATCATCCATATCTTGTCAAACCGCTCCGAGCAAAAAACAGACAGCTTTTGGATACCGACAGCAAAGAAAAGATTTCCGAAACAGTATTTTTCATCACCCTATTAACATATGACTATTCTCGGCATCTCAGCGTTTTATCATGACAGCGCAGCAGCAATCATCATCGATGGAATTGTCGTCGCGGCACTTGAGGAAGAACGCTTTACACGGATAAAGCATGATAATCAATTTCCTCATCTGGCAATCGCACGTGCGCTGCAGCTTACCAATCTGACTATCGACGATATTGATGTCGTATGCTACTACGAAAAACCGTTATTGAAATTTGAACGTATATTGACCACGTTCGTTACTACATACCCTAGCGCTATGAAACCATTCATACAGGCGATACCTGATTGGGTAAGCAATAAGCTGCATGTCGAACAAATCATCAGGAAAGAACTCCATTTCAAAAAATACATCATGTATGTGCCGCATCATCTTTCTCACGCGGCCTCATCGTTCTTTACCTCGCCATTTACCCACGCAGCAATACTGACCATTGATGGTGTTGGAGAATATGAAACAACGGCACTGTGGTCAGCGACGGATAATACCATTACTCCCATCGCATCGATTGATTTTCCCCATTCCGTTGGACTGTTGTATTCAACGTTCACTGCATTCCTCGGATTTAAAATCAATGAGGATGAATATAAAGTCATGGGACTTGCCGCATACGGAAAACCGCTCTATGAACTGGAAATACGGAAACTTATTGATATAAAACAAGATGGCAGTTTTCATCTGAATCCGGCATATTTTGGCTTCCAAAACTCATTTTGTATGTGGAATTCTACGTTTGAAACGCTTTTTGGAAACCCAAGAAAACCACATGGACCAATCGAAAAACGTCATAAAGATCTTGCTGCAAGCATACAAAAAGTGACAGAAGACGTCATCATTTCTATGCTGAATCATCTTGGAAGTGTGACAAAAGAAAAAAACCTCTGCATGAGTGGTGGCGTTGCACTCAATGCGTTGGCAAACGGCAAAATTTATGAACGCACTCAGTTCAAAAAAATCCATATTTTAGGAAGTGCAAGTGATAGTGGAACAGCAATTGGTGCAGCCCTGTATATCTATTACCATTTCTTTTCAACCACAACAAAACAACATGTTGCACTCACAACACTTTCACTCGGCACGAGCCCAAGTGATGAAGAAATCATTTGTATTCTCGACCAATATCCGACACTTACCTATCAGGCAATTCACGATGAAAAAGTATTGCTCAAAAAAGCCGCCTCGCTTCTTGCACGAAAAAAAATAATCGGGTGGTTTCAAGGGTCAATGGAATTTGGGCCACGCGCACTTGGACATCGTTCAATTCTTGCTGCAACAAACCCCAAATCTATGAAAACAAAAATGAATATCATTAAACATAGAGAACAATTTCGACCATTCGCTGGATCAGTCTTACAAGAATCAGTTCATGAGTATTTTAATGTGCCCACAAAAAAATACAATTCCCCGTTTATGAATTTCTGTTTTCAAGTTCATGAAAAAAAACGACAAGCACTTGCAGCGATTGTCCATCAAGACGGAACATGCAGAATTCAAACCGTATCAAAAGAAAATGGGAGATATTATCGTCTCATCAAAACCTACGCTAAAAGAACACACATTGCTTGCATCATGAACACGAGTTTTAACCTGAAGGGTGAACCAATTGTTGAAACCCCTCGTCAGGCAATAGAAGATTTTTTGAAAACACCAATGGATTATTTATTCATCAATGATTTCTTCATTAAAAAACAATATACTAAAAAATGAATGAAACAAGTATTCAAATCATGTATTGGCATATGCATTGTCATTCTTATCGCTGAAGGAATTCTTCGATATCTCACCCACACCTCAGCAAATATAAAATTTTTCACCACCAATCCATATCAACAAACATACTTTGCTGAACAAACTGGGTGGAAAGGCATCACTGCTGTTGCTTGTCCCAAATTTATCCAATACCCAGGCGCAGAACTCAACGGATTTCTCCTTAATTCTCATGGATTTGCCAGTCCTGAATATCCATATCAAAAATCTGAAGATACAAAACGCATTGTGTTTTTAGGAGATTCACAAACAATTGGCGAAGTACCATACCCAAACAGTTTTGTTCGCCTGATAGAATCAAGATTTCAAAAAGAGCAAAAAGAGATAGAAGCAATAAATCTCGGCGTTATCTGTGTGGGTCCAGCAATGGAAAAACAGGTGCTTATTCATGAAGGACTGAACTTCCAGCCAGACGTCGTCGTACTCGGATTTTTTATCGGAAACGATTTTGAAGATGACAAAGATGTACTCAATACGTACAACATGACAAAAACAAAAACACATCTTCTTCCTTTTTGGGTCTACCAATCTCGCCTCTATTCACTGCTACGAAATATGCGTTTATATCTCGTCTACGGAAAAGAATCTCCACTTCTGTCTATCAAAAAGGAGACAAAAACCGGAATCGACACAAACGAATATGGATACTATGATCCAAATAAACCAACTCTTTCTGAAACTGATTTTATCAAATTGGAAACAAAAAAATCACAACTTTTTGATCCAACAAATTATGCCTATTTTGCAATAGATACAGTTTTAAAAAATATTCTTGAAATGAAACAGCTCACAGAAACAAACGGCGCTCATTTCCTCGTGCTTATCATTCCTGATGAAATACAAATTAATACCCACCTGCAAGAAACAGTCAATAAAAACTCACCTATCAATCCTAATGACATCTCATTACCACAGCGTATACTCAAACAATTTTTTGATCAGCAAGACATCGCATACATTGATCTGTTATCATTTTGGGAAGCAAGTCCTGCTGCACAAAATTATTACAGACCACGGGATACGCATCTGAATATCGAAGGAAACCAAGCGGTTGCAGACATCCTCTATCCTCGCCTACAAGAATTATTGCAGTAAACAATCCTTACTGTTCACAAGGAATAGTGTTAGATTTCAAATAATTAAAAAACTGTGTTGCCAAAAATGAATGTCCTTTGACAGTTGGATGCTGGTCCTTAAAACGATCATAATCACCAGGATATGGCACGTAGGTTGTATTGATATGCATCGCACTAAATATAAAAATAGACTCCTTTATTGTTTCTGGTAACGGATTATATGGCATGATGATAAACTTGCCTAAAACAAGATTCATCAGTTCATTGAGATACCCAAATTCACGTTGTCTCATTTGTTCACCCGTAGTTTCTCCTTGCTCAGCAACCAATTCTTGATACGCCAATGTGTATGATGGATACATATCTCCCTCTTCCCGTAATGTTTTAAGTCTCACCGGATCAAGCGCGAGCATATCCTTATATTTCTGTATTTTTCCACGCAATAATTCATTGGAAAAATCATAATCATCTTGACTCGTCAAAAATAATACTACATCAGGACTATATCGAATTCCCTTTCGCTTAAATCGCTCCAAACTGTATTGCATATCGTACCCAGCAACTCCTAAGTTCAAAACCTCAAACTTTGAAATGTTGGAACAGTGCATAGAACTATTAAGTATATCTTCTAATTGTTCCGTCCAATTATCCTTCGTTTCAACAAGTGCGCCTTCTGTAAACGAATCTCCAAGCGCAACAATGCGATACGTTCCTATTGGCTTTTCAACCGCATAGTCATACCGTTCATTCAACCCATCTGCGTTGATTGTTTGTACTACTTTTTTGTTAATTCCCACGATAGATAAATCGTACACAGTACGTCCCAAAGGTTTTGGCTCGTAGTAATACTTTAAGCCAGAAATAAATGGAAAGATAACTGATTCAATCGAACGAGGAGTCAACATGATTGGACCTGATAAACGATGAGAAAATGAATTTTTTTTCACTATGACTTGCAAAAGGAAATAAATGAGTGCAAATTGTGCAATACAAACAACGAAGAACAATAGTTTTTTATTGGTATGCATACTGCATTTAAAAACACTAAAAATCTAGATTAATCTATGCTTCACAATATCGTAAAGAATAATCCCAGTCGTCACCATGACGTTTAAGGAAGTATTGATACCAAACATGGGAAGTTCCACAATTGTATCAACCAAATGCAGCACTTCTTTACTCACGCCGTATGTTTCGTTTCCGACGATGATTGCAATAGGGGTTTTGTACACAACATCGCCAAATGGAATACTTTTTTCGTCTTGTTCAACAGCAAGAATCTGCCCATCAGGATGATTTTTTCGAAACGCAAATATCGCATCACTCGTTGTTTTTGCATATTCCCAGTCAACCCATTCCCACGTATTAATGGAAGCTTTTTTAATCCGTGTATTCGGAGGTGTTTCTGTTGCACCACACAAATATAATTTTTCCACGGCAACAGCTTCGGCAAGCCTAAAAATCGATCCGATATTATAGGTATCCAACACATTATCCAAAATAATAGTAATTGGATTTTTCTGTATCGCTCTCGCCACTTCTACATTGACTGGCTGTGTACGTAGCTCTGCAGCATTCATTTTCATGGGTGTATTATAAAACATTTTCCGACGAAAAAGGAGTAAAGCTATAATTCTTCGGCTTTTTTCAGTAGGACACGATATCGTCGTATCATGTCATTTGCCCGATCCATATGTTCTGCAAGTATATTCTGTTTCTCATCAGGATCAAGCGCTGTGTTATATAACTCGAACGGGATAAGCACATCTGCTCCCGTGTCTTTCACAAAAAGCTTGAAGTCCCCGTCACGAATGGTAGAAATATCAATTTGTGCTTTATTTCCCTGTGCAATGATCAAACGACGCCCAAGAGATTCATTTTGAAGGAGTGGTAGCACACTTTTTCCATTAAATGGATACCTCTGGTAAATGCCAACTGCTTCCAAAATCGTTGGCGCAAGATCAACGGTCTGTACATGCTCATCCACAACAGTAGGCTTCACATTTGGAATAGAAAGAACAAATGGCACCTGTGTATTTGTATCATAGAGCGTTGCGTGCATCAGCTCCCCATGTTCCATAAATTCTTCTCCATGATCCCCTGTAATAATGACAATGGTATTAGCAGATAATCCTGTTGTTTGCATCTGTTCTCGTAGCGTTCCTAACAACTCTTGATCCATCGTATGAATAACCTGATCATACAGTCCTTGAATAAACGCAATGTGTTTAGGATTTTGTCCATCAATGCGTCCCCAATATTCAAATGCTTTTTGATAATCTAGCATCATTGCTTCTCCCCAAAAATCAGTCTTGTACGCAGCGTCGTACAGGGATGATGCTTCTTGAAACGAAGAAGCATTTTTGAGTGCTTCTACCAACGATTTAATTTTTTGTGGAGCAGTATGAAAATCTCCATTCTCAAGACCCAATGGCAATCGATAGAGTAAATATTGATAATATTCTGGTGTTAAATGTGATTTATAGATATCATTCCACGCGACCGGCAAAAATTGGTCCTTTTTGTCTACATATAAAAGAGGCGCATCTTCAGTTAGATACGGACCATGACATGCGTAGGTATGATAAAAAAGAAATGTTTTTTTTCCCGCGTTCGTATTCGATGCCATCTGTGCTAACGCTTTCGTTATATAAGCTTTTTGATTCCGAAGATATTTGTAATAGTCATCATCCCATGTTGTGATTCCTGAGCTATACACCTCTCGTTCAGGAAACGTATCGTCATCATGTGGTGCAAAAAAAACTGTATCATATCCATGTTGCTCTAAGATGTCAGGTAAAAAAGGTGTTGACGGATCTCTATGATTTGAAAAAGGAAATACAAGATTACTCACGAATGAAAATGTTCCTGTAAACATCGATGCGTGTCCTGGAAACGTCCACGTCGCATTTGAATGCATGTTCTTAAACAAGACGCCTTGAGATGCTATTTCGGTTAAATTTGGTGTTGTATCGCGCTCATAACCATACGTTGACATATGCTTCGCGCCGCATGTATCAAGCGAGATAAGAAGTACATTACAATCCTTACAAAGCGTCTGTTGTGATAAAGAAGCCACACGCTTTATCACATAGAACGTCCCTGTTATAACCAAAACACTGCTAACAATTCCCACTAACCACACGCGCATTCTTTTGTTAAACACAGGAATCTTCCTCATATATCAATGTGTGCGTTTAGTATGTTTCTTTTTCTTCATATGAGAAATTGGACGGGATGCGACACGGCGTTTTTTTATATATTGATAGCCCATCATGACACCAAATCCGATACCTGTTCCTAACACAGCGCCAGCCAAGACATCTCCAGGAAAATGGTATCCCAAATAGATACGCGAAAATCCAATAAGAATTGCTAAACTAAAAAAGAATTTCTTAAACCGTGGCTTTTTATACGTTAGAACGACAGCAAGCGCAAACGCAAGTGTGGCGTGACTAGAAGGAAATGAATACCCATTGGGAAATCCCACAGAGATAACACCCTCTAATATATTGGATGGACGAATTCTGGCAACAATCGACTTGACAAGGACTTCTGAAAAAAACCAACTCAATATGCCGGTAATGGCAAGTGGAAGAAAAAAATGTTTATCTCGTTTTTCTTCTCTGATAATGAGCCAAATACCGATAACAAACCAAATAAATCCGCTATCTCCTAATCCAGACAACATGCCAAAAAAACCATCACCGAGCCACCCATGTGGCAAATGATTGATTGTGTAAAAAACTGTTGTATCGATATCTCCAATCGTCGGCATACCTTAAACGTATCAAATAAATCGATTATCTACTAGATGGAATTTTAGGCGTTGCGGACGCGGATGCTGTCACTATCGGAATTGGTGTTGGAGAAATAAAAATAATTTTTATCGAACCCTCTGCAGGAACTGGGGAAATAACTTTTCTTCCGGATATAATAATACCGATAACAACGATGACAAGAACGACAAACCCGACGAGTATTGTTATTGCTGCGATAGTCTTCGTCCGCTCTTCCATATATGTATCATACTACTTTATGTCCTCTTTTTTCCAAGCAGCGAATGTACAGGTGGGATAATTACTACATCCATAAAACGTTTTTCCATACCGCGTTTTTTTTACGACAATGTCTCCCCCACATTTCGGGCATTTCATATCAATGGTTTCCAATTTCTGTCTCGTATATTTACACGTCGGAAAATTACTGCAAGCAATAAATTTCCCAAATTTTCCAGTACGTATAACGAGCGTGTTACCGCATTCTGGACACTTCTCATCAAGTTCTTCAACCGGTGCTTTCACTTTTTCCGCTGTTTCCATGGTATTAGCTATAGCTGCAGCAAATGGCGTGTAAAACGCGCGTAAGACTGGTGCCCATTCCTTTTTTCCATTTGCTATTTCATCCAAACTACCTTCCATAGCAGCAGTAAACGGCAAACTCATAATTTCTGGAAAATACATAACAAGAAAATCCGTCACTTGATTTCCTAGGTCAGTAGGTTCAAATTTCTTTTCAATTTTTGCCACATATTGTCGATCAATAATCGTTGAAAGAATAGGTGCATACGTACTCGGTCGTCCGATATCTTTTTCTTCCAGAGCTTTGATAAGACTTGCCTCAGTATATCGAGGAGGCGCTTGTGTCTCATGCGCTTCTGGGAGCGCTGATGAAAGCGTTACTGTCTCACCAACCGCAACAGCAGGTAAAAGTGCATCATTTGCTTCATGTCCCATAATCACCAAAAATCCATCAAATTTGATCACCGATCCCTGTGACTGAAATACATAAGCGTTACTACTTGTGATGACTATGGTCGTCGAATCAAATAAGGCTTCTTTCATCTGACTTGCGACTGCTCGTTTCCAAATGAGCTCGTACAATCTGACATGATCATGATTAAATTCTGGATTCTCTTTCAACTGCTCATCGCTTACACCAACACTCGTTGGACGAATTGCTTCATGCGCCTCTTGTGCTACCTTTGATTTTGTCTGAAACACACGCACACTCTCTGGAATATATGTTTTTCCATATACGGTTGAAACAAACTCGCGGACCTCGCCAACAAATTTATCAGACAAATTCACGCTATCTGTACGATGATACGTAATCAATCCTTCTTCATACAGTTTTTGTGCAAGCTGCATGGTTTTTTTCGCAGAAAAATATAGCTTTCTCCCTGCATCCTGTTGAAGCGTGCTTGTCGTGTATGGAGGCTGTGGAGACCGCTTTGTTTCTTTTTTGTCCACTGCACTCACAGTAAACGGTGCTTTAAAATCAGTGATGATGGTATGTGCCTGATCTTCTGAAAGAATAGATGTTTTGGTAGTGGTGTATTTTCCATCAAATAATGTAAGAGCAACCGTCTCTTCATATTTCTTCCCGTCATGAGATACTAAATTTGCAGGAAACCCCTCCGAACCGACAAAATTTCCTACAATCGTAAAATACGGAACTTTCGTAAATTTAGCAATTTCCCGTTCCCGCTCAACGATAAGTCTGACGGTCACAGATTGCACACGACCTGCAGATAGCCAACGTTTAGACAGTTTTTGCCACAGAATAGGAGATAATTTATACCCCACTAATCGATCCAAAACGCGTCGAGCTTGCTGTGCCTCCACAAGTTTCATGTCGATAACCCCTGGATGTTCGAGTGCATGGGCAATCGCGGATTCCGTAATCTCATGAAATGTAATGCGTTTATATACCGTTGGTGTTTCTTCTTTTTTCTTTGATTTTTTTGGTTTTGCTTCATCAAGAATGGAAGCAACATGCCATGCAATCGCCTCTCCTTCACGATCAGGGTCTGTGGCAAGAATGATGTCATCTGCTTTTTTTAGCGCACTCACAAGTTCATTAACCTGCTTTTTTTTATCTTTTGGAACAATGTAACTCGGAGCAAAATCATGTTCGACATCCACGCCAAGTGTCGACTTCGGCAAGTCCCTGATATGCCCCATGGTGGCAAGCACAGAATACTTCCCTTTTAAAAACCGTGTCAGTGTTTTTGCTTTTGTTGGTGATTCAACGATGATTAATGGCATACACATTTCCTCCAATGTCTTTTACTCGTTCACCCAATTCTAAAACGGTGATACTAGCAGTAACCTCACTTGCTGTCAAACCAGTAGCTTCAATGAGTGCGTCAATATGCAATGATTCTTGACTCAGTACCGCAAGAATTTTTTGCTCCTGACTGTCTCCTGCTACAACACACGTCTTTTTATTGTTGTCCGAACGGGCACTGTTTGCAAGTCCCAAACTCGACAAGACATCACCTGCTGATTCAATTATCTCGGCACCATCTTTGATAAGTTTTGCGGGCGCTTTGCTCATGGGACTTGTGATTGCTCCTGGCACTGCAAAGACATCTCGACCTTGTTCCGCCGCGTACCGAGCAGTGATAAGCGCACCACTGTCTTCAGTTCCTTCAACAACGATTACAGCACGCGACAATCCACTAATAATTCTATTTCTCGCGGGAAATAATCTTTTGCTTGGACGGAGCCCAAGCGGCATTTCAGAAACAATAGCACCAAATCCACCAGAGGCCAGTGCATCATAAATATGACGATTTTCTGCAGGCGCACAGACATCAGCGCCACACCCCAACACAGCAATGGTTTTCCCATCACATGCAATTGCTGTTTCATGAGCAACCGCATCAATGCCATAGGCCATACCAGAAATGATCGTGCATCCTGCGGCAACAAAATCACGAACCAATGTTTTTGTCACATCCTTCCCATATGATGTTGCTCTTCTGGTTCCCACAATCGCAATCGTACGGTGCATATCAATAGGTGTTGTTGTTTTTCCTTTCACATATAAAACAATCGGCGCATCGGAAATTTCATGTAATAGTTTTGGATAATGCGGATGTGTGAATGGAACAGGGATGACATGTTCTTTTTCCAACTGCTTGATATATGCATCAATAGAAAAGTTTTTCCTGAACTCAATAAATGATGCGCAAAGAACGGGAGGCAAATGAATTGATGCCAAGCTTTCAGAAGATGCATGCCATGCAGCTGCAGCGCTACCAAAATAGGATAACAAAAGTTGGAAGCGCACCGGCCCAATACCGGGAAATACACTAAACCCGATGAAGTACCGACTTTCCTCATCCATATCCTTCTTCTAGGCTATCATATTTTTAAAAAAAATTTACATGACACACAAAAATCATATATACTCCCTGTATTCCATCAATGTATGCATACATACAAAAAACCATATATTTCTGTCATCATTGTCACTTGGAATTCTGCATCTGATATACATGTTTGTCTCAGCTCGTTACAACAGTCGTTAAAAAAATATACGCATGAAGTATTCGTGATTGATAATTGCTCATCTGATTCCACTGTCTCTCTTGTCAAAAAACACCATCCTTGGGTCACGCTCTTACCACAACAAACAAACTGGGGATTTGGACAAGGAAATAATATTGGCCTAAAACAGACAAAAGGAACATATATCTGGTTACTCAATCCAGATACAAAAGTGAATGAAAAAGCAGTTCAAACAATGGTGAATTTTCTCGACAAACATCCAAATGTGGGTGTGGTCGGACCAGAACAATATAACGATAAAGGTAAACTTATCTTGATGAAAAGCCGAACGTCCGTCCAAGGATTTTTCGAGTATCTCATCGAGAAAATGATTTCGACAATCACGGGAAAAAATACAATACTTTTTCCCTATCCGCATAAAGCAACTATTTTAAACGCGGGATGTATCATGGCAAGAAGCAATCTGCTCCTTACAAAACAATGGTTTAATCCTGAATGTTTTTTATACGGTGAGGAGGAATATTTGTTTGCACAAATCAGAGAAAAAAAATGGAAAACATATTTCTTGCGCAATTGCTCAATTATTCACTATCGAGAAAAAAGCATCGGACAAACAGGAAAAAAATTACAATTTGCATTCGATAGTTTTATTCTTCTCCCAATGCGATCCTTGCATACACGAATCAAAAACAAACTATCGTAAAAACCACGCTTCAAATATCTTTTTGGCAACTGGGGATGCCTGATCACTTCCTTGCCCAGCTCCTTCAATAAGAACTGATATTGCCAATTCAGAATCTCCGGAAATAACTTTTTTTCCAGAATCAATCACTGCATCGTTGTATTGTTCTGAAATTGGAGCAAATGCAGTAAACCACGCATGGGGTTTCGTTTCCGCGCCACCAAATTCTGCAGTTCCCGTCTTGCATGCAACAGGTATATACGTAGGTTCTGCCGATCCTGATGCTTGTACATGAAAGTCAAATAACGGCCAGCCAGTGCCTCCTGTCGCACACGCATCCCGCATACCACTCGTTATTGTTTCAATAGTAGATTTTTCGATGTGGAGCGTCTTACAGGTTGCACCTTGGAACCGATTATCAGTGACTTTTTTAATCGTTGGCTTACAAAGATTTCCACCATTTGCGATGATGTCCGCCCACGTATTTACTTGTAAAGGCGTCGTCAAAAGATACCCTTGGCCAATGGACACATGATACGTATCACCAAGATACCAATCGTTATTTCGCATTTCCAAATCTTCTGGTGTGACAAACTGTGAATTTTTCCACTCTGGATCTGGCATTAATCCGCTTGCCTCACCAAAAAGTTCGATGCCGCGAGGTTTTCCAATCCCTACTTTTTTTGCCCAATCTGCAAGCTTCGTGATTCCTAACCATTCACCTGCTTTGTAAAAAAAGATATCATTTGACCGTTGGAGCGCCTTGGCAACATTGACCATGCCATCTGTTTTTCCATACTCAAGAAAAAACCAGTTTGGAAATTTGTACGGACCAATGGTAATCACTCCTGTATCCTCAACAGTTGTATCTTTATCAATAACCTTTTCCTCAAGCGCTGCAAGTGACGTCACAATTTTAAATGTTGACCCAGGTGGATACACGCCACCAATTGCACGATTAAACATTGGCAAATCTGGATTTTGCACAAGAGCGGTATATTGATCCGCAGTCATACCAGATGTAAATAAATTCGGGTTGTACGAAGGACTGGAATACAATGCTAACACTTCACCTGTTGCTGGCTTTGACACAACAACCGCACCTTTTTGTCCCTCGGGAAATGCAGTTTGTGCCGCAACAGCAATTCCAATATCAAGAGAAAGCGTAATATTTTCTCCTGCAATTGCAGGATCTGAACCCAACACACGAAGAATTTTCCCAGATGAATCCACTTCCACAAGTTCTTTTCCATTTTTTCCTCGGAGCCTCTCTTCAAAGACTTCTTCAGCACCAGTGCGACCTAACCTATCTCCTGACCTGTATCCACGAAGTGCGTAATATTCATCATGTACTTCTGCGTCTGTGAGTTCATTAATATATCCCAACACATGTGCTGTCGCCTCAGGATATAAATAAATCCGTTTATAATCCACTTCCAAAAAACTACCCACTGGTAATCCCGTTTTTTGCAACCTATCTCCTTCTTCCTCAGAGATACGAACAGTGCATTCCTCTGTAGCACGATCTCCTTCACACGGATGAATAAGCCGATATTCCGGAATATTTTGAACAAGTGGTTTACCAGTCCTATCCAATAACAGTCCACGTGGTGCATGTCGAACCAGTTCCCGTGTTCTATTTCCGTCAGCTAAATTTCTATATTGATGTCCCTTTACAACCGTTAAATCAAACAGTCGCCAAAGGAGTGTAAACAAGGCCAAACATAAACACACAGTAAACAATAAAAACCTGCCAGAACCACTCCACCAAGATTCCGCTTGTTCCCGAAACAATCGCTTGTCACGTACGCCACCGCCTGTCACATTATCTGAAAATGCCTCCCCAAGTTTCATAGTGTTAGTGTGGAATGTATCCAAAGCGAATACCAATATAGCCAACAGTAAGTCCAAATATAGTTCCAAGAAGTACTTGTCCAAGTGTATGCCGTTTCAGTACGACTCGTGACCAACACATAAGCGGAAGCATAAAAAATAACAGATTGATAAACCCACCAAACCAAGATGACACACACAGGAGCCATATTGCAAGTCCTGTGAGATGTCCTGACATTTTATATATCAGTGTCACCGCAAAAAACAAAAGGAATACAGCAAACATATAGAGGAAAAACGTTGTTATAACTGGTTCATTAAAAAGTGACAGTAAAAAAACGCCAAATGCAAAAAATCCTAAGAACACAATAAATGCTTTCACTCGCTGTTTCCTATCACTCATATCCCAATTTGAAATTTTCTTTTGTCGTAAGGCGCGGACAAGAAGAAGTATTGGTGGCAATATAATGACAAAAAGAATAATACTCCATTGCCACAGTATTGTGCCAAATGGAAGTTGTGCCTTCACAAAGACCATGACAAGAATAAAGAGGAACAATACAAGCGGTTCAAAAACTCGAGAGACGACTAAAGCAAATGACATAAAAGTTGGTAAAAAACCACGCGTTACACTTTTCTCTGTGCAACTTTCACATGAGAAAGGAGTGCTGCATTATCAAGTAATATACCACACCCACGGACAACGGCAGTTTGTGGATCTTCTGTAATCCATACAGGCATTTTTGTTTCTGTTGCAATGAGTTTATCAATGCCACGGATCAGTGATCCACCACCAGCAAGCACAATCCCGTGTTCTAAAATATCACCAACAAGTTCAGGAGGTGTTTCTTCCATAGTTTCACCAATTGCTTCAACAATCTCTTGGACAACAGGTGCAAGTGCTTCTCTTACTTCTGATTCGCTCACCCGAATAGATCGAGGTAATCCTGTTTCAATGTCCCTACCTCTGACTACTGCTTGTCTATCACTTTTTCCGACTGGATACGCACTACCTACCGCAATTTTTACAGCTTCTGCCGTTTGATCACCAATCAACATGCCGTATTTGACGCGAACAAATGTCTGGATTGCTTCATCCATTTCATCTCCTGCAGTCCTGATACTTCTGTTCACCACAATACCGCCAAGTGACAAGACAGCAATTTCTGTTGTTCCACCGCCGATGTCACAAATGAAACTTCCTGCAGAATCCTGAATTGGTAATTTTGAACCAATTGCGGCAGCCATTGGTTCTTCAATTAAGTATGCTTCGCGTGCACCTGCCATAAGCGCAGCTTCCTGCACAGCCCGGCGTTCGACTTCTGTCACTCCTGAAGGAATACCTATGACAACTTTGGGGCGGGGAATGTTCGGTAATAATCTAGTCTTTGGATGCTCATGTACAATGCCAATATAATATTTCAGCATTGCCGCTGTCGCGTCAAAATCAGCTATTACCCCATCTTTGAGTGGACGAAGTGCTTCAATTGTTGCAGGCGTTTTCCCAAGCATTCTCTTTGCTTCTTTCCCAATCGCAACAACTTGTTTAGAACGTTTCTGTCTCGCAACAACGGACGGTTCACGGATAAGCACTCCCTTTCCTTTTACATACACGAGCGTGTTTGCGGTACCCAAATCGATACCTAAATCATGAGAAAGTAGTCCAAAAAAGAAGTCAAACATAACTTCATGCATTCTATCACAAAATGAACGATGAACTGAAGTTACGCTTACTCAATTATTTTTTATTTCTTGCCTGTTGTTCCATGTGTGTAAATACATGATCAAAATTAAATCTTGGCTCGACAGTCTTGGCTCGGGCGACCACTTCATTCCAACGCATGTCAGATTTCAAGGTTTGTATCTCTTCAAGAGATAACGGACTACGTACAACATTCGCGATAAGTCTCCATGGAGCATCGGACATTTCATGTGTGCGATTTGCCCGATATGCCGTGATTACATCACGTTCTGTGAGGGCGAACGCATCAGCACCTCGGATTGCTTTTTTTGGTTGTTTCAAAATTTGCGCTTTTACTAGCGGCTCCAAATTAAATCCGAGAATTGTCTCCGCCGCCTGCCGCTCAACTCTCGGGAGTGGATTTTTTTCATCCCAAGCTCCCATTTCTGGCCCTGTATTTTCCCAAAAAAATCCTTCCCTTGTTTCAGGATTTTTTCCCTCAATTGGACGAAATTTTGACGTGTTTGGTTCTTTGACCATCGTGGTATTTTCTGTTCCATACACATCAAATCGAACGGTTTTATCTTTGTCTTTTTGTTTATATGCTTCAACGGTTGCTCCATCGGGAACGGTAACCATACCTCCGTGTGGCATACGCATTTCATTTTTTCCAATATGCAGTGTCAACGAACCGGTCGCATCCGATTGAACAGCAGAATTCGCCAGACCAATCTTCGTATCCGCTTTCCCCATACCATGTTGTATCTGACGAACATGAATATCACCAGCGCCTTCTGAAATTATTTTCATCGGAGAAAAATTAATGGAAGGTTTACCAAAACCAAAGCGTTCACCATTCATATATATCTATTATGAAGTATTTTTCAAATCAACACCACTTATACGTCAAATGCGTGAGGATAACGAAATAGACTACTCTCTTCTCTGCCCACAATCGAGTTGTGGAAAGGAAAAAGAGCAGGTGCAGTGAAATAGGAAGACCGATAGATTGGTCAATCAAATTTCACTACACCAGCTCAAGCCTCGAAAGAAAAATCATTAGCCGTCTTTACAGACAACCGATAACTTTTTTACCTTTCAGGCATCCTGTTTTTATACAGGTTGTGAATGAAGAAATTATATTTTCCCAATGAGCACTAATAAAAATGCTCCTACTAAGACTTGAAACAATATCAAGTCATAAGGCGACGCTATTTGCTGATTTCCCAGCACATACTCTGTGTAGGAAACGCCATAGCCGTCCATCTGTTCCCTCTTAATATTTGCGAAGATAAAATCTACCGCGATAAAAAGAAGGGCCAAAACAATTGGGTTTGCCAAAAAACTATACCAATGTCCGCTCGGAATATCGACAGATCGGAGCAAGACAAACAGCGCAATCACCAGAATGGATAAAAAGAATCCGTAAAAATTCTGGATACTTACTCGCATTCCTCTTCTATTTGGTCTCACAATCTCAATGAAACTGAAAAGGATCGCAATCAGAAAGTGTCCATAGGTCAACATGGTAAACATACCCATTGTGCCGAGCAGATGTAAATCTGACAACGTTTTCATAGAAGAAAGTGTGTACAAATAATCCGATGAGATGCCAAACAAAGTTTGAAACGTCCCAAGATTATTCATTAACACGCCGCCGCCTATTGCAACCACACCAAATACCATGACTGCGGGTGTAAGATCAAACGCTCCTGACAGGATTGCGCCTAATAGTAGGCCTAAAAATGCAAATGGAACAACCCATAATGCAATCATCAATCCTACTTGAGAACCAGTAATGATGACCTGCTGCAATTTCGACATCCCCATCAAAAAGAACACAAGAATGACGATAACAGCAATGATGGCATCACTATTTTGATGCGATCGTTTTCGATCAAGAAATCCAACCAACAAGATAATGACCAAAAACGCAACTGAAAACATCGTTTTTAGTTCATTTGTTGCAACATCATCACTGAAAAAATACCGAAGAACAACAGTATCTTCCTGCGTCTCCTGAATTCCTTCAATATAGATTGTCGGCAAGTCTGTTGACTGTGGTGTTTCAAGTACGAACGTCGAGACTACAACGGGCACTGATTCTGTTGGTGTTGATGTTACTTGCAATTTATTCGTCATCGCAGCGTCAATGCTGAACATCACGATTATTGCAATAATAGAAAAAACTACTACCAAGAGAATCTTTTTCCAAGGTAAATCACTGAGAGAAAAACCACCATCGTTGTTTGCTTCAACCTGTTCTTCCCGAATTGGTTTAATCCGAGAAGGCATAGTATGAACGTGACTATTTTGCGGTTGTTCTTCCTGTTCCAACCATACATAACCACACGATAAACATTTTCCATCGTTCAAGTCCCACGTTTTTTCCGTTGCGACAGTATTACAATTCGGACATTTAACTTCATCATTTGCACTCATTTCTCTTCTCCCTTAATTCTCCTGTTCTGGAGAATCATCTTGTGTATGATTTTGATCTGTTGTTTCAATTTCATTTTGAACTGGCTTCACTTGTTCAGTAATTCCATTGGCTTCTTCAAGGGATTTTTTTAAATTTTGTGCTAATATTATCAATCCCTCTTTTGCATCTTGATAGAAATCATTTGGGGTAACCACTCTCTCTTCTCCTTTATACAAATAATGTTTTTTTCTTCATTCACTTTTTAAATAGCAAAAAACTAGGTTCTATCCGTCTGGTTCATGAACGTATCCATGAATAACAGAGAGAACGTAGTCATTAACAAAGAGGAGTTTTGCTCCATCTTTGGAATTTTCATCGATAGATCCATCTGATGTACAAGTTCAGAGCTCTCAGAACTCGTTATTCAATCAAATGAATCTAAAGACGGCCCTGCGGTTAAACCTTACCAGTCTTGTGTAAAAAATTCTGCTTTTGGCTTCAGTACATCGCCACTTGAAGTTTCTTCCCACCGAACGAGATGGTGCTTAAATAGCTTTTCATCCATCTCCATTCGGAAGTCCATTGCTTCACTGATGACGGCTGCCGGAACACCTTCAGTAGACGTACGTAATGCTTCAACCAATGCCTCAAACGTACAAATAATTTTCATCTGTCTCCTCGTCAATGCTAGTTATCTGTAGTGCAGGGCGACAAAGTCTTCCTGACAAAAGAAAAACTTGGTCACCCTGCAATATGTTTTCCCGCCAGAGCTTGGTAATGTGCTAAATCTCACCTCAAAAACGGCCAAAAATGCCTTTTAGAGACAAGCGAGCCGTATGAGGATAATATCCTATAACATTTAGCTTCCTAAGTCAAATTTCTTCCTTCCTATGCTATACTTACCATTGTTATGCAAAAAATCAGTTCACTCGCTGACAATATCATCCACATCGGCTTTTCGCTTCTCACCCTCCTCGTACCTCTCCTCCTTACCCCAGTCAATTATGAGCTTTTTGAGTACAACAAGATGATGGCAGTGTACGGAATAACTGCAGTAATTGCTGGTGCATGGGTGAGTAAAATGCTTGTGCAGAAAAGCCTCTCCGTCACGAAAACACCGTTTGATATTCCTATAGTATTATTTGTTTTTTCCCAACTCATAAGCACTGTGTTCTCTATGGATCCGCATGTTTCGTGGCTTGGATATTATTCACGGTTTAACGGTGGCATGCTCTCAGTGATCTGCTATACGCTCCTGTTTTATGCCTTTGTCTCAAACATACAGAAAGAGTTCTTGCCGAAACTCGCTCGATTTCTCTTCGGAACAGCTGTGATTGTGTCCCTTTACGGAGTACTCGAACACTTTGGTATTGATAAGCACCTATGGGTACAAGATGTACAAGCGCGCGTCTTTTCTACCCTTGGACAGCCAAATTGGCTTGCGGCCTACGTGGTTGCCCTTATTCCAATGACACTGAGTATTGCCTATGTAAGGAAGTCACATTGGCCGAATACTATCCTTCCAACAGCCGTCACCCTCCTCTATTTTGTGACACTCCTCTATACAAGGTCACGCTCCGGACTGATTGCGTTTATCATCTGCGACATCCTATTTTGGGGTGTTACGTTTATTTTATCCAAACGCTCCAAAGAAAATAAAAAGGTTGCACTTAAACAGCAAATTGCACCTGCATTTGTCTTTCATTTAATACTGTTCATATTTTTCTTCTTCACAGGAACAAATAATCCGAAACTTGACAGATACACAACATTTCAAGGACTACGTGGACAACTGACTGCTGCGACATCCCCCTCTGTCACACAACCAACAGAAACACAACCCACAGGCCCTGTACTTGAGACAGGTGGCACCGAATCAGGTGTCATCCGCACATATGTCTGGCAGGGCGCACTACACGCATGGAAAAGTTCTCCAAAGACTATGCTTATCGGCACGGGGACAGAAACATTTGCGTTCGCGTTTTACCAACACAAACCACTTGGACACAACCTCACTTCAGAATGGGATTTCTTATATAACAAAGCACATAATGAATATCTCAACTACCTAGCCACGACAGGACTATTTGGTTTAGGAAGCTATCTTCTTCTCATTGGCGTAATCTGTGTGTGGTTCATTAAAATGCTAAATGCTAAATGCCAAATGCTAAATAAAAAAACAGACTCATTGGACATGTATCATTTATCATTGGTCATTGGTATATTCTTGGGCTGGCTATCCCTTCTCATCACTAATTTTTTTGGGTTCTCCGTTGTTGTTACACAGTTATTACTTTTTTTCCTACCAGCAACACTTTTTCTTTTACTGAAAAATGAAACAAAAACATGGGAACAACCATACAAACTCTCGAGTCTTTGGCAACGAATATTCCTCACCGCAACTATTTTCACAACACTGCTTATTCTTGGATTTCTTACCCTGACATGGATTGCTGACAAAACATTCGCAACTGGATACAGACTTTCACGGGCAGGCCAATATGCATCCGCCTATGCATCACTTCAAACAGCAGTTGCCCTGCATCCAAACGAACCACTGTATCACGATGAATATGCAAATGTACTCGCATCGCTCTCTGTTGCGGCAATGGATAATGAAGACGCTACGCTTGCTGCAACCCTTGCAAAATATGCAATTGATCAAAACGAGGCAGCGATTGCCATATCACCAAACAACGTCAATCTCTGGAAATCAAAAACAAAAATATACTATGCACTTTCCGCACTCGATGAAACCCTCATTACCCCTGCAATTCAAGCACTTGTGCAAGCACAAACGCTCTCACCGAGAGATCCAAAAATTGCGTACAATCTCGCTATCCTTTCAGGACGCACTAATGATGCAACGAAAGCCATTGCATATCTAAAAACAGCTATTGAATTAAAACCAAACTATCGAGACGCATACTACGCTCTCTTCATTTTCTATACAGAAACAAAACAAGTCGATACTGCAAAAGCAATCATCACCACCTACTTGACCACAGTTGACAGTCAAGACGAAGAATTTAAAAAACTGGTAGAATAAGGCTATGTTATCAATCGTGCATATACCAAAGCCCGTCCTGTCCACACCCGCCAAACGGATTACATCCTTTGATAAAAAGCTAGAGGGTATCGTTGCAGATATGAAAAAAACTCTGCTTTCAGCGAGAAATCCGAAAGGTGTAGGACTTGCAGCACCGCAGGTTGGACTCGGACTACAAATTTTTATCACGCACGCATCACCAAAAGATCCTATCCGCGTATTTATCAATCCAACCATCACGCATAAAGAATCTATTGATAAAGCAGGGAAAAAAGAAGAACACCTAGAAGGATGCCTTTCTATTCCAAATATCTGGGGAGAAGTACACCGTGCGACAACAGTAACTATTGAATACCAAGACGAAACAGGAACAAAACACAACGAAACGATATCTGGCTTTCTTGCTACGATCATCCAACACGAATGCGATCACATCAATGGAGTTTTGTTTACCCAACGAGTCCTCGAACAAAAAAATAAGCTATATCAGAATGCAAAAGACGAACAAGGAAAAGAGATACTCGAAGAAATAAGTATATGAACATTATCTTTTTTGGGTCCACGGAAGATTCCGTCATCATCGCGAGTATTCTCCACACGAAATATCCACTTGCGGCTGTCGTCACACAACCAGAAAAACCAGTAGGACGCGACAAAACAATCACAAAAACACCACTTGAACTTTGGGGAATACAAGAAAAGATACCAGTTCTCACATTTCCTGCTGACGAAGAACACGGATGGAAATATAAACATGATGACGATGTCACCAATAGCCTTGCTACATTTAAACCTGATTTGTTTATTACTGCCTGTTACGGACAAAAATTACCTGCATCTACCCTCGCGCTCCCAACACATGGAAGTCTTAATATTCATCCTTCACTCCTCCCAAGATGGCGCGGTGCAGATCCAGTACCATGGACGATCATTGCAGGAGATGCACAAACAGGGGTCACTATCTCCATCATTACCAATACGTTTGATAGCGGAGATATTGTGGCACAGAAAAAAATTCCTGTAACAGAACATGATATGCCCGATCCACTCCGAACCAATCTATTTACGTTGGGGGCACATCTACTATTGGAACTTCTCCCCACCTATATCAAAGGAAACAGCACGCCTGTTCCACAAAAAACAGAAGACGTCCTCATTGCACGAAAGCTAACTCGCGAAGATGGCTATATTCCATTTTCATTGGTTGAAATTGCCATTGCAGGACTTGACGTGCCTCGAGAAGAACGACTTGGTACACTACTTGCTGACATCATTGAACCCCTCCCAGAGGCCATGATTCGCCTTATACGAGCACTTTCTCCGTGGCCAGGGGTCTGGACTTCAATTTCTCTTGGAGGTGTCGAAAAGCGGCTCAAACTATTGGAATACACCGTACGCGACAAAAAACTTTCTATCTCAAAAGTACAACTTGAAGGAAAAAATCCAGTAGACTGGGACGCGTTTGCAAATGCGTATCTAGCCAAATAATTATTCTTTATTCGCTTCGCAGAAAAATGCGAGACAACCATTGGTGTCCCGTTTAAATGTCCATCCACCAGCACAATCCTCTGCCCTTGGAGTAGTTAATTGTGGACAGGTCAATCCTGCTTTACTTCGAAGATCAAAACTGACTTTATTCATTTGGGTTAATACTACAACAAGGAGAATGAATGCAAGTGTCAAAAATAAAATAAAATTCCACGAAGAAAGTTCAAACATTTTTTTCTGTGGTTTGTTTGTAACGACTCGACGTGATTTTTTTGGCATATGAAATCTCCTTTACCCCGCGAAACTTTTGTGAAGTAGGGTTACAACCAGAGTACGAAGTTTTTCTATGCCTGTCAATATGGAATTTACCGAAGTTACTTTGAAGCTGTCTTTGCGACACGTTTCTTTTCATCAAACTTCGCGCGTTTAATGCATTTTGCACATGCTCGAACTCGTGTTGCAACACCGTTCAATGGAACAGTAACAACGTGTAAATTCGGTGCAAATGAACGAAGTGTCGTTTGTGCACGTTTCTTCCACTGACCTCCGGCCACACCAGTATGGTGCGTATGTTGCCTTCCGGCGTGTGTTTTTTTCTCGCAAAGATCACATGTGTATGCCATAAAATAAAAGAAATGCCAAATGGCCAATTACAAATGCCAAATACGAGTATTTAGCATTGGACATTTATCATTTAGCATTGAATAGGTTATACTATACCACATGCTGCTATCCCACTTCAATAACCTATATGAATTCCTCGGGATTATCATTGCATTCGTATTTGCACTGACTATTCATGAATTTGCGCACGCATGGGTATCAGACCGTTTGGGCGACCCGACAGCAAGGCTAATGGGGAGACTCACACTCAATCCCCGTGTACACTTAGATCCACTTGGCACACTCATGATTTTATTTGCGTCATTTGGCTGGGCAAAACCAGTTCCTTTTGATCCGTTCAATCTCAAAAATCCACGCCGTGATACGATGTTTATCTCACTTGCAGGTCCTGTTGCCAATCTTCTGGGCGCAAGTATAAGTGCAGTACTGTTACGACTCGTACTCCTTATACCAACTGGCTCATCCATGGTGATTGAAGGAATCGTCACCTTTTTTATTACGCTCCTCATGATGTTTGTAATCCTCAATGTGAATCTTGCCATTTTTAATCTCATTCCTATTCACCCGTTAGACGGATTTAAAATTGTAGAAGGAATTTTGCCAGAACGGGAAAGCAAACAATGGGCATCACTCCAAGGCCTTGGTATCTTCATGATTATCCTCTTTGTCTTCCCTCTCTTCGGCGGAACTTCCCCAATCTTACGATTCATCAGTCCTATCATCACGAGTATTATCACATTCCTGCTTCCGTAAATGAGAGAAATTGACGAATATCGCGAGGATTGTTACAATGAGTGGTGAAGAAAATTAATAAAGACGGCAGTATCGTCTTTTTTTCTTTTTACCATACTATTATGACTGAATTATCTCCAAAAACATCTATGTCTACACAAAAAATTGAAAACGCATTACCAACTGAACAATTTCTCATGCCCGCAAATCCAAAGAAATTCCGCTGTGTCGATGAAAGACAACCGGATGAAGCAGTGATAAACGATGGTATCGCACTCCCAGGTGCTATTTATGGAATTGTTGATGCAATCAAAGCAATCCAACATGTCGATGAACCAACTGCGTGGCAACTTGCAAGTGATGCAGGACTTCCTATGGACGCACATATGGATGAACATCATCATGAACGAGGATGTGGCTACGGCAAACTCGTTGAAGATGAACCAGCAACTGTTGGTGCAGTAGAGTCTGTTCCAGCAAAAACACGTAAAGTTACTGCAGACGAACATGGAGGAGAAATTATTACATTACTCGGAGATCACGCACCGACAGAAGCAATCATCAACTATCGACCAGATACCACCATTGATACAAAAAAAGCGCTTGCCGACAAACGAGGAATTTTTGATCTTGATGCATGGGCACTTCCACAACTTGCCGAAAAGTTGCACATAGATGCCGATCAGTTTTCAAGTCACATCATTGATGTGTATCAAAAAACAGTTACCCGATTAACAGGAATCACAAAATTCCAAGAAGTTCGGTAATTCATTCAAATTTCAAATACAAAGGCATTTCTGCTATACTTTGTCCATGAAAGCCTACTTTACCGCATCTGTTGTCGGAAAAAAGTATCACCTCGCACATTATAAGCGCATCATCGAACTCTTCAAAGCAAATGATGTGGAAGTGGCGGCAGACCATATCCTCGACACCACAGAAGAACAAATCCATTTCGAAACCCGTGACGAACGGCTCAAGATGCAGAAAAAATTCGAAGACTGGATCAATGAAGCAGATTTTGTCGTCGTGGAAGCATCATTTCCTAGCATCTCTGTAGGATATGAAATAGCACTTGCCATCCACAGAGGCAAACCGGTTCTCGTTTTATACAGCGAAGGCGATCCACCATCCCTCATCATCAACAATGAGGAAGAAAAACTTATCGTCGAAAAATACACAGCGGAAAATCTTCCAGAAATAATCAAGGATTTTATCAACTATTTCCGCGGGGAAAGCGACATTCGGTTTACCTTTTTCATCACGTCAAAAATTGCCTCATTTTTGGCAAAACAAGCAAAGAAAAACAAAGTGCCAAAATCAGTATATCTTCGCTATCTGATTACGCAGGACATGCGGAAAACAAAGTAAGTTACGACTCAATCGTCGTTCCAACAAATGACTGTTCATCGAGCGCTCGTTCCAAATTATCCAAATCCTTTCCATTCAAAATCTTCACAGATAGATCCATTTCACTTGCAAGCTTCGCTGCGATCGGATCAAATGGGACATTGAGTCCAGGAGTCCATGTATCTCCTGCAAGTGCACGATATTGTTTCCACGTCATTTTCTCCATGGGCGTTGCGTCTTTAAATTTTTTAGGATCTTTCGTGTACACTTTATCGACATTCGTCATATTAATCATATGCTTCACTCCATAATCCTGACACAGGGTCACCGCACAATAGTCAGTACTCCATCCCGGCTTCCAACCGGCAGCAATAGCAATAGGTTGGGTGATTTTTAAAATAATTTCGTAATGTTTAATAAGCCGTGGATCAGCAATATCTTTAAATATGGTTCGAACCAATTGTGCATTGAGTCTCGTTGCGTGAATTCCTAACCAATCCAAATCATTATCTGTTATATCTCCATGTATCTCTTTTGCAGCATCTCTATATTGCCGCATAATAGATCCGCCTCCCACAGTGATAAAAAATCTCCGATTTTTTTCGGAGACTTGTTTTCGAATAAACGCATTAAATGCAGAAAGAAATGTGGTATCAATAGTATCATCGGGGATGACGAGCGCACCGCCGAGTGAAAGTACATACGTGTGTTCCTGTGTCATAGGTAAGTAAATAGGTGTATCACCCATTTAACCACATCCCCCCTCCCAAATGCAAGAAACCCCAAAAACCAGCCTCGCTGATACATATCTGTGATGCAGTGACGCTGAGGCTACCTTTTTGTATACTCAACCAATGCAGAAGGTGCTTCTGAAGAGAAACTTGTGGAAACTAAACCGTGATTTTTGGACGGTGTATGTACCACGCGCATGGGAACGAACCCCATTGGACGGAAAACTCGCTTGGATTATGATTATCACCTATACCCTTTCCGTCCTCACCCTCATTGAGATGCTTGCCTTAAGATAAATTTCGTTCCTATTTTTCCTTATTCGATATTGTTCGTGTCAAATCAAATAAAATATGGTACATTTGTTTTGCAAGTATTCATACTTTTTTCCCACATGCATAATCTGTTAACAACTATTCATCATTTATATACCAACATTCTTTTGAGATTATCACATGAAAAAGTTATGTTCATTATTGTATTTCTTTTTCTGTTTTCCTCTGTATTTTTGGGAGATGGAATGCAACAACACATAGATTTCTTCCTATCTGGATACATCGCTTTTCTTTGGATCTATAGATATATAGTCACCAAACATACGCAAAAAAAACTTCCACAACATATTGTATGGCTTTGGATCAGTATACTCACATACACTCTGGTCCTATGCTTCTCTTCTGACAGCATCGGATATTCACTATATTCATTTAATCGATATATATTGGGATTTCTCATGTTTACTTTTTGCTATGAAATTGCAAATAAAAAAACTGTCATATTTTTTTATTACGGACTAATCACATTCATTAGTGCAACAGCTATTGCATCAATTGGAGCAAATCTTTTTCCCCAGCTTGGAAAATCATTGCCAGACATGAATCTTCTTTTTCCTCTATACGGACACAATTATCTTGCTCACCTTTTAATGTTTCTTACTCCAATAACGATGTACAAAGCTATCCAAAACAAAAAATGGATAGATTATGTCCTCTTGCTTTTGAATGTTGGAATGCTGATATTAACGTTCGCACGAGGCGCTTGGATCATAATAGCGTTCTACATACTGACTATTGCCGTGGCGCAAAAAAAGCTTTTATATAAAACCCAACGATTTCTTTTTATTCTCATACCCGTTCTGTTCATAATATTATTTATCACTTTATTTCATTCTAACAATCCGTACGCACTCTTAAAAAATAATGATAAACAATTCATCAAACAATTTATTACTAAAGAAACACCAATCCAAAACCGAACAGAATATTGGAGTCAATCAATACAAGCAATACAAGAACGACCCATTTTTGGTTCCGGCCCAGGAACATTTTTTCTCCAGTCTCAAAGACTGCAACGACGTCCTATGACATATTCATTATTCGCCCACAGTTTTCCTCTGCAAATACTTGTAGAATTTGGATCTATTGGAGCAATTTTAATTCTCGGTTTATTTTTTCTCATCTTCAAGCAAATTCTACGACGGATAAAAACTCTTGACGAGCACACCAAACGGTACGTGATACCACTCTTATGGGGAAGCATTCTTACGGGAATATACAGTAGCTATGAATTTAACTTAGACTTTCTTGTCATTTGGCTGTTATTTTGGATGATACTCGGAATATGTATAGGTCTAACCAATAACGAAACAAAAAAGCAAAAAAAAATTGCAATACCATCCCGCATCGCATTTGTATGTCTCATCATATTTTACACGTTATTATTAAGCGGAATGCTTATGAAAACAGCAAAAGATCAAACAACAGCGTTATACATTATGCCATTTCATACAAAATATGCTGTCGAATATGTAGAAAACCAACAAAAAATGGGGGGCGTGCTTACGCAACGTCAAATAGATATACTTCTCTTTTTCCATAAAAATAATCCAGAAATAATTCAAGCTATTCTTCAAATTAACGCCAACACGTTATCCGAATCTCAAAAAAATGCAATGAATAAACAACTTATATACCTTTATCCAAAAAACGAACTATACCATAAACAATATATTGATTTTCTTATAAACCAAAAGGATTATAAAAATGCAGGTATTCAGATATTAAGATACACATTACTATTCCTCCCTCAATATGCAGACATATTTAATACAACCGGACCACTTCAACAACAAGAAATAATAGCGATTGCCAAACATACAGGAGAGCTCACAAATGAAAAAATCATTCATGAAAAACGCATAGCTAGATTATTTTATCTAGCAGGATTTGCAGATAGTATTAATTCTCCAACGCGGACAAAAACACTATGGCACATAGCATCACAATTAGATCCAGGACTAAGTTATTATTATGTCGAGCTCGCAAGTCTGACAAAAAACATATTACATGATACAGAAGCCGTGGGTCAGATACTTGTCGACTGCAAAAAAAATACCAATGCTGCAGAACATTGTATTGAAGTCGAACAAAACGGCCTGCCCGAAATAGGATCGCTGAAGAACGCGATTCTCTCTTTTCCCTAATCTATGAATCACGTCTCTTTCATCGGTCAAAAAGGAATACCCGCTGAATTTATCGGCACTTCTGGAGTTGAATTCTATGTTGAACAAAAGGCAGTAGGTCTGACAAAAAAGAGAACAAAGGTCTCCTGCTATGTGCGTAATTGGGCAACACCCAAACAGCAAACAACATATAGAGGAGTGAAGCTTATCCATATCCCCACAATACAAACAAAGCATTTTGATGCGCTTATTCATTCACTACTCTCCTCCATCCATGTTTGTTTTACCGACGTCGATAGCGTATGGTATCAAGCAATCGGTCCATCGTTTTTTTCCTTTCTCCCAAAAATCGCAGGGAAAAAAATAATAATCACCATTCATGGGCTCGATTGGAAACGCGCAAAGTGGAACAGAATCGCACAGCTGTTTCTCAAGCTCTGCGAAAAAATCGCCGTAAAAAATGCGGATAAACTTATTGTCGTGTCAGATGATCTGCAGACATATTATCAGACCTATTATCAAAAAAAATCGGTTGTTGATACCCCCATTGCAGAACACCATAAAAAAGAAAAACCTAACATCATTACTGTAAAATATGGCTTACTGGGAAACGATTATCTGCTGTATATGGGGCGGTTTGTTCCGGAAAAGCGAATTGAATGGATTATTGAAGCCTATCAAAAACTGCATCAGACCAACCTAAAATTAGTTCTTGCAGGCGGAGCTTCGTTTACTGAATCCTATGAACAGATGCTTATAAAATATGCGGAAAAAAATCCGAATATTATTTTTACCGGATGGGTATTTGGAAAAGAAAAAAGCGAATTGCTTTCCAATTGTCGTCTCTTTATCCTCGCTTCGGCCATTGAAGGGAATCCAACTGTCATAAAGGAAATAAAATTATTTGGCAGACCGTCCGTCATTCCTGATAATCTTAAAAATACGATTCCAACGCATCAGCGCCGTAATATATTTTTCTTTCATTATGCCTCCCGTAACGACTTATATTCGACTATTAAAAAATGCTTAATGTGATTCCTAATTCACAATCATCATAACGTTTCCCTGCATACTACATCTCTCAACACATATCATCGATGACGTTGGAGATACAATAGAATATTTTTCTTGTTTTTATTTATCAGCTACAGAAACAATAACACTATGGCAGTGTATAAACAATTACATCAGTATCACTATAACTACGGATCATATTGGCTGAATAGCTTCTCATATCTAACGCTTCCCGATAGTCATGGGATGAAATGCTTGCCTCATCAAAAGACAGATCACCCAATAGATGGACTAATCGTCTTCTTACAGAATAACACTCGTGTTGTGCAAGGTAGTTTTTATGGACAACGATAGTCGTAATACCCGCGTTTTTTAGACGTGCTATCATCGTTCGGTTCAGCGTCTGTTCTGATGCCAGATCGACAATTGGTATCGGAATAAATACAAAAGGATCTCGGGTTGAAAAATCGCAAAAAAAACGTGTGAGTTCATTGTTACTATTTATAAATGATCGGGTCACACTAGTCTCTGCCGGCCAATTGATATATCCATTGACAATCGGTTTGCCATAGTAAAAAGGCAACAAATTATAATGCGATTGGTTAGGCATGCCGTTACCAAAAAATAACGGTATATCGAGAACAGCCGAGGCTGCCGTTTGTGCAACTATTTTCTGATACGGACGTTTTAACGCTGACGAAAGATAATAATGCCCCGATATACGTTCACCAACTATCAAAAAAATAATTGCGGTGACTATAATTTTTCCGTATTTGCTTGAAGAAATCATCTGTACAGCTTGAGCGGCCAAGATCAAAAAGAAGAAATACATGAAAACGACAAATCTCCAAGGTTCAGAAATCCAAGAAAAAGGAACCACATGAAGCAAATAATAATAGGGATACATATGCGCGATATCCCCCACCCCGACAAACAGAAAAAATGATATCCATAAACAAAATAAAACTAGCGTAGTTCTTTTATTCTTCTTCCCAAAAAAAATGAAATAGAGAAACAACGCTATTTCAACGTACCCAAAAAAATACGATATTTCAAAAAAATCCGAGATAACAATATGCTGTTGTCTGACGACGGGACCCAGTGCTTTTGATAATACTGTCGTTGATTGATAGATATTGGGAAATACTACACCTTTCAGAATTACGGACGATGGAAGCACCTGCAATGATTCTGCAGTCGGCAAAGATGTCTGAGTAAATCTTTGGCCAAATATAATTGGAATAAACTGATAGAAAAAAATAACGTTGGCGCAGAAAAACAGGGTGGCTGATACGCCTAGCGCCTTCACCTGTACAAATGAAAAAAATTTCCGTATTCCGACCGGATGGAACAAATCCATAACAAACAAGCTTACCGTCAGAATCAAAACAATCGCGGTAAGCATCAGCAAATATTGCAGGGATGATACGGTAATTAATAAGACGGTACAGGAAGCAATGTAGTACTGTTTTACCGTCCATGATGCTCCTTTTTCAAAAAAATCAATAAGCTGGGAGAAAAGTAACGGAAAACCAAATATTTGCAATAAGTTTATATGACCTGCGCCTCGCGTTAAAACAAAATAGGAATACCCATACGCTATCCCTCCAAATATTCCTATTGCAGTGGATTTCGATATTTTCTTAAAAAAGAGATACGAACAATACCCGTTGAGAAAAAATATAATCAAAATAAGTACGTTGTATACGACGACTTCGTTGCAGATTAGCTGTAGAACACCACCAACTAGCACAAATAGTCGAGCGTCCGACCCAAGACCCAAATTAAATCCTAACGGGTATCGAAGCATGGCCGTATCAGAAAAAGGAGGCCTCCCATGGAGCAAATTGTCTTTCACTAACAACTGATAGGAGTAAAATTCGTAATTATCTCCCCCATCTCCGATAAGCGAATCGGTCAGATGAAATATTGCGGGGTGAGTAAAAAGAATCGACAGGAAAGCGAAAAGTGCGATAATCCAAACCTTCAGCGTTATGTGAGGGAATACCTTCATATACGTATTTTATAAGAAATTAGTAATAAGTTATATCCTTATTTTCTTCTATATACAAAAACACAGCAAAAGACGCCAAGCACAGATAACACCGTGCCGAACAAAAAAGAAATTGGAAGATATACAAATACTACTTTTTCTGTCAAATGATCGACGGGATGAGCAACTAAACCTTGTAATGATTGTGCACGGGAAATACTTCGATTATTCTCAAAAACCCACCATCCTTGATCATAATTTTGATTTACAACAAACGTATCATCAGCATCTATCTGCATTTTGGCTGATATAACATTCGGTGTCCAATGTGTAGATACTAGAGTCCCCGCTTCTTGAGCTAAATACATCTCCCCACGATACATTAAGTCAGAGGTACATTGCGTTTTATTACGTACTGGATACGTTATACAAACATCTGGTGCGCCGTTATTATTAATAACCGCTGGATAGAGCGTAGACCAAGGAATAAACCTATTATCAGAAATAGGGATTTTTGGCTGGAGGTATGTTTGACCAACACACTGACGACTAAATTCAGCGGTGTTAGCGACACTATTATCAGCCAATGTAATGAGAAAAGACACTGGGAATATCGCTGTGTTAATTTGAAGAAGGCATATTGTTATAACCAAAATAACGACAAAATGAATACATTTTACGTATATCGAATTATGCAAACGTTTTGTTAACCAAGAATAGCCTAACCCAATAAAAACGGAGACAGGAATAAGGAAAATATACCGATATCGCTGAGCGACACGGAAAAATTGCAATACGGGAATTGCATGAAGAACAGCATACAGACTCGGAATCATATTATATCCAAACGCCAACCAACCAAAGATAAAGAGAAACAACGTAAGCTTTTTATACGTACGCGCGTGCGTCAATAAACCAATAATTAAAAGCATCACCCCGATATACCCAATAAACATGCCGTTCTCATCAATCCCATAGCTCCTTCCATTCCAGAAATTTGCCGTCGAACTTCCTACGCCAGAAAACTTTACGAAGTTTTGTTCTTCTGATGTTAAAGAAAACCATAAAGTTGAAATACTGTATCCGCTAGTAATTTCATCCTGTACAAAACGCGGATATGTTTTCATCAGAGTAATGGCAGGAAGCAATTTAATAGAACAGAGAAGCAAAAATAATACACAGATACAGAGATACAAAAGAAGTGGTTTAACAGAACGCAAGGAAACAGATTCAATCAACAGATAAACGAAAAGCCCAACTAAAAGAAGAACAAAATAATGGAAACCGAGGAAAAAAATGACAGTGAGCAATATTGCAGACAATACTGCGTATCGCCCCTCACCATGAATTAATGCCTTATTAACGAAAAGAAATATATACGGAAAAAAGCAAAAACTCATAAACTGTGTCATTCCAACAGCAAAGGGTATGATAAACGCCCCGGAAAGCATAATACTGATACTTCCCACCACTGCACCTACAAATGTGCTCTTATAGCTTCGTATGAATAGGTAGAAACCGAACAGTCCAATAACAATAGAAAAGATAAATTGGAGTTTGTATCCCACAATTGGGCCAAACAACAAATGGATAATCAAAAACGGCGAATACAAATCCATCTGCGCATTTCCAACATAAGAAACTCCACCACACTCATACGGGTTCCATAATGGCCATTGATGATACGTGAGAATGGATTGACGAGCTATTTCTGAATAACCGAGATTCTGATCCCAATCTTGAATACCAACGCGATGCCAAAACGCTCGTAAAAAAAATCCCATTATGCATGAAATTAGAATGAACAGTACGACGGCAACAGTGTGTTCTCTTTTCATGATCACTTTATTGTTTGCTATATTTCATGCTAAGGCAATGCAAAAAAGTTCGAACATATTTTCGACCACGAAGTATGTATCCAAAAAAGCCTGTCGCGGTCTTTGAAACACCACGTGCTCGTGATTCCATTATTAATGGTAGCTCTATGATTTTCATATGACGTTTATGCATGAAACAAAGAAGGTCAATAAAATATTCTCCATAATCTCCTTGAAGTCTCTTCTGTTTCAAGATGCTTTTCTTTATTAAAATATATCCACTCGTATAATCAGTTATATTGTTATACAACAATGTCGAACAAATTTTGTTGATAATATAACTAAATAACACAGCATTCTTTTCTTTTCGTACATCCTTCGATTTGGGCAGATATCTTGAAGTTGATACAGCATCATATGCTAAAAGATATTGAAGCATACCCGTTAGGAGCTTTGGGGTATGTGACATATCGGCATCCATCCAACCAATATATTCTCCTACACTTGCATCAATGCCAGTCTGAATCGCACTACAAAGTCCTGTATTGTGTATTCGTCTAATAACACGCACTCCTTTCAATCGAAGTCCTTCAGCTACCTTCCACGTTTTATCTGGTGAATTATCGTCAATGACAATAATCTCCGTGTTTGAAGGCATATTCTTTTGAACTTCCCTCAACATAAATGAAATGTTTTCTGCCTCATTATATGTAGGCAAAATAATGGAATATTTTACTCTACTCATATTTTTGAGCTATAAGGTTAATAGAACTATTAAAAGAAAAAATAGATATCGGAAGTACCACCAATATTCTTCCTCTCTTCATATGATTTTATACCCTGTGTTCTTCATAATAATGTCATAAGATATTCTGTACTATTACGTAAGGAATGATTCAATAAAACTGATGCGTGCGCTTGTTTTTTTATACGTTGTTGCATATCTCTGTCTTTTATAATCATATGGATAGTGGAAGCAAACAATGGCACGCGCGCGATATATCCGTTATATCTATCGACAATCGTCTCCTGTACTCCCGCAAACGGCTGCGTCACAACAACTGTCCCGCACGCCATTGCCTCAAGAAGCACTATAGGAAATCCTTCTGTTGCCTCATCAGGCATAAATAAAAATATCTTTGATCGCCGAAGGTAGGAAGCAACGTCAACGACTGCATGATGCAATACAATATTTTTTTGAAGATGATGCGCTTCAATATATTGCTCTATATGAACATACTCCGAACCATCCCCGATAATCATGCATCGGACATGTCTGTCATATTTTTTGCAATATGCATGCATACATCGGACGACTTTCATTGGATTTTTTGACGGCACCAATCTTCCAATATGGATAATATCTATCATCTTATTCGACTGTTTTATTGATACAGAAAAACGCGTCCAATTAGGGATTACGGTAATTTGAGACAATGGTCTAGCAAAAAATGACTGCAACTGTTTTTTAATCTCATGAGTTGGAACAATGATGCTGTCCGCCTTCGGATAGAGATATCGAATGCCTAAACGCTGCAACAAAGGGAATTTCATTGTCTGAAGCACCGTTTTTGTATAGTGATCTTCACTCACCACGACCTTCATAAAATGCAAAAACAATGTCTTTATCACAAGCACAGGCAACGCATATGAACTAACAAATGCAAGCACAGATGCAGGTCTATCACGCAACAATCGAAACCATACCCAACAAGTAAAAATGATAGGATTTGTTGATGGACTCTCAATAATACATACTTGTGTATTCATAATTAATGAACGGAGATCTTGTCGCTTTCCTTTTTGAAGTAAAATGGACACAGCAGTCTTTGATGGAGCGAACGCATTTGCAATATCAATGATTTTAGTTGGAATACCACCGGAGAGTAAATTTGAATAAATAATATATACAGCAGATATCTTCATCGTGGTTTATTGTACAATAATGCTCAAGAAACTAACATCATAAGCAATATGCAGATAAAATCACTATACTCTACCATGCTATTATGAACGTCCTATTTTTACCTGACTACAAAGAAGAGCATTGGACAAGTATGGATGTCTATGCAAATAATCTTAAAAAAACGCTGCTATCGCTGAAAAGTCCATTATCAATAACCTCACATGTCACGCTTCCACAAATATCGAAATTATTCTCATCACATCATAAACAAATCCGACAAATATTCCGCTACATCGTCAACCCATTGGGGCTCCTTGGTAAACATGCGGATGTCTATCATATTACCGACCACGCAAACGCGCATCTGCTTGCAGCACTTGATCCAAAAAAAACAATTATCACATGCCATGACCTCACTGCACCATATTGGATGATGACATATGTAAAACCAACATTTAAAAAACAAATTAAACACTGGGTCGAACGGTGGCGTGTGCGATTCTTGAAAAATGCCGCAAAAATAATCGCTGTATCTGAAGCAACAAAGCTAGACATCATTCGGTATCTCAATATCCCTGAAAAACAAATTACCGTTATCCCCGAAGGGGTAGCTTCAACATTTGGTCCCTGTACTAATACACGGATATTGCATCGAGTAAAAAAGACACACACGCTTCCGGATACCTACCTCCTGCATGTGGGCACAACCTATTACAACAAAAATATTGAAGGATTACTGAACATATTTTTCAATCTTGCGCAACACAATACAGATCTGTATCTCATAAAAGTGGGTGAGCTGTGGACTAAAGAACAAGCTGCAATTATTCACGCATCACCATTTGCCGCAAGAATCCGTCACATCGGATCAGTGCCGACAACGGATCTTCCCGCAATATATGCATCCGCCACCGCACTTCTTCAACCATCCTATGCGGAAGGTTTTGGTTTTACCGTACTCGAGGCAATGGCTTGTGGCTGCCCTGTTATTATCAGTCACATTCCTGCGCTGACTGAATTGGTGCAAAACAACGGCATACACATTTCTCTTCCTCCAACACCTGCAGAGATGAAAACAGTACAACATCTGATCAACAATCAAAAAATACAAAAGAAATACCGGAGTCTTGGTATCAAATGGGCAGCACGCTATACATGGACTGCGTGTGCAAAAAAAACACTCGACGTATATACAGACATTGCGCATTCCACGAAAACAATATGAATATTGCCATATTTTCCAGTTATTTACCCTCAACCTATATCGGAGGCGCGGAAATCCTAACAGAGCTAGTCGCACAAGAATTAGGAAAACGTGGCCATACAGTGACCATATACACGAGTGGAAAAACCGGAACGCGGCACATGCAAGGATATTGCATACAAACAACTCCGCTTCTCTATCCAATCCCGTTCCGGACACTTCTTGTTCCGATTCGCAGTCTGATGTTACGGCAATTTCTCCGATCAAACACTTTTTTCCAACATGCGGATATTATTCAAGCTGTGGATGTCGACAGCATCTCACTTTTGTCGTTTTGGAAAAGTATATGTCACAAACTTGTGGCAGTAATTCAGGATTATGGTCTGATCTCTCCGGATAATGATCTGGTATTTGAACACAAAAACACAATTCTTCACCACAAAAAAGGTTTAAAGATTATTCATCACGATAATTTTTATGTTCTTTCTACCAATACAATCTACGACTTCGTGAAACGAATAATGAAAAAATATATCCGACGCATCTGTATATCACATATCCGATATGCAATATGCGTTAGTCATTTTGTCGAACAAAAACTAAAAAAAACGGCTCCCCATATAATAACATCCGTTGTTGGTAACGGAGTTCCAAACACATGGTTTCAAGTAAAAAAAATAAAGAAGGATATTGATATTCTATATGTCGGCAAAATGGTTTGGTATAAAGGGATTGAAACATTTTTGTACGCGGTAAAAAACGTTACAGCATTAAAACGCATTCAGGTATCACTCATCGGTGGTGGCGAAACGTCAGTATATACACAACGTATCCAAACACTGCATTTACAAAATACTGTACAAATCATCAAAGAACACGAACATGAACAAATGGTACACTTTTACCGTAGAGCGAAAATTTTAGTCGTGCCTTCCTTATGGTCTGAACCATGTGGGAGAACAGTTATCGAAGGCATGGCATCCGGTTGCTCTGTCATCGCCACAAATGTCGGTGGAACTCCAGAATCAATCATAAACAATACATATGGTGCTCTCATTCCACCTAACAATGTATATGCACTTACTGAGACAATCAGCGACTTACTTTCTCATGAGTCTAAACGACGTTCTATTGAAATGAAAGCAAAACACTATGCACAAAAATTCTTCACAATACAATACATCACAAAAAAATATGAAGCGTTCTATCGCTTGATATTGAAAACTCAATGATGTATATATATACCAATGAAAATCAAAAAAGCGAAAAACTTTTTTCTACAACATCTTCGCTTATTTATCATGATAGTTGCAATCCTCGGACTTGGCGGTTTATTGACATATAAACTGGTCATCGTAAAACGGGATTATATTACCGTTCGTATAAAAGGAAGCCCTGGAAACTGGTGGTGGGTCACGCCAAGACCTCCCGATTGGTTAGCTCTGTCAATTAAAAAGGGTGACAAAGAGTACAATAGTGCAAATCGTGCTACTGCTGAAGTGCTCGCTGTAGATGTATATGACGCAGGCGGATCCACACGAGATGCATATCTTTCCGTTCGTTTAGAAGTTCAACATAACAAAAAAACAAATCAATACCGGTACAAAGGTGAACCTGTAGCAATCGGCGATCCAATCAGTTTAAATCTCAATAATGCTTTCTTCCCAGGAATGATTGTTGCCATATATAAAGACGGCAACTATAAAAAGGATTATATAGAAAAGATAGTGCGTATACGACATAAAAATCGCTGGCCGTATGAATTCGATGCGATACATGTTGGTGATACAATCGTTGACGGTGACGGAATAGTAATAACTGAAATACTCGAAAAAAGTCGAACACCCGCACTTATTGAAGCAACAAACATCAATGGACAACTTGTAAGAACTGCAAGCACTATATATGAAGATTTTTATCTCACAGTCAAACTAAAAACGATTGAAAAAAATGGAGAATTTATTTACAGAGAAGAACAATATATAAAAACAGGAAGCAATATATGGCTCCTTTTTACTAATTACAATCTTAGCGAGGGCGAGATACTCTCAGTTGAGTAATCCATGGCAAACTCACAATACCCGAATCGCATCGATAACTCATTCGATCTTCAAAAACAAATTCCAAGCTATCGATCGGAATTCCCTCAAGATTTGCCGTATGACCCCGGCGCTACCTCCAGCTTGTCTGAACTTGGCTATCTTCCATCCAGAGGTTCAATAATCGTTGTTATGCCAATCATTTTGGTATTGCTAGGTGTTATTTTATTTAGAAAAAAAATTCTATGGAGCACACTATTACCATCTCTTCTCACCATTGGACTGCTGTTGACGTTTTTTGGACCGATGAAACTTCCATCTATACTCCGATTTAATACCATGTTAGGATTTACAAAATTTGTTGCGCTTCTTCTGGCAGTAGCTATTTGCATACAAATACTTTCTAAAAAAATTCTCCCGTTTCTAACAACCCATTCATTGTATCCCGTCTGCCTCTACATCCTTAGTCTGCTTTCATCTGTATTTCCTATGACAAACAGCAATTTTTTTCTTCAGGATTTTAATATTGCAGTAACAGGTCTTTTATTCATGTTTTTATCCTATTGGTTCTTTTCATGGGAAGAAGCAAAACGAATTATCAATACCTACCCTTGGCTTATTCTCGGCGCTTCTTTCTTGATATTGCTTATTTTTATCAACAAATCACTAGGGTCTTATATCATCTCAATAATCTATCCCACCTATGAACGAAGTGTTTTTGCGCATGATTTGGCAAGAGGACGTATTTTTTCTATCATTGATTTTGAATATTTTACCCCATGCATTATTGCAGTAATTCTTTTTGCAAAAAAAATGAACCAAAAAAAACTCTTCTGGTCGAGCCTCGTTATTTTTTCTATTTCATTTGTCGCAATTTTTCTTATTAATTACCGTTACCGATTCCTCACCTATGAACTTGGCTTCATACTAATGTGGATATATCTACCAAAAGCCAGAAAAACAATAGCAACATGGTTTCTATCGATTGGGGGTATCCTTTTTGCCATCTATATCGGCATATCCCTAACCTTCTTTCGAAGTACCATCATTGATAGATTTCTTATGAAGGACTATTCCGAAGATGTTGTGAGTGTTGAACGACGATTCGTCATGTATGAACAAGCGATTGATATATTTATACAACATCCAATTCTAGGAGTTGGATTAGGAAATTATAAGGATAATGTACAAATTGTGTACTCTAGATACGGAGGTCGCGTATATGAACCAAATTATAAAATTCTTCAAAATGTCTACGCGTATCCACACAATTGGTATCTGACTGTACTTGCGGAAAATGGTGCTGTTGGTTTTTTGATTCTCACATGGGTCCTTGCAACATTTTTACAAATGGATCTCCGTTTAGCACGTAAGCTCAAAGATGATGAACTCATTATCTTTGCAACAATAAGTTCAATCAGTTGGTTATATCTGTTTGCTAATTTATTTACTATGATGCACGTTTCACTGCCAATGGTTATCATTTTTTGGTCTATGAGAGGATTTATCGAACGAATGTATCAAAATAAAAAACTAATCAAGATTTAATTACTCACGCACGTAAAAGTTGTTTTTTGTAGATTACGTAAAGACATCCTATTCCTTCAACAATCCAACCAACGCCAGAAGCAAGTGCAAGCTGAATTCCAGTAATGTTCGGAATAAAAACAAGAAGAATGCCACTCATCACAAAAACCCGTATGATTGTAAGAAATAAATTTATTTTCGTCAGTCCAGCCATATCCAAAAGTTGCCTGTTATACCAGACAAATATTATATAGATTGCGTATGCAGCAAGTAGGTATGGCAACATAGGAAGGACAGGCAAATATAACGATCCGAAGAAAAAAGTCGCACCAAAACGACTTCCAAGAATCAACAAAATAGTTGACAGTAATGATGTTATTATCAATAAAAGAACAATTTTTTTATATACACTACCTATTGCCATTCCTTTTCCATATAGTCTAGAAACAACAGGAAAAAATACAGGGAGTACAATCTGCGGGAATATATTAATAAGTGATGCGATAGTAACTGCAAGACCATATAGCCCCATCCCCGTTTCCCCACTATATAATTTTAATACCGTCAGATAAAACATGGTAGTAATTGCAGTTATGATTTCTGACACACTAACGGGCCACGTATACTGAATAAATTCTTTTGAAATGCTGAAAGAAAACGAAGAAAAAGGAATATATGAGCGGAATAGATACACACAAATGACAGCAGTTATGAACATCGAGATGGCATGCGCATACAGGGCTCCCTGTACACCGCCATAGAAAACAAAAAGCCCGATACAAATACAAAAAAAGGTGATAAACGCTTGTATCCCATCAATGAAATAACTCTTTTTTATTTGGAGCTGTCCTAATAGCCCTGCTTTAATACTAATAATGATAAAAGAGAACGGCAAAGATAACGCAAGAATACGGATAACTGTGACATATTCCTCAACAATCACATAACCAACAAAAGCATTCGCAAATAACCATATACTGCCGGTAATGCAAACAGAAATAATGCCCATAAGGATCATGGCTGAATGAACGATATGAATACGCGTCTGTTCATTCTTCTTACCACCATATAAGGCAAAAAATCGCGTTATACTCATAGGAATTCCAAGAGAAGAAATCATAACAAGCGAGGCATAGAGAGAGATTAGATAATAATAGGAACCAAATTCATGTACACCAAGATGCGCAACAATCAATTTTAAACCCAACTGCAGTACTTTTGTGATAACAAGCACTGAAATACCACTTATTATACCGATAGTAAAATATTTTTTAATGTTCCCGTTCATATATGCGCGGCTATTGTTTCTTGTAACGCTTCACGAGCCACTTGGAATAAGTGATGCCGCATACTTGACTTCGCTGTACACACCATCCAGCAGTCATTACAACTGGCTACACGGGGCGCAAAACGTTGATTTGACATAATCATATCAAACGACTGTTTTGTGATATTTCCCATAATCCATGGCTTCATATGGCATGTGTACACATTACCCGCTGAATCCATATAAAAAAATCCTGATCCTGCATAACATGGAAGTACCCGTTTCCCTGTTTTTACATATGATAAAAGCCGTTTTACAAACCATCCACGGATAATTTCTTTCGGCCTGTACGACCGGAGATGTGTTACCGCGGCGTTTTGAAGTACCCTATCTAATTTTGTGTTTCGTTTCGGACGAAAATCTTCTTTCTTCTCTCCAAAATAGATCGGCGAATTAGTAACGACTGTCAGAGAGAATTCATACCCATTTTTCCTACATAATTGCTGCACTTTAGGCAACTCATCGATATTTTGCTGCATCAGGGTAAAAGAAATACCAATATCCTTCACTCCCAATTCCTTCACTGCGCGAAGCGTTTCCATACACCTCTCATATCCCCCTGGGATTCCACGAATGGCATCATGCACATTCCCTATGCCATCAATCGACACACGGAATGCAAAATCTGGATCAATCAGTATGATTTTCTCCATATCCTCTTTTATTTTCCTCGGCATAAATCCATTCGTATTCAAAATCAGCCGTGCACGCGGAGCCGCTTTCTTCATATTCGCCACAATCTCAACAATATCCCGCCTCAGAAATGGCTCACCACCCGTGATATTTATATCCGTAAGTGTTGATGGCAGCTTGAGATACTCGTTCGGATCAAGTTCATTTTTTATATGATTCTGCCATATGTTACACATAGTACAACGGGAATTGCAGTTGAGCGTAATGGCGATAATTGCGGAGGTTGGATGCATAAGGAATTCATTATATCGTAATTGAGTACGATTGTTTTAAAATATCACGCATACGAATAATTTTTTTCTCCCAAGTATTTTGCATGGCGATTGCCTTTTGTGCACGTCTTCTGCTTGTTGACCAGGTTGACCGCACTATTTTACGGATTGCACCTTGGGCACCTCGAGCGTTCTTCACAATTGTCACATACGGAGCGAATACTCGAAGCGCCCGTATATCCGTCGATATGACAGGCTTCCCCATATAAAAATACTCCAACGTTTTCGTCGGATAGCAGTACTGGTTAAAGGGGTAAGACACATCATACGGTATCAGACCGATCGTGAATTCCTGAATATATGTTGGGAGCATTTCCTTTGATATAGCCGTATCAATAACCGTCACATTTGGATACATTACCAATGACCGGACACAATCTGTTATATCATTCCTTCTGTCATTATAGTGACGGTCAACAGGACCAATGAATACATACGAATATCTTGGAGTTGCGGCGATAACAGACTGAAGGAAAGAAAAATCCATGCGCGTACTGATATTCCCGACATATCCAATAATAGGCCGTTTCACTGCAACCAACTGCCGCACGTGTGAAAAAGAAGAGAACATCGCTTTATTGAACCCTTTCGGCACAACATATGTATGTGCATGTTTTTTCCGGTTAATACGATAGAGCGGACGTGAATCACAAAAAACAACCTGTGTCTGCCTCAATAATATATGTTCGAAACGCTCCATTTCTCTGCTCTCCTCAGGATCTGCGGAACGGAAATAATCAACGCAGTCATACACAGCAAATTTCCTACCGAAGTCCCTCGGTAAAACACTCCGCTGATGGGAAAAAAACCAAACTATCATCGGGTGGCGAGCCAGTTTCTGTAGCTTCAACACTGCGTACAGCTGCAAAATCGCGCACCTGTCATTTATCCGTTTAACGAAACCGAACCGTTGAAACGGAATGACATATATCGGCCGGAAAAAATATAATGTCTTTGACAGGCGGGAAAAGAGTTGAGTCGGATGAACTAAATAGTTTTTGATGGAAACACCCTCACCTAACCGGAAAAGTATGACAATATTCGATTTGGATAACTCATTTGCTGTCTGTCGTTCGCAATCCGCTACCCAATTAAAAGGAAACCCCATCGGAATAATAATACAATGCATAACATCTTCTAAATCTTCGTCAGACAATACTTCCATAATATATCGCATTCTTTCAAATCCCAAAAACGAAGCCCTTTACCGCCAAACGCATGAAGTATATACACAGGCACTCGTTTCTTCCGTCTGAACCACCCTTCCCACCAGTCAGTTGGCACCCCCATCAACCTTCGTTTTATCCGATCTTGCCACGTATATCTGCCTGACAATACAGAGATGTTCCTGTCATTAGCCTCCTGAACAACACAGTATTTCGCAAAACAATTATATGCATGCGTGATGCGCGGATGTTGCGCCTGATATCGAATGCGCCGAAAATATGCATTCATCAATCCCTGTTCCGAAGCAGGAAGGGTGATTCGATTACCGTCAATTATATATTGTTCTTTCAGGTGATCGAACGTCATAAACCCTTTGTCGCTGGAATAACTGAACACTCCTCCGTTATACAATGTCCCCCCGTCGACATACCGCTCTGAGATTGCAATAAACGGCTTACTGTCAATGACAGACCACCATGAAGCAAGTGAATGCAAAATAAATGCGTCCGCATCAACATAGATAAATTTATTGATATGATATTTCTCAACCGCCAACCAAAAAGTAAGTTTCACGACGTGACAACGCTGCGCGACTTCCCCTTGGACATCAGCAATGCGGAGATCCGGCAATTTAGGCAGCTCTAGAAACTGCATATTGTTATACCTTTTCGCAAAACGGAGAATTTCATTATTCCTCCGTTGATAGAAGATAATAATCGTTGCATTCGGATTAAAGCGCTTTGCAAGATATATCCATACTTTGCACATCTGTACATGTGTGTGGTCATGAAAATCCATGATGGTCAATAGTGTCATATCGTTGTTTTCCTTTTTGCGTGTATGAATTGTGAAAAAAACTGCCGGTATAATTTCTTCGCTGTTGCCTCATTACAGACTGTCATCACATGCCGATATCCACTCCTACCCATCGTATGTTTGACACTCCTGTGCTCTTTCAAAAAAAGAATATTCCGGACAATCGCATCAACGGATGTTTCGGTAAACCCTGTTGTTCCGTTAACCACCAACCGGTTAATTTGACCGTATGGGGACGCAATCACAGGCTTTCGCTCCAACATATAATCAATGATTTTCATGGGCGAAAAATAAAAGGGACACGATACGGAGGCATGATACAGCGCCAGACCAATATCGGATGTTCTGATATAGGAATGGATTACATCCGAAGGAACATGATTGAGAAGGACTATATTCTTATACCAAGAAAAAGTATGCCAATACTGATTGCTTGCCAGAAGAAAATATACATTTTTGTCTTTCAGATATACCGATTTTGCTATCGTTTCAATCATATCCAACGCATGCCATCGGTATCGTCCGTTACCGATCCAGAGTACCAAAAATGCATCCTCACTGAACGGCATGGGGCGTTGCGTAACACGATGTTCCGAACGAATATGGTGAAGATGAAAATTCGCGATCACAACAGACGGATGGCGGACTATTTTCCGCGATCCGTATTCCGACAACTCATCCGACACAAACACATACCCGCTTACTGTTATCGAAATACACCATCTGATTACATTTTTTATCAGAGAAACGCACATTTGCCTTCGTGATGCGCGTCCGAAAATATTTTCTTCATAAAATCCATGGACCTCCCAGATAACAGGAATATGGTACAACCATGCCACCGGTGATACCGGATCTAATGCATACGATCCATCTACACGAACATACACCATGTCATATCGCGTTCTCCTCAACTGTTCAAATACTGCCTGGACACAATGCCGTAACGGAGCGATGACAATGACAGCATGACCGATAGAAGTGAGGACAGATCTCCTGTTATTAGAATTAATTGCCGCCGCGCCTTCTATTGTATTGGTGACATATAAAATACGCATATGATCACATCAGGCAGATATGTGAGACTGATTATACAAGATTCGTATCTTGAGCATCTTTTTGAAACGGCGCACCAGAAATGATACACGCATATCCATTGAAACAAAAAAAGTTATACAGCGCAGGAAAAACATAGTATCTGAATGATATACAAACCGTTGAATTACAGGCTTGATATGTCGGGTCACGATATTATATTTGTTTTTATAGTTACCCCACTCGATTATCTGCTTCTTCATCTGGTATATCAAAATCAAACGGTCGAGGTCCTTCACAGAAAAATCCTCAGTTGCGATAAGGTGTTGACCGTGTGGCTGCGTACCTGTCGACAACGACTCAGGAGTAATCGGCCGTGTAAGATATGCGCTGCGCATAACAATGTCATACAGACGCGTCCCATAGAGCGGTGTTGCGATAAACACAACTGGCGTGACGTGATACCTATAATATAATGTAATTGCATACGCCAACGTCTGTCTGATCTCAGCTTGCGTCTCTCCGGGAAAACCAATCACAAAAAATGCGTTCAGCGGCAGTCGTATCTTATAGCACCACTGCGCCACCCGCCTGACGGTCGACAAATCAAGTCGCTTTCCGATGATAGTATCAAGTACACGCTGATTGCCGGACTCAACAGCGATAGTGAGTGATGCACAACCCGCGCGCTGCATCTTACGAAGCAGTGGCTGGTCCAATGTGTCTGCACGGACACCGTTTGGTGTATCCCAACGGACTGCGAGATGTTCACGTAGTATACCGTCCAGAATTTCCTCGAAACGTTTTTTATTCAAAGTCAGGTTATCATCTTCAAAATGGAAAGTATGTATCTGATATCGGGACAGTAAGAAACGGATATGATTGAGCACATACATTGAAGAATGCGGACGATATACCCTGCCCATATGCAAAGAGACAGAACAGAAAACGCAATGATACGGACACCCACGGCTGGTGATGACGGAAATACTGTCTGCCGCAAGTTCCGACCGGTTTCGATAAAGAAAGGGGTGTTGCAGATACTTCGGAAAGGATATCAGATCATATCTGGGAAACGGAAGGTCATCCAAATGATTAATCGGCATCGTCGTTTTAGGACAAACGATGTTCAAACGGTTTCTGTAGTATAAACCTGGAATTGTACCAGCACGGTGTAATTTTCCACCCCAAAAATTTTGAATAATCTCCAGCAACACATATTCACCTTCCCCTTGTACACACACGTCGACAGCATGACATGATGATAAAATTTCCTCTCCCGAAACGGTCGCATCCGGTCCTCCCACCACAACGAATATCCTTTTCGAGCAAGCTTTTACCAATGAAGCAACATGAAGCAGATTTGGGCGCTGACTAGAAAAAGGCGCAGTTATACCAACGATGTCCGGTTCATATGTTCGGATAGCTTTTTTAATCTGTTCATCACCCGCACCATAGGTCGTTGATCCGTCATGATTATGCCGTACCTGGTAATCCGAAACCAAACAGTCATATATGGTTACTTCACATGAAGAGGAGCAAACGGCTGCAAGATACAGAAGACCCAAGGGAAAATATACATTGAAACCTTGCGAACCGGAATAGTACGTTTGTGGCGGATTGATCAACAGAACACGCAGTTTACTTTTGTGCATATACCGGTTCATTATACGCGATTTTCCTAATTGCCCTATAAATACCGAATCCGTATCCATTCCCCCAACGGATATGGCACTTGCTTGATATAATACTCCTATTCAATCATATGAGGCAAAAAAAAGTTCTTATCGTCGGCGCAGGACAACGAATGCAACATACTGTACTGCCGGCTCTCTATTGTTTACCTCAGGAATACGCGATTGTCGGCATCTGGTCAAAAACAAAAAAACGGATTCGGCTTCCTGATGGTACACACATCATGACAATGACAGGAATAGACACCATCGCGCTCCACGACATTGATGTCATTGTACTGGCCGCAACAATCAGCAGTGTCCCCGCAATCCTCAAGACGTTACTTACACATGATGTGGGGCACATCGACATGTTTCTCGATACCCCCATTCTGAAGATGAAAGATGTACGGATGGCCCGTTACTTTTCCCGCTTCAAACATGTATATATCACTGAGGATTATATTTCGATGATACAAACAGAAATAATCAAAAACTACATCGCACGAGGGATTGTCGGAAGAATCAAACATATCTATCTGTTCCATTATGGATACAAATATCACGCAGTATCCTTTCTGAAACGAATCACAGGAGATACATACATTTCATTCATGCACAGAAAACGTACTTCAGACACCATAAGTGAAGTTCACATAACATTATCCGAGGGGTGCCGTGCCACCATCATTGAACCAAGAAACTATGCCATCGGCACATTCCTTATCGTCGGAGCAACAGGAACGATCGCAAATTACCAATTCGCGGATAACACCATCGTCTTGACGGACATGATGAATAACAACAATATATATATCGGAACCACCGCACACACAGATACCTCAAACCGATATCTGGTAAAAAACGCGCACTATCTCACAATAGCTGGGAGCGTGCAGGACCACACAATAATGAACGGCAAAAAAATAGCATCCCTCATCACTATGTTCCAAACGTTCGCACACGGTTCTGAGGAATTCGTCTATCCAGACAAAGACGGGCTGTATGACGCCATCGCATCTGCTATGCTCGACCGATACCAATATTTTTTTGACTTCCGACCCCCTTGCTTGCATCTTTCACTGCTGCAACTGATAATACATCTTGCGTGCAAATAACGATTCTCTATGAAACGACCGCACACTGCTATCGCTATCCATACAATACTCCTTGTCCTCTGTACGTTCATGGTGGCAATAGGTTTACGTTTTTGGCAACTTGACAGACCGGACTTGAATTATGATGAACTCCATTACGCGTCAGACGCATATAGATGGATATCACATGATTCATCAATTTCACTCCGTGATCACCCGATGTCCCATCCATCACCGAATATGGCTCATCCTTTCGGATCCTTAACGCTCACTTCTTTTGCGTTTCTCATCAACGGAACATCGGTATTCACCGCGAGAGTTATACCTGCCTTGTGCGGCATATGTCTTCTAATCGTATTGTTGTTTTTCAACGGAAAGCTGAAAGCGGTAACTATTCCTGTCATGATTATATATGCACTACTTCCCCTGACGGTACGATACAACAGAGCTGCCTATCTGGACAGTTTCTTTGCACTAGCGATAACAGTAAGCGTCTTAGGTATCTGGAAATTTGCGCACAACAAATCCAAATGGATATGGGGGGCCATAACCGGCGCAGCACTTGGTCTTGCCGTTTCAACAAAAATAGATGGACTGATGGCAGTTATCATCGACCTTGGACTGTTTTTTGTCATACGGCGACGGCATGAGAAAACATCCGGCAACATTTTTCTGCTGGTGTTTATCTGCACCGCGGCGGTCGTTTCACTGCTACTTAACAATCCCGCCGCCTACGCATTCGGGATTCTTCACCCGTCTGATCCAAATGCACATCTATTTGCGCTTGATGCAATAAAACGGCTTCTGCGATTCCCGATCGAAAACGCCCCAATTGCCTGGGGATTGTTATCTCCAGGAATTACTATAGCTTGTATCATCGCACTATGGCGTCTATGCAAACAAAAAACAATGACTGACCGATTTCTTTTGGTTTGGTTCATCGGTACATTTGGCATCGCCCTGGTTCAGGAAATGGGAAAAAGCGGTGAGTGGGGGTGGTTACCTATGATACCGCCGCTCCTGTTTATCATCATGCGTATGATTGCCACTCTACAGACACGACAACGATGGATAATAACTGCTGCTTTACTGCTGTCGATGTTGCCGTATACCTATATGTACGGATTATATCTGTCGCCGCTCCCATTTAGAAAATCGGTCGAATTCAACGAGACACAACAGGATATCTTTTATCAGTCCGTCATTAAAACAACCAATGCACTCACGGCACGAGAGGAAAAAGTTTTCTTTGATACCACCGAACAGATCCCGCTCTTTATGTTACGATCCGACATCAACAGAGTACACATACGACAAACAGCAGACATACTCATCACAACTACCCCTCAAACGCCATCTGCTGACGTCATCCACATCACGACACTGCAAGCATTTCAGGACGGACAGATAGTGACCAGATATATCTATAGGCAGAGCCACTGATATCACCCGCAGTTGTGTTATACTAAACTGCATATTTTCATACTGCCATTCACCAAAAACGAAAAGCGTATGTTATTTATATCGAAAGAAAAAATACTCTCCTGGCTTTATCAACATTCCATCTTCAACCGCATCCTCACACCCATCAAGCGAATCCGCCGCTTTATACGTTCACATACAGCATCAAACATACCAATCGAACCGTACCGTTTTACAAAAAAAGATGCACAAAAAGTATATACAATCATCAGAAGCGGCAAATTAAACCACAGGTTTGGTCCGGAAACATCTTCACTCGAAAAAGAATTTGCCGACTACCATAACGTTACGTACGCCCTCGCAACCAATTCAGGCACATCAGCATTGGAGATGGCTGTTAAGGCCATCGGGATCAAACCGGGAGATGAAGTGATTGTTCCCGCGTATACATTCGTCGCGACCGCGCAGGCAGTGCTTTCCAGGGGAGGAATTCCTGTGTTTGCGGATATTGATGACACATATACCATCTCGCCTGAATCCATCAAACAACATATCTCGAAACGGACCAAAGCGATCATCGTGGTACATATTTTCGGAAATGTGTGTGATATGAAGCGCATCAATGCTATTGCCAAACTGCATAACCTCCGAGTGATAGAAGACAGCTGCCAATCAATCGGAGCTTCGTATGATGGCGTCAAAACCGGAGCGCTTGGTGATATCGGCTGTTTCTCATTCAATGAGACAAAAGGAATCTACACAGGTCAAGGCGGTATGCTCATCACATCCAACAAAAAATTCTACGACATCGCAAATGTAACACGTGAAACCGGGCAGATCGATGTAACGTTGGGCAGTGATGTCCAAACCACAGGAAATACGTACGCATTGACGGAAATGCAGGCATCCCTCGCACGATCCATTCTACAAAAATTGGACGCGCTCAATGAAAGACGACGGATGAACTTTGATCGGTTCATGGAAAAAATCGGTGTCCAACCGTTGCCACTTCATTGGTATCGGATTAACCCGTCGGCCTCCCCATCATTTTCCAGACTCGCATTTTTGGTGGACTTCAATCATATCGGCATCACAAGGGAAACGGTTCTTACAACGCTTCAGGCGCAAGGAGTCCCAATGAAATCTTTCTATCCGACGCCACTCTATAGATATTCCCTATTTCAAAAACGGTATGATACTGTGATCAAAAGTGCGTATCCGTTTAATCTGAACACACATGTACAGTATAAAAATACCTTTCTTCCAAACGCGGAACAGTTTTTCCGACAGCATATCGGCATGAACTTCAGTCCATATCTGACCCCTGCCCATATCAAAACGCTCTGTACTGTGCTACAACAACAATTAGGAAACCTATGAAATCAACAACAGATAAACACATCGTTATCGGAATGATTGGCACGGGATTCATCAGTCAAGTCCACATGCGGGCATACCGCAAACGCAATGACGTCACCGTCAAAGCATTGGCGGACACAAATCAGGGATTATTGGCAAGCCGCGGAAAAGAATTTGGCATCCGGGCACTTTATCCTGATTATCGATACATGCTGGAAGATCCGGATATCAATACAATTGATATCATGACGCCGCATTTTCTGCATGCAACATGCGTCTCTGACGCATTGAAAGCAAAAAAAAACATCATTTGCGAAAAACCTGTTGCGACAAATCTTAAAGATCTTGATATGATGATCAAAACCGCCGCAACGGCACGCAAGTATATCTATATCAAACAATATCTCCGTTTTTCTTCCGTCAATCAAAAAATGCAGGAATTACTGAAACAACACGCTATCGGTAAACCGTATCTGGCACAATGTACGTTCACAAGCTACTCACCACAGGATTATCAAAATCCGCGTTCATGGAGAGGAAATACGAAAGAAGCTGGAGGCGGTGTGTTCATGGATATCGGTGTCCACATGCTGGATCAACTGCAACTGGCATTTGGATCCCCCATCTCAACATTCGCACAATACAAAAAAGTCACCACAACGCTTCCGCAAAAAGGAGAAGATTTTGCCTGCGCGATGATCGAATTTCCAAATGATGTGATGGCCACCATCAATTGCACTGAAAATGACACTGCATATGGATTCCGCTGGGAAATTCGCATTTACGGTACAGATGGCGCGATCATCATCGTTGATAAGGGCAACCAGGAAAAGACACTGCAGGTGATCAAAGATAACAGGATAGTTACTTCCCTGACAGAAACAAATTGGTGGGAACAGGCAAATATATTAGCCCTCCATGACATCATCGACAACATACAAGCTCACAGAAGCCCGACAGTATCATTGGATCATGCAAGAAGTGTCCTGAATACGATTATCCAAACATACACATCGGCCGCAACAAACAAAAAAATATCTATACGTGCAAGATGAAAAAACCAATAAAGATCTGCCTTGTTGACATCAAAATCCCCTATGCACCCAAAGGGATCATCCCGCTGAATCTTGTCATACTTGCCAGTTATCTTCTTGAACACACTACGCTGACAAAAAAACAGATTAAAATTATCAATGCATCCTCAGATTCCAGTATTAACCGCATTATTGAATTCCAACCGGATATCATTGGATTATCGATCGTCACACCCGCATATGAACAGGCCAAAAAATTCGCTGCTATTTTGAAATCCAAATTACGGTGCGTCATTGTCATCGGCGGACATCATATCACCGGCATCCCCAGTTGTTTCCAACAGCCATTTGATGTCGGTGTCATCGGTGAGGGAGAAGGTGCACTAACAGATCTTATACAACTTGTTTCCAACGGGATACCGTTAACACCTGAGGTATTCAAAACAATCCCCAATCTCGTCTATCGGGACAAAAAAAACAACATCATCATCAATCCGATGCGTGCACTTCTGAAACCGGAAGAAATTCCGAGCTATCATTGGTCGCTCCAATATCCCGAGGAGATTGCTCAGTATAAAACCGTCGTCCATAACGGACAGGTCCAAACAGTTCTAAATGTCCCGATATTTTCCGCGCGTGGATGCCCGTATCGTTGTATTTTCTGTGCACGGCAGATTCTTTGGAAATTAGGTGCAGGTTTCCGTTTCATTCCGCTTGATCGGGTTGTCGACGACATCGAATATCTCTACAAGACCTACCATGTCACATCCATTGAAATTCTTGATGATACCTTTGCGGTATCAAAAGAGCGCATCAGACTGCTCCTTGCCAAACTCAAACAAAAAAAGCTCATCGGCAAAATTGTATTTTCCCAAATTTTTGTCAGAGCGAATCTGATCGATGAGGAATTCGCGGAATACCTCAAACAACTTGGCGTCTGTGCGGTGTTTATGGGGGTAGAAAGCGGAAGTCCTAGAATACTGAAATTATTGAAGAACGGTTCACTGCAGGTGCATCACGTCAAACGCGCCATGCAGATATTTGCAAGCGTCGGTATCCGCGTCTATGGCAGTTTCATGCTGTTTGCCCCGACAGAAACAAACGCCGACATCGAAAAAACGTTTACACTGGCAGAGTGGTTTGCGAAACAGCCCAACGCGCACGATATAGGTCAAAATCTGACTGCGCCGTTTCCCGGTACGGCATTATGGGATATGGCAGTACGAAGCAAAAAAATTGATCCACTCACCATCCAATGGAATCGGATTGTTACATCGTATCATTCCCTGGACATCGGTTCGAAAGTTATGTTTCGAAATGGCCGATCAATTCCTCAACTGAATGCGTACTGGAAACGGATGCATGATCTGGTCATGGCGATTCATACCAGAAATCAGCAGCTCCCCGGATGGAAAGCATCTGAACAGACAGTCGACAAGTTCAATCAGAAACGTGCAGTGCGACTCACCATGAGAAGGAAAATTGACCGAATTCGAGAGCACCCGACCATCATATTCAAACTGGCGTTCAAATTCCTTGTACGGAAATTCCTGATGAAAGTGGTTCGAAAACTTTCCAGATAACAACTTACGTTATTCTTCGATGAACCTGCCGTATGAATGAAGCACATCCATGCCCCCATCACGAAGGATTATGCCCTTATCCACAAGTATGATACGGGTACATTGTTCTTCAATCAGCTCCAAATTATGAGAACAGATGATAATCGTCCGATTTTTCTTATTTTCCAGTAATGTCCGCTTTGCTTTTTTCCGAAAATCGTCATCACCAACACCCAACCCCTCATCCAAAATAAAAATTTCCGGGTTTGCATGTACCGCAATCGAAAACCCGAGCCGCAACTTCATTCCCTCGGAATAGGTAAAGAGTGGCGCGTCGATAAACTGACGAAGTGCGGCATACCGGATGATTTTGTAATACTGTTTTATGATTTCCTGTTTCGTCATACCGACAAGCATTCCGTTCACAAAAATGTTTTGCTCTCCCGTAAGATCATGATGAAATCCTGCTTCAATATCGATAATAGAAATAGATCTGCCGAAGACGGCTACTCTGCCGCTTGTCGGTGTCGCGATACCGGAGATGATTTTCAGTAAAGTCGATTTCCCCGATCCGTTTCTTCCGATAATACCGACACGTTCACCTTTATGAATCGTCAAAGACACATGATTCAATGCGATGAATTTCTCTTCTTTTCCCTTATAGAATTTTTCGACCAGCGTCGGCTTCTCATGATGAATCGTATATTCCTTCGTGATGTCCGTCAGCTGAATAGCGATAGGAAATTTTTTTTTCATATCCAATCATCAAAATATCTGCTTTCTTTACGGAACGTCACCATGCCGATGACACATACCACAACAGTGACTATGATATTACTGATACACAGCAAAAAATCGGGAGGCGCTGAACCGATAAATCCAAACTGCAAAAGCTGGACAATTGACGTCATGGGATTCAAGCGCCACATCCAGACAAACTTTGCGGGGATCACCGAAAACGAATACACAATCGGTGTCGCGTAAAACCAAATGATGAGCAGCGCCTGTACAAAAAAATTGATGTCACGAAACCGAACATTCAATGCAGCCGTCAACAACGAAACACCGACGGTAAAGGCAATCAGCACCATGATACCGCCGAAAATCGCCGGTATGCTCAATAGTGTTAGGGTATGAAGAAATAGAATCGGAAGAGTATACAGCAATAAGGCTGCGAGGAAGTGCACAGCGTTGGATAATATGATGGATAGCGGAATAACTTCACGGGGAAACACAGCCTTCTTGATCAGTGTCCGTTCAAACATGATGCTCGGTGTCGCTTTTGTCAAAGAAAGCGAAAAGAAATTCCAAACAAGCAAACCGACAAACAGGTAATAATTATAATGTAGGATCGGTTCTCTCATGAAAAACGTAAATATAAACCCTATGACAATCATCTGAAGAAGCGGATTGGCAATCAACCAAAAAAAACCAAATACCGTATTTTTATACCGGGCACGGATTTCCTTTTCCGTCATGACATAAAGAAGTTCCCAAAAATGTGCTATCTCCTTTTTCATGAATGCCATTATAGCCCATTTTATCCTATTCTCAACATCCCCTAACGGAAGACACCACCCGTTCAGTCATGAGGATGTATTATAATAACGGAAAACATGAATTACAAAAATAATCGATATCTACAATGTGTCCTGCGCAGTCTGCTGATAAGTGCGATTGTGATCGGAACACTGTGTTTATGTGAATGTGTCTTACGATATTCCTCAAAAGATATATACAATAAATTTGTTTGGACGAATATAAAAAATTACCAGCGCGATAGCGATCTCATCTATAGCAGAATCCCATATGGACATTGGGTGACAAAAACTGATGAATTCGAGGAAGATATTACAGCAAACAATCTCGGCTTCAGGGATGTTGAAATAAAAAACAAAGACACAGACCATGAATACCGAATCATTGCCGTTGGCGATTCTTTCACCTTCGGTCACGGAATTGCGGAAACATACGGGACATATCCGAAGAGACTGGAGCAATTGCTCAATACAGACCTCGTTGGCAAAAAAAAATATCAGTGATTAATGCCGGTGAAAAGGGATACTCTCCGGATCAGGAATATACGCAAATTCAAAAAAACTTATCCGGTTGGAACCGGATATAATCATCTGGAATTTTTCCATGCCGGGTGAAATATCCGATCTTATCCATAATCCATCCTGGCCTGTTCCCGCCCTCTATACGATCAAAAACAATCATCTTGTTGCACTTGATGACAGAAACAATTGGCTTTACGTCACTAACACGCTGTTGGATTATTTTCCTTTCCTGAACCACAGTTATTTGTTTAATACTGCCGTACGATGTATCGCAAATATTCCGTTTTTCAGTAGAAAACCAGCGCTTCCGGAAAAAGATATGATGGATTGGGCCGTACAAAAAATGAACCTGGAGGTCGACGAAATACATACGCTTGCGAAAACCAATCATTTTCAACTGATTATCGTTTTTCTCCCATTCCTCGAAAACTTCACCCAAACTTACCCAAACACCATGGAGGCAATTGCCGTTGGTGAATTCAAACGGTCTCTTACCCAAAAAGGAATTCCTGTCATCGATGTCAAAGAGGAAATAGACAAACGCATTGCCTCGTCATCTGCAGCTTCTAACGGCACACCTATTACTCCGGCGTCGCTTTTTTTCAAAACGGACATCCATCCGAATCAGGCTGGGATAGATTTGTTTGCCCGTATCGTGGAAGATGGCATCAAAACGAACATCGCTGCGAAGAACTGAGATTATGGAGCGACTTCCTGCCAGACATACGGGGTTTCTTTCATCGTGTCAGGCATAGTAAACAACAATTGCGGATCAAACGTAAATACTTCTCCTGGCGTTGTCGGATTCAATGCTCCTCCCAAATCACGCTGCAATGAAAAATTGTCTGCAATCACGGATCCTGTCACCACCAGCTGGGTTAAACCGGCTCCAGAGTTAAACTGTGCATTTCCCGTGGCATTTGAGGCGATATAAATGCCGTGAAGCGTAGTAATTGTAGGATCTACGGTAATATTTCCATTTGCAATGATGGCAAAAAAGCCACCTGAGGCAACAGTAATCGTGTCATTGATTGTCACATTCCCATTGACGAACACAACGGTTTGTTCACTTGATTCGATCGCCCATGGAGTGGTCGTACTAGTTGTCATATCCCCGTCTACATAATACACACACGGCGCTGTCGTGCATGTCGTGGGTTTTTCAAGATTGGTCGGCGTTTCAATAACCGTTGCATTTGAAGGCACATCCATTTGACGTGCAAAATGTTCATAATAATTTGTCGTGGTATTTACCTGCTGTACTAACCATTTCTTTGCTGATACAAGTGTTTCACCAAAATCAGCATAATCCAAAGAAAAATCATACGTTGAGCCATAGGACACGATCCCAGCATCTCCCATAGCACCTGCAAGCGCAAAATATGTGCTCACTGTAGATGGAATGGAAGAAATAATTGATGACGCTGCATACGCATTTCCCCCAACCGCTTGTACCCAACCGGATTGTGGTAAATAGGCAACGACAAAGTCCAATGTCCCACTCGCAAGCAATGTACCTGCAGACGCTTGTGTATATGTGCCACCATTTGTTGATACACAGATATTACCGAGTTCATATTGTCCAGGTGGCGTACTCGATATGCCATAGACTGTTGAACCTGATGTCTCAACATTTACCCAAGAAAGAATGCTATCTGTCACCAATTTTGCTTCCCCGATATCTGGAGAGAACGTCACGAGCGTACCTGAAAGATAATCAGTTGATGCCGCAATGGTACTACAACTCAAATCACTTGCAGATGCGGTCACTACTTTTGCCTGAAGGATACCATAATATGTAGTATCACCTGGCGGATAATATGGGGTATTTGTTGGTGTTGGAGTCACAACACATTCTGCTGTACAGGAAGTGTCAGCTTGACAATTATCATAACAATGTGTTCCATTGCAATAGTATGCGATTGTACGACGCTCATTACAACCGCAGCTACTCCCTCCACAATCCCATTGTGCAACCTTAGTCCAAGAATAAGTGCCTGGACAATACTGACAACCTATAAAAATTCCTGTTGGTGCTAATGTCGGTCCGCATATAGAGCTTGTGTTACAAGTTGGATCAGAACATTTCTCTGATTCACCTCCTCCTAATGGAACACATCGAATATAAACCATTTTCCCCCTGTTCGGACAACTACAACAACAAGAAGAAGTCGAATAAACCGATGTATAACAAGTAACTGCACCTGTACAAGAATCTGGCACTTTCGTCGGAGCTTTTGTCTTTGTTGGATAAATAGTTTGCGAATATACGGGGGTAGTAAAACACAGAACACTCGTGAGAAACACAAATAAAACTGCGCTAATAGCATATGACAACTTGGTCATATTTCTACGGTATCAGTGATGAACACAATAATCAAGAGAAAAGAAGTTATTCTGTGGTTTGAATTTCTATATTATTAATAGTCTCTATGCCATCTGACCACGCGTCCTCTCCATGCATAAACATCGGAGTTACAAATATATGCGGACGTTTTAAACGTGACATCTCTCGCAATAAATTCTCCAAAGTAATAAGCTCCCAATCAAATCCATCACCAACAAGATATCCTTGTACTCTTTGGGTCCCAGTAGCACATGAGACGGCTGCTTCTACCTCTCCAACCTTAGAATACAAACACAAATCTCCTGGACTACTAGATGTCGTTGCGGTTGGGATAAAGACTTCTGTATATGCTACTTTATCACCATTATACATCTGTATAAGCGCACCTAAACCAACATTAGAATCCATTCCAGGCGTCTTATAGAGAAGAACTAAATCACCTGTCACACCCATATTTAAAGAATTTGCGCTAATATCTTTTCCATAAAATGATAAATGATATGTAATCGTCGTATTCACTAAAAATTCAGCAGTTAAACCTTCGTCTTGACCAATTCCATACCACAATCCCTTACTATCTTCACGATGAAAATTAACTATGTTGTCTTTATCCGTTCTAATTAATTCGTGAAGCGAAAGTGGCAGCTCCACAAGATAGTCTTCTGGATTTGCGAGTCCTCCTTTTGCAATGAGCCCTTGCTGATAGTCAATCACTGCTTCCAGAAGGTCATAGTCAGACAATGTTTCTGCATCCTTAATGCCCTTTGCTGCAAGTTGTTGGCGGACATAGGTGTCATACCCTGCTTTCTCCACATCTGTTGCCGTCCATGGATCCGCTTGTACCTTTTCGTAATCAGCACGGTAATCTTTTTCTACTGGGAGCTGTTGTCCTTCAACCACGGTCCATCCTTGCGCTTCCCCATTTACGTATACAACATCCGATTTCACTTCAACACCATCAGCAGTAGAAAATCCTGCCTGCATAGATGCGACTACTTCAACTGACCCGTCACCAGTGTTTGTTTTAACTAATAACTGACGAAGTGTTCCATCTTGATAATCCTGGTTATCAGGCAACGCATACCCAAGCACACAACTGTATGTCGCATCCTCAGTGTCCTTTGGTAACCCAACCTCCGCAAGCACCTGTGTATCCTCATATACAGCGATACCAGGCTTTGTAGTCGTATCTTTTAGTATCTGCTCCCCGCTTGCATTTGTATTGCTAACAAGTTTCTCTGGCACAGCACTTAAACACGTTTGTCCTGTTTTAGAATCCACTGTGTGCTCGCCACTATACACCACGCCAAATCCTGCGTCATTTACTGCATTCTGCAAAGGTTGTGTCAACGAAGTCTGAATAAGATCAGGTCCTCCTGCCCCAAATTCAACTCCAGGAAGTGCTAGTGGAGCTTGTGGAGTATGCGTCTCAGTTGATGCTGTCGGCGTACTCGCAACTGAGGTTTCCGTCGCGCCTACAGCAGGAATAAGGTATGTCGGCACTTTTGTTGGCTCTATCGTCTGTACAATTGCTGGTTTTGTATCAGTCGCGACTTGAGTCGAAACAACTGCAGTTTTCTCTGCAAAACCTTGACACGCAGACAATAACGTCAACGCAATTCCAGCACTTGCTGTTACTTTTACTGCTTTGGATGATAAAAGTTTGGATACATCCAGACTCTCAGGGAGCGTGACATCCTGCATTTCTTTCCATGTATCCATGTCATGCAAAACCTGTTGTGCTGTTTCACGAACATGCGGCGATATATCTTGCATTACGCCGTGCATTTTTCGTTCCTGTCCGCTGTTGGCAACTGACCACACAAGAAGCTGTGTAAGACCTTTCACTTCATTTTGCTGTTCCGCACCAAGATGATTAAAACTGAAATATGCACCGCCAACCTGATCAAGCAAACTCTCTGCATTCGGAACAGTTGTTTGTTCTGTTGTTATAAGTTCTGATGCGGGAGCAAAACATGAAAGTAATTGAGTTAATGCTTGTGTGCTTTTAGCTTCACCAAATGCGTGATTTCCTTGAATCCCTTCTAACGCCGCTTGCAGTGTGCTATTTCCAATGCCATCACGAAGATGAATGGGAAAATTCTCCATCGGCTGCCCCTCAGAAGTTCTCCCATCAAACATACCTTCATATCTGAAAGATTGTCCTGTCTCAGGCATATACATAATTGTACCCTATAGTCCAATTTTCTTCAATATATCCCGATATTTTCAAAAAAAGACCCAACTTATGTGGGTCTTTAAAAGAAAAAAGTATGCCCGGCAATGATCATTGCCGTATCTGCACTATGGAAATATATGAGTTTCATAGCACCTACCAGGGCAGAAAAACTATAGGTACTAGTATGAAAGATAAAAGAAACAATCGTCAAGAGGGAAAATGCTATTTCAATCGTTTCATCAGCGTTTGATGATAAAACGGCGTATCCACGAGCATCCGGTGCAGCTCAAAAAATCCACGGTCGATCAGGTGATAATACACTTCTCTTCCTTCTGTCCGTTTTCCTACCCAACCGCTTTTCTCAAGAATCGCCATGTGATGCGAAATGAGATTTTGCGGCTTATCAATATCAAGCACTATTTCATGCAACGGCAATTCGCCATGAGCAAGAATATAGATAATGGATAGCCGGATTGTATGCGCGGGGCCCCGCATCTTCTTTTCAAAAAGTCTCGCTTTTTCCTTGAGTCTCACACCTGTAAGCATAGTTCTATCGTACCACCTGCCCACATTGCTACGCAAAGCGTTGTAGGCGGGCGAATAGAATAAACAAAAAGCGGACAAAGAAGAAAATAAGTTCGCTCAAAGGGTTTGTAAAGGTTTTTCCCGTCTAAAAAAGTTAATTGGTAGGACTGATTGTGTACCCTCGGGTAAACAATACGGTTCGTCCTGTAGCATCTGATAGAAATTAACAGATGCGAACCTCATTGATGAGAATTTGTAGAGAAAAAATCGCTTTACAAATATCCCTTCAGAGCAATAATAAGCGTAAGATAAATTGTGTAGGTTGTCAAGTTTTTCTCACGTTCAAAAAAACAGCATAGCAAGCGCCGTAGGTTTACGATATAATGACATCTGTTGTCAGGATGCCGGAGCGGTCAATCGGATCAGTCTGTAAAACTGACGCCTTAACGGGCTACCCAGGTTCGAATCCTGGTCCTGACACCATATACGCCGAGATAGCTCAGTGGTAGAGCAACTGTTTTGTAAACAGTAGGTCCGGGGTCCGAATCCCCGTCTCGGCTCACAAAAATATTTTTGACTCCCCCTTGCCAAAATGTATCGTTTGTATATATAGTAGGTACATATGGAAAACGAAAATCACAACCCACAAGAGGGTGAAACCTCTTCAAGCGTATACGTCATTGGCGCGGTCATCGTCGTTGCCATTATCATTGCCGGAGTGTTTCTTTGGCCAAAACCAAAGACAACAACACCTGAAGCAACAACGCAAACACCAGTTGTTGTCGAAGAAAAAACAATTATTTCCAAGCTCTCCTGTGATAAGCAATGGTATAACCCAATGATCGGGTTTCCAAAATATTACTTATCCGCGGAAGGATCAGCACTCCTTACCACCAAAAGCGTCACATGCACATTTACCGTCACAGCAAACTCAGATGGAAAAGTGCTTGCAACCACAGAAGCAGATGCTGTGTTAAAACCAGCAGATGAGCGTGGGGGACAAACATATCAATGTACCACAAAAGCTGTTGAGCTCGTCAAAGGCGCAGCAGTGACTATGAAAACCATGGTGACAGATGATCAGGGTGCATCAGCATCCTGTACAGCAGGCACGATGTCACTTCCATAAACGAAATAACATATATACACTAAAAAACACGGGGCAACAGCTCCGTGTTTTTTTTGTTGACGAGGGTCAGACCCTCTCCGCGTTAGATAATGCCTAGTTCTTTGCCCACTGCTTCAAATGCGGTAATACCGAAATCCAAATCTTTTTTTGTATGAGCAGCGGATGGCATGACACGAATACGCGCTTTACCAAGTGCCACCATTGGAAACTTAATTGGTGTTGCGAACACATTGTGCTCAAAAAGCTTCGCGCTAAACGTCTTAGCAAGATTTTCATCACCAATCATAACCGGAGTAATTGGCGTTTCTGACACGCCGGTATTAAATCCGAGTTTTTTCAACTGCTTCTTCAAATACGCCCCATTTGCCCACACTTTCTTCACTCGTTTGTCAGATTGCATGAGCAGTTCAATTGCGGCAATCAATGCTGCAGTATCAGGAATAGTAAGTCCTGTGGAAAATGCAAATGGCCGCGCCTTCTGCCGATAATATTCAATGAGTTCCCGCTTCCCTGCAATCACTCCACCCATGACACCAAGAGCTTTTGAAAATGTACCAACTTCAATATCCACTTGTCCATGTAAGTGAAAATGATCCACAATGCCCCGACCATGACTACTTAATACGCCTTCTCCATGTGCATCATCCGTCATCGTTATTGCGCCGTGTTGTTTGGCAAGTTTGACGATAGCAGGTAACAGAGCGATATCGCCATCCATGGAAAATACACCATCTGTCACAATAAGCACCAATCGTTTTGATCCATCAGCTCTCGGTGTTGCGGCAAGTGGTTGAATTTCCTGCAACTTTTTTTTAAGATCTTCCATGTCATTATGCTTGTAAATAAACTTGTTTTGAATTTGTGCAATTTTTACTGCATCAATGATGGAGGCATGATTGAGCTCATCCGAGATCACGATATCTTCTTTTCCCATGATGGTTTGGATGGCAATGATGTTGGCGATAAATCCGCCCTGCACCACGAGTGCAGCTTCACACTTTTTAAATTTTGCCATGATATCTTCAAGCTGGAGATGCAATACATTGGTTCCTGACAAGGTTCGAACTGCTCCTGGTCCAACGCCATATTTTTTGATGGCGGCAATTGCTGCTTTACCAATCCGTTTGTCTCCAGCAAGTCCAAGATAATTATTGGAACAAAAATTCAGCACGCGCTTTCCACCAACAGTGAGCCATGCACCTTGTGGTGATTCCACCGTACGGATGGTGCTATACAGCCCCTTCTCTTTCATCGTCTCAATCTGATCATAAAATGGTTGTAATGGATCTGTCATAGATTTCCTTTCTTTAGAATCGCTTGCCAAATTTTGGCTTAGCGATTCTTAAGTCCTCCGTAGCGTTTCGCGAAGGAGGATTACATTTATACTAATTTTTTCTTCAATTCTTCGATCATCACTGCTGTCATTTTTTCTAACGTAAATTCATGATTCCATCCCCAATCTGTTCGCGCTGCAGTGTCATCAATAGACTGTGGCCAACTATCCGCAATTGCCTGACGCGCATCAGGTGTATACGTCACCTCAACGTTTATATGTTTATTAATTTCTCGCGCCAATTCTTCGGCTGTAAAACTAATGGCTGCAAAATTGTAACTCGTCGTCACCGTAAGTTTGGATGCGTCAGCTTCCATGAGCTCCATTGTCCCACGGACTGCATCATCCATATACATCATAGGTAAGGTCGTATCAGGCCGAACAAAACATGCATAGTTCCCCTGTTTTAATCCTTCATAGAAAATGGCAACTGCATAATCTGTCGTTCCACCACCTGGGGGCGTTTTCCAACTGATAAGTCCGGGATAGCGGATTGATCGAATATCAAGACCATATTTTTTGTGATAATACGCAACCAATAATTCTCCTGCAACTTTCGTAACGCCGTACATCGTTGTTGGTTCAAGCACGGTTCGCTGTGGAGTATTCACGCGCGGTGTCGTTGGACCAAATGCGGCAATAGAGCTTGGCCAAAACACCTGCAGTTTATATTTCACTGCGAGGTCTAAAATTATTTTTAGTCCACCCATATTCACCTGCCACGTCAAAGACGGATCCACTTCCCCTTTGGCTGACAATAGTGAGACGAGATGATAGACCGTATCAATGGAATATTTTTTGATAATTGCTTCCAATTTTTCGCCTTCGCCGATTTCTGCAACTTCCACAATTCCTTGAAAATCTTTTGGGATGTTGTGATGTCCGATGGCGACCACATGCTCCATACCAAATTTTTTCTGGAGTGCCGGCACGAGTTCACTGCCAATTTGTCCGAACGCTCCTGTCACCAAAATATTTTTCATAGTGGTACTCCCTTATATGATAGTAGTCGAAAACGTTTGTAAAATCATGCGCACCATCACTGTATTGTTCACGAGAAAAAAAGTCAATTATCTGTTGTATTTAATACAACACTATCTATAATAGAAATACATGATAGAAAAATCACTCCTCCTTGCCAAATACAAATCAGGTTTGTCCATGGGGCAAATAGCAAAAGAGCTTCATTATTGCCCGCATACGATAGTCTATTGGATGAGAAAGCATCATATAGAACGCCGTTCTCGAAGTGACGCCGCGTATATACAAGCCAATCCAAAAGGTAATCCGTTTCACATCACCTATCCAAAGACAGCGAATGAACATTTCCTGTATGGACTCGGACTTGGAATTTATTGGGGAGAAGGAACAAAGGCAACAAACTTTGCTGTTCGCGTGACAAATTCTGACCCCGGCATTATTCGCACATTTCGAACCTTCCTGCATACGATTTGTCATGTTGACACAACAAGAATTCGATACAGCATCGTTACATTCAATGACAGCTCACCAAATGCGGCAAAATCGTACTGGGCAAAAGAGCTTGAGATTTCTCCCGATAAATTTGGTAAAATTGTCCAGATACCGACACAAGGCAAAGGAACATACAAAAGAAAATCACTTTTTGGCATTTGCACAATCACGGTGAGTAATACAAAACTGAAGACTTGGATAATGGATGAATTAAAAAAGATAAAAAATAAGCCCGATTAGTTTAACGGTAAAACGGAGTCTTGGTAAGACTCAGAAGAAAGTTCGACTCTCTCATCGGGCTCAATATTTTTTGATAAAAACTATTTTCCTCTCTTGACATCATCCCCCATTTCTTTTTAACTTGAAGTACTCGTATATTTCTACGAACATTGTATTAACTGCTGCCCAAGCGATTCGTTTTAATTATCCTATGTTGCATTCACCAAATAAAACAGACAAAGATGTATTCGGTCAAGAACTCACCCTTGATCTCTATAACTGTAATCTCAAGACCATTTCCTCGAGAGCAAAAATTAAAAAGTTTGTCATCGAACTCTGTGATAACGTCATCCATATGAAACGGTATGGGAAAGCGATGATTCCCCACTTTGGTCATGAAAATCCCATAACATCAGGATTTTCTCTTGTCCAACTCATTGAGACCAGTAATGTCAGCGCACATTTTTCAGAATACAAAAAATCTGTGTATCTGAATATTTTTTCCTGCGCATGGTTTGACGTAAAAAAAACAACAGCATTTTGCAAAGCGTACTTTGAAGCAACTAAAGTAACGGCAAAACTTACCAAACGCGTCTAAATAGCAGTTTGCGTCCCACCATATCCTCTGTGTATCATGGATAGTGCCATGCATTCCATTGTATTGTTCATCACCACGCTCATTATTTGTCTGGTGTTTCCACATCCCGTTTTAGCCAAAACTTCGTTTGGGAAATTAATGGCAACACCAACCCCCATTCCTATTTCAACACCTGCAGTCCTCGGTACCACCACATTTATTGGTCCAGTAAAACCGTCGGTTATCCTAACAGTAAAACAGCAAATAAAAAAGAACTCCATCACCATTGCCCTTCTTGGTGACTCCATGATGGATACCTTAGGACCAACGGCACCCGCACTCCAAACAGCACTCAAAAAACTCTATCCAAAAAAAACTTTTGTCATCAAAAACTTTGGTGTTGGTGGTACTGGAATACAATATGGTATTGATCGGATTACCAACGGATACACGTATCTTGGCACATCATATCCATCACTCGTTGAAACCAGCCCTGACATCGTCGTCATTGAATCGTTTGGATATAATCCATTCGGCGATGATGCAGGAACCATTGATACTCATTGGCTACTTTTGGCCAAAGCAGTTGATACAGTCAAAGCGCAGCTACCACATGCCAAAATCGTCATGGCAGCCACCATCGCACCAAACGCAAATCGTTTTGGTGATGGTGCGCAAGGTCTATCGTTTTCAGTTATTGATAAATGGCAACGTACAACGACCATCAAAAAATATCTGGAAAATACCGTTCGATTTGCGACGGGAGAACACTTGCCACTTGCTGATGCATATCACCCATCACTCATGCCGGATGGCAATGGAAATCTAATGTATATAAACAGTGGCGACCATATCCACTATTCAGACAAAGGTCGCGCTCTCATGGCCTCAAAAATTGCTGAAGCCATCGCTAAAAATAGCCTCCTTGAATAACCCCTTGGCGCACACCCACAAATACGATATAATACGGTTCTTATGGCAAAGAAAGATCAACGATTACTCATTGGACTCGTCTGCACAGTGTGCAAAGGAACCAACTATATAACAAAACGGAATAAAATTAATACGCCGGAAAAATTGCATCTGAATAAATATTGCAGACACTGCAAAAAACATACAGAGCATAAAGAAACCAGTCACTTAGACTAACGCTTCTGATTCTGCTAAGCTAAGACTATGCATAGGAACACGTTTCTCCTTGTCACAGTACTTGCAATCATCGCATCCCTGCTTGTTGGATTTAATGTTGGGAAAAAATATACCGAACCAAACACAGAAGTACTAGTCCTAACACCAACCGCGTCAAACGCGGCTTCGCCAACTGCAAAACCAACACCATTACCACTTACCCAATACACAAACAGGTACTGCAGAATTTCACTCTCGTACCCTGCATCCATGACCGTCACAGAACCTGCAACAGGAAGCGCTAAATTTGCTGGTGGTGATGACACGGTTATCCTTGTCTGTCAACATGATATTCCAGGGATTGCTGTTGAGGACAAGAACATGGAAACCATAACCATCGGCAGTACATCAGGCACGTTGTATCACACAGCAACACCTAAAGATGGAACAGCAATTGATGTTTTGAAAATCACCCATCCGAAAACAGGAATGGATGTCCTTGTCTCGGGCATTGGTATGGCATTTGACGCCATGATTGCCTCCCTTACGCTCAATCCCTAACTCCTGATATAATGACTCTTGTAGGGGCGTGATGAAACGGTATCATGGCGGTCTCCAAAACCGCTCTTTCAGGTTCGAATCCTGACGCCCCTGCAAGTAGACAGAAAAAATAACTATGTGTATAGTGAATGTATATGGAAACTAATGACACAAATCTTCACTTACAAACACCTAATAATAGAATTATTATTACGATTATCTTGACATTTGCCATCCTTCTTTCTACCGGTATTTATTTTTTTTTCAAACAAAAATACCCGATAATATATGGAAATAAACCATCACTCAATAACACAGCTACCATGGATACAACGAAATTTACACATTTTTCTTCCCTCGGATATGAATTGAAATATCCACCAGAATTACAAACAAAAAAAGATACGACAGAACAAAAAGTAACAATCGATATATGGTCCCCTCCTGAAACAAATTACAATATATTTGTCACATCAGGCACAGATGTTTCAAGCATAAAATTTTTCACTACTGGTGATAAGACGGAACGAATCAATGTTGCAGGACAACAGACAACAAAAACAACTGGGTATACGAGAATCGGCACTGTCATTCACATTGGTCCAATTTCTTATAAAGGAAAACAATATATATTGATTTATGACTCAGGAATAAATCCAGCAACCCCTGAAAGTATAGAAATATTTAATACCATGGTTTCAACATTTACTTTTGACGATTAATCGCTCCAAGGATTAAAATAACACCATGAGTCCTTCACTCGAACAAGCAGCTGGTCAAACCATTCAGTTTTTCGGTTCATCCGGTGGAGACAAATTGAATAAACTAAAACCGGCGATGTCGAGCGCCATAGAAAACCCACGCAATGTCGGTACTATTTTTTATGAATACTACCAAACGATAAAAGATTGGTTTTCCCTTCCTGATGAAGAAATGCAGATCATCCGGGAAATAAACAGCAATCCAGAGAACCCAAATCACGGTGGTGCAGATGAATTTCTTCAAACATTCGGCGGACAAAAAGAGGCAATACTCACTGCAATCCGAAAAATGGGAAATATCGGGGAAGAACCGATAAAACAGGGATTACAAAATCTTTCTCACATGATGAATACTGCGGAGACGATCAAACAAAATGAACCGGATTGGAAACCAAAAGATACAGATCCACGATCAAATAACGTGATCTGGGGATTCGTCCTCGGGGCAAACAACCCAAATACAGATATCCATTTTACCGTCGCGCATGCAATGGAACGAGTATTATCACAAACGTTCCATCATCCAGATGGAACACCTTTTAAAAAAGATTGGTTTGTCCATCCATTAACAGACATCATCGTATTGAAGGGTGTGCAAGGCAAACAACCAGAATTTACCTTGCTCTCTGAATGGAGCAAAGCAAGACCAGATGGACTCGGCTGGGCAAGCAAAAAACGAATCAATACATATAAAGAACATGTCTATGGCCGAACATTCGGTGATAACACACTCATCGGTGATCGCGGTGATGCATTCTTTGAGAAGTCCACAATGCAGCAGATATTGGAGCTTGCAGATTCCGAAGGCTGTCCAATTCCCCGAAGCGTGATAGAACGCTATAAAAAAGAACCTGAGGCCGCACGGGACCGATACGGAGAAATTGTCACAATGCGAAAACTCATTCTTGAAACCACACAAAAACTCAACCCTAAATTATACGAACAGCTTACCAAACCGCTTGTTAGAAATTCCAATGAACCTGTAGGTACACACGAAACAGATGCTGTCCCAGCTGAATATATAAATGAAATGACCGCAAATAATACTCCGTGGGGATATTCATTACCCCGCATACTTCTTGACCAATGGGGAAAAGGAAAACTACGGACACAAGAACGTGCGCTCAAAGGATTCACAATCTTAGAACAATCTATCTCCACCGCTTCAACACCACTCGAGTGTATGGCAATTCTCGCAAACAAAGCAGTCAAAGCAGGTGCAGACATTGATGCAGTATTAAAATCAACTATTTCAAAAGGAAAACTGGATGATGACAATGTCACAACACTCTACCGTGAACTTGAAAAACAAGTAAAAACGCATGCACCAATGTTATGGAAACGGTATCAAGCATTGACCCCTGACGAACGTACGAGCCGTGGTATCGCAAATATCCCGCATGAGAAAACCCTGAGTACAAATAATGTCCGATAGTAATATTTCACACAAATATGACAACACTTACACATACGTTATTTGGCGTTGTTCTTGCAAAAATATCCGTCGACATTGGGATGATTCCCGCAACATCTCAAGTAATCTATCCACTGAGTATCATAGCCGCTAACCTGCCGGATTTTGATGTACTCTATGTACCCATGTCCAAAAATCACCGTGCAAGCATCATGCACACACCACTTCTGTGGGTCGGCATCATCGGATGCTGTTATATTGCAGGACTTGTAATCCGACCGATCCTCCCCTATGTCCATATCCTTGCCATCGGTGTCATAAGCCATCTTCTTCTCGACACAATTTGCATGCGAAGCGGCATTCGATGGCTCTATCCGTTCAGCACAAAATTTTTTGACGTTCTAAAACCTGTAAAAAATATGCATCTTGAAGACAAAAGAGCTTTTATAAAAGCCTATATCACCCATCCAGTGATGCTGATAGAAAGTGTTGTTGTTGGTTTACTTATTTTCGTGTACGTGAAGATGTAAGATTCTTTTTTTTACTACCCCAACGTTTCCAATTGTCATTTAAATATCCAAGCGTTCGATAGTCATCAAATATATCAAAGAGATAATGTAACACCATCGCACCTAAGACAGCCATCCATGCTTCCCAATCGATCAAGAAACAAAGGATAGTAAGGATGAGGAGAAACACAACAAAATACACATTGTGATACGACAAATTCGTATTGTATTTATGTCCTGTCTCAATAAAAGACGTCAGTACGCGCCATTCATGTGCCTTAAAGAATGCTTTCACTTGTTTGGAATACTCATCTTTTTTCCCTGAGATAAAAAAGTAAATCAAATGTTCACTGTCAGGTAAAAACGATCCAAACACTGCAAGAAGTGTGATTTTCCAACTGAATACATCCCACATCTCCCGTAAAAACCATGCCCACACAAGACCGATGAGCAAATGGTAGAGCATGTGACGAGCATGCCAAATGATATACCCGAGGCCTTTTATCTTTGCTATTGATTGTTTCATGTCCCTTATACTTTCAATGATTTCAAATAGTCACGGAAATCGCCGTTTAAATCCTTATGGTTAAGTGCAAACTCGACCACAGTTTTTAAATATTCCAATTTGTTCCCTGTATCGTAATATTTGGCATTTTGCACTTCACATGCGTAAACTGGTCGTGATTTCATAAGTTCTCGAATTGCGTCAGTCAACCATATTTCTCCACTTTTCCCTGGTTTTAGATTTTCTAAAATTGGGAATATATCCGGTGTTAAAACATAACACCCGTGTGCAGCTAAGTTGGACGGCGCTTCCTCAATAGATGGTTTTTCGATAAGTCGTTTAATCTGACCGACATGCTTCTCCACTTCCACTGTTTCAACGATACCGTAGCGAGACACATCTTCATGCGGCACACGAATTGCTGAAATGACGGGATCGCCATATTTTGCAAAAACATCCAAACATTGTTTTGCCCGTGGAGGATTACTGTAGATAAACTCATCACCCCAGATAACAACAAATGGCTCATCCCCAATCACGTCTTTTGCACAGAGGACTGGTGTCCCGTTTCCATATGGGCCTTTTTGACGGATATACACGAAATTTGCAAGCTCTGCTGGACGCTTCACATCTTCGATCATCTTTTCTTTTCCCTGATCTTTAAGCGTTTGGATGAGTTCATTTGGATAATCGAAATGATCTTCAATCGCGCGTTTGTGCCATCCCGTCACGATAATAATTTCTGTAATCCCTGATTCGACAAGTTCTTCGACAACGTATTGAATGACCGGTTTATCGACAATAGGGAGCATCTCTTTTGGCATGGCTTTTGTTTGTGGCAAAAATCGTGTGCCAAACCCAGCTGCGGGAATAATTGCTTTTCGAATTGGTTTTCGTGTTTCCATACGCTATTGTCCTCCTTACAAATATTTCGATCGCTTGCTCAATTGTATCTGTCGTGCAAAGCGAATGTCAATTTGTTATGATAAACCAAGATTTATGAAACGGTTTTTAGTACCCGTCTGTATGCTATTGCTCCTCAGTCTTGTTACAAGACAGTCTGTCCACGCTCAAACACCCGCTACCACACCAATTCCTATGCCATCCAATGTTCGTGCAGTTGACGCAGGAACACTTAATGAACTTTTGGATAATACCGTAGGTTTTGCTATTGACGCATCACCAACCGGAGTCATAAAAAAAATTCCAAATGTCAATTTAACGACAGGCAAAGATTTCAAAGTCCCAAAACTCGGCAAAGTTGCAGACTTTTTCGCAGGAGGCATACAATTCTTAACCCCATACAGCATTAAACAAAAAACAATTGATCAGGAACAAAACCTCTATATTTCAGGTCGAGCGACCTATTATAGAGTCGATGAAGAAAACAATCCGCTCATTCTCGACAGTGAAACAGCATATACAACAGAAATCATACCGGAACTCTCCACGCTCGACCAAGCATCACGATTCGCTGCAGCCATTACCAGCAGATATTCCATCTCCCCTGTTGACGGGCAATACAATTACAATATTGATAGAGAACCATTAGAAATTGCAAAAAAAAGAATAGAAGCAGAATCAGGCACAGGTGAAATTCAGGAAACAAAAACAGTAAAAACAACAAGTGGATTTAAAAACTTTGGTAGTGAATTCTTTCTCATACTGAAACGTATTTTTGGATCCATAGGTAGCATCGAAGCACGACTTGCATCAAAACAACTCACTCCCTATGCAGAAAGTATGGACTGTCTCATCACAGGGTGCGAAGCAAACGGCGATCTCTCGTACCTTAAAACGGAAGAGGAACAAAATCGGGTAAAAGAAGCAGGTGGCATCGTCGAAACATACGCACATGTCGATCACAAAATCACAACAGGTGATCCCGATGGATCAGAAACAAATGATTTCGATGGAACACCAATAAAAACGAATACACTTGGTACCAAAGCAATTGAAAATGCCACCAATTATATGCTGTGTGCAATCCTACCAAAATCAAAACAGGGCGCATTTGGTGTCTCCGGCAAATGCCAACAAGAGGTAATTACAAAACCGGATACCACATGCGTAATAGGATCTCTCCCAGCATTTACTGTCAAATCAGAATGCAAATTCAAAAGCACAAGTATTAATGGGTATACTCTCTCACCAAAACTCGTTGAAACCATCGAAGCAGCAGCGAGTGCGCATAATGTTCCTGCATCCCTGATGCTTGCCATCATGTTTGGTGAAGGTGCATTCAACGGAAATAAAGTATTTTCAACTTCCTCAGTCGACACATATCTTGACGGGTGCACACCACTACCAAATTGCAGTACCAGTAGCTCAGTTTATGAGAATATCGTTCCCTTTATCGCATCCGATTGGTCTGACGTCTCAGACGGAGTAAAAGTCATAGATCCTGCAAGAACGCCAAGTGGTTGTAATTTAACAGATGGTATTTTCGCACTCGCAAAAGCATTGCATCGATTTCAATACTCACCATCATTTGCGGGGAAAACATGTTTTGGAATTCCTCTCATCTCAACGCTTGCGGGTACTGCAAAAACATGTTCGAGTTGGCAAGACACAAATGCGGAATCAGCAATCAGATTCTGGGAAATTGGAGGCGCATGGAACGACACAACGAGAAGTTGTGCAACACAAGTTGGAACGTGTAGTACAGGTGGAGGTGGTTCACTCTCTGGGCTCCAATGTGCAACCGGTGGAGATACCTGCGACCGCATTGACAAACGCGTTAGCCCCAAAAGTCACAACGGATGTATTTGGGACGTTTATAAAAGTCATTAATATGAAGACCTATATCTTTACAATTTCGTCTCTTTTTGGTATTATCGTTAGTAACGACCCCGGGAGGGGTCTTTAGTTAGGAAAAAATATGGAAAAACCTGGCCGTTCCAAATTACAAACACCGGTACAATTTGTCCGAGAGGTTGTAGCCGAACTAAAAAAAGTAACGTGGCCAACAAGGCAAGAAACTTTGAAATTGACAGTTGTCGTTATCGCGATATCCGTCATTGTCGGAGTATTCATCGGCATCTTGGACACCACATTTTTACGTATAACCGCTCTAATTTTTGGGAGATAATATGGATGACACAAACACAATGCTAAATGACAAATTACCAATGACAAATGAAAATACTTCTACTGATGTAGCACCTATTGCGGAAGTAGCCCCTATGGAAGAAGAGAAAAAAGAAGAAGCAAAACCCGTTGTTGAAGCCCCCACTACACCAGAGGCTACGCGGGACACAGCAAAAAAATCTGCTGTGAAAAAACTTGATATCACCAAAGAACCTGCCCGCAATGCTTCGCAACGCGATGCAGGCGGGGAACCACAGGTTGTCCTTCGCACAGACGTCCCAGAAAATGCAAAATGGTATGTCGTTCACACCTACTCAGGTCATGAAAACAAGGTTGCAACCAACCTCAAACAACGTATCGATACCATGAAACTCAAAGATCAGATCTTTGACATCATCGTCCCCACAAGAAACATCGTGACTGTCAAACATGGCAAAAAAGAAGAACAAAAAGAAAAGATTTTCCCAGGATACATTTTGGTTCGCATGATCCTTAATGATATCTCATGGCTTGCAGTCCGAACGACACAAGGCGTGACCGCATTTGTGGGAACCGGTGACAAACCTACCCCCATTAGTGCTCCAGAAGTTGCAGCCATCATGAAATTCATGGCACTTGAGGCACCAAAATACAAGACAAGCTTCTCAGTCGGCGAAGCAGTCAAAATTACCGACGGACCATTCTCAGATTTCCTTGGTTCTATCGATTCTCTCGATGAGGAAAAAGGCAAAGTCAAAGTCTTGGTCTCTATCTTTGGTCGTGAGACTCCAGTGGAACTGGATTTCTTACAAGTAGCAAAATTGTAAACTCGCTATGCCCCGCGAAGCCTCTGGCGGAGTGGGAATTTCTTACAAGTTGCAAAACTGTAAAGAAATTGTTCGTTATCTTCCCCATCATATCAATTGATTTTTTCGTGGGAAAATTCTTCCGTACAATACTCTATCGCCAATTGTTTCCCAAAACAAAACCCCCACCAATAGTACCAATACCTTGGCGGGGGTCAAAATTTGACGAAAAAGGAAAATAGAATAGCATGCATGCAAAATATCATGGATTCTTTTTAACTTTTCCGTATATTCACGTTCAAAAAATCAGCGGATATAACCAAACAGTTCAGATCTTGTTTTAATCAATTTCCCTCCCACTGAAAGTTTTATAAATCGTTGAAGCAAGGCTGCAATGCTATCAACATCAGCACATTGCACGCCCAACGTGTCATTTTTCGCATCAGGGAAGGTTGCATAATATCCTTGATTCAACATATATATGCCATAAACCAATCCCGTCGGCCAACGATCAATACCATGTTGTTTGAATTGCTGTTGGAATGCTTCCCGTTCGGATGTATTATGTTCATTAAATGACAATCCTTTCAAGGAAAGCAAAGCACATACCCGGAATTCTGTCTCCAAATCGTTAAGAGAGAATTCAAACCTTCTGCTCAGCGCGGTATAACGCCACTCGTTAATGCTTCCAAAGCTGTCACCTTTGGGAAGAACAAGGTCATGATGCCAGTACTCCCGAAAGTCCACAGTAAGAAAATCTACAGCCAGAGATGTATGCGGAACAGCATCTTTTGCCTGTTGAAACATGCAGGCCAATTTGTTGGTTCGACGCGTCAGCAGCTCTTCAGCGCGATATTGAAGCGCATTTTCAACCTGTTGTACTTGCCGTGCAACTTCCGCGATCATCTCTTTGTTCGAATGAACCCCATCAACAACCTTTGCAGCACTCGAAAAATCATATTTTTAGCCATTTCATCCTCCACTTTATTGAATAAGTCGTACCCAATGAAATAAGTTCTTTAAATAAAACTGAACGTGAATATTAACTTGACAAAGAGCTATATTTCCTCCCTTTCCTCTATATCTTCCCAAAGGTTTTTCTCTTCAACTAGCGAATGATTATAGCACCAGAACGCAATAAACTCATTTTTTCCTTAGGTTCCCCCTTTACGAACCGCTCGTCATTTGTTATACTCAATGTCACTTCTGTACAAATTGTATGGAGGGAGAAATCCGAAGAAGGTTTCGAAGAATTCTTTTATTCCTCATTCTTTCTTCTCGTTTTCTCCGAAAAAAAACATATGGCAGCAAAAAAAGTCAAAACACTCATTAAATTGAACTTGAAGGCAGGCGAAGCAAACGCAGCCCCACCAGTAGGACCTGCTCTTGGACAACACGGACTTCCTATCATGGAATTCGTGAAAGCATACAACGAACGGACAGCAAAACTCAAAGGACAAATCATTCCAGCAGTTATCACTGTTTTTGAAGACCGCACATTTACCTTTGTTACCAAACTTCCCCCAGTTGCAGCTATGATTAAACGCGCACTTGGCATTGAAAAAGCAGGAGGTAAAGCAGGACGAGAAATCGTTGCTACCCTCACCAAAGCACAAGTGGAACAAATTGCCAAAGACAAATTACCAGACCTTAACACAACAGACGTACAAGCAGCCATGAAAGTCGTTGCAGGAACTGCACGTAGCATGGGTATTAAAACGGAGTAATCATATGGGAAAAGTACGAAAAGTTATTCTTGGTGACGAAACAGCAGAAAAAGAACAAAAACGGAAAGCTGATGCACGACGTGAAGGCAAAAAAGCAAAAAAAGCCAAAGTTGAAGGTGTGAACCTCAAAGGTGGCGAACGCACCATCCTCGTCGAAGGTGACGAACTCAAACCAGAAGTCAAAGAATTGATGAACAAAGTGGAACAAGGCGAAGGAGCAAAAGAAGGCAAGAAAAAAAAGGTATCAGGACCAAGACAACACGGAAAAAAATACCAAGAAGCAGCAAAACTTGTCGACAAAAACAAGTCGTATTCCCTTCCAGAAGCCTTGAAACTCGTCAAACTCACAAGCATCACAAAATTTGACGGTACAGTCGAAATGCACATCAATTTAAATCCATTAACCTTGGGTGACAAAAAGGATGTCCGCGGTAGCGTGACACTCCCACACGGGACAGGAAAACAAGTCCGTGTCGCAGTTGCTGATGACAAAATCATCGAAGAAATTACCGCAGGAAAAATCAATTTTGATATCTTGGTTGCTCATCCATCCATGATGCCAAAGCTTGCAAAAGTTGCCCGCGTGTTGGGACCAAAAGGCCTCATGCCAAATCCAAAAACAGGTACCGTGACAACCGATATCGACAAACGAGTGAAAGAATTGTCTACAGGACAGGTCAACTACAAAAGCGAACCAGACAATCCAATCATTCATATGGCAGTCGGCAAAGTGTCATTTGAAGAAAAACAATTAACAGAGAACATTCAAGCAGTAATTAGCGCCATGGGAAAAAACAAACTCGTCAAAGTGACAATTACGACCACCATGGGACCAGGCATCAAGCTTGCTCTCTAACCTTCGATTTTCTTGATATACATATATAATAGAGCGTATAATCGCGCTATATCTATGAATCAAGAAATATTCAACGCTGTTCGACACGCAAGAACTGCAGGATACCAAAAAGCGAAAGAAGGTTTTGCATATCGCAATAATCGCTCACTTGAAGACTATGACAAATATCTTCCAGCTTGGAACTTTCATACATTTATAGGACTCATTCAACATAAAATAGATCATAGAGAACATACAGATCAACCAATTAGAATTTTAGATCTCGGATGTGGACCAAAAGCAAACGCATTGACAGACGTAAAACAACGATGGCTCGATGCTGTTGAACCAATTGGCATTTCTGCAGATGCAATGCTTGAAAATCAAACACAAGCAATGCGCGCCATTTCCCTCCAACGACAAGATATCCAAAACGCACATCTCGTATTTCCAAAACACTCCATGGATATCATAACCTCTGTACAAGCATTTCCCTATCTTCCTGATCCATATCTAACTTTAATTGCAATTAATACCCTCCTCAAACCAGATGGCGTTGCACTACTTACTAATGTTCCGATATCCAAAGCAATTCCCGAACTCGCAAACAACAAAGAAAAACGTCATCAATTCCTACATACCCTCGGAGCCAAAAACTTTACAATATCTGAGAAGGTTGATGAATATGCAGATCCACCGTTTGTTGAATGTGATATAGCGTTTCCTAAACAACCTGATGCATTCAAACTTCCACTCGCCTATACAGGCGTGTCTCAAGATACGATAAGAATTGGTGCACTACTCTACCATTTTACGAGAGCGCAATACACAGTTGTTGAATCAAAAATTATATAACATACAAATCGCAGGCACACATTTTACATTCTCTTCTTCCCTCTCTATACTAAAAAATGTAAGGAATATGTATGGCAAACGTACCTCTAGAAAAACCAGTTCCTCCATTTTTACCTGAAACGCCAAATAGAGAACAACAAAATCCTGGATCAATATTAAAACGCATTCTTAACGCACAAAAAAACATTCCCACCACACAGGGAAGCACACCGCTAGAAACAAAACCTGATTCTACTCCTCCATTTGTCAAAGAGGAAGAATTAACGGACGCAGACAAAAAAGCGATGCAAGATATAAATGAAAAAAGCACGTTCGTCAAACGAGACGAATCAGGTCGCGCGGCGCTACAACGCTTAGCCGAAGGGTTGAAAAAAATATAACATTCACTCCTCTCCTACTTGTTAATATTCTTCAAATATGGTATAAATAACCATTGTCCTAAAGACCGTAGGCAAACGAAGTGCAGTCGCGTTTGACGCGATGAATCAATAGTTTATAAATCCTACCGAGGGAAAACCACACAACAGTCATGTTGTGATATTGTCCCTCTTTAGACGAGGGACTTTTTTTGTTAATTCGTAGTTTTTTCGATTCATAGAGAAAAAACGTACGAGTGACGACACCCGGAGGGTGTGAAAGGAATATACTATGGCAACACAAAAAAAGATCGATGTCGTACAAGAAATGACTGATAAGATTGCAAAATCAAAGTCTATCATTTTTGCTGATTACATCGGACTCAAACACAAACAACTCGAAGATCTCCGAAAGAAAATGAAGGCAGTTGATGCAGAATTCATGGTGACAAAAAATAAGCTCATGGAACGCGCACTTGGTGAAAATGCAGTAGCATTAAAACCAGTGCTCACACAGGCAACCGCAACAATTTTCAGCTACAAAGATGAAGTTTCAGGACTTAAAGAACTCTTGAAGTTCTTCAAAGCAGCAAATGTTGGCAAAACAAAAGCAGGACTTTTGGGTGTCACAGTACTCTCTGAAAAAGACGTTTCAAAGCTTGCAAGCATTCCAGGCAAAGAAGTATTACTTGCCCAGCTTGCAGGGCAACTCAAAGCCCCTATCGCCAATCTACATCATGCTCTGTCATGGAACATGAACAAATTGGTTTGGGCATTGAACAGTGTGAAGGCAAAGAAAACAGCGTAAAAAAATTTCCAATTTGTATTTTTATTAATTCAAATTGTTGTTACGAAAGGTGGTGACAAGATATTATGGCAAAACTAACAAAAGAAGAAATCTTGTCGGCAGTTGAAGAAATGACCGTTCTTGAACTTTCCGATTTGGTAAAAGCATTAGAAGAAAAATTCGGCGTCAGTGCAGCACCTGTAGCAGTAGCAGCAGGACCTGCAGCAGCAGCCGAAGGAGAAGCAAAAGAAGAACAAACAGTGTTTGATGTTATCATCACAGAAGCCGGCGCCAACAAAATTGGTGCAATTAAAGCAGTTCGTGAACTCGTCCCAACATTGGGATTAGTCGAAGCAAAAACACTCGTTGAATCCGCTCCAAAAGAAGTCCTTACCGGACTTGCAAAGAGTGCAGCAGAAGAAGCAAAGAAAAAGCTTGAAGCTGCCGGAGCTAAAGCAGAGTTGAAGTAAAAGTCTGGCGAAGCCAGATCTCGCTCCGCGAGACAGAACTCAAGTAATTTTTAACAAAGAATTAAAGAGTATAAACAAAAAGTCCCTCGAAAGAGGGATTTTTTGTTTAAGAAAAAGAAAAAATTTAAAAAATTTATTTTTCACGTCGTAAAATATTTTTTACCACACAACTTATCCACAAAACATTTTCATCCATTGACAATGTCCGACATCACATGATATTGTTTGACTGCTAACGATACATTTTTTCTTGCCCGAAAAGAAAAGGAGATCATATGGCAATGGGCGATGAATGGCCAGATTTATTAACTGTTAAGGAAGTAGCAAAAATTTTGCGTGTTTCCCCTCTTACGATTAAACGTTGGGGTAAACGTGGCAAGCTTCCGGCAATCCGCATCAACTCTCGAGGCGACAGACGCTACAAAAAAGAAGCAGTCATGTGGCTATTGGGACTCCAACAAAAAGGACAAGTGTAAGTTACACGTTTGTCTTCTGTAACTGTACTGCTGCAGCTACCGGATCAATGACATTGACATTGAGTCCAGTGCCTAACTCAAATCCTGCACGATGAATAGTACGTGGAATGATACGAATAAACCAATTTTTCCCGTGATAGATATAATAGTTAAACACAAACGGTGCATTTGCCTGAGTAAATGTCACGTCAGGACCACATAATACAGCTGATAATTTTTTTAACGTACGCTGGAGAACAGCTGCAAGATCTGGAAGCTCTGTATCCGTAAGTTCACTGAATTTTTTCCCCGTTGTTTTCGGCGCAATCCATGTTTCATACGGCCACTGGGAAAAATCCGGACAGTACGTGATAAAACATGCAGACTCTTCCACTACATTTTTCAATGGTTCAATGGTCAATGAATCCAAATTGATTTGGTTTGGAATGACGACCAACTGACTATGCGGATGACTAAGACTTGCTCCCGCCTTCTTTCCATGATTGCAAAATATCAACACCTGTCCTTCTGCCTCATGTGCACGGTACCGATCGCGGTACACAGACAATATTTTTTGCACCTGTTGGATAGGCAACGTGTCCACATCTTCTGTATCGTTTGTGGAGTGAATAATCACCTCGTGAATATCAGTGATTGGAAATTTGTTTGGCACGACACGAACGTCCCACCCTACGGCATTTGGCTCCCCTTTGCCAATTCTATAGAGTTCGGGAGGTGTTAACGTTTCATTTCCTGCACAAAACGGACACACACGTACTGCATCTGATTTTCGTTCACTTGTCGGACGATTACCTCGTGAAGGAGAAATAATGACCCATCGTTGGGTACGGGTATCAGGAACATACGTTGCCATGTATCTAGTATATACTGGAAAAACTTACGAAGTAAATTGCTGCAAAAAATGAGCAGCCTGTTTTTTTGCAGCATCGGTCACCACCAAACGAACCATGCCGATATTTGGCTGACCGTAATAGACTACTGCACCACTGGGCGCCGTCTGAATGACCGGTAATACCAATAAATCTTCTTCGCCATCAATCACAAACAACGTGTGCGTTGGTGCGTGCGCCCAACGTTTCAATGCCTCAACGACGGTTGTGGCAATATATCCCGGACCACTCACAAATTCTTGCTGTTTTTTTGGCAGTTTGTCCCACAACTCTTTTTCCCAAATATATGGTTGCCGTTCTACTTGCATATCGATAATGACAAGTGTTGGCACAAGGCCATTTTCTACGAGCCGCTTTGTTGTTTTATCTCCGACAGAAATAACGATAGCATCATGATCACCACGAATAATAGATTCTGTATTCCCATCTTTTAAGACAGTGCCAAACGGCTCTGCAAGTTCACTCCGCATTCCCTCAGGCATCATCAGTTTTCCATCCGCATCAATTTCCTGATTTCTAATACGAGTAGCTGAAATTGGTTTTGTATCCTCGGCAAGTACCATAGGGATTATATGAATAGGAAGAACCGATAATCCCATTGTTTTCCGTTTTTTATTAATCTGCAGCGCACCATCTTTTGTCTCATTTGAAACAACAATGACATCCATTGTCTTGTTTTTCACTGTTGGACCATAGGGGTCATCGATAGGAACAATGCTTGCACGACCAACAACTCCTTTTGTTTGTAACCATGTTTCTAATTGTTTTTTTCGAACAGCAAATGGTTGAACCAACCGAGTTGAACACGCCGGACAGGCAACACCTGATATATTTTCTTCATCATATTTATAGTGTGAAACGTACTTATCAGTTGTCAGCCCAATAGTGACGTGTGCTGCAATAGTCAATGCTTCTGTAAGCAGTGCGGTATGTCCGCTATGTAAATGATCAAAGGTTCCGCCTAAAACTGCATGCCTGTAGTGCATACTAGTGATTGTATCGCAGGAAGCTACAAAATACCAAAAATACTATTTCGATCCACGAAACCGCTCATAGATCTTCTCAACAATCCGTTTTCCAATATGGCGCTTTTTCCTCCCTGCTTCATGTCGATCCATTACTTCAAGTATTCTTCCTCCTTTTGTATGCCGTTGGTACAATGGCTTTGCTTGAATTGCCTTTCCGACGGCGTCAATGTTTTTTTCAGCAGCATCTAGATTGTGAATGTGTGGCATTGCCATTGCATGCGCTTCCTCAATAGTTGTTGCTTTTCCTTCCTGCAATAGATGAATTATCTTCGGTGCTGTTTCATATCCATATCGTTCAAATAGTTGATGAAATTGTTCTTTCGAAAGTCCTAAATCCTTTGCATATTCCGCGTTTTGTTCTGTAATCCGCCCTTGTATCTCTCTTATGGCTAACATTTCTGCATATTGAGGAGATACACCTTCATGTTTGAAATGGTCTTTCAACTCAACACGATTCATTCTCGACAAATCAGGAAATTTAAGAGGAAGCTGGTATGAACGATCTGTTTCAACGCTGCTCATACCCCCATAGTATACACCTAGCGCACAACTGCCGCCAAAATAGCGGTCGCGTCAATTGCTTCATATCGAAGCAGTTCTTCTGCAGTTCCTGACATCGGAGGTTTTCGTACTGCCAAATGCGTGATGTTCATCTGTAGAGAGGGTCTGACCCTCTCCATATTTGTGCCTGAAAGTGCGGTAAATACTGCCTCGCCTAACCCACCTTCCGGATAATGATCTTCTACAATGATTAATTGTTTAGAAATTACTACTGCACTTCGAATTGCAGACCCATCAATCGGCTTAATACTGTAACAATCAATCACGCGCGTTGCAATTCCCGTATCTTCTAATTGTTTTTGTGCTAACAATGCCTGATGCACTGTCACTCCTGTTGCAATAATAGTAATGAGCTTGTTTTCACTCCGTGTAGCTTCTCGCGATGTCACCCTCTGTTCTTTGTGTATGATACTGCCACCGATGGAAAATTCTGTTGTGTCATCATAAAGAATTGGCAACATCGGACGAGTCGTCCGAATATATGCAATGCCTGCATATCCATACATACATTCCGTTATTTTTTCAGCTGACACAGCATCGGCTGGACTCATAACAACTGAATTTGGAAGTGTTCGAAACAATGCAATATCCTCCAGTCCCATTTGTGACGCACCGTCTGGTCCAACAGACACGCCACCATGCGATCCATTCACCATCATAGAAATGCCAGACAACGCAATCATTCTCAATTGATCAAACGCCCTCGTAAGAAAACTCCCATAGGAAGAAATGACTGGATATCTCCCACAAATTGCCATACCAGCAGCCATGCTCACCATAAGTTGTTCTGCAATATGACACTCCAAAAACTGGTGTGGCAGTGCTTCATGAAACAAATGTGTGTACGTAGATTTCTCTAAATCTCCGTCCAAAACCATCATGTGAGTGTCCCGAGCACCAAGTCGCACGAGCGCCTTTCCAAATCCTTCGCGCGTTGATGTTGATTTTTCATATGCTACATTCTTCCGTACATATACATCATCATGTGTGATCATCACTTGCGCTTTGGTATTCTCAGGTTTTTTAATGATACCTTCAAACGACGTGTCGACGTTGCCGAGTTCCGCAAGCGCTTTAACAACTAACTCCTTGGAGAGCACTTTCCCGTGCCAACCATGTTTATTTTGAAGAAAAGAAATCCCATGGCCTTTATCTGTTTTTGCAAGAATGATGGTTGGTCCACCTCGATAATCAATTGCCTTTTGATACGCAATGTCAAGCATACCAAGATTATGTCCATCAACGACAATGACCGCCCACCCAAATGATTCAAATCGTTTACGGTATGCCTCCGTATCCCATGCGTCCATCGTACTCCCCGATTGTTCCAAAGCATTGATATCTGCAAGTGCAATGAGATTGTGTGTTTTGTGATATCCCGCCGCCATCACTGCTTCCCAAATCGACCCTTCAGCAAGTTCTCCATCACCTAACAGAACAAACACACGAGGTGCGCCAGCTAATGCCTCTCCAAGTCCTACAGAAAGTCCCTGACCCAAAGAGCCCGTTGCAATATCAGCAAAAGGAAACCGTGGCGTTGGATGCCCTTCAAGCGTACTCCCAAATTGACGATAGGAACTAAGTTCCTTGTCAGAAAGAATTCCCACAACATGAAAGAGCGCATACAGAAGTGGTGATGCATGTCCTTTGGAAAAAATAACGCGATCATTGTTTAAATCGTGGGGATGCTCTATATCGAACCGAAGATATTTAAAATAGAGTGTCACCATCAGCTCCACTGCAGACAGTGAAGATGTCGGATGACCACTCCCCGCAGTCGTCGTCATCGTCAAAATATCACTTCGACAACGGATACATAATTTTTTTAAGGCAGGAAGCAGCATATATGATTAGTATAACAAACTAAAGGAACGTATATATTCCCGCTTCTATTAATCGTGATATTTATTCCCCTTGAAGAGTTGTAATCGCATCAGCAATAGTGTGTTCAGAATTGAATAAATAGCTTGTAGAAACAATCCTTGTTGCTCCAGCTTCTTTCACAATTTTTGCTGTATCTGGATTCATCCCACCATCAACTTCAATTGGTAAATCTGGCAAATTACGGTGAATCGTTTTTATGGTTTCCATGGCATTTGATTCAAAATCTTGTCCACTTGCACCCGTTTCAATCGTCATAACGAGCACGGTATCCACCTCTTCAAGATAGGGCTCGATGAGTTCAAAATCAGACTCCACATCAAGAGCCAATCCTACTTCTATTTCATGTGTCCTTGCCTCTGCTAAAAATTCCCGTGGATCGTGGCATTCCACATGGGCAATTACCCTTGCTACTCCTGCGTCCGCCAAGGGCTTCAAATAAGGAAGAGGATTTGCGACCATCAAATGCGCTTCAAACTTTGTTCCTGTCTTGGTAAATTTTTCAATAATTGGAGTAAGGAGTACAACATCATGTACCGTGTCACTCAGAAAAATGGTATTGTCGCCCACATCAATCTGAATCATATCAACATGCGGTGCAACAAGCGTAATTTTCCGCTCCAATTCTTTCACATCACCTTCATTAATACCTGGGATTATTTCCATCATACATATAAGTATTAAGGAAACAGAAAAAACCTGCAAGAAGAGAAATTCCCCTCTATGCAAAAACTATAATAATCAGGTACGATACGAAAATACAAATTATGTGTCCTGAACGCGCCACTATTGCCATCATTGAAGATGACCAAACAAATATTGATCTGATGCGCCGCAACTTAACCAAAGGCGGACACACTATTACTCACGTTGCAGAAACCATGGAAGATGGAAAACAACTCATTAGTAATTTACCCCAAAACATTGATGCAATCATCATTGATGCAAACATCAGTCCATGGATCAAAGACGGATCAGAAGGCATTGAACTAGCAAAATTAGCCAAAGAAACACATCCTGAAGTACCTGTTGTTGGTTTTTCTATTAACGACTTTCCAAAAGAAGCACCTATTTTTATTGACGCACATCCAACAGGTTTTGCAGGGCTTTCGAAGATTATTGATGCGCTTCCCACACGTACATAATAATTATTCCTGTTCTTTCGCGATAATTTTATTAATCCGACGAACAAATCGCTCCTGTGGATTAAATGGAGTTTTCAAAAACATCGAAACAATCGCTTGTGCCTGCGTCTCGTCCAGATAATCACTCGCGAGCGCAATCACATTCACATCATCATCACTTTTTGCATCATGCACCTGCTCGGGAGTCACCGCAAGTGTAGCTCTAATTCCATCAATTTTATTGACAGCTATCGATACGCCAGCACCTGATCCACAAATGACAATACCGAGCGATTCAGGAAGTTGCATCACTTCTTTAGCTACTGCAAATGCGAAGTCAGGATAGTCATCATGGGGATCGAAAACAGTATTGCCACAATCAACGACTGTGTATCCTAAAGAAGATATACATGGCTTCAACAGCTCTTTTAATTGAAATCCTTTATGATCTGCACCAATAAAAACTGTCATACGTCCAGTATAAAAACAATCGAAGTGGGAAGCAACTGCTAACGAGGGTCAGACCCTCGCGTAGCTTCAAAAAAGAGAGGGTCAGACCCTCTCCAAGTTACCGGATGTTCTGAAGTGCAATACCTAAGGTATCGTATTTCCCATCCAGTGCACGGAACAGTTCATCATCCACAAGTCCTCGTCCCCATGCAACTGCAAGGTGCGTTCTCACGATTGCAATGAGTCCAATGGTATCCATCAGGATCTGTCGTCCAAATCGTCTATCGATACGAGACAGTCCATCTGCAATCTTTGCAGTGACATCGGTTGCGCTGTCTAACACTTGTTCGGCGATTTCTTCATTATCGCCATCTTTTTGACTATCAAATGCTTCGTGGACATCCATAAGTGCCACATATGCATCCTGCCAAAGTTTATGTTCATGAAATGGTGTATTCATAGTATGGGTATTCTACCGTACTTTGCTTCGAAACGCCACTTGCTTCTTTTTCCAGTCAACAAGCACTTTTTTATATGTTTCTATATATCGCTTTGTCATGTTCTGAACAGTAAAACATGATTCTGCCTTCTGCCGACATGCTCTCCGCATCCGCCGATATGCATCATCAGGCATCGCATACATTCGCTCAATAGCCTCCACAAATCCATCAATACCTGTTTTTTTGATGATAAAATCACCTTTCTTTTCAGTTGGAGATGGATTAATAATAAACCCAGTGACGCCATCTTCAATAATTTCGGGAACGGACCCTCTTGCATACGCAATGACAGGCGTTCCACACGCCATCGATTCGATAAGAACAAACCCAAATGGTTCTTCCCATTGAATGGGAAACAATAATACTTTACTCTTTTGATACTTTTCTCCCAATTCATGACGATTCACCGGCTCATTCACAGGAAAAAATGCCATAGGTCGACGACGATGCTCCACAAGATCTTTTATCCATTTCGGCGACTCTTGTTTTATCATTGGGTATACTTCCAATGTTTTTTTCGCTTTTTTGGCAATGATTGGCAGTTCATTTATTCCTTTTTCTTTGATAGCACGCCCTGCCCATACCATATGAGTTCCACCACTTGCATTAAATTTCCAGTTTCGTTTCGTATCAATTCCATGCGGAATCGTATCAATGTAATTTAAATGTGGCAACGGAAGCCGTTGTGCGGAAGAAAGAGACACAAAATATACGTTCTTAAGATTATTAAATAATGCTAAATATTTTTTATTATAATTTTCTTCAAGAAAACTCCCATGCATCGTGACTAAGATTGGTTTATTCACAAATGGCGCAAATGGAAGCACAGAATCACCATTACCAATGTTTACATGATACATATCAAACTCACCTTGCATACTAAATGCTTTTGACAAGAGCGCCAATTCATAGGTTTTATGATGCCGCTCTCCAATATCACTGTCTTTCATCGAAGATTTATGGTTGACGCTGACGAGTTTCACTGGAAGTTCAGAATCGCCTGAAGTAAACGCTGTCATATGCAAATTGTATCGTTTGGCCTGTCGTGAAAGTTGTCGGATAAGAATATAACTGAAGATTTCAGTTCCTTTTTTTGTTCCCCTGCTTATCGTGACATAGTTTGAATTAATAATTCCTAAACGTATCATTATCGTATAGTAACACACGGAAGGCTATGTGCTTTCCCCTGCTTCACTCAACGTATCTTTCATAAACTCAATACCCCATTTATAAATATTATTTTCTGCAAGCACTTTCTTCAAATCAATATTTCGTTTTTCTTTTTCTGTTGCATCCATCGTCAACGCATGATAGAGAGCAACCGCTGACCCTTCAATATCATACGGATTGATAAGCATGGCTGATTTCATATCTTTGGCAGCACCGGTAAATTTTGATAATAATAACATTCCTTTATCTGCTTTATTACAAATTGCATATTCTTTTGCAACGAGATTCATCCCGTCATCAAGTGATGTCACCATACAGACATCCGCCAAATGATAGTACAAGAATATCTTTTCGCGTGGAACAATTTTATTCACATATTGAATCGGCAACCATGTCCCTTTGCCGTATTTCCAATTGATTTTCTCGATCAAATCCTCAATTTCATGATTAATTGTCTTATATGCAGGAATGTGCACACGAGAAGGTGCACCAATCATGAGATAGGTGAATTTACCAATGTAGTCAGGATATTTTTCAAAGAAATGATCGATAATCTTGAGCCGTTCAGGAATCCCTTTCGTATAGTCAACTCGATCCACACTGATCCCTAATTGTTCATAAGAAAAATCAAAATCTTCTTCAATCAAATGCTTTGTCGGACGTTTACTGCCAATTTCATCCATAATTTCTTTATAATCAATGCCTGCTGGAACACTCGCAACTTTTGTTGCATGTTCTTTATAGGTAATTGAACGCGGTTCTGTATCGACAATGCTTTCCAGATCTCTCCTCGTGCACTCCACAAAATTATCAACATGATACCCACGATGAAATCCAATAAAATCAGCGCCCAACAGTCCTGCCACTAACTCTTTCCGCCATGGACAAATCCGGTAGATTTCGTATGTGGGCCACGGAATATGCCAGAATACCCCAATTTTAATTTTTGGTTTGAGTCTTCGAAGCATGACAGGCAAAAGTGCTAAATGATAATCATTCACCCATACAAATCCATCATCTCCATCAAGCTCTTCTGCGATGGCATCAGCAAATTTCTGATTGACCGTCACATAATCTTGCCACCAAGAATTATGGAATATTGGTTTGACAAATACAGCATGACAAAGTGGCCACAAGGTCTGATTCGCAAAACCATAATAAAACCCTTCTAGTTCTTTTTTCTTAATAAATACCCGTTTTAAGGTATATTTTGGATCTTCTGGAGGCACTTTCACCCGATTTTGTTTATCAACCACTTCTTGATCTGCATCTCCTGCGGCAAGTGCAACCATCACACCACCTGTTGCCTGTAAAATACCATCCAAGAGACTATGTGCACCTCCCGCAGCTTTCTCAACAACGATGCCTTGTGCAGATTTACTATGAATGTATGCTTCCCGTTGAATCGCGACAATAAATTTTCGTCCTTCAAGCGATTCTTTAGCAAAAACAGTGAGATCTTTCGGAGTTTTTAGGGCAGCCATAGTCGACCGAGATACTGAATAATATCCATATTGTATCACACGTTTTTTGAAAGGATTTTTCATCTTCATACTGCAGTTTGAAACTTCTCTTCGTACGCTTTTTCTATCCGTTTCATAAGCTCCTCTTCCCCATTTGACCATTGAAGTTCTTGACATTGCTTCATCGTGGCAATTGCCACCTCATCAAACAAATAAGTGTGTATAGATGCTGCTATTTTTGAAATCGGTGTTGTTTTTGTGTGCAAAATACACGCACCAACGTGAGCAAACGGTTTTACTTCCCCAATATGGAGCTCTGGATATTCATCCTCAGGATATATCGTCACATTAGCAATAGTAGGTACCCTTGCTGATAGTGCCTGCTCTAGTGTTGCAAGCCCCTGATGCTGAAATACCAAATCACTTGAAGCAAGCGCCGCATAAAATGCATCCATATTCGTTTTTGGAGGAAGAATAATATCCGGTCGCTTCAAACTATCCATGTCAATTTTTGTCACGTCACCAAATATGAGAATCCGAACGTTTGGCTCCTGCAACTCGTCTATCGCATGCAGTAAATTGTCAAACACCCATGACCTACTTCCTGCACCAAACCCTGATACATAACAAAAAATAAGTTTTTCATTTTTATACAACCCAAATGATTCCCTCACTGTTTTCTTTTCCTCTTTTGATATAGGCAAATACGCAGGGATGCAACCAACTGGTTCCAACCGGTCTGCAATACTTTTTGGAATATCAAATGTTCCACCACGCTCCAACAATCCTTCCTTAAAAACCGATGGGGGCAAATTAACATAGTACCGATCCATCCAACGGTTGTACGGATACATCCTTGAGGTAGGTAAAAATAACCAGTTCGAATCAACGCTCACCACTAATTGTTTCGGAAATAAAGAAGATGACGCATTCCAAAATGCAGGATCATCACAAAATGCTTTTGAATTACAAAGAATGATAACTTCAGGTTTGTATTCTTCAACATATTGTTTTAACAAATCGATGGTTCCCGCCATACGTACAGGAAATGGCGGCGCGCTATCTGCGAAAAACCCCCGTGTGACGTCTTTTTTTAAAATGAGGGTAACAATTTTTCCCTGCCCGTGGAGATGACTTGCGATGGCATACGCCTGACTCGTCTCACCAGAAGCCATGGCAAACAAAAGATATCGTTGGGCAGTCATATATATTAAGTATGAAAGAATCGTTCACGAAACACAAGAAAAACAAACCGTATGAGTGCCTGCTGCCGTTTCCATCGCCATGGTTCATGAAGCAACCGATGGAGCCATTCCAACCCCATGCGTTGTATGCGTTCTGACGCACGCGATGTCATTCCTGCAATCATATCAAACGACCCTCCAACTGCCATGAGTACAACAGGTCCAGCATGCGCTTTGACGAGGTGTTTTTTTAACACGTCAATGAATGCTTCTTGTTTTGGTGCACCAAGTCCAACAAACACAAATCGTGTCTGACTCTCAATAATTCGCCGAACAATTTTATTCATATCAGACGAGGTAATTTCATCCACGTGTGCAAAGCTTTTCGGTTGTTCACTCCATCCGTGAAGCTCGATATACGATGATTGCAATGTTATAAGTGCTTTATGTGCAACTTCATGTTGACCACCAACAAATCCGATCGTGTCATGTTGCTTGTTTGCCATGCGAATCAAATCACTCATACAATCAATTCCTGCGAAACGCGCGAGATTCACCCCACGAATGAATTTCATCCCAAAGACGATACCCACCCCGTCAGGAATAGCAATATCTGCTCGATTGAGGAGTAATTGAAACGGTGTATTGTTCGAAGCTTCAACAAGCTGTTCGGGATTAGGCGTGACAATCACAAGTGGCGTTTTTTTCATCGCCCCACTTCCTTCATGCACATATTCGGCAATAACAGAAAGAATTTCTTCTTTTGAATTTTGGGTTATATTGACACCAAGCAGTTGTTTTTTCGTCAACTTCATATATGTATCCTGCGAAGCAGGATTATTTTTTGCTGACACTTCGTTTATAGAGCTCAATGTTCTCAAGAGCAACGCCTGTACCACGAACAACGCAGAGAAGTGGATCATCTGCAACATGACACACAACGCCGGTCATCTGCGTCATCAGTTTATCAAGATTTCGAAGGGTACTTGTCCCACCTGCCATAATAATTCCTTTATCAATAATGTCCGCTGCTAACTCCGGTGGTGTGTCTTCCAAAACAGCCTTGACTGCACCCACGATTTGATGTAACACAGGCATAATAGCAGTCACACATTCTTTGCTCGTGAGTGTCACCATCCGAGGCATTCCTGATACTGCATCGCGACCTCGAATCTCCATACTTCTCGGTTCTTCCTCAACCGCTGTTGCCACCGTTATTTTTATCGTTTCTGCCATTCGCTCTCCAATAATCAAGTTGTATGTCCGCTTCACATATTGCGCGATTGCCTCATCAACTTTGTTTCCTGCAACACGCGCGCTCCGATGGACAACAACGCCGCCAAGTGAAATAACAGCAGCTTCGGTCGATCCACCGCCGATATCCACAATCATATGTCCTGATGCTTGCGCGATAGGAATTTTTGCGCCAATTGCTGACGCGAGTGGTTCTTCGATGAGATACACGACTTTTGCTCCTGCTGAAAGTGTTGCATCCATGACAGCGCGACGTTCTACCTGCGTACACCCTGTCGGGACACAAATCATCACTTCCGGTTTAAAAAACCGATTTTTACCGACAGTTTTGTCGATAAAATACGCAAGCATTGCCTCAGTAATTTTATAATCCGCAATCACCCCGTCACGCATTGGTCGCGTAGCCACGATATTTCCCGGTGTTCGCCCAAGCATTTCTTTTGCTTCATTTCCGACAGCTACCACCCGAGAGTCATCGGCCGTTACTGCAACAACTGTAGGCTCGTTAAGCACCACTCCCTCGCCTGATAACCACACCAAACTATTTGCCGTTCCAAGATCAATTCCGATACGTTTTGAGGAGAATTTCATAGCGATTTTTAGATTCATTTCATTCTACCATACTTTCGTTGTATAATAACCCATACCGGCCACATATTTTTATGGTTAAATTCAAAAATACAGCAATCTCCATATTCACCGTCTGCATCATTGCACTCGTGTCACTCGCTATCATCGCGTACGGCCGTGGATATCGTTTCAATTTTAAACAAAAAACAATCGGATCCACGGGACTGATCAGTGCCACATCTGATCCAATTGGCGCATCTATTTTCCTAGACAACAAAAAAGTTGGAGCAACAAACACGACCATCACGGTCAAACCAGGGTGGTACACCATTTCATTTGTCAAAGAAGGCTATCAAACATGGGAAAAATACATCCGTGTCCAAGGAGAAGTGGTTGCACAGGCCAATGGAACATTGTATCCAAGCAATCCATCACTTTCTGCAATCACCACCAGTGGCGTGGCAAACCCAGTATTATCACCTGACGGATCAAAACTTGCCTATGTTGTACCAACTATCATCGAAACAACCAACAGTGCGCAGATGATCCAACGCGCAGGTATTTGGGTCTTGGATCTCGTGGACAAACCATTAGGACTCAATCGTGATGCAAAACAAATCCTCAAAAATGAAACATTGGATGTCTCACAGGCGCTCCTCTCATGGTCACCAGACAACAAACAACTCATGGTTGATGTGCCGACCCTTCAGAAAACAACGGCGTCCTATTTAGTAGATACAGACAAATTGAACGATTTTGCAAAACCTGTATATATCAAACGTGATGTCATCAATGAATGGGAAACACTAGCGAAAACAAAGGAAATTGAAAAGCTCTCTACACTGGCACCTGAATTTATCGCCATCGCAACACAGTCTATGAGTAACATCTCGTTTTCCCCTGACGAACGAAATATTTTGTATACAGCAACTGCCGCAGCGACCATTCCTGAAATCATTACACCACCACTCATTGGAACCAATCCAACGAATGATGTTCGGGATATCAAACCATATAGCATCTATACTTACGATATCAAAGAGGATCGTAATTATCTGATTGGAGATGCCACAACACTAGATCTTCAATGGATGCCAACCTCCCGCCATTTAATCACAGTATCAAAAGATATGATTGAAGCAATGGATTATGATGGAACAAACAGAAAGACGCTCTACGCAGGACCATTTTGGGATGCATTTGTTGCGCCGTGGACCAGTGCAAATAAGCTCGTTATTTTAACAAATCTCATCCCAACTGCATCCACCCTCCCCAACCTCTACGCGATTAACATTAGATAAATCACTCTTTCTCTAGTCGGGATGGAGAGACTCGAACTCTCGACCTCTTCGTTCCGAACGAAGCACGCTACCAACTGCGCTACATCCCGTGTAAATCAATCGTATTGTACGAAAGCCGAAGGTAGAATACAATCAAGGTGTTGCCTTCGTAGCTCAATGGATAGAGCAGGCCCGTCCTAAGGGCAAGATAGGGGTTCGATTCCCTTCGAGGGCGCATATTTCCCTCCTAGCTTTGGAGGCATTTTTAGGGTATAATACCCGAATTATGAACCTCTCATTCAAGCCGCAGCATATTCCGCTCGAGGAAAAACCAATTCAAATCATTTTGGCCTCCCAATCACTGGGCAGGAAGATGCTTTTGGAAAAACTTGGCCTTCCATTCCGAACAGTCGTATCAAACGTCAACGAAGACAATATTACTGACCCAGATCCAACAAAAACAATCAAGAAACGCGCACTTGCGAAAGCTGAAGAAATCGTCAAAAATCCACGTATTTTCAACTTACCAGTAGACAGCCGATCACTCATCATTGCAGCCGATTCCATGGCTGTTTTAGGCAAGAAAACATTCGGAAAAACAAACACAAAAGATGAAGCAAAAGCCATGATTAAAGAACTCATGGATAAAACACATACATTCACGACAGCTGTGAAAGTGATGTATCTGCACGGACTGACCGTCAAAAAAATGTGGGATGGTATTGAGACAACCAAAGTATCTATGCGAAAAATGACAACGATTGAACTTGATCAATACATTAATCGCTATGATTTCTCACGATTTGCAGCAGCATATACGATCAACGAAGCACCGTGGGATTTGATCACAAAAATTGATGGAAGCTATACAAATGTCATTGGTCTTCCATTTGAATTCATTCTTCCTATTTTCCGGAAGCTCGAAATCATCAAGTAAGTTAACAACCTACGAGCGTATTTCCACACCCAGTGGCAGCACGAAGATCATCTTCGTCGATAGATGTTGATACTTCATAATTCATTTTTCCTGACCAATCACCCCACTGAAGTGTTGGATCATCATCTTTTTCTGTAGCAGGAGGAAGATCTTTTTTTAACCATGAAAAATTTGGTTCAAACGCGACATTAGAAGCGGCCTTTCCTTGTAACCCCTCCATTTTCCCTTCCCACACACGGACAGGACCCGTCACTGGCACACTTCCATGTTCTTTTGCTACCATACAAATACTCCTTTATACCCAAAGAGTATAGGGCAATCAATAAATAATGCAATGCGAATCTGTTACAGCGCAAAAATCTCGTTGGTCGCGAAGATCAAACCAATTTCTTTTTCGGCTGCTTCTACACTATCTGACCGATGGACCACATTATGTGGCTTATCAACACCAAAGTCTTTACGAATTGTTCCCTCTGGAGCCACTGTCGGGTCTGTAGGACCACAAATACCAAATACTTTCTCTACGGCACCTTCACCCTCAAGAACGATAGCCACGACTGGTGTAGACATCATAAGTTCACACACAGACGGAAAAAATGGCTTGTCTTTGTGATGTGCATACCAGACGTCAAGGATTGTTTGCGTCATTTGCACATATTTAAGACCCACAACGGTCAGTCCTGCAGCTTCAAAACGGCGAATAATTTCACCTGTTATATGTTGCTGTACTCCATCTGGTTTAATAAGCACGACTGTTTTTTCGATCATATGAATTTCCTTTCTTAGAAATTGTTTATGAGTTTATACGAATAATTACAATTTCTTACCCTTCCGTAGCGTAATTGCGAAGGAGGGTCAGATTGTTAATAATTTTACCAAAGTCGAATCTTCTGGTCTATTCCATACAACTGCTAAGTTCAAATTGTTTGAAACAAAGTATTTTTTGATCATCGCATTAATATCCTCTTTTGTCACACGAGCGATGCGTTCCATATAGTCCGTAAGTGACATGATGGGCATGTGATACAGCTCCTGTCTCCCATACCATTCTGTGGCAAACTCCGGATCCTCTGCGCGAAACGCTAACATAGTTTTGAGGCGTTTGATCGCGATTTTTACCTCTTCATCCGTTACTCCTTCGTCATACACTTTCTTAATTTCTTGCATAATTCCCGCAGTTGCTTCTGTCACTTTGTCTGTTGCAACCCCTGCATAAATCGACCAATAACCAACATCTTCAAATGTGTCAGATGAGGAACGAATGGTGTAACAGAGACCCTTTTTCTCTCTTATTTCTTTGAAAAGTCGTGATGTAAACGACACACCAAACAGTAAATTAAATACATTTGCTGCAAACCGATCCTCTGCATAGCGATTGAATGTACGAAGCCCTAAGGTGATATGTGCCTGTGTTGCATCTTTTTTTGTGACAAATGCCACACGAGGTGCAACTTGCTTGTCGACAACCCGTTCGATGTCTCCTGTCTTTTTTGTTGGAATCTCTCCAAACCATGAAGTAACCGTTTCTTTACATGCCGTTTTCACTTCCTCAGGCAATTTCCCTGCCATCACGACAACAATACGTTCTGGCTGATACCACGCATCGTGATATGCTTTCAGTGTTTGTGCGGTTGCAGCCCGAAGTGGCGCCTCTTCTCCAATAATCCGCATCCCAAGTTGTGTATCAGGGTACAACATCGTATGAAACAGCTCGCCGACTTTCATCGCCGGTTCATCTTCATACTTTTTCATTTCCTCTAAAATGACATTTCGTTCCTTGTCCACATATTTTTCTTCCAGACGCGGATACAAAGCAAGTTCCTTATTTATCTCGAGCCCTGCTTTCCAATCTTCTCCCAACACTTTGTTGTGATAACACGTGACATCGAGGTCTGTGTAGGCGTTCTGCAAGCCACCCAAACGCTCAATGAAGTTCACATCATCGGTGGTCGGGAATTTTTGCGTCCCCTTAAACACCATGTGTTCCAAGAAATGAGAAATACCGTTGATGTCTTTTGTTTCATACCTACTACCCACACCCACCATAACCGATGTTGCTATACTTTCAACGCCAGGAATGGGGATACAAAGGAGCCGTGCACCATTGGGAAAAACTATTTTTTCATATGCGGGATTTGTCATAAGGATCTTAGTATACCGTATACACACAGATGATGAAAGAACCCTTGGAGAGGGTCAGACCCTCTCAAACAAAAAAAACGGGCTGCTCTCATCAAAATGCTTTGACGCAAGCAGCCCATATATAATATTTTTGCTCAAATAGGATTTAATTCAATCTCGACGTATGTCGTGGGCAGAATGTTTTTTTACAAGTAGCGCAATCCTCCTCATTTACATCAATTGGGACAACAACAAACACGTCTCCGATTTCCGATCGATTCGTCCACAAATCGTGAAAACGTGGCACCGCGTCGGCAAAAGACAATACGTACGGCTCAATGATGACACCGATATACCTATTGTGCACTAAGCCAAAGTGGACATGAATCTCACCGTCGGGAAGATCCGCAATGATTTGTAGCAATGCTTGCTTCATCTCTTGTGGATAATCGTCTGGAATAGAAGGAATGTCCAACACCTTCTCCATATCGTGAATCACTAGATGATACTGTGGAGTTTTCATGTTCCCTCGTATGATTGAATATACTATCTGATGACAAAGAACAAACAAGTACTGGTCATCCGTCAATTTATGACAAACGAGCCACTACTTTCGACTGAAACAGCCGAGACATTAATCAAAAAAACCACAAATACTCATTTCTCTTCCAAATTCGGTGCGTTAATTACTACGGTCATGCATGTACCATCCGATAATGGTTTTGCATACAAAATTGGTGGCAAACCAAATTCTACCGCGGCTTTTCGGAGTTCACATAAAAAGTCTATCGTATAAATATCGTCCCATCGATTACGCAATTGACGAACGGTTTTTGGTGATGAAGCAGTAAAAACATTGCTAAATCGCTGTCCCAAAAAACAACAGTAGATAAAAATTTCGCTTTCGGGATGACTAACTTTTACTGTTTCAACTGCATCTTTCCATTCTGCTGATACAGCATTTGGCCAACTTTTTACCCTTTTTAACTTCCCCCATTGTAAGTCAACTGTATACATTCTGATTATCTTCTTCATGATCTCTTCTCCCAATCCTTTCGTTTGAAAAAATGTATTTGCGATTCCAATGAGCAAAATAATTGCACTTCCTTTATAACATGTTGCCGCACAGCAAACAGGAAATGAAATTGCCCGTAAGTATACTCCAAATCCTATAGTGGAGCAACGTGTTACTTGCCCTATTAACATAAATGTTTCATACTAAATTCATGTCTCCTGATGATGTACGAGAAGAAATAGAGCTTGCGGTGGTCGAGCTCATTAAAACGAGCGTGGAAGCTGGCACGATGACCGAAGCACGAGGCCAACAAATCTCACAGGTGACCCTCGAACTGTTGCAACCCGGTATGAACTGGGAACAGCTCTACAAGGCTATTTTCAAGCTTGATGACAGTTGTACAGAGCTTTCACCCATTGTACTTCCCTACGCAAAAAGCTACGAAACAAACATCGCCAGTAAAGCAAGTGATATGGTTGCAAACTATATCCGCGTCGGTAACTATGATGCGGCAGTGAAACTTGCAGAACAGGTCGTCAACGAAGACGTCAAACTCGAATGGCAAGGCAAGGGTTCAAATAAACCAATAACCCAATAAATACCAATAAACCAATTTCCCTTGGAGAGGGTCTGACCCTCGAAAAATTAGCTTCGCGCGAGGGTCTGACCCTCTCCAGAGTTGCAAATTATAGGCCTTTCTGATATACTTCCCACCTACCCACAAAAGGAGCATATGAACGCATATACTACCTATATTACCTATCGAAATAAAAAAGAAACCCGAAGTCAATTCATCAGGAATTGGCAGACTATCGGTCTTGGTCTCATCGCACTTGCATTCGGTGGTATCGTTCGCTCCCTGTTACCAACCCTCACGCAAGAACTCGGCTATCAAATCCCACGCGTCGCATCATTCATCACAAAACAATTGAAAGACGAGAAACCACTCCCAACATCCGTTCCTATGGTGTTTAATCCTCTCATGGCTCCTGATGGAACCATTATCACCCCTATCAGCACTGATTTTAGCCTCATTGTGCCAAAAATCGGTATCAATACAACGGTTTTGCCAGCCGTAGATCCAACAAACCAAGAAGAATACAGCACTGCATTACAAACTGGGGTCGCACATGCCTCAACCAGTTACTTTCCTAATGAAAATGGGGCTGTCTATATCTTCTCCCACTCAACCAACTATGAATGGTTTGTGGAAGATTTGAATGCAGTCTTTTATCTGTTGAAAAACCTTGGTGAAGGCGACCTCATCGTCCTTATATATAAAGGAACAGAATACACCTATAGACTCACAGATAAACGAATTGTGTCTCCTGAGGCTGTTTCCTATATGGCACCGATTGAAGGAAAACAGATGCTTATCCTCCAAACCTGTTGGCCTCCAGGGTCAACAACCGAACGACTACTCGTACTTGCTGATTTAGTACAAACCGAAAAAACAAAATAACATCTGTAGGATATACTTGACATGGTCCTATAGTTATGTTATACTGCTACCCTTGTAGTAAGGAAAGCGAAAATTTATAAAAACTTTATGAAAAATTTAATCGTCGGTCTTTCAACTTTTATATTGTTTTGTTCAGCTATTGTGGCACAACCTGTGTATGCAGACTGCACAACTGGCGCATACGGAACAACCTGTGATCAACCAATAGACTTAACTATTGATAAAGAAGTTAAGAATCCTATAACAAATGTTTATGTAGAAAATTTAGGCTCAACAGATCCAACATTTTCTCCTGATTCTATCGTTTCCTTTAAACTTATCGTCAAAAACACAAGCGGTGAAACATTTTCATCCGTCAAGATTGTAGATCAATTCCCTGACTATCTCACCTACACCGGATCAACCGTCAAAGGTGACTATGATGCAGGACAACGAAGACTCGTCATGACACTCGATCGGTTAGCCGCAGGTGAAACACGAGAAATTGAAGTGACTGCACGTGTTGCTGACAAAAGTGCATTCGCCACCAACGATTTCTTCTGTGCATCAAACTATGCAACAGTGACATCTGTTGAACGACCAAATGGTGATAACAATACCGCTGAATTCTGTATGACAGCTCGTGTAAACGGTGCAACAACCTTGCCAATTGCCGGATTTAACGATTTGTTCACCATGATCCCCTTCATCACACTTGGGGGTATGGGAATCGCATTATTGAAAAAAAATAAATAATACACACATAAAATAGCGTTTGCTTTTCCTGCCGGTGACTGCAAACAACGTTTTAACAAAGAACCGGCATGATAGCCGGTTTTTTGATGGTTTGTTAATGAGCGCATTCTGATGCGCGAATTTATAAACCATCAATCCCGCGAAGCCTTGGCGGAGTGGGATGATGAACATTGTGGCCAGAGACAGGTAGTGAGGACTTCACTATCTGTTCCTGATCACAAAGAACAAAAACTTGGTATTGGAATTGAGAGTGTGTTAAAGGCAGGTAATACACTCTCAATCCTGATACGAAGTATCGGGAATAAGTTATATTCAGGTATCTCACAAATGCTGTGAATCTTACCTCTTATACTTATCGCTCTTTTACAAACGAGAACGCAATAAATTTTTGAATATTTTTTAAATATTCATATTCTCAATACAAATAACATACACGCTACCGATAACTTGTAGCTATTACGAGTTGACTGAGCCGTAGTGAACAGAACACAACGTTCTATTCAGTATGGCTTGGTCAACCGAAACCCCCATCGTGTCTTAGATGACCGCAAGACAAATTCTTTTTTATGGTCAGCCGGACCATACCCACCATAGGAGGTAGGAAAATGGCTACAATTCGTGAGTTTGCAGATAAGTTCGGAATGAAAGTCCCAGCAGTAAAGCAATTAGCAGGATTAGAACAAGGAATTTCATCAGCGACAGAACTAACCGCTGAACAGGAAACACTTGTACGTCAGGCATTGCTTGAACTGGCACAAGATCCTGATCCCGTTGCTCAAACAGCACAAGATCCTGATCCCGTTGCTCAAACAGCACAAGATCCTGATCCCGTTGCTCAAACAGCACAAGATCCTGATCCCGTTGCTCAAACAGCACAAGATCCTGATCCCGATATCCAGCAGCAACATGTAGAACCACACCCTGCGGAGCGACGTAATTCTTCAGGATGGCTGAAAAAATTAATCATCTGGGTAGTAATTATCGGAGTGATCGGCCTTGTCATTTGGCTTCTGTCTCTTTCTGTGAAAAATCAGAATGAAAATAGTGCGATTATCACACTCGCACCAGACGCTGAAGTTACCGAAGCACCTGACATGGCTACCGAAGCGCCGACTGAAGTTGTTACTGAAGTACCTACTGACGTAACCACTGAAGTTGTTGCTACCGAAGCACCAGTAAATTTCTCTGGCGACTGGACATATGATCCAAACGTCAATACATTGACGTTAGGCATCACGGCTGACGGAACGAAAGATGTTGGTTTAACCAATGATCTTTCAGATCCAGCAACCTTGGATCTTGTCCGAAATGGCGCAACCGCTATTTGGACGACTACTGTCCCCGGACAAGTTGTGTTCTGTGTCGGCGAGCTGTATGTGGATAATATTTTGGTCGGTGCAAAAACCAACTGCGATGGCGTAAAAGTAGCCGTTGCTGCTGGAACGATCAAAATGGTAAATTCACGCGGCCCTATCGGCGGTATGCGTTGGCAGCCCGCGATGGATGGTTGGATAACCAAAGACAATGCCGATCCTTGTTGGACTGATGGTTCTTGCTGGGACAAAAATCCTAACGATGAATTGTCGTACATCTGGACTGGCCCACTCGATGGAACCACTGATGTGCATCAAGCTGCAAATGCTGATGTTTTACAATGGGTTCGTGAAGGTGGCGTTGTTGATATTTCAACAATCGTTCCAATGCAAATAATTGGAACATGTCACATCCTGATCCAGCAACTTGATTCAGATGGCGTTGTCATTGGTCAATACCAACGGCATAACTGCGGAGAGATTAACCTCGCTGTGAAGCTAGTTCCTGGACATTATTTGTTTAGTGAATCAACTTCAGAACAAGGCGGATGGAGATTATCACCGTGGTTTGGTTATGGCTGGAGAGCACAGGAAGCAATGCCGAAGGATTATACCTTCATTGATTTACCTGTGATCATCAACTAACCTCCCTTAAGGAAGAGACCCGCCCAGTTTTTTGGGTCTCTTCCGAAAGTATTGAGAAAGATGTGTAGACATCTTACATATTTCAGTTTTACTGAACTATTTCCTTCTACAAAAACAACGATTCAGCTAACCCCTGAAAAAGTACATTACTTTTTTGGCATTAGCCAAATTTGTTTTTTACTTTGCGTTCTCGTTGTTTTCCTGATCTCAACACTAAAAAAGTTGAGATTAGAAAAACATGAAAAAACAAACACACCCTATCGTTTCCATCATCATGCCGGTATATAACGCCCGGGAATATGTTGCGGAATCAATTGATAGCATTAGATCGCAAACGATAAAACGATGGGAACTACTCATCATTGATGATCATTCCACTGACGGATCTTGGAAAATTTTGCAGGACTATGCAAAACGTGACAAACGAATCCAATTATTTCGTAATCGCACCAATCTAGGACTCGTCAAAAGCTTAAACAAAATCATTCCTTATACCAAAGGTGAATTTGTCGCCCGCATGGACGCAGATGACATCTCCCTTCCAAACAGACTAAAAAAACAAATCGCACTGCTTCGAAAACAACCGGAACTTGTCGCCTGTGGCGGACAGGAATATATCATTGATACCAATGGCGTAAACATTGCTGAAAAGCACTTCCCAACTAATCCAAAGAGTTGTTATCAGCTGATTGCAAATATTATGGTTATTCAACCTCCAGTGTTGATGGCACGCGGTGACATCTTCCGAACACTACAGTATGACAACCATATTTTCAAAAATGATGACATTTCCATTCACTTTAAGCTCCTACAACATGGGAAATTTAGCAACGTCAAAGACATCATTTTTAAATATCGGAGACGGGAAGATTCATTGACGCACAAAAATCCAAAACGGGTATATTTTCTTGCACTCCTCGTCAGATTAAACGCAATCTACCGATATGGATACAGACCAACCATTTTAAATAGCATCGTTGCCATAGCAGAAACTGCCGTTGTTGCTGTACTTCCACGTGCAGCTATTGTTGGATTATTTGAATTCCTCCGTTTTACCTACCACTCTGCACACTCTTTTTGGAAGACATCCATTTCTGAACCATTTTCAGCAATGGCCAGAGCAACAAAAACGCTCCTATAACACCAACAGCTAGTGCGTACCCAATATAGGCACGGTTTGATGGAGTAAATTGTACATCTTTTCCACAATGACTTTGGTCAATCCACCCCTGCTCCCACCCGTTTACCGTTACTGGAGTAATTGCACAATCTAACGCGTGCGTCATAGCCCATCCAGTATGATGTGCTTGATTGATTCGTTGTATGTCAGCGCCGGATAGCGTTGTTTCTGTCCTTGGAATAAGGGACCACAAATACCAGGATTTTGGAATAAACTGAAATGATAACGAAGCAAGCGTATTTTCACTTATGCGAACTCCCGTTCCATATGAATACAATTCCATCGCATACGAAACGGTTTCGTTTGGTATTATCACCGGCAAAAATTGTGTCGTTGTTCCCTTATACTGAAATCTGTCTTCAATCATCGGATAGTTTTCTTCATCTTTCCGCATACGCACTAACACCGGTATTCCAGAAGTATTCGTACCTGAGACTGCTAAGAGTCCCATAGCATCATCAGATGGCGGCTTTATCCTATTCAATGCAATCCCTATTTGCGCCGCACAATCCCGTGCCAAAAAAGTAAGCGCTGGAATCTGTCCATTATTTTTCAAAACGCTTCCGATTGCACCCGTTGGACACACTGATTTTGGAACAGTTGGTTGTAATACAGAGGATGATTGATAGTGATACGAATTCCAACTCGTAATTCTAGGAGTGCGCAGTGTTATCTGGTCACCCGTTTGTATTGTCACCATGGGCTTTTCAATACTATTTCCCAATCGTGTTGCCACGCTCTGAAGCGGTACATTTTGTGTATACAAAGTAACAACGCCATCTGTATATATAGGACCAGATTCTCCGATAGGCTGCACGTAAATATCTAAGAGTTCACCTGCCTGAATAACTCTCGGAAGCACAAATTGTACATGTGTTGGCGTTTCGCCAACCAACACCGACTGATCTTTATTCACGCAGTCATACGTTGAATTAACCCAAACGCAAAGACTCACCATACGAGGTGACGCAGGAGAAGAAAGTGTCAATGAAAATGTAACAACACCTTCCTCGGGTATACGTAATTGATATTTATCTTCCGCACCTTGTATTTTTTCTACTACCTGTTTTTCTGTTGACCACACGCGTAGTGTATTCGCTATCGTGTTATAAGCAGTATCAACGGCTATTAACTCCCCTTTTTCGGGCATAGAAAGGACGTCTGTACCGAGACTCACATAGCTGTTCGTCGAATCAATCGCAAATGACGTTGCATCTATGGGTAAACGATACACAGAATCGTTAATTTGTAACTCTGGAAATGCTGGAGCAATCAACAATTGCTTTCCGTCATCACTTGTCTGTAAGGATGATGGAAATGCCGACGTTGACGCATCCATGTTCCAAGTAAACACATCACTTGCGCCTGTATATGTCGATGTGGTTTCTATCCACGAAGAATCACTCGTTGCGATACTGTCAAAATGCAGTGCGAACGGATAGATTATTCCTGCATTTGACGTAGATGTTGTGTATACATCATTTGTTTTTGATAAAGCAAATAATGTGTTCAATGTTTGAAAATTATGCCCATTATACAAGCTTTTATACATCGCATTTTCTTGTGCATTCTCAGGAAGCACCCGATACAAAGAAAGAAAATCTTCTGTAAACACAAGTGACAATGATGCATTATTTTCAACCATATGTTGGAAAATTTTCCAATCATAGGTATAGCCGTTATGCAGTCTCGTTGCCGATGTATCCAATAGCACATACGGCGTGCTATACCGTCGAAGCGCTGCAATAAACACTTCCTGATTCTGACTATACAAGGCTGCTTCTATCACCCGCTCTGCTCCTTCACTTTCCATTGATCCGGTTGTCAGTGCTTTTTCAATTAATGGATTAGGAATGAGATAATTAAGAAATGATGATCCAAAAAATCCCCATGTGTGATTTCGAAAATAGAGTGTATTTGCTTCCGGTGCAATAAATATTCGCTCTGTCACTGCATTCTTTTTGAGATATGACTGTAATGAAAAATACGCTGTTGGTACTGTTTGAAACGATTCTTTTCCAACAATATTGCCAATAAAATATGGCCAAAAAAGCACACACATGGTTACCACCACAGCACTGTACAACAAAAAACGAACGACGCGCTGTTTCACCCATGAAGCAAAGACTACTACTCCGTATCCTCCAAGTACTGCCATAGGAATAACCATTAATGGGTACAGTTTGGAACTTTGCCAACGAAATACCTGTTCAAAAAGAGGAATAGTCTTTTGTAGGAACATGAACACAAACCCAAATGGTGGATTCGAACCAACAATAAGTAAACACCCGACAACATACACTATTGGTAACCACAAAAATTTATACTGTTTTTTCACCAACACCCACAGTCCACCAATACCTGCAAACACAACGGGAAGAAAACTTCCTATTTGTGCAAACCGATTGTGAAGATACCAATCGCGAAACACAAATTGCGCCGTACCGTCATCGTTAGAAATCGATATCCAAGAAAAATAATACCGAATCGTATTTACAAATATATTAAATTTCAACTCATTTTCAATCAATCCGGGAGTCAATGCACGATTGATATAGGCTTGTTGCAACGCGCCACTATTTGTTTGTACATAGGAAATAAATGGCAAAATCCAAAAAAGCTGTGTCCCAAATACCATAAGTACTGCCCCAACAAAGGCAAGTATTGTTTGTTTTTTTGATCGCTGTCTATTTGATAACAATTCCCAACAAAGGACAACGAGAATAACGCCGCTTTCAACAATAAATGTCGTTGGGACCATGGCTGATGTAGTCAAAAACAGCATGGCAAACAACAGCCAGAATGCAGACATACTATGAGGATTTCGGATCCATAGAATCAGTCGCCACAATACAAAGGGAAGAAATGCATATCCAGCGAGAAAAACTTTTAAGGGTGAATACATCATCCAAAATGCAACAAGATTCATCGCGTAAAATACTCCACTGATCAAAAATAGTGTCTCTTTTTGTTCGTTCTCTTTCAGCCTTAACACTGTATTCGTAAGAAATCCAATAGAAAGACAGCCAAGTATGAAGGCTATAAAAACATACCCCTGAGACAATGCCCACAATGGAACGACCGGTTCAAGGGATGAAAAGAGGAAAGAACGTGTTATATCTGCTTGTTCACTATCAGAAGGAACACCAAGAATACGGTAACTTCGCCATGCAGGATTTTGCAACGACCGTTCAAGCGTTAAAGTTGGATTCAATTCAGGAGAATAGTTATCATTTCCGAGAATAAATTTGCCAGGTCGGATAGCTAAACCAACAATGACAAAAAGAAGAATTGTCAGAGTTATTTTTCCCCAATGCGTTTTACAAAAATTGGAGCCAGCATTCATGTAGATATAAGTATAAAACAATATACGAATCAATTGCTATTTGTGATTATAAATAATCTTGTTATAATTTGCTTCAGTGAACCAAAATCATACCATCCGCATCGCTAGTATCACCCTCCTCCTCCTCTCTCTTGGTCTATGGTCAGCAATCATCATCCCATCATTTGTCAAAGAACGACAAAAATTGCCAAATGAAATAACAGAAACACCATGGCAAGAACAACCGAAGCAGCTCTCGGAAACGGAAATGGCAACGATGAGTGCAAGTTTTGCTGAAGATTTTGCAAAAAATCTCACACTCATCAATGCGACACCCACGCCATCTGTATTTTTTACTGCTGACATCCCTGCAAGCATGGCTGGCGACCTCACCCCACCAACGGTTACGATCCAAGGAGGGGTCGCTGAAGGCACTACAATAGCCTCAGGTAGCCTCTGTTTCCCTATCTGGGTATCTGACAATATGACGCCATGGCAACAACTCACCACACGAGCACGCATGGACACCAATCAATGGAGTGTATGGCTCCAAACCTATTCCTACTGTTTTCAAAACCTAAGTCTCGGTAAACATACATTTTCTGTCCAAATACGCGATCTTGCAGGAAATGTATCTTCAGAAGTCAAACGAACATTTACAGTTCAGCAGTAAATAACAATGGTATACTGAAATGGTTGTATGTGGTGGTATGGGATAGGCATCATCGCTGAACTTTTATTATTGTCGTTTGTCGCAAAGCGATATACGCAAGTGGTGTTTCATGTGCTCCTTCGAATCGTGAGGTCACGGACAATTGCCATTACCACCATGACGATTGCGCTTTTTCCAGGTACAGTACTCCATGAACTCTCCCATTTATTTACCGCAGAAGTTTTGGGCGTCCACACAGGAAAACTCACGCTCGTTCCTGAGTCCATCGAAGAAGACAATATTCAAAGTGGCAGTGTGGCAATAGCCCGTTCAGACCCATTCCGAAGAACTGCAATTGGTATTGCTCCATTTGTAAACGGCGTTATCGTTCTTACTGCCCTGTCATGGTGGTTTTCTCAAACACTCCTCGGATACTGGCTCATTATCAACATGCAAATCACGTTAGGAATTATTCTTTATCTTATTCTCACCGTCACGAATACCATGTTTACTTCCAAAGAAGATATGGTGGGAGTCGTCCCAGTTTTTCTTACCATGACTATACTTTTTATAACTGGATATATCGCAGGAATTCAAATCATTTTACCAGTATCGATCACAAATACTATACAATCAATTAGTATCACCCTCGCCCAAAATCTCGGCATCGTTTTAGGAATCAACATCATTGGTCTCATATTTTTTTCCCTTGTGTTGTTTCTCATCAAAAAACCGCATATTAGATAACGCATGTTAATCAATTCTCCCACCCCCATCACTGAACGTTTTTATCTTCTCTACACTGATGACCATCAGTCATATCAGCGATTCACCTATTCAGAAAAACTACTCCAAAAACCAACCATTAAAAAAGAAGGCAAACCAATACCAATACAGACTCTTGATTCGCTGCTTACAGACAAAACAATTATCGATCCTTTTGTGAAACAACTTTTACCAATAGAACAATTATTTTGGCAGGAAGCAACAGAAGAAATGAAACGAGCCGCCTTCTATTCCTATGATTATCATCACAGAAATGGAAACAAAAAAATTCCAAACGTAGAAACAACAAATTGGATGCAAATTCCATTTTTTCGAAACTATCTTGATTCAATTTATCAAAACGCGATGCCAACCAATCTCGTGCATCCACGAACCACAGTCAATGCAATCATCGCACTTATAGGAAAACATCAAATCAGCGTCCGTATGGGACATTTCCATCTGACAAAAGACGTCATTGGTGGGAGTGATATCTACGGCGTTCATTGGGATTACAGCTTTGCGACCATGTCTCTTTCTCTCATCCGTCACTGGCTCTACGACGACATGCCGTCATAACTTATTTGTTTCGAAGCACATCAAAAAATGCGGTTTGAGGTATTTCTACGCGTCCGATAAGCTTCATGCGCGCCTTGCCTTTTTTCTGTTTGTCGAGGAGTTTGTCTTTTCTCGTTCTGTCTCCGCCATACAACTTCTGAATAACGTCTTTTCGAAATGCTTTAATGTCGTCTCTGGCAATCACTTCTCCACCAATTGCCGCTTGCACAGGAATGCTAAATTGTTGCCGTGGTAATACTTCCACCAACCGTTCTACAATCATTTTTCCTCTCCGACGTGCCTGATCTTTCACAATCAGAAACGCAAGTGCGTCTACTCGCTCGCGATTGACAAGGATATCAACTTTTGACACTTCCACCTGTTGGTAGGCAAAAAATTCATAATCAAGCGACGCATACCCTTCGGTCACGCTTTTTAACCGGTCAAAAAAGTCCACAATCATCTCGGAAAGTGGGATGAGATACGTAAATTCTGCTTGTTCTCCGTGATACACAAGGTCGATATACTCTCCCCGTTTCTCTTCGGATAGCTGCATGACAGCACCCACAAATCGCTTCGGACAATACACAGCCACTTTCATAATTGGCTCGCGTACTGAGTCAACAACTGTTGGATCAGGATATGCTGTTGCTGATTGGATGGACACAACCGTATTTCCTGACTGTTCCATTTCCGAACTCTGCACTATGGAGGAAGCAGTAAACCCAAGTTTAGAAAGCGATGAACCGCTTTTGAGTGCAAGTAAATACTCAACCGACGGGCTCGTTGCCAACAGAGACAATCCGAATTCCCGTTGAATTCGCTCCTGCACAATCTCCGCGTGTAACAGTCCCAAAAAACCGCAGTGAAACCCGTTCCCGAGCGCAAGGGACGAAATAGGCCTGAAGGTAAACGCGCTGTCTGACAATTGCAATTTCTCCATTGCCTCGCGTGCTCGCTGAAATTCACTGGATTCAATGGGGAACAAGCCCACAAACACCATGGATTTCGGCTCTTTGTATCCAGACAAAAGTTCAACATGGGGGATGTGTTCTTCGTCAGGCACAATGGTCACTGTGTCTCCAACTTTTGCCATACGAACATCCTTGAGCCCTGTTGCGATATAGCCGACTTCTCCCGTCGACAAACTTTTTGCGTCCTGCATTTGTGGATGAAAAATACCAACACCAATTGGCGTCACAGTAGATTTTGATGCCACAAAATGAATATGTATATCTGTATCGTAATGTATTGAACCATCAACAATGCGAACAAATACTACGACACCTTTATGTGTATCATACTGGGAAGAAAAAATAAGCGCACGAAGTGGTGCATGTTCATTTCCACTTGGTGCAGGCACTCGTGTCACGATTGCCTCAAGTACTTTATCAACATTCAACCCTGTCTTTGCAGAAATCTCAATCATTTCCTCATCTGTAAATCCAAGATCTCGAAGTTCTGCTCGCGTTTCTTCAATGCGTGCCATTGGCATATCAATTTTATTAATCAGTGGAATAATTGTGAGCTTACTTAAACGCGCCTGATGCAGATTGGCAAGCGTTTGTGCTTGTACCCCTTGGGTTGCGTCTACAACGAGCAAAGCCCCCTCACAAGCTGCCATAGAGCGTGATACTTCATATCCGAAGTCCACATGCCCAGGGGTATCAATGAGATTCAGAATATATTCTTCATTGTTATGTTTATACTGCATCCGGACAGGCGCAAGTTTGATGGTGATTCCCCGTTCTCGCTCGATGGGATTACTGTCGAGAAGCTGTGCTTGCATATCCCGCATAGCAACGGTCTTCGTCACTTCCAAAAGCCGATCAGCAAGTGTCGACTTCCCGTGATCGATATGGGCGATGATCGCGAAGTTACGTATTTGTTGTTGATTTACCATAACTTTGAAACATACTTTATAACTGTACATCACAATCATCAGGCAAGTTTGACGTGTCGATTATTGCAAAATTCCTAATATGCTTCTGATCCATGAATTCGATTATACCAAGAAATGGTGATCACATGGAGATATGTGCCTGAATGAAAGCCCAAAAATGAAGTAACACCCTACGGGTGTCGTCACTCGTACACAATTTTTCGAAGACTCAAAATGAACCCACACTTCGCATAAAGCTTCGTGTGGCACGGCAAACACACCTTCGGGTGTCGTGTCTCGTACGCTTTTTCTCGATGACTCGAAAAAGCTACGAATCCACAAAAAATCCCCCACCTTAAAACGACATATATGTCATTTGCCGGTGGGGGCCAAACACAAAACGTGGATATACATGGATTCCTCCAATGAGTTATAGAAATATGATAAAAAACAGAGATACCACAACGCAAACAATAGGAAAACCAAGTCCAATATCATACAAAGATGGATGTATGGCTTTCAAAATAATGAGGAGGCTACTTGTTACAATTAGAACAAGACAGATCCACATCAGCGTGATTCTCTGACTGCCAAATATAAATTTTTTCGATATTCCCTTCCGATTGTTCCAAAAAACCAAGAACCAGGATTTAACTTTTTCCTTATCTTTGAGAGCAAGGAAAAAATTTTTTATTTCTTCCTGAAACAATTCGTCAGCATCAAACAGGCCGACAAAACAAAACGTCGCCATACCCACAATGATGCCAATAAATCGCACAAAGGAAGGAATGGGAGCCATTGCACTGCCTATACTAACGATTATTGCAATGGCCATGATGAGTTTCCATTTATACTCTTTCAATAGTGCTTTCATTTTTCGTTTCCTCATTCTTTCTTGAATATAATTACCCTTTTACGATAAAAATACCGGAAAAAATCATCGACACTGCCGGCAACGACATAAGTCCTTCTAGATAAAACTGCGGAACAGTGTATATGACAATACCAACCACAATAATCAAAAGACAAAATTTCTTAAAATCTTTATATTCCCCGTTCTCTATCACTGAAACAATGTACGAAAAACTCAATTTTCCCATTATGCTTTTCCCTTTTTGTTAAAAAGATATTTCTCACGTATTAGCGAGATGCCAATCACAATGACAAGAAAACCACCAAGAATCATAATCCCTTTCCAAACCCCTGGAACAGAGCTTTTTGTTATTTCAAGCGCGATGCCGACACAAAATGACACTAACCCCAACATTGCCAAAAAAAATCCTATGAGAATCTTTTTTCCCATGTTTTCTCTTCCTTATAAACTCTTGTCTATGATCACACTCATTTTTATTGATATCCACGAATGTGTTAAAGAACAAATAATCGCAAAAAACGCGCAAAGTCGCCACGAAACGTAGCGAAGGCATTTTATGATGATTCGAAGCCAAATTATACACTTTTTGAAGCAAAAAGTCAAACTATAGGATTATTTTCTGGAGTTTTAACAGTGTTGGGTCAGTGGGGGCAAGTTGTATGGCTTTTGAAAGCATAAGTTTCGCAGTTTCTATGTCTTTTTCCTCGTACGCCACCACGGCTAAATCTCTGTAGGATTGCCACAGATACGAATTGAGGCTAATTGCCTGTTCAAGATGCTGTTTTGCCTCGGTTAGGTTTCCCATCAAAAGGTACGTGTGTCCTAGATTGTGATAGGCATCCGCATACTGCGGATTGAGGCTAATAGCTTTCTTAAAACTTTCCACTGCCTTTTCCCTATTCCCTGCCCGTGCATAGACATCCCCCATGTTATTCCATGTCGGCGGATGAGACGGTGAAGTGACGGCTGTGGCAATCCAAAGTGTGTCTTCTGTTCGCCACTGACTGTTCCTGTATACAGTTTGTGTGCAATATCCGAAGATGAGTACTATTCCGACACAAAGACTAGGTACAAACAACTTCTTTCTATGCATTACTATATCAAACCCAATACCAAAAGCCATACTTATCCCAATCAAAGAGAAATACACATATCGTTCTGCAACCACCCACCCAATTTTCAGTGGCGTAAGTGTTGGAAGTAATCCAATTACAAACCAACTCAGCCAAAATCCTATTGGTTTTCGCTTCAAAAATGCATACACCGTCATGCCCAAAAACAGTAAAACAACAACCGCACGAATCGCAAAATTCCACCATGGAAACTGTAGCTCAGAATGATAGAGCGTCAACCCAACGGGAAGCACAAATAGTTGCAAGTATGAACTGATAGCAACAGGAATCTGTACCAAAGGATTCATGAAACCAGAAAGTGACTGGTAGGAAGAAGCAGTCAGTTGTTGTGTTCGTGTGCCAATTTGCAATCCGTAGAATACTATCAAACTAGCATTTACTATTAAGAATGCTATCAAACTACTCCAGTTTTTCTTTAGATTACCAAAGAACCATTCATAGACAAGAAACAACAATGATAATGATAATGCTTTCTCTGAGGTGCACACGCTCAATATAAAAAATAGGACTGATAGCCAATACCGTTTTTTGCCTTGTAGGTAAAACCAAAATGACAACAGGAACCAAAACGAATACTGTGCATACACGCCTCCGGATATCCATGTCACAGACTCAATAACGAGTGGATGCACAGCAAACACCAAAGAAGCAACAAACGCGGCATTTGGCTTCACTAACCGCTTCCCTACGAGATAGACAAGGAATACAGAACCAATATGAAAGAGGATATTCTGAAGCCGAAATGCCTCAGGCACTAAACCAAACAGACGATACGTGCAGTACTGCAAAAAAGTACTGAAATGAATATACTGCGGCCATCCAAAGGAAGAGATGAAATTCCACGTCGGTACGCTCTCAACGATACCTTGGATATCATCAGATACAAACGCATTCCCTAAAAACGGAAGATACAAGAAACTGACAAGAATGCCAAAGAATAAAAATGCTCTTTTTGTTGTCATAGCAACCTATTTTCTATGCATTAGCACTTAATATGATTGATTGCTAAACGTATAATCTATATGAGATCTTGAATACAAATCTATATGAAGTATAACACACACATCCCCACACCATCCTTACTTCCTCCCAAGGCCTACGGCCATGCACCCGCCTTGCCGGCGAGGCAGGTCGGAAGGGCGGAGATTGCGGGATTGATGGTTCGTAAACTCTCTTTTGCTTCGCTCAACATCGTTAACGAACCAGTCAAAAAATTACCTCCTTTGTATAGCTATGATGTGATACATCACACAAAGGAGGTAACAACACAAATACAGACGAAACGAATCAACAACGATTGTTATTTTTGAAGCACCTTAAGTGCAACAATCTGTTGTTCAATGAGTTGTTTTTCGGCTACAAAATGCTTTTGTAGACAACAGAGAGCACTACGCTTCACAGCAACGTTTGGATGATTTTTTACCAATAACATAAGCATGCGAACTATCCAATCAATCGTTTCAGACGATGACTCCGTGCGAATTGTTTCAATACATGAAGTTATTTGAACAATTGATCGAAGAATCGCCGGCTTATCACTCCCCGTGTGACTTTCAAGCACCCGTAAGTGTTCTTTCCAGTTCGTCATAACTGTAAGCCTCCTTAAAAATGTGATGAATATCAATGTAATGAAGCGAAGTAGTAACTCTGCGCCTTGGTGACAGACAGATAGCGTGATTTCAAAACACTATCACTATAACTGCCTAGCAACAATCCATATTCGTTTCTTGGAAAAGAGCGACTACACAGCTTCCACAACTGTATCGAATACTATAGAACCATATACTATATATTCAATACTCATAGTATAAACCACGAAGAAAGATATGAACACCCCGCAAATACCCCACTTCGCAATTCAGCTTCGCGGGACACAGCAACACGCCTTCGGGTGTCGTGTCTCGTACGCTTTTTCTCGAAGACTCGAAAAGAGCTACGAATCCACAAAAAAAACACCTATACATTGTAGTTGAGACCTCCTTGGCTCAATGATTGTATAGGTGTTTAAATATCGTGCGTTTTTTATGTAAATTTCTCGTTCGGAAACTTGGTGCGGAGCACCAGTACTTCATTCCTAAATGTTTCCGTTTGATAATTCTTAATTCCGGTCCAGATGTTCTGAGCATCTTTCTTTGTTATCCCATCCTTGAATGCCCATGCCAATAATTCTTTGGCTTGATCAATGAGTGACGGGGTTAAAAATTTCGACATCTGTTTCAGCATTTCTTGTAATTCATGAGCTATCGCCATGATCACCTCCTCGATTGTGGGCAAAATCCACTGCAGGAAACAAGTCTTCGACTGCTTGTAACAGATCAAACAACCGCGTTTCCTGACAACCAAAATATCCGCAATAAAAACCATATAACTGATGATGAATTTCAATCGCTTCAGCAATGGTCAATGGAGGTTCGTTCGAACTAATCGCAGATTGTAATGCTGGAATCGATTTGAGCACATCTGGTTTATTAAACCAATTGGCAACCAGCTCTTTCACCATTCCGACGGCAGCGTTTTGAGCGCTGTTTAATCCATCAGGCGCGTATGCAAATTTTTGTGTTTGATCACCGGGGTATTCAGACCCAGGCTCAATTGTTTCTTCCAAAAACCGGTTTGCTAGGTCACGCATCGCATTCCTCAACTTTCTTTGTGATAAGCATTATTTTTTTCGAAACAGATCCGTAAAACGAAATTTTGGACGTGGTTTTGGCTCTAGACTACGAACTGCGTTCATAGATTCCACAAGTGATGGTGCACGCACCTCAAGGACAACAGTACCGAGCGTTGTCATCTTATATGGATGAAATTCCACGCCGTTTCCCAAAGATATTCGAGAACGCTCCGAAACCTGATACTTTTTTCTGATGTGCTCAGGCACTGGGATAGACTGCTTGTCTTCACACTCACCCATAAGCAGCAAAGTAATTGCACTGCTCATCATATGCACAACGAAATTCGGATTGAGATCCAACAGTTGTTGAGTAAAATTTGTTTCAACGTAGATTCCAGGTGGTGAACTGAAATGTGAACCTTCAGTAATACTGATAACTCGCCACTGAAGCGGTACGTTGTATTCTATTTTAGAAACGAATAGCCCTTGTGGAAAATGATCTGATTCCGGTTTTAAACCTCTTCGGATACGATCATGCCACACGACAGGTATAGACGGATGTGTAACATCTTGATCACTCATGGTAACCTCATTTTTTTTCTTATATCTGATAGGAAATGTTACTTTCTGCCGTTCCGCAGAAACACATCAAGAATGCGCTGAAGAAATGAGCGTGATACGTGTAATTGCGCTTCTTTCTCACGACGTTTCGCCTGCTCATGTTCAAGTGCTTCCCTCGGACTTGATACACCATGTGGCACCAAATGATTCACCGGATCATAATGTTGAAACACCTGTGGATCAAGATTTTGTGGTCTTCGATCTCCATTTGGATCATTGCTCATTATTCCTCAGCTTTCTTTGAATAAATAAAATTAAACCATCGGATAGATGTACTTAATCTGTTCCAACACAGTTTCAACAAGTTCATTCAAATATGCATCACCAAAACGCTGTTGAGAAAGCCATGTGCACATTTCTTTCGCATCAACATACGAAAGCGTCGCGGCGTTCTTTGTTTCAACAAGCACACTGAGATTGAGCAATGTAAATATACCCCTTTCAACTGGCATATCGTTTTTGATTGTTTTGGTCAACGCAACGAGTGCATGCGGAACTGGTTTTTTCCGTTTATCGATACGGTCAATAGCATTCTGCAATGCTTCTGATTCTTGAACATCAAACGTATTTTTCAAACGGCCAAAGAGAAATGCTCGTATTTCAGGATCATTTTCCCCAATCATACCCAAAATTTCGATAGCAACCAGTTGCCGAACTCGAATTCTCCAGTGAGAAGAAAACGATGTGATACCAAACAATTCTTTTTTTAGAACTTTTCTCCCTTCTTTAGACAACGTGATTTTGGGATTCTCTTGTAATAATGCTCTTCGTATGAGAAATAAAAATTTGTATTCAAGATTTCCTGTTTGTTCCCCTCGCAATGCCTTAATTGTGCTATTAAACTGTTTTTGACTGTACTTCCTGACCCGTTTCTTCTGTTCCATATACTCCACCTTCAAACATAAGATTTTGATGCATAACAATATCCCGACAAATTAGTCGTATCAGGATGTTGTTATGCATCGTATTCGCACGATATGTCAAAGAACAAAAATGTACGGCGGTACGTACCAACGCGATATTTGTTGGAATACCCCCAGACAGAAAAGATTATAGGCTAAAGGGATCAAAGAAGTCAAAAAAAACAGCCCCACTCTAAACATTTGACAAAACGTTGTCAACGATAGAGATAGGGCTGGAAACAAATCGTGCAAATATGTTTTTTTTAAAAAAATGAAATCTAATTTTTAACAGTAAACAAAAATGCATTTACTGTGCGTTGCAGTTCTTCTGGATACTGCGGAAAATTGTATCCCGCGATTGCTGAAATGAGCAATTGCTTTTCCGAAAAACCTTGCAGTTTTTCCATTTGCCCATCAGACAGATAAGCGATAACATTTTCAACAGTTTGTTGAATATGAATCATCGGCAAATCTTTTGCTTTTGCAAGCGCCTCCATGGTCTTGAGCGAATGCTCAAGAGAAACGGGGCGGCATAATGGGCCGAGATAAACATCATCCGGCTTTGGTATTTCACAAATAACTTGTGCCATTGTCTACTCCTATCTTTTTACTCATTTACTTCCGTCAAGCCAAGATGAGCTTGTTTTGCTTCATCATCAGTGTGCAGTGCAGCATAGATGTCGGCTGCTGATTGCGTCAGGGTGTTGAACACAAGAAAGAAATTCTTTATATCTTTCTTATCCACTTCCCCGCTTCTCACAGCAAGCACAATCTTCAGCATCGACTGCTTTACCATCTCGACCTGATGCGTGTTTTGGATACGCATGATAAATTGCTCAACAACATTATTTCTAGTCGCAAGCAAAATTGCCCGTCCAGGGTCATAATTCCACTCCCGAAGCAGATATGCAATTACATTTCCTTTATTTGCGCGATACAAGAGTGTATTTTGAATATCTTTGAAAAATATTGTATCCAACAGATGCACTTGAACACGACTTTTGCCGAACCAGAGTGGTTTTTCTACCACACCAAATAAACCACCTTTTACCATTACCACAACTTCATATTTTTTAAACATTACTTTTTCTCCTCACTATTGATGGTTTTTGAATTATGCGATGTTTCAATCCAATACAAAGGATTTGACTCAACAGTTTCAATTCCATATTTTTCTAGGCGAATTGTTTCAACTGCAGTCAAATCGCGTTCTGGTGCCACAGTGCAAGTCCAGTTTCCATGCAATTGAATTGGGTAACTTACCACGATATATTTTTCCTTTTTATCTAGAAGTCGCCCTTTCCCTTTTGAACAAATAGTGATTGGCAGCATTGGTTCAAGTTCACGTACTAACGTTATTTTCATTTCATTTCTCCTCATTGTTAGGCAGTGTATCTATCATCCACATTTGGATAATATATGCCTGCCTACAATGAGCATATTTGTTGCACGATATGTCAAAGAGCTAAACTTTCTCAAAACCCCAAAAACCAAGCACAAACGCCATGGCACTGGGAGCTTTGAGAGTGTATTATTATAGGATATTCTCACCGAAAAGTCAAGGAAGGCTAGCCACAAACCGAAGCTATTTTCCAAAAAAATACCACCTATATTTGAGCGCCTCCTTTGGCTCAACCCTGTATAGGTGGTACATATATATCGTGTGATTCTATATCTAGCTATCGCTGTCACTCACAATCGGTCGCAACTCTGTAAGGGTCATCTCAAATCCGCTATCATTACCGGTTCGTACGACTGGCCTGACTCGAATTGCAATTTCGCTCACAATCCCAATGCACTCCACGCGCGTGTTCACAGGATGTCCGTTATGCGGACTCATAAGTTCATACTCTCTACCGAGGTATTTCTCCCGCAAGACTGATTGCGTGAGCGCCGTTTCAAGAACATCAAGTGTTCTGGAAAGTAGTCCATACAACTCTTGATCAATAGGACGCTCAAACAACGGCGGATCATCCTGCATCAATGTATATGTCTTCACCACCCATTTTTTTCGATCCAGCACGCTGTCTCGAAATGCGATCAGCGCATCTGTTTCAAGCGCATGCTGTACCAGTCGTGGCTGAAGCGCATGCAGTGCCCGATATAATTCAGGATCTGTCACAAATTCCTGCACACTCCGCGTCAATGCGGCAAGCAAAAACGGATCAGTGGTTTGACGCAATGTCTTACAAAATTCATGATAATAGGGTGTTGGCTTAAAAAATCGCGACACGATCGCCATGCGTCCAAAACCTGTTTCTAATAGTACGTTCATCGTTTGCTCCTCATTTTTTAATAGTCCAAAGAATGTTGTGGATACTTTACCCAATCTATGAGTCTCATGTTTTCCTCTCCTTATCAAATATCTTATCTACATGGTGATGCATCAAGTTGACGAAGTAACCGTTGTGCACGAACGCGATTTCCATAGGGATAATCATTATGTGTATCTCTCGCCATATCCTGAATGGTAATTCGTAAAAACGATTTTTCTAAATCAGGTAATATAATCCATGATCCAGAAAAAACCCATTGTTCTAAATCTTCAATGCAATCGAGATGAATATACCTATTTTGTGCCATAACCTCTTCTCCTCCTCTTCTTATTTTTGTGATGAACAGAAACACAATGCAAAAACACTGTTTGGCACCATATTTCTGCTCATCACGTATTCACACGATATGTCAAAGAACAAAAATGTACTCAATTCCCACACACCCTACGGGTGTCGTGTCTCGTACGCTTTTTCTCGAAGACTCGAAAAGAGCTACGAATCCACAAAAAACCCTTCGCAAGCGAAAGGCAGTGATAAATTGTACTAGTGGGTATTATATGCCCGAGCGTAAAAATGTCAAAAATGTAGATTATCCACTCACGGGGATGACACCAAAATTCTGAGGGATTTTTCCTTCACGATAGTCAAAAATAATATCGCTAATCTGCCTCGCCAGTTGCTGTGTAGCGTTTTCGGTGTTATCTACTCGGGTAACATCAATAATGTTGTTTTCTCGGGCCTTCAGTGGCGCCAAAATAGGTGCATCTAATGTATCTCGTTCATGAATCTTTGCTTTCACAAAATCAATATCCCAATGTGCTGCCTCTGTCCGTTCCTGACGAAAAAATTCACGCCGCACATTCAGTGGTGCAGTTACTCGAATGGCAAGACCCGAAATACCCCAATCTTCTCTGCCTTCAACAAGCCCTACTCCCGCTTCTCCTTCTGGTAGCCACTTAGCGAATAAATCAAAAATGACACCACCAACAAAGTCCGCAAGATGTGGATTTGCACCTAATTTTGACCCGCCGCATCCATTTGCGACATTCTGCACAAATCGTTCATGACCATCAGTGATGAATATTTCACCATTTGCCTCATCAACGCGAAAATGCATGGAGGCAACTGCCTCAGAAGCAGACGCTTCTATCTGTGCTGGAGTATCGAGTGGAAATGCAGGAAGGCCTGCCATGTGACGGAAAAAATCCCCAGCGTGACTCACAAACGTTGGCAACGGTTCATGCCCGTCTTCTGGATGCCTCAAACTATGGCTAATTTCCTTTGCAAGCGCGCTTTTGCCGCAAGAGTTATCTCCTCCCATTGGAATAAACATACGTCCGACTGGTGATGATTCTGGACTCGTCATAGATTTGTCTTTTCGTTTGGTGAACGTCTCCAAGGATGTTGCGATCGTTCGTTACTTGAGAAAAAACAAAAGCTCGCCTTTGTGGGGCGATGCTCCATATCCTATTTAACCAAAATACCCTATTTTTGTCAATGGTCGAGGAGAGGGTCTGACTCTCTCAAAAACCACACGCCCTACGGGTGTAGTCACTCGTAATCCGCCTTCGGCGGAAACGAATTGACAAAAAAAACGCACCCTAACCTGATAAAAAAACTTTCTTCGAAAAAATCTCGAAGAATCAGGTTAAAACGGGTGCGTTTCTCTTTAACTATCGTGTGGCTTTTTTCCCTTGTTTGATCGGATGCTCGTAACCCAATTTGATAATCCATTGGGCATCACCAATGAGGGAGGTGACTGTACCTATCAATGGCAATTTTTGCTGTTTCAGCACGTTGTTTAATGCTGTGAGTAATGTTACCATCTCTCGCAGATTGTTCTTGCTGTACTGGCAGGTGTTCAACCGAACTTTTAACCCGAGGAGTGCCAACTCCAAAACACCAATTGATACGGGCCGCTCAGTATCAGCAAGCGTATTGATGCCTCTGATATCCTGTTTTTGTTTCTCTTCCGGCCAAATCAACGAGGCTTTACTTTTTATTTCATCCGTCTTTGGTCCCATGACATACCTCTTTCTTTCCTCTATATGAATATTCCGTTATTGCATCAATCTCAATGATTCAATGATGCTCCGCAATCGTTCAGGAGTTTTTTCATCACCCAACATATGAAGCATTGCAAGTCGATCTGCTGGAGATGCACCTATATAATATGATCGCACCTCTGCCTCAAACATCTGAATCGGAAAATCGTTTGCAAGAATCTGCAACACGTGTTCCCGATATGCTGGCGAAATGTGATCGTTTTTGAGTGCGCGAATAAACGCTTCACACCAAAATCCAGAAAGACCAATCATCTTGTCGATCAATAACGGACTACTGGTAAGTACCGGAACAAATACACGTTGATAATATCCCAGTGCTTCACCGATCTGCATGCAACCACCGTGTTTCAATTTTTCTGTTTGCCGTTGCACTTCTACATCAAAATCTTTCGACATTGCGGTCATGACACCTCCATATGCCCTTTTTTCGGATAAAATCTCTTTACTGCACGTGCGAGTGCTTTTTTAACCGTTTCATCAATAGAAGCATCCTCCTTCACTCGTTCATACATATCAGACAAACGCGTCATCGCACTGCCATTATTGATCTCACTCAACAGTCGAATAGCCAACAGTACTGTCTTCGGTTCAGTCAAATTATTCATTGCAATAGCTCCAATTTCGATAGCAAGGTATTGCCTATCCCGAACTATCCATTGTGGCTCTTTCGAAAGTTTTTGTAATAATGGATCGTTTTTTACAGCACAGAGCCGTTCAAAATCCGATTTTTTCTTACTTCGGAGCAATAAAATGGTGTCCGCGATTGGATGACCATCGGTCGTCCCAAAGTTAAAATCAAACAATTCACTGTTTAGAATCTTCATCTTTTCCCATCCTCACTTTCGCTATTCATTTTATAAGCAACCATATACCCCTTTTGTCCGATAAAGAGGTACGTCGTTGCTTATAAATACGTTTTTCCACACGATATGGTAAAGAGCAAAAAATGTATTCAAACACAAAAAACCGACGCAATGTCGGCAGGCATCTGAAATACTAGAGGCTATTATATGTCAAAAGGAAAAAAAGTCAAAAAAAAACACACCCTACTACTTCTATTGTTCGAATCTCTCGATTCGATACCAATAAAATTGGGTGTGTTTTTCTTTACCAATAAATTCGTGCAAATTATTCGCCGATTTGATTCATTGAATGAATCTTTTGTAGAGTCAATTCAATTTCGTTCACCTGAGATTGTGTAAACTTTTGAATCGGCAGATCTCGAAGCGATTGAGCTATGTTTGCTTTATGGATTCGCTGTTTTGCCTGCCAGGCAGCGTCGTTCACCAACATCTTTTGATCTTCGGTAAGATGCAGTAGGCGCAATGACGTGCCGGCGATATAAACGAGACACTGTTTTCCCATAATGACTGTTTGCAAAACAAACTGGGTTTGAGGCAGCGTCGTCCAATCTTTCGTCTTATCATTCCATCCCGACAAAGTCAGGCCTTTTTGGGGACCGCTCCGTGTAGTAGTCTCAAAGGGCACTGCGACCACTTTGCAAATACGAACTGCTGACGCACCGGCCAAGATAAACATGGCATCTACTTTCAGATCGGCGATAGCTGTTATTTCTTCGCCTCTCTGACGCAGCACCAGTTCGACAAGGCCTTCACTAACCTTTTTCAGCAAAGAGCAAATCAGTGTGATATTGTGATGCACCTGCTGAACCTGAGGGCTGGCGCTGTGATCCGTCACATATTTGACCAGCTCCTCCCCAACTCCGATATAAAAATCCTTGGAGTTATACGGGATATGCAGATGGTGCTCCAACGAGTCAACCTTCGCAAAAACATTATCCGGCGCGTCCGTGTGGATTTTTTTGAGGTTCTCCAGCATCATCTTGCAAATGTCGTCCATCTCGTTCGCGTACAGCGAATTTTTTACCTTTTGTACCATGATTTCCTCCAAATGGTTATCTGAATGAACATGAAAGACAACAAACCTCACTGCGAATCGAACGGGCTTCCTTCGTCCTTATTGCCATTATTCCAACCGCACTGATAGCAGTAATTGACAATGAATTTCTTGAGAATTTCCTCATTACGTTCATCAAGTCCTGCTTCTTTCCAATACGCCATGAGCGCTGCAGCAGTGTCAAAATCAAAATACGCATTGCTCAACGCCACAAGCAACTTCTCATACCAATCGTCACCACCGACAGATGCGTCGTGAAGCGCAACGATTGTTCTGGCTGCTTCATCAAATTTTTTCTCTTTCAACAACAGACCCATGGTTGCAATGTATTGCGACAATAACAAAGCAGGCTTTTTAGAAATTTTCGAGATTGCTTCCTCTTGTGCTGAAGTCGTTGGTGCAAGAAGCCAATGCGCCGGAGAGACAGCCAGCCCCATGACATCGGCAACTTTAATCAGATTAAAACTGATTGCTGTGTCATTCCAACGGCTACTTTCCACGTCACACAAGGCACAGGTGACATGTTGTTCGTTTTTGGACAGCATCTCCGCGGTTAACACTTGGAGAATGACAGGCTCATCACCTTCCTTCTGTCCTACAATAAACATTTCCCTCGCCAAAAAACCCATGAGTATCCCACGACGCTGAAACAAATTTGTATCCATTTTTTCTCCTCAATTGAAATATAGTCGGACTCACACAACAATTCTTCTTCCGCTACCTACTGTTTACCAGTTTTTTCTAACAACATCCGAACACTTGCTGTCTGGAATGCATCCTGAATATCACTTGTGTTTGTCATTTCAGGCATTTTCAAAATTTTTCGAACCACAATATCCGCATGTTTTGTATCCAACCGTAACGCTTCGTAAAACATGGGCATCAACAACCGTTTTGCCTGCGCATTAGTGACAGCAAACACAATGTCATCTCGTACACCATTCAAAAAATTCGCCGCCAGTTCTTTCACGATTTCCCGTTCATGTGGTGCCAAATCAAACATATCTTCATCCGCTTTTGGCTGCATGAGATTCAAATATTTTCTGTCAATACGAACATTTGATTGCTCTCTCGTCAAACTTGAATTATCAACCAAAAAATTGACGTCAGACCCGCTCAAGCCCTGAATCACAACGCCTGTGGTGCCCTTTGACAACGTAATGGCTCCTATGCTTATGGGGCACAACAACACGGCTGTGTCTCGGGGAAGCAATGGCTTCATGTTCTCATGTATCGCGATGTCACACAGATAGGCATGTGCAATGCCTGCCAATGGTGACGAAAGGTGCAGTTTACATTGTTTCAAAAACTCCTTAATCGTTTCCTGCGCCTTCCCGTCCTGTAACCAATAGTCTCCGGTTTCCAAGGAAGCATATTCAGCCAAATCTAATGTCGGCTGCTTCGCTTTATCAATGCCATATTGATAAAACCGAAGCATAAATGCTTCCATAGAAAGCGTTCGCTGACGCTTTCTCTCTGCGCTCGCGAGCACATCCTGATTCTCTGCTGATTTCGGTTCTACATCAGCCGAAATGAGACTGAGTATCTTGGCAATGCTCACCACACAACCTGAATAATTTTGAAGCAATTGGTGCAACAGGGTGGGGTCTTTCAGATCGAGCAACTCTGTAATAAATGGATCAAATACTTGCTCCCCGTTTTGTTGATGAAGCGTATACACATATTCAGCAAAAGCTTTTTCATCAAGTAACAACCCTTCCAACTCTGTTTTTTCCATTTTTTCCTCTCCTATATATGGATTCCCGATTATTTCGGCTCTAACACAAGCCTATTGACTAACACTTCTTTTTTTGTGTCATCTCGCAAAAACATCACTCGGTTTCCATCAATAGAAATGATGGTACCTGTAACACCTTTTGCAATCTTGTCACACGTGTTAATCAAGACGACATGATTGCCAACTTCCAGTGCGTCAAGCAAATGCTGATGCATCTCAATGATTGACAACAGTGAGCGGGCACGATGCGCAAGATCTCTAAATTCAGCTGTTCCACTGATAACTTTAAGATCCTCGATGTCTCCCGAACGTTCTTCTTCATATGCCATCCAAAAATAGCGTTGAATGGTATATTCCATGCGCATAACAATCCCTTTTGCCAAATTCCGATCCATACGTTTCTAATACCCTCTACTTTCTTCAAAAATATGAAATAATGATCTCCTCCCCATTACTGTAGGCAGGTGAGACTGTCATAAAAAAATGATAATGACATATCCCCACTGCCCGCAACATAAAGTACAGGAAATCATCTATAAAATTTGCACGATATGGTAAAGAACAAAAATGTGTTTTTTGCGCCACAACAAGCCGAAATGCAATTATTTCGGCGGGTACAAAAAATACTAGAGGCTATTATACTCCCGAGAGACAAAAAGTCCATACTTCATCCCTCGACAAACTCGGGACTTCGCGTGGCAAATCAACACCCTTCGGGTGTCGTCACTCGTACACAATTTCTCGAAGACTCAAAATTATTACGAATTAACAAAAAAAAACGCCCTACTCCTTATACATCCGATGATAATCGGTATTCATATAAGCTATCAGGCGTTTGTTTGATGGTGCTCTTACTGGCGACTAGCCAATAGATTAGAAATATTGGGCATACACGTACGGCGTATGCGTAAACGGATTAAAATGTGGATCAACTGGCTTTTTGTCTTGTTGCAATACCTGTTGATCTTTTGAAGCGTCTGTAGCTTCATTTTTTCCGTTACCAGTGCCTTGTTCTTGTTGTTTCTGTTTTGAATCCATATTCTCCTCTTCTTTTCTAAACTCTCTCAACATGAGAGATAAAACAACACGACAACGTACCAAAGAGCAAATTTTTCCTACAGATATAAAAACAGCGCGTATTTAAAAGCTATTTCATCCGGAAGAACAGCTAGTATACCAGCGTAAGGAGGAAAAAGTCAAAGACACATCTTACTTCCACAACGCCCGCTGGGGATGCAATCGGAGATCATTTTGTTTAATCGCAGAACTTATTTCCCTGTACCACTGTTGTTGCTCTTGTGGAAGCCGACCAAATAGTGCGGTGAAATCCGATTCATTGGCTGTCCCATGGGTCTTACCCTACAAAAATCCAAGACGGAGTACAGTTTCTGGATCAAACGTTGTTTGTGTCGGTATCAACTGACCAATACGCTTCACAAGCTGTCCATCTACTTCTCCTCCAGATGCCACTGTAGTTGTCAGTTCGTGGAGAATAGTTTGAAATTCCTGTTCAGAATCTGATATCTGTTCACATGACATAATGCCATCAAAATATAACCGTCACTTTTACATCTTTTCGATCGTTGGAATACCCAGAATATGTAGTCCTTGTCCTAAGGTGTTTGCCGTCGCTTCTGTGAGCATGATTCTAAATGAGGATACGTTGTTTGACTTCAGTTTCGTCCCTTCTTTTTCAGCGATAATCATCTCAGCCTTTGACATCTCAGTATCTGACACAAGGATTGGACAGGTTGCATAAAATTGGTTGAATGCTTGTGCTAGCGTAAACAGATAGGTACAAATCATGTTTGGCGCATATGTATCGGCTGCTTCTTTCACTACCTCCGGAAAATACAGCAAAAGTCGCGCAACTTCTCGCTCCTCTGGCTTCATTTTCTTCACTGCTTCTTTGGTCAGTTGTATGGATGCTTTCCGAAGAACGGACTGACAACGGGCAAATGTGTACAAAAGATATGGACCGGAGTCACCATGGATGTTGACAGACTCTTTCATGTCAAACGCCACATCCTGCGTTGTCCCGACTTTGAGGAAACTATACTTCACTGCGGCAATGGCACAGGCTTCAGATATATTATTTTGATCTCTTTCTGAGTATTTTGTATCATTATGAGATAGTATGTTCTGAATCTCTGACTTTACATTGTCCAGAAGCGTTTCTCCGAGCACCACCTGCCCTGTACGACTCGACATCTTCCCTTCTTTTAGCCTCACCCAGCCATAGACAAGATGTTTTTCTTTGCCAGTTGTCTCAGGCAACAGGTGACTGAGTGCCTCTATAATGACTTGGAAGTAGCCGATTTGCTCAGATCCGACACAATGGATGACCTCATGTGGTTTGTAATCAGCAAATTGGAGTTTGGCCAAGCCCATGTCTTTTGCCTCATACGTCGGATTGCCCTCACCTGTGATGAACACACGGTTATGTAATCCATATTTTTCTCCCTCAAAAATAATTGCGCCCTTGTCTTCTTTGAAAATTCCCTGTTTTACCCCATCCAATACCAGTTGTTTCCCATTTTCATAGGTTTCAGACTCGAAATAGTAATGGTCAAACTTGGTGCCCACCCGTTTATAGATAGTTGCAAAGTAATCGAGACTCCATTGTCTGGTCTTTTCATATAATGGATAGATCGTCGGATCTTTTGCATATATTTGCTTGTTAATACGCTCTACTTCTAATTTTGCTTCGCCACCTTTTTCATAGGCATTTGCTCCATAGACATACGCATACGCCAAAAAATCGACTTTCCCATTGATATTGGTAAGAGAATCAAGTTGTAACACGCCATTTGGAATATGTAGTATGCCGTATAAACATTTGCCGATATGCAATCCCACATCTCCTTGATAATTCACTCGAATAACCTTGTTTCCGACGGCTTCAAGAAGCCTCGCCATGCATTCTCCTGTCGTAATATTGCGTAAATGCCCAATATGGAAGGCTTTATGTGTATTTGGATGTGCGTATTCCACCAATATCTTCTTCCCCGTTGATTTTTGGGTTATTCTAACGCTTTTTTCTGATTTTGGCAGTCTCATAACTTGAGTGCTAAGGCTAGCCTCAGAAAGAAATATGTTAAGAAACCCTGGTGGTGCGACCTCAATTTTCGATATGACCTGTAATATATTTTCTTTCTGATTTTCATCATCAGAATCTGATATAGTTTGACTACCTTTGTGGTTATTCTGATCCCCACCTGCACGCTTTGCTGTAGCTAACCGTGCATCAATGGCTTTCTTTAACTCATTGGCGATAGTTATAGGATTCTGCTTTTTTTCCTTTGCAACAATCATTGCAACGTTCGTTGTGTAATCCCCATGTGCTGCATTTTCTGGTCGCGAGACTTGGATAGAAATATCTGAAACACCCATTGAAGACAAAAGAGAACTCAGAAGATCGGTGATTTGCTGTTTCATTGTTTGCATCATAGCAGAATACGAAGCATTTTCATAGATTCAGAAACAATCGCCACAAATCCTCCTCCGCCCAAATTCTTGGGCTTCGGCGGGATTTGCAAGAGTAAGCTTCATGATAGTTCGGCAACTCTTGCATAAAAAAACCCGCTCGCTTGAATCTCCACCCCTAAGGAGGGATGGAAGTTCAAATGAACGGATTTACTTTTGAAGTGAATACTATACTACGAATGAAAATCTTTTGTCAAGAGAGGAAAATATTATTGCAACCGAGATGGCAATGCCTGATGCTCAGTCACATAATCCTGCAATTGAAGAATTGAATTTACTCCATACGTCCGTTGTAAAAATTTGTTAAAATTTAATACGATGTTTCGTGTTGACGTTCCCAACTGTTCAGCAATTGCATCAAAACTCATAGGATTACGTTCTAATGATCCAAAATACAAATCCGCGATACTAACATATTTTGTTAAAAGCACTCGTCTCGCATCACGAATAATTTCCAATCATATCTCATCAGGAAATTGTATGAAAACCTGACGTCTTTTTTTATTCCCCGCTTCTCGCGTATCAACTGACAATATTGGCGTTTCTTCAGCAAAAAGTTTTTTCTGGTTGTTTTGAGTTCTTAACCGTTCCAGCGCTCTCTTTTCTAACTGTCTCACCCGCTCACGCGTTATATCCATTTCTTTTCCCACTTCATCGAGCGTATACATCTTCCCATCAACAAATCCGTGACGAAGCAATAATATACGTTCCTCCCGAGAAGAAAGCGTTGAAAGTAATGTTTGTACTGCAACAACAGAACTATGATACCCAACCGTATCTTCAGGTTCCGGTTCAGGGACAGCCAACAATTCACCAAATGTCACATCCCCATCATCATTTACAAATGCCGGCGCATCAAGATCCACAGGTTGTGTTCGCATCACCTGATGCATCCACTGTACATGTTTTAGTTTATTTTGTAATAATTCTGGCATTTCTTCTTTTGAAGGAGCTTTTTTGTTTTTTTGTACCAATTCCTCAATTGACTGATCTAATAATCGTCCAGCTATTTCTTCATCATGTGGATTTCTCCCTAACTCCTGCATTAACATGGCCTTTGCTTTGGCATATTTTTTTATATGTTCCTGCACATAGGATGGTAAACGAATTGTTTCACTCTGATTTTCAACAAAACGACCCATCGCCTGTCGAATCCAAAATGTCGCATAGGTTGTCAGCTTCGTCTCAGGTCGAAAATCATATTTTTCAATTCCTTTGATAAACCCAATATTTCCTTCTTGAATCAAATCCATATATTGAACCCCACGATTCAAAAAATGCTTCGCAACGGAGATAACGAGTCGCTGATTTGCCTCCACAAAACGATTACTTGCCAAATCACCGTCATGAATTTGTTGGTGCGCACTCTGCTGCTCGTGTTCAGATATCATGCCATCCGTGGCTGATAATTTACGCCACGCATCTCTTCTTGCTCTTAATTGATCAAGTATATGATTCTCTTCAGAGGCCGTTAAACTCGGGGTTTTGTCCACTTCAAATGAATACAATCGAGCTGGATCATCGCTTTCACAAATTCCATCAAGGAGTTGTTGCCGTATATTTGTATGTCTTGGTTGAGCTTCTTTACTAGACATAAAACGGAATTATAGCATTGAAACAAGCCAAAAAGAAGATACAGTTATTTTATTTTGTTTGTTTTAACAGTCCAATTCGTTCCATCCGTCACAATTTCTATATCCCCTTCCTGATCTGTGCGTTTCACTTGGATATTTCGTTTTGTCAGTTGTGTGATAGTTTCCGGCGCAGGATGACCAAATGAGTTTTTCCCAACAGAGATAACAGCTAACTGTACGTTCCCAAGCCATCGCAAAAAATCATCTGTCATACCGGTTTTAGAGCCATGATGTGGTACTTTCAACACTTCAATACCATATGTCTCAACTAACGGTCGCTTCATGAGTTCCCCATCAACACGACTATCAGCATCGCCAGCAAACAACACATCAAATGTTCCATAGGAAAGCTTTGTAACAACACTTGTATCATTCAGATGTGTCGCACCAAGAACGTTCCCTTTTACCAATGCAAGTGATTGTTGTGTCGGCCACAAAACAAAAAATTCTGATGCTCCAATACGCATATTCTCTCCTGCGCCGATAATATGATCGGAAATATTCCTTTGTTGAAGTGTATACCGCAATTCGCGAAAACCTTCTGTTGTGTTTTCACTATCACCATGAACAAACACTCCTATCTGATATCGTTTTACAATTTCGCGTAAGCCTCCCATATGGTCTTCTTCGGGGTGAGTGAGCATCACAACATCAATTTGTCTGTCAAAAATAGACATGTGCTTTGCAAGGCATCCTAGGACCTTGGGCGTTTGCCCACCAGGTCCACCATCAATCAACATATCTTTTCCACTGGGAAACTGAATATACGTCGCATCCCCTTGTCCAACATCACAAAACACAATATGTAATTTTCCATCTGGCAATTGCTGGAAAAAATTGAATAATAAAATTAAGCCTGTAATAATACCGCTAACAAAGTACCCCGTCTTTAGTTTAAACATATATTTCACGAAATAGATTCATTAATTGACGCATATTGTACTACAATCAAAATATTTAATTCCCGCATCCCATATAACATAATAACTTATATTATGTATGTTTCGGTCTGTTTTTCCGCACAGGTTTAGCCATGATCAGTCATAGTTTGATATAGTTGATGTATCCGATAATAACTTGCTTTCCATAATAACGTAATTATCCCGTAAGAACGCGCTTTAATTCCCGCAAATCATGTAGCGCGTATGCATCTGATGGCTACTATATACACGCTCCATTAATAAAAAATATCTGCATATACGTATTATTTATCATCCAATACTTGCAAATGGAATGCTTCCTGTCCACACAACAACCTGTATTAAATATTCTAAAAATACCCATGTTATCCATCCAAGAAAATAGGAAATAGAAGGTATAAACAATCCAAACAAACATAACACCAATCCGAGCACCGTAATAATGGGAATTGTCCATCCAATAAGAAGATTCGTCAGTGGTGAAATCAGTGAAATTCTGCCAAATGTGAACAAGATAAGTGGTAAAGTAAAAACTTGCGCGGAGAGCGTTGTAGTAAGCTCTTTCTGTATCCATATATACACATTTTTCATATATGTTTGCCACACGTTCCCCTGTTCTTTTTGCATATACATCACGCTATCCTGTTTACAAAACAAAATCATGCCTAATGAAGCTAACACTGAAAGCTGAAATGAAATATCCGTCAGCCATGATGGATGAACAACAAGCATCCCAACTACAGTGATTCCCCATGTAAACAACGCTATCGAAATGTATCCAGTTAATGCGGTCAAAAGTGTAATACAGCCCATAATGGCGGCCCGAACAACACTTGGACTGAACCCAACAAACCACACAAAAAACCCTATCACTCCAATTGCCAGAATGCTTGCTGCCCATCTTGGCAAAAAAGCTATGAATGTGCTAAAAAATATGCCAGTTAAAATCGTAACATTCATACCGGACAAAGCAGTGATATGGAGCGTTCCAGTAGTCTGCAGCGCATTTTTCAACTCATAGGGAATAGACGACTTTACCCCAAACAATATGCCAGAGAGGAGTCCTGCGTGTGGTTCTGGAAGAATTTGTGCAATAAAGGCAGTTGCGAGGCTAACATCAATCATACAAAACAATTACCAATTTTTACAACCAAAAACAACGATTATAATGACAATCTACTCCTAAGTTTTTCCAGTAATGACGCGCTAAACACATGTTTTGTCACAAGCTCTTCAAGACTTCCATACGGTCTATTATCAATTATCTTTTTAGCCGTGATTTCCCCTATATCTGGCAGTAACTCAAGTTGAGTGCTAGAATCAGCATTCACACTCACAATAACCTCCGTCGAAGTCAACGATTGAGATTGTTCTAACGAGATATTTTCTCTCTTTGGAACGTAAATTTTCATGCCATCAAAGACAAACCCTGCATAATTTAACATCTTATCTGCAAGATCTGTATCCACAAGATCACTTTCCCCTCCCGCAAGTGCAATCACATCTGCTATCCTTGCACCTGAAGACACATAATACACTCCTGAGCGCATCACAGCGCCTCGCACATCAACAGCAAGTTTAGCTGATTCTGACGAGCTATTTTCTTGTTTATCACTACTAAATTGGATAGGATCGCTTGTTGTAAGCGTTTTTGTATATAAAAGAACGGAAGATACAATGCAAACAAGACTTGCGACAAGAAAAACAAGAGGAACACGATATTCGTGAAAAATATGCTGAACATCCGGCGGAGTTTGAGCAGTATTCTCCCCCATATAGTTCTATTAGAGCATGAAACAAAATAAAAACACAAGCGCGACAGAAAATACGGGATTACACAACGAAGTTTATCAATTTATTTTTGATAAAAATTACTTTTTTCGGTGACGTCGTCAAAAACTTCTGCACCTTTTCATTTGTCCGAGCCAAGCCTTCAACCTTTTCTTGGTTTTCCCCATCAACTCTTGGAATGGATATAGTTTCCCGTATCTTTCCATTTACTTGTATAACAAACTGTATCGAACTATCAAGTAATAGACTTTTGTCATACATCGGCCACTGTTCTTTATGAACAGTTGTATATGTTGTTGGAATTGTTTCTCCCCCTGTTACAAACCGCAACCACAATTCTTCAGCAGTATGTGGAGCAAATGGCGCAAGAAGTTTAACAAAATCTTTGGCATCAGCAAGCGAAATCTTTTTTTCACCGCTGGTTGCAGTGTTTAGAAACTCCATAAGCCCTGCAATGGCCGTATTATATCTTCGTTTTGCTAAATCATCAGTTACGCGTGCAATAGCGATTTGTAATTGTCTGTGAATTGTCGCGTCAGATTCATCTTTAGATATGTTAGCACTCGAACTCATAAAGCGCCAAATACGACCAATGAAGCGATTCATACCTTCCATACCCGTATCACGGAAATCTCCACCTTCTGCGAACGGTCCCATGAACATTAAGTACATTCGGAGGGCATCCGCACCGTATTTTTCAATGTATATATCAGGATTAACCACATTCCCCTTACTTTTACTCATTTTAGCTCCATCTTTAATAACGAGTCCATGCGCAAAGAAGTTCGTAAACGGCTCGTCAAATGGGAGAAAACCAAAATCATGAAGCGCCATAGTCACAAACCGACTATACATAAGATGAAGAACACTGTGTTCAGCTCCACCTGTATACATAGACACAGGAAGCCACTTTTTCGTCAGTTCAGGATCAAATGGAAGGGTGTCTGTAGTTGCGCTTCCCACGCTCGGATAGCGCAAATAGTACCAAGAGCTATCAAGAAATGTGTCACAAACATCTGTTTCTCTTCGTGCGTCACCACCACAATGTGGACATTTGACTTCAAAAAACTCTTTGTGCTTGGCAAGCGGCCCTATTCCATCGTCTCGAGGCTTGTAATCCTCTATGTCAGGCAAGACAACGGGCAATTGATCTTCAGGTACAGTCCACCACCCAGGCATAGACGCCTGATCACCCTCTTTTTTTTCGGCACACGATTCACAATAAATCATTGGGATCGGCGCACCCCAATAGCGTTGTCTTGAAATCGTCCAATCACGCAAATGGTATGTTGTTGTCCGCTTTCCCCAACCTTTTTCCTCTAAATAATCCATGATTTTCCCCGTTGCCTCATGAATGTCCAGTCCGTCAAGAAATCCGGAGTTCATCATTGTTCCATCATCTTCCTGTACGTCTTCTTTCTTCGTTATTGCCTCTGTTTTTCCATCTTTCCCCTTCACCACACGAATAACTGGCAATGTAAACACCTGAGCAAACTCAAAATCACGCACATCATGCGCAGGAACTCCGACGACAACGCCTGTCCCGAAGCCGGATAACACAAAATCACTGATATATAAAGGAATTTTTGCACCATTTAACTGATTCACACAATAGAGTCCTGTATTTACCCCTGTTTTTGTCCGTCCATCAGCAATTCTGTCTACTTCTGACTTCTTTTTTGTGTTTTCTGCGTATGCTTCTATCGACGATTTGATATCATTTGATACAAATTTAAGTATATGCGATATATATTGATGCTCTGGAGCCATCACCACAAACGTCGCACCAAAATTTGTATCCGGTCTTGTAGTGAAACAATCCACACTTCCAATTTCTTTTCCATCTCCGTCAACCAATGGATACGTTATTGTGATACCATCTTTTTTACCAATCCATGCTTGTTGAGCGGTCTTCACTTTTTCCGACCAATTGAGGCTAGGTAGATGATCCAACAGTTTTCCCGCATATGCGGTAATTTTAAAAAACCATTGTTCTAACGATTTTTTTTCGACTTTATTCCCGCATCTTTCACAAATTTGTGTGGAAACGCCATCAATGGTTTTTTGGAGTACTTGTTCATCGGAAAGTACCGTTTTACAACTGTTGCACCAGTTCACTGATGCCGTGTTTCTATATGCTAGTCCATGTTTAAACATCTGTACAAACACCCATTGCGTCCAACGATAATAATCAGGATGGTACGTTTCAACGGTCCGCGTCCAATCAAACATAGCGCCGATTTTATGCAATTGATCATAAAAATTCTTTTCAGAATCTGCAGCGTGTTCTTTTGGATGTTTTCCAACCTTGAGCGCGTAGTTTTCACTGTGAATACCAAACCCATCCAAGCCAATTGGTTCAAAGACATCGTAGCCTTGCATACGCATGAATCTGCCATAGATATCTGAACCTGTGAAGGCATACATATTCCCTACGTGTAGTCCTTCAGCAGAAGGATATGGAAACATCATGAGATTAAAAAATGGCTTCTTCGCGCCTTTGATATCAACGACATCAAGCTGACTATTATTCCAAAAGGTTTGCCATTTGACCTCAATTTTTTGATTATCGACACCACGAATGATAGACGCATTAGCCTCAAAACGTGAAGAATGATGCGTATCATCTACGGAAGTGATTTGTGTACCGTCTGTGTCCTGCATGTGTTCTATTATAGACGAATATGTACCATTTTGCATAGAGATTCAACAAATACCAGATATTATCGGTTATCCGTATAACTACAGTAATTCATCAAAATATATATGTGTGGCCATCTAAATTTGAAGCTGATACAGTCAAAAAATAGTAACAAAAAATCAAACCTACAAACAAAAATGAAAAAAATTAAAAAAATAAGAGTAATTACATATTTTCACACAAGTCAATTTCAAACGGAGCGTTAATACGAACCAATAATTTTTTAGCACTACTCTACTTCCATTGCTATATAACAAAAAGATCATTTCACAGCCATAAATACATATAAAAAAGACTGTTTTTTACTACATAACTCAATAAGAAACTATAAGGATAGTAATTATCACTACTATAAGGTATCGATAAGGCGCGGAGCGTTGTAACGTTCCAAAAACATATGCGTTTTTTAGACAATTTCTATTCTTCTTTTTGTGAAAAAATGTCGTTTATTCAAACTATATCTATCAATAATTATTGATAGATATTGACGCGCGGATTGATACAATGGTTATTATTTAATATGCGGTAATTCGTGAAATATGCGGGGATGGAGGCTAACATCGCAAAATATATCATTTAACCAACAACATCCAACCACTACTCATCTAGCTCATTTCCCTATTGACATGCTTATTAATATTAGATTAACTAGATATATGCCTAATATAATCCTGTCTAATGTTCCTAATGTCTTTGATTATCAAGCTCTTCTAGATACCGAGTTTTCTACCTACCTCATCAAGCAAAACGCTTCAGAAGTCACACGAAAAAATTACGTGATGGATATTAAAAATTTCTTCACATGGCTAAACATGTGCCTCACCAATGGAAGTATCAAACTACTCGAAAATATAGAAAAACCTTTATCAAGAATCACAACCGAAATTATTGAAACATATAAACGGAGCCTCACAACCTCCAAAACGCCTATTGCCACCATCAACAAACGCTTATCTGCTCTCCGCATGTTTTTTCAATTCGCGCTTATTGAACATAAAATTACTGAAAATCCAATGACATTAGTACGTAATATTCCTCGTATTGACGCTCCAAACGAAACTAATAGTCTTGATGTGGCTCTTGATGCATATGCAAAAGCTAAAAACACAAAACCAGCTGATATTGACGATATAAAAACGTTTTTTTCTTGGTATTACAAACAATACATTTCGTAGCGTTACATGAAATCATTGCTCCCGACAATCACAGCCTCAATCATCCAAACATTCGCAAGAAGGTTTTTCAAGTCTGAGGAAGCACAAATGGTCATTGATGCAAAAATCCGAACAATTGAACATTTTGTAGCGTGGGCAAAAGAGAATGGATACATGGCTACTGATCCATTACCTGATGCAAACAAAAAATTACTTCCAGATGTGCACTATTTACCAGAAGTTGAATTACTATCTGCTCCCACAAACACATTTCCCGCACCTGTTATTCCTGCAGTAATTCCCGCATCAAATCCAGTTATTGGATCGACAGGGCCAGAAACATTCATTATCCCTCCAGGAGGAGTAACACACACACCAATCGTAGCTACCACAAAAAACAAATGGGCACTTCCACTCGGAATAATTCTTGGAGTCGTTGCATTACTTTCAAGTGCAGGCTTTGTCTTTTCTCAGATACAAAGCAATATTCGTGCGAGCGAGACCAAACCAATCACAACAACATTACCAACAAGTACATCAACCACCACAACATCTTCAACTCTCAATCAAACAACTTCAACATTAGGCACAGTACTCGGAGAAAGCGGAGCTACAGGTCCAACTGGAGCGACAGGAGCTATTGGAATTGAAGGACCAACTGGAGCAACAGGGGTCACTGGTCAACGAGGACCAACAGGAGCAAGTGGAGCTTCTGGAGAAATCGGCGCATCTGGTGTAATTGGTGCAAGCGGCCCTACTGGAGCATCAGGAGCAGCGGGACAATCAGGACCACAAGGAGGTGTTGGTAGTGTTGGACAAACTGGTCCAACAGGTGCAACAGGAACAGAAGGTCCAACTGGTGCAACAGGGATTGTTGGAGTGACAGGTGTTGAAGGTCCAACTGGTGCTACCGGTGCTAACGGTGCGACGGGAGTAGCAGGTGTTGATGGACCAACAGGTGCAACTGGCGCGACGGGTGCTGCTGGACCAACAGGTTCTTCAGGTGATTTAGGTCCAACAGGTGCCACAGGAACAACCGGTGCAACAGGAGCTACAGGAGAAATCGGTGCAACAGGAGTTCAAGGTGCAACAGGAGCAGAAGGCCCAACCGGAGCAACAGGAGCTACGGGTGCTACAGGAGCTTTTGGGCCAACCGGTGCAACAGGAGCATCAGGAACACAAGGGCCAACCGGTGCAACAGGATCGACCGGCGCAACAGGAGTTGCCGGTCCAACAGGTGCAACAGGGGCTACGGGTGCAACAGGAGGAATAGGAGTAACTGGAGTTGATGGACCAACAGGATCGACCGGTGCAACAGGGGTACAGGGTCCAACAGGAGCATCAGGAACACAAGGGCCAACCGGTGCAACAGGGGCTACGGGTGCAACAGGAACACAAGGACCAACGGGAGCAACAGGTATTGAAGGTCCAACCGGCGCTACCGGTGCGACAGGAGCTACCGGAGCGACAGGTGTAACGGGTCCAACAGGTGCAACTGGAGCAACAGGAGAAATCGGACCAACTGGATCTACTGGTGCAACCGGAGCCACAGGTGTAGCAGGTCCAACTGGAGCAACAGGAGAAATCGGACCAACTGGATCTACTGGTGCAACCGGAGCCACAGGTGTAGCAGGTCCAACAGGGGCTACGGGTGCAACAGGGGCTACGGGTGCAACAGGAGTTGATGGACCAACCGGTGCAACCGGTGCAACAGGAGCAACAGGAACACAAGGTCCAACAGGAGCAACCGGCTCAACCGGTGCAACCGGTGTAGCAGGTCCAACCGGTGCAACTGGCGCAACAGGTGCAACGGGAGTTACGGGACCCACAGGAGCGACAGGAGCTACAGGTGCAACAGGAACACAAGGACCAACTGGAGCGACAGGATCAACGGGAGCAACCGGTGTGGATGGCCCGACAGGATCAACGGGAGCAACCGGAGCTACAGGAGCGACAGGTGTTAATGGACCAACCGGTGCAACCGGTGCAACCGGAGCAACCGGTGTTGCGGGGCCTACGGGTGCAACCGGTGCAACTGGAGCCACAGGAGCGACGGGTGTTGCGGGGCCTACGGGTGCAACAGGTGCAACTGGAGCAACCGGTGTTGCGGGGCCTACGGGTGCAACAGGTGCAACTGGAGCCACAGGAGCGACGGGTGTCGCAGGACCTACGGGCTCAACAGGAGCTACCGGAGCAACAGGAGCAACCGGTGTTAATGGACCAACGGGCGCAACGGGTGCCACCGGAGCAACCGGTGTTGCAGGACCCACAGGAGCGACAGGAGCCACAGGAGCCACAGGAACACAAGGTCCAACAGGAGCCACGGGTGCAACAGGAACACAAGGACCAACTGGAGCGACAGGATCAACGGGAGCAACCGGTGTGGATGGACCAACAGGTGCCACAGGAGCTACCGGAGCCACAGGAGCGACGGGTGTAGCAGGTCCAACAGGGGCTACGGGTGCAACAGGGGCTACGGGTGCAACCGGTGTTGCAGGACCAACCGGTGCAACCGGTGCAACAGGAGCAACAGGAACACAAGGTCCAACAGGAGCAACCGGCTCAACCGGTGCAACCGGTGTTGATGGACCGACCGGTGCAACCGGTATTGATGGACCAACAGGATCGACGGGAGCCACAGGTGAAATAGGTCCAACAGGAGCTACGGGTGCAACAGGAGCTACGGGTGCAACAGGAGTTGATGGACCAACCGGTGCAACCGGTGCAACAGGGGCTACAGGAACACAAGGACCAACTGGAGCGACAGGATCGACGGGAGCCACAGGTGTGAATGGACCAACCGGTGCAACAGGGGCTACGGGCGCAACGGGTGCAACAGGAGTTGATGGTCCAACCGGTGCAACCGGAGCCACAGGTTCTACTGGTGCTACTGGTGTAGCAGGACCAACCGGAGCCACAGGTTCTACTGGTGCTACTGGTGTAGCAGGACCAACAGGAGCCACAGGTGCTACCGGAGCCACAGGTGTTGCTGGTCCAACCGGTGCTACCGGAGCGACAGGTGCAACCGGAGTTGCTGGACCAACGGGTGCTACCGGAGCGACAGGTGCAACGGGTGCAACCGGAGTTGCTGGACCAACGGGTGCTACCGGAGCGACAGGTGCAACGGGTATTAATGGACCAACCGGATCTACTGGAGCTACCGGAGCGACAGGAGCCACAGGTGTGAATGGACCAACCGGATCTACTGGAGCTACCGGAGCGACAGGAGCCACAGGTGTTGCAGGTCCAACCGGTGCAACAGGTGCCACGGGTGCCACCGGTGTTGCTGGACCAACAGGATCTACTGGAGCTACCGGAGCCACGGGTGCTACCGGTGTTGCTGGACCAACAGGATCAACGGGAGCTACGGGTGCAACAGGTATTAATGGACCAACTGGATCTACTGGAGCCACAGGAGCGACAGGATCCACGGGTGTTGCAGGTCCAACCGGATCTACTGGAGCCACAGGAGCGACAGGATCCACGGGTGTTGCAGGTCCAACAGGTGCAACGGGTGCCACGGGAGCGACGGGAGTTAATGGTCCAACAGGAGCCACGGGTGCTACTGGTGCTACCGGTGTAGCAGGACCAACAGGAGCAACCGGAGCAACAGGAGCTACCGGAGCCACAGGTGTTGCTGGTCCAACAGGAGCAACCGGAGCAACAGGAGCTACCGGAGCCACAGGTGTTGCTGGTCCAACAGGAGCAACCGGGGCAACAGGTGCGACAGGTGTGAATGGTCCAACCGGTGCCACAGGAGCGACAGGAGCGACAGGAGTTAATGGTCCAACAGGTTCAACAGGAGCTACTGGTGCCACCGGAGCGACCGGTGTAAATGGTCCAACCGGCGCAACGGGCGCAACGGGTGCCACCGGAGCGACAGGCGTTGCTGGACCAACTGGAGCAACTGGAGCAACTGGAGCAACGGGTGTCGCAGGTCCAACCGGTGCAACTGGAGCGACCGGTGTAAATGGTCCAACAGGTTCAACAGGTGCTACAGGTGCAACCGGAGCAACAGGTGTCGCAGGTCCAACCGGTGCAACTGGAGCGACAGGTGCCACCGGAGCAACAGGTGTCGCAGGTCCAACCGGTGCAACTGGAGCGACAGGTGCCACCGGAGCGACAGGTGCCACCGGAGCGACCGGTGTAAATGGTCCAACCGGTGCTACAGGAACAACAGGAGCAACTGGTACATTCGGTCCGACAGGATCCACTGGAGCAACGGGAGCAACAGGCGTGAATGGTCCAACAGGTTCTACAGGTGCTACGGGAGCAACCGGTGTTGCCGGTCCAACTGGAGCTACAGGGGCAACAGGTGCGACAGGTGTGAATGGTCCAACAGGTTCTACAGGTGCTACGGGAGCAACCGGAGCAACCGGAGCAACTGGAGCAACTGGAGTTAATGGTCCAACCGGAGCAACTGGAGCAACTGGAGCAACTGGTGTTGCAGGTCCAACCGGTGCAACGGGTGCTACGGGAGCAACAGGAGCAACCGGTGTTAATGGTGCTACTGGCCCCACCGGTGCAACAGGTGTTGTAGGAAGAACTGGTGCGACAGGTGCAACCGGCGCAACGGGCACAATTGGTCCAACTGGAGCCTCCGGTGCAACTGGAGCAACAGGAGCAACAGGCCCACAAGGAGCAACTGGCACTGTTGGTCCAAACGGTGAAGGATTATTTACCCAAACTAACAATCTTATCTACCCCTACCCTGTCGTCAATAGAAGCCTCGCCCTTGGAAGCACAACATTCGCACCAACGGACAATCCAAGCACGACAGCAACAGCGAGTGCGCTTATATTATTAAATGGAGATACCGGAACCATCTCAGGTGGAAATCTCACACTTGGATATAACACAACAAATCCAACTATCACCACAGTTGGCGCAGGAGAAGATCTTGCCCTCAGTCCACTGGGAGATCTTGTTATCACATCAAATGTTGGCATTGGTACAACTGCTCCTGTTTCACCATTATCTGTCGGCGCTTCTTCACAATTCCAAGTAAACGCTACTGGAAATATCGTCTTATTAAATAATGTAACTACCTCGTTCCCATCCGCTCAAGGAGCAGCAAATTCACTGCTTCGAAATGATGGAACAGGGACATTAAGCTGGGCAGATCCTACAAGCACTGGAATACTCGGTTATTGGCAACGAAATAGTACCAATCTTGCACCAACGAACCTAACAGATCATATTGGTATTGGTACTACGGCACCAGGTGCGACATTAGACATTCTTGATGCCACCGCACCACAAGTCCGCATTTCCTATTCATCCAGTGAATACAGCACGCTTGGCGTTGATTCAGCTGGTTTGCTATCGATGACGACACCAAATGGAGCGGGTAATGCGATTTCTCTCATATCAGGCGTCAATACAGGCGCAACAACCGCTGAAGCAATTACCTTAAAAACCAATCAATCAGTTGGTGTTGCCGATGAAGTGCTACAAATTGCAAACAACACAACCAATCTCGTGACTGTCCTTGGAAACGGTAATGTCGGCATTGGTTATACTGGCGCTTCTGTAACAGAAGCACTCACAGTGAATGGAAATGCATCAGCAAAAATATACAAAGATAATGATAACGCCAATTATTATTTCGATCCGGGTGACGGTTCCCTTTCTCTCGTTGCTGCAGGTGATATCACGACAGCCGCACAAATTGGTATCGGCACCACTGCGCCAACCAATGCAATCCATATGATTGGTACACAAACAATCTACAGCTCTACAGGTCTCACTATTGATGCGGGATCAGGAAATCTCACATTAACTGGAAATTCTGAAGTCACCATCGGCGGAACAGGAAAACTCAATGCAGGAACTGTTGATCCTCCATACACTATCGGTGGCACACGATACGCCACATACATGGCATCCATGATTGGAGTAAAAGAGGAAGCCACAGGTGTGGTTAACACAATTGAAAATGTTCCTGGAGTCGGGTATCGCTCCATCATTGATTTCAGCAATCTCCCGACTGGCTCTGACCTTTGGTTATTCACAAAAACAACTGATTTGAAAAACAATATTAATGATCTCGTTGTCATTCTCAATCCATCAGGAAAAACCAATGCTTGGTATGATTTGGATACTGAAAATTATCGTCTCGCCATCTACACATCTCAACCATCACGCGTATCCTATCGGTTTACTGCTCCGAGATTTGACGCCCAAACGTGGCTCAACACACGCATAAGCGACGTTGTTGGATTTGATATCACTGGTCTTGCTGGCATTGACCCATCATCAGTTCCAGTGAGTACTCCAGACGTAAACGTTATTGGTGACTTAGCAATTACGCAAACAGCAACACCAGAAACAGGACTGTTATTTGATTTGAAAAATGCAACAAATACATTCATTTATGATGTCGGAAAATTCTCGCAGGCTGCAATTGCTAACTTGAAAACCGGTTGGTTACAGGTAGATACGATTACCCCACTCTCACAACAGGGCATTGATGTGAAATTAAACGATACACAAAAACTTACCATAACAGACGAAACCGGCACACCAAAAACATCATTTGACAGTCTTGGCAATGCCACGTTCTCCGGAACACTATCAGCAGACAACATACAAAGTGACGAAGTAACAACAAACACGTTGTATGCAGATCGCATCATCACTCCAGAAGGTCAACTCTTTGCAACACAATCTGCCACATATATTACCAATGTGACAAATCTCATCGCATCAGAATCAGCAACAGTTGATACAACACTAGATGCATCAACATCTGCGCTCCTTGCTACGCTCACTGCTAGTGTTGCGCCATTTACAGAACCTGACATTGATCTATCAGGACACACCATTGTTGCCGATGCAATGACGCTCCATAATGCACTTTCTGTTCTTGGCAGTGTCACCCTTGGCGACACCTCAATCGCAGGTTCACTCCTTGTTGATGCATCCATACAAATCAGTGACACTGGTATCAATAGCATGGCCGACACCCTTTCAATTAATAGTATGAAGCTTGCCAATGTCGACATTATGGCAGGCACTCTCATTATCACCACAGATGGTACTGTCATCGTCAACGGCAATTTGGCAGTCACAGGAATATTGGGTGTTTCCACAATCAAACCGCTCACAGATGACTTGACCATATCGCTTGAAAAAACAGGCTCAGCAAGCGCGTTTGGAAAACTCATTGTCAAAGGTGTTGGTGACAAAACAGTAGAAATTGATGCTGAAGGTAATCTCACCGCGTCAGGATCAGCAACAGTTGCAAAACTCAACATCACAGGCATGGATGATCAGGCTGCAAGCAATTCGGCCACCTCAAGTGCCACTATTGGAGAAGGAATGCTCATTGCAGGCACAAATATCACGACTATTGAGACGACAGCAGTCACAGAAAAATCACTCATCTACGTAACCCCGCTCTCTTCAACCAACAATCAGGTACTGTACATAACTGATAAAGCACCAGGGATTGGATTTACCATCAATGTCGATGAGTCTATTGCCACAGACGTCAGGTTCAACTGGTGGATAGTGAATTAAGGAAACGTCTGTTATGTATCAGACAAAGATTCCTCATTGTCAAAACTCCATTGACTACGCATCATTCAAACACAGGATACTTGAGTTACACAAGAAGGTATTGGTATAACTGGATGATAGAAATATCAATCTGCACACACGTAATAATCCATTCCAGTTGCCGTATTACAATCAGCGATGCCACACGCAGTTGCGCACCGACACCGAGAAGTCAAAATATCAGGATCTCCTGCGTTTTCCAATGACGCTTTCAAACAAAAATCATTCCCTGAATCATACTGCCAATACCCTATACGTGAACCAAATTCTGTCGGAAATCGTTTCATATACACTGTTTCACAATCGACACCAACGGCAAAATCTGCATCTTGCGCTGTAGACGTACATGGACATATTGAATTACCCTCAAGACCGCATCCAGAAATATAATTCAGTTTCCCTATGCCACCGCTTGCAGCGAGTGGGTATGATTGATAATCGTTGTAATACAATCGAAGCGCATTCTTCATCTCATGCATTTCTTGTTTTCGCTTCCCATCTCGCGCACGTTCACGAGCGCTCAAAAAGTTTGGAAGCGCAATTGCAGTCAACACTGCTGTTATAGCGATGACAACAAGAAGCTCTATGAGAGAAAAACCTTTTTTCATATATATCCTTCCATATAGTAATAGATACTTATATATCAATTACGGCTTTGGCGTTGGTTCGACAACATTCGAACTGGTAATCACAAAATTACAATACACGACATTTGTCGAAGTTCCACAATTTTGTCCATATTCTAAAGATCCAGTTGTTGGTATTGCGGCATCCTCAGCGTTTTCGAGCCGAGCATAGAGCCTATACCCATTTCCAATTCGTTCATAATAATACGTTCGACTTGTTTGCGGATCTTTCGGCAGCTTCACCATATATGTTGCCTTCGTTGTATTAGAAAAACTACTACCCCAATCACAAACAACCTTTGTGGTATCTCCACACCCAATAATTTTCCCTGCATCTGTCGTTGAGGCAGTGCCACCTGATGGATAGTTTCCAACATCCGAATTGTACATTTCGAGCGCTTTTGTCACTTGATTTAAATCTGATTTCCGCCGCGAATCACGAGACTTCTTCTGAGACGTTTGAAAGGCGAATGTCCCAATCGTGACCAAAATACCCATGATGACGATAACGACCATGAGTTCAACTAAAGTAAAGCCCCCACTTCGCTGAAGCTTCGCGGGGCAGGCTTTTTTACCAGTTAATACATATTCTTTTTGTTTCATACAGAGCACTCCCTTTATTGTTGCACACATTGGACTGTTGTTGTTGCCTGACATTTATACTTTGAAAAATTGCTCGCACATAATGAACTACACAAAGCTCCATCGTAAAAACTGACACAACCAAACGTATCTCGCAAGACATCACCACACGGCGCATTATCATACGCTGGTGCAACCAATCCTTCTTTGGTATTACACGCATGTTCTGGATTTGGATCACCCAAGCAAAAATTGTTCCCGATAGGAAATTCTGGAGTTGGCGTGGGGGTGGGCGCTGCAAAATCAAATTCTCCATTTTGTACAGTGCCACCAACGGCAATACCATAATTAAATTTATATGGCTCATATCCACAACCTTTATTTGGATCAGGATCGCATCCAGAATTGGTAATATCAGGATCAGTTCTATTTCCAAGTGCAGCAAACAACTTATATCCACTACATGCTGAAATATTTGCCGGTTGATCTTCAGGAATTGTGATATAGAGATATCGTTCATTCGTGACAGGATCACATGGAATTGACTGTCCGTTCAAATAGGGAGCAAAAAACTGTCCACCTGATCCATCAATGCAGTTGTACGCATTCCAAGTTGCCATCTGCGGATAACAATCGTTATCATTATAATAATCCTCAAACAATATCTTCATTTTTTCCAAATCTGCTTTTCGTTTTGCATCGTTTCCTCGAATCGTCTGTCTCTGAAACGCAAGAATACCAAATAATGCCAACACCGCGATGATCACAACAACAATCATTAATTCTGCAAGTGAAAATCCGCGAGAAGTGAATTTTTTCCCATTCATAAGACCTCTGTTTAGTATGGCAAATCCAACCACAAAATGCAAAGAAAATAGTGTATCATGTATCTATATGCTTATTCGCATCTTGCCATTCGTATTTCCACTCCTTTTGATTGTCTTCCTCCCGTTTTTTCAAGATTTTTATGACACTGGCAGGTGGATTATGATGAGTATTACAACATGTGTTCTCTGCATCCTCTATGGAATCCGCATGGTCCAAACAAAAAGGATACACCTCTCCATATCTCCTGTTTCCATTGGATTTGGTATGCTTACTATTGCGGCGTTATTGAGTCTCCTTACTGCATCTACCAATAAAATTGAAGCACTCGTCCATCCTCTGGGCGTTATCACCTACGCATGTTTATTTTTCATCTCACTCCTCCTACCATTCATGCTCACAAAAGAACAAAAAAACCACATGCAGTGGGCAATCATTGGTATCACTGGCCTTGTTGGACTTACTACTATATATCAACAGTTTGCCATCACAAGCATGCTGTTTCCACAAGCTACGTATCTCAAAAGTAATCTATGGAATCCTACCGGTACACCAATATCAGCACTCTATTTGTTTTCCCTTGTCTTACCACTCGTCATACAAAAAATCCGATTCAGTTTCTTGCATCACAAAGAAAAACTCGCAGCAGCAGGGATCGTGAGTGCAGTATTTATCACTATCGGATTTGGCATCACACTCTGGCGGTTTATTCCACTGATACCAACAGTACTTATGCCCATTCCCGTCGGATGGACAACACTCCTTGAAGCGTTCAAATCCGGAAAAACTGCACTTGTTGGTATTGGAGCAGAAAACTTTCTTTCTGCCTATGCCACAGGGCGTCCCGTAAATATCAATCAAACGCCACTCTGGAACACAGGATTTTCCACCAGTGCGACACTCATGCTTCATACAGCAACAACACTCGGGCTGGCAGGTCTTACAGCACTTGTAGTATTTCTTATCACTTGGCTCTCCAGATTACCAAAAACAATCGAGTTAAAACTTATTTGGATTATGGCTGCACTATGCATTGTGTTCTTACCACCGTCCATTCCGCTTCTTCTCTTAATGACACTTTTCTATGTAACAGAAGAACAAATAAAAGAACGCGAGCAACCGATACACAAAGGAGCAGCAATTGGTATCATTGTGTGTCTCCTCATTATTATTACAGCACTCAGCGTCCAGTTATTTCATTTTGTCAAAGGTGAACTGTTTTATGCAGCGGCAAGTCGTGCTGTGGAAACAGAAAACAATCTTACCAAGTCCTATACCAATCACATTCTCGCCATCAAACAAAACCAATACATGACACGGTATCACGTCTCATTGTCTCAACTTGCGCTCGTCATGGGAGGAAGCATCTTGGCAACGGCACCAAAAAACGAAATAACAGGAGAAGTAACACTTTTGGATGAAGATAAATCACTTGTTACTTCACTCTTTAGTCTCGCAGTCAGTGAAGCCAAACTTGCAACAACGCTTGCACCATCAAACTATGTTGTTTGGACAAACCTTGCAACGGTCTATCAATCCCTCATCGGTGTAGCAGGAGATGCACAGACATGGACGATTGCTGCCTATCAAAAAGCAATCTCCCTCAATCCCATCAGCCCAAATCTTAGAATTGATTTTGGTGGCATCTACATGAACGCAAAAGACTACGATCAGGCAATTTCCCAATTCATGGCGGGGGTCACGTTAAAACCAAATTATGCAAACGCATATTACAATCTCGCAAACGCATACAATATGAAAGGAGAAACAACACTCGCACTTGATGCATTACAAAAAACGCAAGGATTACTCCCTGTAAACGGAACGGAATATACAAAAGTTGCAGAAGAAATAAAAGCTCTCCAAACAAATACGCTCACGCCTACCCCAACTCCTGTTACGCCAAAATCAAACATGCCCACGCCAATCCCACTCATTCCATAACAGGTTTATCGTACCTGTTTCTTTTTTGGCGGATGTACAATGGACCACGCACCCCCTGCAGAGATAAAACAGTACAGAACAATCCCCATGAAAAAACTTTGTACTGCAAACTGCAATCCTTTTTCTTTATAGACAAACTGCAAAAATTTTCGAACAAGATAAAGGTGTCCGATAAACAACGCACCAACACCAATCCATAACACCGTCTGTACCGTGGTCAAAGGAAAAACAAAACTCAGAAGAGAAAGCATGGTCAAACCCGCAAGTGCTGCTCCACTTATTCCAGTGACTGCCTCTTTCCATGTGGTTGCAACCGGATCAAATTTACGACGCTGTTCAAATAGGAGTGTCCAATAATAGGCACGCAAGAAATATTTCTTTGCAATGGGAAAAAATGGTTCAAATTCGTGATACACACGGACATTTGGTGCAAAAATGACAGCATATCGTGTCGCAATTTTATACGTAAATGCGATATCTTCAATTAAGGGGCCTGCATAGGATTCATCAAACCCACCCAAGCGTTGAAACACGACTTTCCTGATAGATGCAATGCGCGTAGAGAATAAATAATAATAATGGCCGCTCTGTCGTTCATTTGTCCAATAACTCCAATCACGAAGCGCCTTAAAATTAGGGAAGAATGCGGATGATTTTTGTTCTTTACTCCACACGCCGGTGACTGCATGAATGTCAGGATCATCCGTATACAACTTCCATAAATTATGAAGTGCATCAGGAAAGAGTTTTACATCCCCGTCCAGAAACACCACATACTCACCTTTTGCCTTTTCTACTCCTCTATTTCTCGCAATTGCTGGTCCTTTATTTCGTGAGAAACGAACAATCTGAATTGATAATGCCTTGACCTGTGACCGTTTCAAATCACGAAGTGTCAATGGTTTCGTTGACGCATCATCCACAATAATCACTTCCACGCGAGGACGTTTTTTAGAAAAATAAATCGAATCAATCAGTGGACCAATCGTGTCTAAAGAATTGTGATACGGAACAATAATACTGAAAAACGGCGTAGTCATGTGCTTGTTGTTATATCGCTTCATGGCACTATCGGTCAATAGTGAGAAAAAGGCAGATTGTATACTTCCATTGTCCAAAACTATGTTTTTATCAACACATACCGGAAAAAATCAAGTATTGTTGGTACGATGACAGAGAGTTTTCCTCCGCTCTCCCCAATTGTTTTTCGTTTTTCGTGACGAATAGGCACTTCACAAATTTTATACCCATGCTGTATTGCATCAATGGCAAGCTCAGCATCGACAAATGCAGATTCACTCGTTAAACGAATGGTTTTTAACATACTTTTTTTCATGAGCCGTATAGAATTGACGTCATGTGTCGGAAGTGCAAAAAACAGACGAAGCAATGCATTGTACCAAGCGGATTGCTGTTTTCGTTTTTCACTGTCATGTCGATGTTTTCGAAGTCCAATAATCATGTCGCAATGCTTCGTATGGGGAAGCAATTTTACAAGCTCGATAGGTTCAAATTGTCCATCACCAGGAAGTGTAAAGAGCCAGTCATATCGACCTCCATAATACAATTCCTTAATCGTTTTTCCATATCCTTGATTAACTTGATGGGTGATCACCCGAAGTTCTGGAATACGCGAAGAAAGCTCTTGTAACACAGCACTCAGCCCATCTGGACTTGCATCATTAATGAGACGTATTTCAAATTTTTTTGCGTATTTTTTGGCTATCTTTTTGGCACCGAGTACAACATGACGAATGGACTGTTCGTCGCGATATGCAGGAATACAGATTGATAATGAAGAAAGCATCATAACAATTGCGTTAGTATACCACGAAAAAAATCTGAGCTGTATATTGTCTGCTACAATATATATGTGGTGACAAAACAGCAAAAAAATCCAACATTTCTGCTCGTGTGCCTCGTCAGCGCAATACTTTCCTGTTTTTCGGATCTTACCTATCTCATTGGAGTAAAAAACACTCCCATAGACACTGTGTATCTTGGTGCCACGCATTACTTTGAAGATTTTATGTTTTACACGTCCCAGTTTATGCAAGGGTCTAAAGGCGCACTCACCAATACAAATCTTTATACGGAAGAACCAACGACAGCAACACTGCTCTATTTCCCAAACATCCTTCTTGGGCACATAGGTCAAATCTTTCCTGTGATGCCAAGCACTATCTACAACATCAGTTGCATTCTCCTTTCATTTTTCATCCTCATTACTGCATATATACTCCTTGTTCGATTATTTCCAAACAAAAAATTGGCGCCCATTGCATGGATGTTTTTCGCATTTTCCACATCATTCATGAACAAACTCCCAGCAGGACTTGCCGATGCATATTGGCCATTTGATCTTTGGGGTACGCCCCACTATCTGTTTAACCGACTGGGTGGCATGCCACATAGACTTGTTATGACCATTTTATTTTTTGTGGGTCTTTCGCTTCTCTTTGATAAAAAAATATCGTGGCCAAAATGGGTGCAAATAAGCATCGCGTGTATTTCCATATTCAGTCTCACACTCATACAACCACTCGCAACTGTGCTTCTCCTTGGTGTATTTATTTGTACTGCCATCATGAACCGCAAAGAAACCCGCATGACAACCATGATTGGAAGTATTCTTGGTGGCATGAGTGGTATTGCATATCTACTCGCTTTATATGTTGCTGACCCCTATGTGAAGGCGCTTGGAACCGAAGGAAAATGGCAAACAACAACTTCGTTGTTCTTTCTTTTAAGATCGATTGGCCCAATTGTGCCATTTGCACTCATTGGTATGATCACACGAAAAAAATGGACCGCGATTGAACAATATGGCGCTATCTTACTTTTCAGCACCTACACACTTTTTCTTTTTCCGATACTTGCACGATTTGGGATCAGTAACGTTCGGTTGTTGCTACCAGCATCCTATGTATTTTTTGGATGGTTTGCCGCTGTCGGCATAGAAACAATTGCAGGGTTTCTTCCAAGAGTAACAAAATTTACGAAACAACAAGCAACATTCATCTGTTGTCTCCTTTTTTGTGTAGCCGTCTCGCCAACCATTGTATGGGAAATACAACAAAAAGTGATGCAAGTAACAACACAAAAAAACAATTATCTCCAGTATCTACCGACTTCCACCTATGATGCATTTACCTATCTAAAAACCATACCAAATCATCCAATTGTACTCGGAAATCCTGTCAGTCATATGGACATTCTTATTCCCGCCTTCTCAGGAAAAAAAACAGTGACAGGACCGTTGTACGCAACCATCAATCATGATGAAAAGATCGAAAATGTAACACAACTCTTTACGCGTACTATGACACCAAATGATGCGCGTACGTGGCTTCGTGAACACCATGTTACCCATCTTCTCTTCACCATGTATGATGGAGACAGAGAACTCTTTGCAACCACCTATCCGTTTATGAAGCCGATTTTTTCAACCCCAACTGCCGTGGTGTACGACGTGCAATAACAAGCATGTCTCCCCATGGATTTATCATCACCGGTATCTTGAGTGCGCCAAAAAAAGAAGCTAGTACAGAAAATACACGACGGAATACCGGCAAATAATCACCGAGTCGTGTAAACGCATATGAGACACTGTATTGTCGCTGAAAATCCCGCCGCACTACAATATCGACAAACCCTGCGCGTTGCAATACTTGCGTAATGGTTTTGGGTGTAAATATCCATAAATGCTCAGGATGTTGATACCCAACCCACCGAGGCCCCATAAGCCTTCTGTACACTGTGTCAAAATTTGGCGTACTCAACACTACTATTCCGTTCGGTTTTGTCATTGTATACAACGATTGGAGCATACCAAAAGGATCTGCATCATGTTCAATCACTGATAATGCAGTGATGACATCATACTGATCTGTATTTTTTTTCTTTTTCATCCATGAAGCGCTTGTTTCATTAAATAACGGCAGATGTTGTTTTTTCCCATGCAAAACAGCACTTTTTGATATATCAATCCCTTCTGCCTTCATGCCATGCTTATTTGCTTCATCAACCAAAAGACCAATTGCACATCCCACATCAAGCATTGTTTTCCCTCGAAGTGGAATAATTGTTTCCAAATACTTGATAAGCACACGAAAATACGAGCGATGTGCTGCAGACTGTGACACATAGGGAGCAAAATGACTCCAATCATCATGATATTTTGCCGCGACCGCTCTGACAGAGAGATGTGGCAATACCTGCACGAGCCCGCATGCAGTACACAACGCGAGATACGATCCATTTCCATACGAATACACATGGACAAAATCAGAAGACGAACACATCGCGCATTTCATGGCAATACTTGATAGATCGTGACAGTATATGTTCCGTATATGGTATGTAAAAATGGATAGACATCACCCAGTGCTTCAACTCCCCCATCTTCTTTTTCTTGTGGTCCAAAAAAGACATGAGAAATCCGTTCTGTTTTCATAAATTGATATGCAGATTTTGGATCCATTGTCCCGCTAAAAAACGCTTTTGCCTGTGCCTCTTTTTCCTCCCGACGCACAGTATTGTCATGACCAACATACACCGTTCTTCCAGTCCGCGCGACAATATAATTTCCCGCAACCATATCAGATAACATAATCGCATCTTTTGGCAATGCGTCGTCAATATACGAAATCGCTTCAATAAAGCCTTTCGCTGGATACACAATGTAATTATTCATAGCAATCTCAGGCCAACCTGCAGCAACCTTTTGATCAACAAAATCTTTTTGCCACAACCAAGATGAGTGCATCGTGAGTACTCCTAACACAAGAAGAAGAAATGGAATGACCAGTGCAGTAATACCAATATAGGGAGTTAGTCGTTTCTTTTTTGTAATGGTCACTATGCTATATGCCGCGTATGCAGTAAGGAGTCCAAGTGGCACGTGGACTGCCATCTCAGTAAACCGAAGTGGATGTTGTAACGGAACATATTGAAAAAAGAGAATCAACACAAAATTTGAAACCAACCACGCAACCATCGGATACCACTGAGTTGCCTTTTGTTTAATGACCAAAAACGCTCCGATGATGCCGGTGAGAAGTATTGGTCCGATCGTCTTAAGGTATTCACCATAGGAAAATGGTAATGGGTGCAAGAGATCAAACTCAACCAATCGTTTCCATGGATACTGTCCAAACAAATACGAAAAATAGAGTAACGATGGAAGTGCAATACACCCAATGAGCACGCGAGGCCAAACAGAGGATTTCATCCATGAAAGTACGGTGGCATTTTTCTTTATCATATATTCCCATACCATCAGCACCCCATACACAAACAACACAAATACCAATGCAGGAGGAAAGACAAGACCGAGGAGTAATGCAACACCGCCAAGTATCCACGAACGATATTTGGTAAGTGATGAAGTGGTGCCACCCGCGATAATAAGATACATCATGCACATCTGTCCTAACAGGATATGTGGCAAAAAGGTAATTCGCTGCAGCCCATCTAGTACCGTCCACCATGGCATATATCCACCAATACGAATCGTGTCGTTAACCGGCACAAATTTCGGCCAACCACTTGCAGTGACTGCCAAACTCAATGCAAGCACTGCCCAAAATGGGGCAGAAAATAATGTTGAAGCAATATATGCAGTGACAACAAGTGTACCAAATCCAAACACAATCCGTGCCACGTGATAAGAAACAGGGACTGCGACATCGGGATTTTCTATAAAACGAACCATTCTTCCTAATAAAACATACAACTCCTGAATAAGAGATCCCTGATGCGGTTCACTTGTATAGCGCTCAACAGCAGTCCATCTTCCATCCCACCCTTCCCGAATTCTTGAAAGATAAAAATTATAATCAGTGATGTAATTATGAACGAGTTCAAATGAACGGTTGACCGAAAGGTCGCGCATCCTCGTATATTCATATATCGTGGGATACAAAGAAGCCAAAAGAAACACCACACACAATAAACCAAGTATCCATTTCTTCATACGTGTTCTTATTGTACATAAAACTGGTTTGTATCAAAACAACCACTCTTGCAAGAGCACACAAAAATTGCTACTGTACGACCACATGAAACATACCAATACTTCCTATGCTCCACTCTACCAACTGTTTTTTGGTGGCATTGTCCTTATCCTTCTCCTATTAGTTATCAATCAATATATGAAAACCGCCACCACAGAACCAACTGTCATTCTGCCGGGTGGCCAAACATACGTTGGAAAAAACTATGAATGAACTACTCAACAAACGTTGGTTTCTCTTATTTCTTTTTCTGGTGGCACTGCTTCTACGATTTTATTTTGTCCCAAATCCAGGCTTTGAAGCAGATATATCGTTCTGGAAATCATGGGGTCTTGCCCCCTATGACCACGGACTTGTCGAGGGTCTGACCCTCACCAACAATAACTATCCGACACCGTTTGGTTACCTATTATGGACAATTACTTCTCTCTACAGTATCTTTGCAAACCCACATCTTTTTAATGAATTCTGGGCAAACACAAATCTATTATTTTTGACTCTCATGAAACTACCTGCAATACTTGCCGATCTTGGCATTGGAGCAGGTATCATTTATATAGGAAAAAACGCAAAAAAATTAGGATTTCCTACTCTTCCCGAACGTTTGTATCTCTTCCTTGCAGTGCTCTATCTATTTAATCCCATCTCTTTATTAGACAGCGCAGTATGGGGACAAGTTGATTCACTCGGCGTATTATTATTTTTAGGAAGCGTCATCCTCCTTCTTTCCAAAAAGCCATTCCTTGCAGGTCTTCTTTATATGATTGCCCTCATGACCAAACTCCAAAACATGATTTATGGTCCATTGTTTTTTCTCTTTGCATGGCAATACCTCGGTCGCGCTGGACTCATCAAAGCACTGATTGGTGGGTCTGTCGGATTTTTTGGGCTCAATATTGAATTTCTTCTTGCTGGACGCATGAATAGAGTCATCACATCACTGACTGCAAATTATGATTATTTCCCTTATCTTTCCCTCAATGCGTATAATCTCTGGTGGATTGTTGCCAAAGGATTTGGCATGCAAGTGTCAGACAAAATTCTTGCCATCGGCATCGTCAATGCAAAAACAGTTGGACTCCTCTTGTTTTCTAGTTCCTATGCACTCGCCACGCTCACCATGCTCCAGAAAAAAAATACAAATATCGTCTACACGTTTTTCTTGGGCTTAATTATCGCTGCGGGTGGATTTTTTCTCTTCCAAACTGAGTCCCATGATCGGTATGCATTCCCTCTCATTGTATTCTTGCTTCTCTGGCTCCCCCATGCCCTCGCCGGGAGAACAACCATCAAAGAACGTGAGAGCTTTTGGAAGACTCGAATGTTTCAATATACAGTAATTGGGTATATTTTGTTTACACTGCTGTACTTTGCCAATATGCATACAGCACTCATCATCAACTACCCCAATAACGGACTTCGTTTCCTTTCCTTTTTACAAGAACCCTTTTATACCATTTCCATTTCCTATCTCTTGTTATTTGGGTATGGATATTTCCTAGTAGTAAACAAACGAGTCATTTCAAAAATGCCGTTTATCATCAGTTGTTGTTTTTGTATCGGTGCACTCTTCTTCCTTAATCTCCCACTCATGAGAAATCAAACTGTTTCACTGACCAAACTCACCCCGTTTATTCACCAGCAAGAATACGGCATACTTTCCATCAACATGCCCGTCAACGCGCAAAAAAATAATTCCAAAACATGGGACAGACTTTCAACACAATATATGTTTTATGAAAAAGGACTAGGAACCCATGCAAATAGCACCATCGTCTATGACATCGGAAAACGCTTCAGCACATTTCAAACAGATATGGGCATTGATACAGAAGCTGGGGTCAAGGCAAGCGTTGTATTTGAAATTTATGGAGACAACACCCTCCTCTTCAGATCTCCTGTTATAAAACGATATGATAATCCCATCCACATAACAGTACCTGTTACAAATGTGTCACAATTAAAACTCGTAATAACTGATGCAGGTGATGGAAACATAGATGATCATGCAGACTGGTTACAACCCGAGCTCGTTCCATGATATGAAAACTACACAAAAATGGATTGCTATATTCATGCTTCTCCTTTCAACGGGTTTTGCATTGTGGCTGTATCGCAATGAACCGACCAGTCAAATTGATCCAAATGACAATGCATTTCAATACGCACTCATCGACAGGACAAATACCATATGGGAGTATGCCACAACCACATGTCATGGAAATGTGCTTTGTCATATTTCCTATCTCATCGACCATTGGGTGCCAAATTGGGCGGAAGGATACAACCTTCCAAATTACTATTCCCATATCCCGCAGATTCTAATCGTCGGCTCTTACCGTCTGCTTTCCTCAATAGCACAAAATTCCATATTCCATATTCCATATTCCTTTACGCTGTATCAGTGTTATCACAGCATCATCTATCTATTACTTGCCTCTCTTCCTTTGGTTATGTTCTTCGCATTCCGACTACTCCAATGTACTTGGATAACTACAGGATTTGCTTCATTTTTTGCCCTCCTTATTTCTACTGATGGTTTATACGGCATTGATCAGACATCATTTTTGTGGCGTGGTTGGGGGCTATCATCACAGTTATTTGCACTCATTTGGTTTCCACTCGCCATTGCCGCGACGGTACGCTATACTACGCATTCCAAATTCCAAATTCCAAATTCCAAATCATTTAGCATTGGACATTTAGCATTAAGCATTATTTTCTTAACGCTCACAACCATGGGTCATCTCGGTATCGGCATGATGGCATGGATGGCTGCCACCGTCATTGCGTTTTCCCCTGTCGTCTTTGCATTTTTTGATAAAAAATCATTCAAAGAACTAATGCGACAAGTCATAGATAGTGCAAAACAAACAGGTACACTCATTATTCCAATATTTATTCTGCTTTCCTACTGGATCATCCCCGTATTTACCGGAAGTGCGTATCACAACACGTCCGTCTGGGATCCTGTATGGAAATTCAATTCATTTGGCATCATTGAAGTGATTACAAAATTTGTTGGTGGCGAACTATTTGATTTTGGAAGACTTCCTGTCATGACAACGTTCATTCTCATCGGGCTCTTCGTGACACTCATTACCAACGAAACAAAAAAACACATCCAACCATTGGGCATCCTTTTTTTCTTTTTTCTTGTCTTGTTTTTTGGCAGGACAACATGGGGAGGACTTATCGATCTCATCCCAGGTATGAGCGATTTTCATGGACATCGATTTATTGTCGGCCTACACTTAGCAGGATTATTTTTGGCACCGATTGGAGCGATGTGGCTTGTTGATACACTATCAAATATCCTGTCAAAACTTCTCCATACAAAAAATTATTTTCTTTATATTGGTAGTTATTTGTTTATTGGTGTATTAGCTTATTTTACCCTCACCCCGCACATTATTTCGTATGCCACATACAACGATACACTGATTGCAAATGGAAACAGCGCATATAAGCAGGAAAAAAATGACATGGATCTATTAATGACAACGCTTACCAAACTCCAAACAACAGCTCCTGGTCGTGTCTATGCACTCCGCGGGTCTGAAGGAAGTAACTTTCAGATTGCGTCCTCCCCGTATTACATGCAACTTTCCACGTATGGCTTCCCCACTGTGTTATGGCTCCCTGAAACGTGGTCACCGAACTCAGATACCGAACAATTTTTCATTGAAGAAAATCCTGTGCATTACGATCTATACAACATCCGCTATGTCGTGGCGCCACCAGACAAAAAACCACAAATGTTTTGGAAACAACTCCAAACAACCAAACACTGGATACTTTATGAAGTCGCAACGAATGGCTATTTCGGCGTCGGTTATTCCCCATCAGTTGTAGCAAGCCAAAAAACAGACTTCATTAACCTTGTACATCTCTGGATTCAATCAGACAATCCAAACAATTCAGTGTTTCCTGAATTACAAATAACCAACAAACGCATATCAACCACCCTCCCCCATTTTTCCATGGTCGATCCTATCACCTATCAAACGCCCGATACCAAACTCCATCGTTTATTTGCCGAACCGCCAATCTATGTTGATACCACAAAAAAAATTACCCCCCCTCCAATGAGTGTCGTATCTCAAACACACACCAAAGACATGGTATTCACATCAACTGTTGAGGTAACTACACCCTGTCCAACCTGTGTTGTTATGCTCAAACAAACCTATCACCCCAACTGGCAGGTAACCATCAACGGAAAAATAGCAGAACGTATTGAAGTATTCCCGTCCTACGTAGCTGTTCGTATAGAACAAGAAGGAACATATACTGTGGAATTCATATACAAACCGAGTGGCACAAAAATAGTATTGTTCATTTCCGGCTTCATCGCCCTAGTAGTTGGAAACGTGCTAATGCTTCGAAAAAACACGCATAAATAACAGAGATTTTCTTGTTCCAACAAGGTATTTTTTCTCTTGACAAACGTATGATTCTTCCGCATTATAAACATAGGGATTATTTAGGTTATTTTTATTCTTATGGCTACGAAAAAAGCTCGTACTTCACCCATACACCCTGTTATTATCATTCTCGGTATTTTCACGCTTCTTTTTATTGCATCAGGCACCTACTTATACATGCGCCGCATAAAACCAATAGAAACTGACGGCAATAAAACAGCAATGCCGACAATGAAGCCCACTCCAACACCAACACCATCAAAACTCTTACCTGATAAAGAAGGAAAAGGGTCATACAATGTTTCAACTAGTCAAGCGACAGGTCCACGAGTAACAAGAGTGGTATTTGATCCACTCGATGCAAAAAAAGGCCAACCACTCACCATCACGGTAACGATTACCAATGATATACCAGTGCAAAAAGTCACAAGTATATTTGTTACTGATAATTCAAAAGAATACCCTGTTTTCAATTTTGTTTCTCGAACAGATACAACAGAAATCTGGAAAACAACATTTTCTCCACTTCCTGATTCCGTTAATTATATGTATAGTCTGACAGTAAAAGCTGAAAGTTCAAATGGCAGTGGTACAGGAGGCGCAAGCCCCAGATCACGATAATACTATGAAACCACTACGACAATCACTCCTCTTTGTAGGGCTCTTTTTTATCTTTATTAGTCATCCACTCTCACAGCTTTTTGCTGCCTGTCCATTTCCTGCAATCGGAAATACGTCACTTGGAAGCTACACATGTGCCATTAGTTCAAATACATGGGCTGGTATTGACGGCGGATCAACGACAAATACAGGAGTACTCACACTGAATACATCAGGAAGCAGTATCACCATTAACGCCTGTGGAACATTACTTGTCGGCTCAATCTCCCTTACCGGCACAGCCTCGGATAGAGCATATATCAGCATACAAGATGCGTCATCTGTTTGTACGGCAACAGGAACAGCGGATTCAGGAAAAATCATCCCAGGAGCTCCTATCTATATCACGGACGCAGATTCCGACGGGTATCCTGCTAATACGACGATGTACAACGCAACTGCCGTAGGAAGAAGAAGGCTATCAGCAATGACATCAACTTCAACTGATTGTAACGATTCTAGTGCATCAACATACACAAATCTTACTTGTTATCCTGATGCGGACGGCGACACATTTTATTCCACTGCTTCACACTCTGTGTGTAGCGGCGCAACATGTGCGAGCGTTGGAGAATCCGCAACCGTTGGGACCGATTGTTGTGACAGTGATGCAAACGCAAAACCAGGACAAACTGCCTATTTCACCACGACCAGAACAACCTGCGGTGGCTACGATTATGACTGTAGCGGTACGGAAGTGTTAGATTCAACAGGCACAAATGCCACAACGTATGCATGTACTAATCCTTGTAGTGGTTGCGCATTGAATTACTCTGTTAGAGCAGGATGGCTCACTGCTCCTCCTGCAACATGTGGTGGATCCGGAACAAAATATACGATGTCAGGATCTTATGTAAGCGGTACTTGCTACAATACTGCATGTGCGAATCTCGCAACTTCTGCTACAGCAAAAAGAGGGTGTCATTAATAAAAATGACGTATATTGTTTTTTTTCTCATCAGCATCATCTGTTCTCTTTGGTTTGGTGAAATGAAACAAGGAGCCATTGAATTTGTGTGGACCGGATTCACCATTATTTTTTTTGCTATTTATGTCATAACGACACGCAAAAAAAAACAACCGCTCTATGCACCTAATACCATAAGTATTCTGTTTCTTGCCATTATACTCCCCATAAGCATCTCAACGAGGTATTCAGCAAGCATCGGATATTCTTTTTCTTTCATACTTCGCACACTCACTGCGTGGTGCATATTCATCTTACTTTTTTCGATAGAGAAAAAAGAAAAACTCCTCTCGTTCTATGCAACTGGCCTATTCTATATTGGCATCTGCGTTGCTGTTGTATCAATCATATTTCGATTTTTGCCCAATCTCACAAGCACGCTTCCCTCAATGAATCTTATCTTTACCAACTCAGGTCATAATCAAGGAGTTAATCTGCTCATTACTCTCTTTCCTATCGCATTTCACTATGCACAATCACAGCATAAAAAAATACTTCGCTTCATCGCATATATCGTATTTCCCATCGCCATTATACTCTGCTTCTCAAGAGGCGCCACACTGATAATAGGTCTCTATTTGTTATTCACGTTACTGAAAAAAAATAGTATAAAAAACAAAGGAATTGTTTATGTACTTATCTTCATGTATTTCTCTGCTACTGCACTGCTTTTTTCAACAGCCACGCTTCCTATCACGCTACGCGACCGTATCGCAACACTACCATTCGGACTATCACAAATAACGAAAAGCAACTTGTCTGAAGAAGCACGTCTGGCAAATTGGACACAAGCGTGGAAAGGTTTTCAAACGCATCCAATTATTGGCACTGGCCCAAGCACCTACATCCTCACCTCTATGCGCTACCATGAAACGCCAATTGATGGAGCAGGCCTCGCACATAATTGGTACATCCAAACACTCTCTGAGGTTGGAATATTAGGAATGATTCCCATTGGATTTCTCCTCGTTGCTGTAATTAATACACTTATGAAAACACGCAAGGAATATGCTGACAAACAAAAGAACGTGTCGTGGGCAGCCATCGGCCTGATTGATTCCGTTTTTATCGCACTTGCCTACAGCCTTATTGAATACAATCTCGATTATTTCACCCTCTGGATACTCCTCTGGGGAACAATTGGACTACTCCTATACATGCCCAAACAAAAGATGAAACACGTTTCCCTATCTCAAGGAATAACAATCTGTTGTTTTCTCCTCCTTACAGGGTATATTGGAACGAATATCTATGCCAATCGGAAACTCGATACAACAGATACCGCAGACAAACGCTTTATACTCCAACCATATGACACCAATCGAATTGCACGGTATATCGAATATAAAAACAGCATGAACGAACCATTAACACCGAAGGAAAAAACAACTATCCTCACATGGCATGCCAGAAATCCAGATGTCATCATAACACTCGCAACTGCAAAGAATATTCTGTCACCAGAAGAACGGAAGCAATTCTATTCACAAGCAATTACACTCCACCCATTAAGCACGTACTACTATCAATCCTATCTCACATTTTTATATGAGGAACAACAAGGAAAAGAGCTCCAACATGTCTATAGTACATTTATCAACCGCGCATACCGTGTCACCCACCCTAATGTGGAAATGGAAGTCTTTTTCAGATCAGACGATCTCATGATTCCCTATCTCACTCCGGAATTGTTTTCCGTATTCCAAGGAACAGCAACATTTCCAGAAGTTGCATCGAAATCCTTATATTTCTTAGGACTTTCTAGCTTCTCTAGTGCCCCTAAAATGACTGAAACTGCATGGCGCCTAGCAAAAGACATTGCTCCTGATTGGAGCTCATTTCACATGGAACTTGCGGCATATTATTTACATGTCGAAAAAAAGACAGGAATTGCAAAACAAGTGTTGTACGATTGCCTTAAGCGAGAGGCACCACGCGACGCATGTCAAAAAGAAATAGATACATTTCCCAATATATTATTTCCAGGAGAGCAACAAATGAACATCAAAATGATACCTGAATTTTATTAATTGCATCACCCACTACATCCCCAACAGCTTCAAAAAATAGACAAGTGATATACCGGAGACAAATCCAATAATCCCAACACCACCAAGAAATGCAGTCGTATTCAATATCGCCTTCCACTTTGCAGGCATCTTGTTGCCAATCAAGGAAATACCACGTTGTTTTAACAGAGAAAAGACATATTCCGTCAGAAAAAACGTCCCCATACCACCGAATTCATTGAGCCAATCCTGCGGATCAAACAACGCACCCTTAAATGGTGTGATACTCCCGTACTGTTCTCCAAAATACGAAAACAATGCAGTGACAAGTACTGTACCAACAATCGCAATTGCACGTTTATGTTTGAGCGCCGGCAACAATTTTGACAACACAACACTCAGTCCTGCATAGGACAATCCAGCAGAAACAAGACCAAATGCATAATCAATAAGGTTCCACCGGAAATAATTTGGGTTGATATAGGCGCTCGGACCAATTATTGTAGCTAATTTATCAAGAAATTGTGTATAGGCGCCTTCTACAAAGGAAAGGTCAGTAATGGCAAGTGATACTTTGGTAAGCGCTGCACCAAGCCCAATACTTGCTGACCAACGAGTGATGTCATTTGCTACTGCGCTCGTACCTAACGCGGGAATAATCAAACTCCCCCGCTCAGACTTTGTACCTAACAAAAATGTTCTTAACCGTTGTAGCTGATTCCTCATGGTGGCAATTGCTGCTTTTATCCTATTTTGGTCTTCAACCGTCTGCGTATTTGGTACTACCACTTCATTATCAATAGTCATCGATTCATCAGCATTATTTCTATCAACAAATTCAAACAAATCATATGCTTTTCCCTGTTGAAAAACAGCTATTCCCTTATGTGCATCAAACATCTGCGCAACTGACAGTTCTTGCGGTATGTGCGTCTTTTGCGCTGATACAAATAACTGTTCGCCTATTATTGGTAATGTCTGTGTTTGGCTGGAAAGTAAATTTCCTTGTGCATCACGAATCTTTGTAATGAATCCAAAAGCCAATTCTCCATAATTCCGCAACCCACCATCATAAAATTTAACAAAATCGATACCAACAACGGGATATGTCCCGTCAGGCAATACGCCATTCATCATACTTTTATAACTTGCCCATGTCCCATGTGTAGTTAACACGGTATTTTCAGATACCTCACCGTCACGTGTGACATGGAGTACGCTTTCTATACCAAAATGCAGCTCAGAAACCTCAGTGTGCTGTTGTGCCCACCGATACACCGTATTCCATAATTTGGCTCCCAATCCTTTCTGCTGATATTGTGGGAACACATAAATAAATGAAAGGTGCCACACTCCTGATGATTTTTCAGGATATAAGCTCATGAATCCATAGGTTTGCCCTTGCTTGTCTTGTAATAACAACATTTGTACCCCAGGTTCATTTTCTCCAACCCAATCAACCAAATATCCTCTTGGAATGATACTTCGCACCTCATCTGGCAAACGGGAAACAACAAAGACATGATAGGTGTCATCGAGCGTAAACGTATCGTTTGTTTGTGGAGTTACAGTTTCTCCCGTATTTTCCTGAGTTTTTCCAGACAAATTTGGAAGTATCAAACTCCCCCGCTCAGCTTTTGGACTTTTCAAGAATGCACCTATCTGACTCAAACCATTTCGCACTGCTTCAATCCCTGCTTTCATCAACTCTTTTGTCCCCTCTACAAACAATCCTATGTTCAACATCCCCGCTTCACTTGGACGAAATTGTAGAGATTGATCTGTCGCCTGTTGCGTCACATTGTTTGCTGATTGATATGCAAATGATGCCCATGCGTCTTGTGAAACGACTGGAATATCCCACCCTAATGCTTTCAATTGCATTTCTACAATCAAGCGGTCCTCTGCATCAAACACCAAGACTGCTTTTACAGCGCTTCGAGGAATTGACGGAATTGTCGGATCTCCATCCCATTCCACACCTTCGCTATATCCAGGAAGCGAAGTGATAGAACCATCAAACGCATAGCGGACATATCCTTTTTTGAATCTCGCGGCCGTTGACTGTTCATCAATCAACCCTGATTTGATATCACCATTAGTATTCCGCACTCGATCTTTTGTCAGAAATACTCGGTTAAAATTTGGCCCGGGCGTGATTTCATTTGAAACGACAACATTTTGCACATATTGAAGTTCGACATTGTGATAATGAAATGGACCAGATAATGGCGTTGGATATCTATTGTTCAATAGCACACTATCTTCTTTCACGCTTTGCACTTTTGCAATATCATCATCTGTTGATAATGCAAGTCCACCAATAATGACTTCTGCAGACTGCTCGGTGATATTGATAATTTTTTCAAGTGTTTTTGAAGTAAATTGGGAAGAAATAGCGGAGACGACGGCATTGATTACGTCTACAGGTGGAGAGAGTCCTGGATGTAACCGTTCATATTCCTGCTCAACAATCTTTCGTACGATTTGTGGTGCATCCTCAGAGGTAAAATCAATTCGATCCAAAACAGATTTTTGCGTAGTAAAAACAGCACTGGTCAATTGCATCTGTCCTGCAATATCTTGTACAGACGGTCCATGGACACTTTGGAGCATACCGTTTATGGAAATAAGATTTTTAAATAGGATGCGGTATCGGATTGGCACTGATTCTTTCATACCAGCTTTCGCCGCATATTTATCAAGCACTTGGAACAAAATATTCATGACAGTAAATCCGTCTTTTTTGGAACTGCGAAGCAAGGAAGACACTACATCCTGACGGATAGCGTCTTTATAAACCACGAGCTTTGTATTCTCAGGCAAGGAAACAAAAAATGTGACAAGATTATCAACTTTTTTGAGGCCTGTCGTCACTTTTTCCATGCCAAATCTATTCAATAGTTTTTGCATCCAACTTTGCGGCGTTACAGCAACAGGTTCATCAGGCATAAACAAAAGCTGAATCAAAGTCTGATCGCTTTCTGCAAGTCGCAGATAATAATTTCTGTCGATAAGCACCACTGAACCATCTGGTTTCACCATCACATTGCCGGGATGAAGATCTGAATGCGCAACAATTTCAGTTTTTCCGTCAATGGTGACAGGGTTGGTCAGGGTCTTGATGTAATCTTCAACGATGGCAACGACATATGGTTTAGCAGCATCCCCTCCTTGATTCGTCATGATGTTGTTTAATGTGACACCCTCGACATATTCATCCACTTTCACATACATGTTGTTTGGTAATCCGCTTTTTGAAACACCAACAGGAATCCCATTAGAAGCTACTGATTGTTCGTGCGTTGTAGTATAAGCGCCATCATAGTGCAGGAACGTTTCATCATTGATGTCTTCGTTCATCCACAAATCAATCATGTCGAGCATACGTTCGGCAACGACAAAATCATCTTTATGTTTCTTGTCTGATTTTTGCAGATCCTGCAGTAATGACCGAACAAAATCCACGTCTTTCTGCAGTTGCGGTTTGAGGTTTGGATTCAACAGTTTCACGACTTGCTTCTTCCCAGTACTTTTTCGCGTCACCAGATACGCGGTCATGATGGAGCCACCCCCGATTCGCTGTTCAACGTGGACATCTTCAATCAACATAGCAAGATCATTCTTTTCTTTTTGAAGTCGCACAACAGTAGTACTGTCTTGAATTTTTTGCGCCTCTTCTATCCGTCGATCAATATCCGTTGTTGCAGCATCAATTGACTGAAACAAATTAGCCATATACAACTCAGAGGCTGAATCATTTGCTTTCGCAAAATCTCTTTTCTGTTCATCCGTCAGGTCCACATACTGCCCCAACACCTGCAAAAACCGCGTTCCAACACCACCCAATGCTTTTGCCACCTCAAGCACTGCACTTGTCGCACTAATTGTATTTCCGCCATCATATTGACTCTTTCCTCTTAGCTTCGCAAATCGCGTTTCTAACTGGATAGTGAGTGATTTTTCCCGATTCACGACGGAGGTCGCCCGCGCATCCGTATATGTTTTTTCTTTCTGCGATCGCACATATTCGTTCACCCGTGGTATTGACGCAAAAAAACCTTTGACCCAAGCAAATTTCATGAATGCAAAGAATCGTTCAAAGTTTCCTGCCCCATCCTCACGCATTGCCGTCCATACAGAAGCACGAACAATACCTAAAACTGGCGATGTATTTGGTTTATTTGTAAGAAATTGGTCATTCACTAAATTGATGACTGCAAGCGACGCCTTATCAAGTTCTTTTTTGTTGGAAAGTAACCAATGGATTGATTCGTTAAACAGCTCTTTTGTCCTTCCGGAACCGGATATCTTCTGATTCAACAGTTTTTCTATCTTTTGTCTGGAATCCGCTTCCACTAACGCTCCACCTTTCGGCGCTGTCAGAATTTTCGTGAGTAATAACGTCTTCTCTGTGGGCTTCAGGCTATAAAGCAAATTAAGAACCTGTGGCAGTGACAGAGCTCCAGACTTGTTATTCATCGCCTGAAATTCAGGAGACATTTCTGCTCGATAATAGGCTTTTGCAACAGTTAAAACGACTTCATCAAAATTTCCTGTGACTGCTCCATGAAAAAATGACCATCCTATTTCCGGATATTCTTTGAGTGCAACATCAAACAGAGTATCGAGAACGACGAGTCCGCCACCATAATCAGCCTTATTACTTGTCTCAACAGAATGGTCTACAGCTTCCTGAAACGCCCGATACAGATCTCTTCCTTCATCAGCCTCTCGTCCGTGATACGTCAACAAAATTGGAATAAGCTCAACGCGCAAATCCGGATGATTCAAAACAAATGTTTTTGCGTCGGTATATACGGCGTTTTTGATGATAAATTCAGCAACCCCTTGTAGGATTCTGTTTTTTGTATCCCCTGCAGAAAATGTCTTCTCAAGCAGATCAAAATACGTGACGGCGTCTGGATAACTAAATGGCTCAAGTTTTATATACGCATTTTCCAATTTTTCAAGCACCATATTGGAGATATCGGAAAGATACACAATATCATCTGGAAGATTCCCCACTAATTGATAGAATGGACCTCGGTTAAACTGCAAAATCTTGGAAAGATTGGTATACCCACCCTCAACCGTTAATGTTCCATTTTCCACATCCTGCATAATGCCTTTTTTATATACATCATAGAATGGGAATATCGTGGTTACCCCTAAAGAACGAAGCGTTTTTGCCACATTGAGAAGGCCGTCAGCATCAAACGTTGCAAGTATAGCTTCCTTTTGTTTCATAAATAAAGTAACATCTTTTTTCTCACTTGGTCGGCCATCAAGTGGCCAATTATGATTATGGAGAGCATGAAGAACCCCAACTTCCCAATTAAACACTTCTGAAGAATATTCTTGTGGCGCAACCCACACTGAACCATCAATACCAATTACATGCCGCATCTCCGCTCGAAGGATTGCTTTATTTCGAAGGGAAATATTATCTTCAAGAAGCATAAGATACAGCTCAATTGGATTAATTTTTCGTATGAGCGAACGAATAGTGCTCCGGTCACCCTGTGTGACAGCTCGAGAAAACTGCAAAAATTCATTCTCTGACGATATACCAAAGCGTTCCAATATTCGCTCTTGATACTGGAGTTGAATACGCTCAGGAATATCAATTTGATGCCGATTCGTAACAGTCCGCAACAACGACGCAACTGCCGATTCCACCTGCTCTTTTTCAGTTATATCCTGTTCTGTAAACGGCAGATACAATTTTGTATATTCATACAGTATATCTATCATGGATTCATGAAACCGTGCATCAAATGAAATTTGATCATTAGTCACCTGTTTTTTGAAGCGGATAAATCCATTATCAGGTTGTCTTCGAGAAATCATTGCAGAAAACTGTTTCACGAACAACGACTCAAGCCGTGTTGAAAGCAGTGTCTCAACTTTATCCTGTATTGGTTTCAAATATTCAATGAATTCCTTGTTATATTGGAATTCTTCGAGTTCACGCTGAGAACGACTGAAAAATGCTTTCCATGACACCCCTCGCGCATGCCCAAGAAAAAATTGATGAATACTCGGTATTTCATATAAATTAGCAGTTTGTATATATAGGTTTTTAACGCGTCTTTCCAACGTTTTATTTGGGAAACCAAATGTTGTTTTGTACGTGGTGGATGCGCCCACTAGTATTGCGTCTATTGTTGATGGCTCGAAATAATACTTGTAATCGAATAATGGAGATAATAAAGCATCTTTTGCTAATATCCGAGTGAATGGATTTGCATACAACCGAATTATCCATGTATACAACCCCTGAGAAAAATTATTATTATTAATCAAAAGACCATGAAGTTGTCGCGCATCAATATTCGTATACGTTCTCTTTAAGTGTTCAAAAAGAGCTGTAGCCTTCTGTAATGAAGAGTTCCATTCTTTTCGGAAGTCCTTGTTAAACAAAAGCATCCAGCTAAACAATGGGTTTTCATATCGTCGAAGATGCCCAAAAACACTATCATTAAACCTTCCATAGATAGAACCAAACAAAATCGAATCAATCCGATTTGCCTTAAGTAACCCAGGGAAGGCTTCGGCTGATGCCATATAGAAAACATCCAGCATGTCACGGTGGATTGGTTGTTTCCATGATGCTTCAATCGGCTCTTCAGTTGTTTTGGTCGAACCGAAATCAATCCATTTTGACTGCAATAACTGTGATATCTGACGTAAAATTGTACTCCCGTGAGTCAAATCTGAAGAACTCCCCGCATAGTACAACTGTAATGACTGAAGCATCGTTCTCCCTGCGAGCGCATGGTAATTCAGCTTTGCCAGCCGCTGACCGACAGTGTCACCTTTATACTCTCCTAGCCGTAATCCGAACGCATTGCCGAGCATTGACGAAATGACTTCGGTATCGTCATATGTTTTATTCTGTACCTTATTTACTATGCCATCAAACCTATCTTCAAAATGAGAATATTCATGTACAAGCGCTGCTATCAATGCGTCTTTTGAGGGCATCAGATTAATGAGCTGCTGATTCATAATGATGGTACCATCCGGATAGGATGATGCATTTGGATTTTTTTGATTAACGCTTACCAATAATCTCGGATGAGGAAGAAGCGTTTTTCCTTGTTGTTGGCGCTCACTATTTACCATTTCCCATAATCTATCCAATTCTTGCTGTAATCCGACAACCCGTGGATCATTCAACTCATAAAATCCGGCTGATCGGGAAAGTGTCTGAAATGTATAGGTATATTTTTCATAGTCCTGCGGTGTTAAATTCGAATTCACGTTTCTTTGTGGTTGGATAAGGGCATCATCATGAATCAAATGATCTACCGTCAGAATCTGGTCTGTTTGATAAAACGCAATGTCGCTTGCAAGGGGTGCGAGTATAGTTTCTTTCGGCACCGCATTTGCCGAAGGCAAAGCGGATGTGTTTGTCAAAGTGTTTTCATCAGAAAATTCTTTCACCTGCCCCACTTGTGTTTGATTTAACCTATTCAAACCGTTCCTGATGCTGTCAGCAAGATCCACACTCTGGAATCGAGCTAATCCAGGAAATGTTACTTCTAATTTTGGTCCCAGCCAAACTGCAAGCTGTGGAAGTCCAGGAAGTGTTCCATATAATGTCGTTCCTGTTGAAGGTGGAGTTGTTGATTCTTCTTCTGCTCCCGCTGGTTGAATTTGATTATCCAAAGCTAGAGGAATTTCCTGTGCTTGTGTTACGAGTGTACGGATATCCGGTTGTTTAAAAAGTTTTGTTGGAATCCAATTGGTTGCACCAAATGCGAGATTAAAGACTATCGGAAGCAGGAAGAAGCTACTCAAACCAAATCCGATAAGATCAGAAATCACTCCTTTGTAGAGAATCGTCCAAAGATTGAACGATACTACTGGAATTTCAGAAAGTCCCAATACCCAAAGTACAGCGATCACACCTGCAACAACAGGAATACTAGCAAGAGCAATAGCTTTTCCTTGTCCTGGATGTGTATGGAAAAACTGTTGAATACGGACAGCATCATATACGAACAATGGTGGAAGTACTGTGCGGGATAGTATATATTTCCCCATCTGTGTCGTATTTTTCCATAGTTTCACAATCCCCTTTTTGCCAACCAACGATGCTGGAGAAACAAATGGAGACACATTTGCCATGCTTCCCAAAACCGGAATTTTGGAAACACGAGTCGTGATGTTAGCAAAATTCTCATTGGTGAAGAATCGTTCGAAAAACTTTGCTAGTTGAGGAAGACCCGGAAGCGTTCCGTATAATGTCACTCCAGATGATTGTCTTGGGGCAACAGCTGGAAGAGTTGCTTGGGATTTCGCTTGTCGGCTCTCCAGCCATGGCAATCCTGTCTCAATTTTCGGTCCAACCCATGCGGTCAACCGAGAAAGAATTGAAGGTGGTGCTGTGTAGGAATACTGCGGCGTTTCATTAAATGTATAGTTATTCGATGATTGGTTGGCTACTGGTTGCACTGGTTGTTGCGCTTCTGATTCAATTCCTGCTGGCTGGATTTGATTCTCTTGTGGCTGCACAATGACTGCAGCTATTTCCGGTACGATGATATTTTCTGCCTGCGGTGCCTGTGTTTCAGTTGTTCTGGACGGAATCACCTGTTGTACGATTTCCGGCGTATTTGCAAACAATAACGATGGTTGTGCTTCTATTTCCGCTGCAGTATACCGTTTGTCGTTGACCATGATAGAGGTCGCTTTTTCGACAATCACACGTGCTTCTCGTACTCCTAACCCTTTCAACGCTGCCATTCTGTGTCTTCCATCTGTTAATACGACATACCAATCGCCTATCTGCACAACAGGAATGTAATTATATGCATCATCAAGGGATGCGTCAGATTGGATACCGGTAATGATTCCCTTTTCATATTGTCTCGCCGCTTCATAAATCACGTCATTTCCTTGCGTATCTTTTTCCCGAAGATCCCAACCTGGCAATCCAGATATGCCGGTTCCGCTATATCCGACTACTTTATTCAAATCAATTGTTTGCGCCGTTTTTGCATTATCAGTAGAGATGTATGCTCCCTTAAATACTTGTAATCCTGGCATTTGCTTCAATGTTGTATGGAATACTTCATTGCCCATCGTTGGCTCCGCTTTTTTATGATCCTCAAGATACGTCGCGTATTGAATGACGTGATCCGCAAGACCAATAACGATTGCTTGATTCGCTGCAGCAGCAAACACTTGTTTTATCTCTTCATTCGACAATCCATTCACATCCGATTCTGTAACATAGCTCATCCCAATATTTCGTTTATCAACTTCTGTCACCACACCATGTTTTTGTAACGCGTCACGCACATCACCTACCACAGTGTTTGATCCAGAGAAACGCTTCTGTTGATACGCATCAGAAATTTTTTGGTTTACTAATTGAATTGCAGATTGTACATTTGTGGTTTGTGATGGTGTCAAACTATTTCGTAATATATCAATCTGATCTTCCACACTATTCTTTCCTGTGTTCACCAATCGGCTCACTGCTTCTACAGCATTTGTTACCTGCACCTGTACCGATTCCACTAGGGTGGATGGCGTCACAACAAGACCTTGCGTCTGTTTCTGCAACTCAAGCAAGCTAGATTCATAATCACCATAAATATCTGTATTTTCTGCCATAATACTTGTCGACACTGCTTGTTGTGACGATTCTAATGCCTCAGCAATTGCCAAAAGCGCGTCATCTTTTTCAGCCTGTGTCAATCGCACTTGTGCTTCTGAGGCTTGAATTTGTGCATTCAATCCATCAAATACGACTTGATTTTTGAAGTAATGATCGAGATATGCCTTAATTTGTTTAATGACTGCAAGTGCTTCGGTAATTTTTCCTTCCAAACGTAATGATTCTGCCTCACTTAACTGTTCTGTAACAGTACCAGCAATATCATGACAGTCGCTACACTGATTGGCTGCATCAGGAGTAATACCATTTTCTACGGGTGCATTGATATTGCGGTATCGTTTTACGCTGTTTTGATCAATATTTTTCCTCTGTACGGCATAATGCCCCTGCAACTGTGCCCATGTCATGGCCATTGGCGACTGTGTCGCATCAACAAACATTTTTCGTTCTGGATAATAATTAATGGCGTGGCGACCACCTTCTTCAAAATTCAACACCCACACTTCCGATTGAACACCTAAGAAACGGCTGATAGTATCAACAAAAAATGCCTTTTCACGACACACTCCTGCTTCAATGACAAATTCACCAAGATTTGCCTCTTGCCCAAAGAAATCATAGATTGCTTCCTGTGTCGCCTTATCATATTGGAAATTTGCATCGTCATTGACCCATTCCGCAATCGCGTCAAGTCTGCTTTTGCCAGTCGCCTGCCTGATTCTCGCAATATCAGCGATAGCGCGGTCTAAAACGCTTCGCAATTTCGTATCTTTTTCAACATTGATAACCAGTTTCTGATTGCCGGAAGAAATATACTCATTTTTATATGGGTTAACAGCAGGTAAATTTTTTGGCGTATTTCGTTGAGGTACTCCAAAAATGATAGTTTGTCCCCGTGCTGCTTCCCTATCTTTAATTCGCTGTTCTTGTGCATCAAGCAGTGTATATATCGTAAGTTTTGTCCGAAGTAATGCATTTCCTTGAGCAATTTCTGTCTTCAACACACCCGCATCTTCCAATGTTGCATTCAAAATTTCATCAATAATAACATTTGCATCAACAATGGATGTAGATTGGAATATCGCCCCTTCAATATGCAGTCGCAATGCATCTACTATTGTTGTAGAAAATCGATCGCCACTCAGAATCGCATCAACATGTGCAATAGATGAAGGCACTGATTGAGCAAATTTTTCTTTATCAAAATATGGACCATCAAGCGCGCTTCCCGTAAAGATAAAATACGTGTTATTCTTTCCGAGTACGATATAGTCACCTGCCTGCAACTGTGCTTGTTCGTCAATTGGATATGCAGTGTTATTTCGATAAATTTTCGTTCCATTGGTCGAAGTATCAGTGATTATAAAAGATGATCCATTCCATGTGATGTTTGCATGAGAACGAGATATCGTTGAATCTTCAGCATCTGCAATATGTATTACACGGTCTGCACTTCTTCCAATGGTCACCCGTACCGTCGTATCTTTTGACAATGGCGTAATCACAGATGCAAACATGTTTCTGCTGCTTTCTTTGACTCCTGCAGGTTCAACCACATTCTCTGCTTTCTTCTCTTCCACAGCAGGTGCTGGTTGTTGCTGTTCAAGGATGATGCGAGCACTCGGTTGTCTGAATATCCGTTGGGATATCTGATTCACGAAACCAAATCCAAGGTTGAAGACAATCG
>Ga0172375_10000042_pt1 | contig 172327 bp, 159 predicted proteins | sample LakKiv1m_FD_114537 | JGI IMG/M metagenome (GOLD analysis project Ga0172375, IMG submission 114537) | Freshwater microbial communities from Kabuno Bay, South-Kivu, Congo - kab_092012_11.1m | ecosystem: Environmental > Aquatic > Freshwater > Lake | place: Democratic Republic of the Congo... | reverse complement strand
GACTTGCACCCTCTGGAAATAATTTACACTTGTTGTAATGCTTCGGAAAAATAAATTTGTATTTTTAATCTTTTTCCAGAGCGTACAACAAGTGTGCGCTGCAGCTCATGCAGGGCACACACAGCGTGTATAAGTAATGGCGGGGGTTGTAGCGTATTCGAGCGTTCTACCTCGCATCAAGTTCATCGTATCTTGACAGAAAAGTGCCCCGTATTCCGCCACTACTCATATACGTAACCGTTACTTGCGCAAAACTATTTTTCGTGCAACATTTTGCCCATCAGCAACAATCAGTTGAATAAAATAAACTCCATCCGGTTGGTTTTGCAGGTTGATTACAGTTTTTTCGTTGCTGACAAACTGCAATTTTTTCCAAACAATTTTACCGGTTACGCTTTGCACTGTAAGGCTCCGGATTTCAACCGGATCATTACCCGGACCAATGATATTAATCAGACCGGTACTCGGGTTTGGATAAAACTGCCATTTGAGTTTCTCAGTTGCTGTAACACCTACCTGATAAAAGAAGTTGGCTGTCAGGTCTCTGTTCCCACTTACGGCAAAAGCATAGGAAGGGCTTGTTGAGACAGTCTGACCGTTCTCGGTCCAATCAACAAAAGCATAGCCCGGATTTTCAGTAGCTTCAACAATGGCTGTTTCACCTTCTATATAAAGTCCGCTGCCGGTAACAGCTCCTCCGGCAGGAGGCGAGGCCTGCGTGCTTATGTTGAATTGCTGCGCAAAATTGGCTATCAGAGATCTGTTGCTTTGTGCTGAAAAAGTGTAAGCAGCCGACCACGAAACAGTAGATCCATTCTCAGTCCATTGTTGAAATACCCATTTATTGGCGGGGGTTGCTTCAACTGTTACCTGATCGCCCGAGTTATAAATGCCACCGCCTGAAGTGCTTCCACCTACCGATGGGTTGCTATTCGTTTCGATGGAGTATTGCATAATAACTTCCTCAAAATTGGCTTCAAGTGTTCTGTCGCTTAAAATATTAAAGGTATATGACTGGTTTACTGATACTTCGGTGCCGTTTTCTGTCCAATTAATAAACGACCATCCGTTGGTGGCTATGGCTTCGGCAGTAACACTGCTTCCGTAGTTATAAGTACCATCGCCTGTTGTTGTTCCGCCTTGTGTTGGCATGGCAGATGTACTTAGTAAAAAAGTTACCTGAGCAAACTGGGCAGTAAGTAAAAGATTGTTGTTAACAACAAAAGTATAATCAGGATTGGTTGAGACCACGGTTCCATTTTCAGACCATGCCTCAAATTCGTAGCCAGTATTCGGCACTGCACTCACGGTTATCTGACTGCCTGCTCCAAAGGTTCCGCCTCCGCTTACACTTCCTCCCTCAGCAGGATAGGTTTCAAGGCTTACCTGATATTGAATAAGCGAAAATTCAGCCTGCAGCGAACGGTTTCCGGTAAGTGTAAAGCTATAGGATGGTGATGATGAAACCGAAGTTCCGTTTTCAGTCCAGTCAATGAATTCAAATCCCTGATTTGCCGTAGCATTAACAGTAACCTGAGTGCCATAGTCAAATGTTCCACCGCCATTGGTGGTTCCGGCGCCGGCCGGATTAACAATAGTGGTTACAGTGTATGAAATGTACCCTGTAGCAACCACATTTACATCGTCAATAAACCAGTAATCATACTGGTATAAATCTCCCTGCACCACAAAAGCAATATAAGTTAGAGGCAAGTTGAGGTTGTGCGTAATAGTGGTATTTACCAAAGCAGGTCCAACATTGCTGCTGGTTGTGGCAAGCGACCAGGTTTCGTTGGTCCAGTTAACACCATCGGCACTCGATTGTACGCTCAGTGTTGCTCCGCTTGCATAGGCATCCAGAAAATGCCTGAAACTAAGAGACAACCCGGCAACACCGGTTGTATTTACCGGTGGAAGAATAAGCCGGGTGGTTGCCGGATTAATTTGCTGCCAGGTTGAGACCATTTCACCGGCACTACCTCCGGCATTGTTTGATGCCTGAAAAGCCCAGCTCGGATTGGTGCCATTGCCTTCAACCTGTTGGCTCCAGCACACCGGAATTTCATTTCCGTTGAAGCTCTCAGTAAAAGGCAAATCAGTTGATCCACAGTTGGTTGATGCCTGTGCACTTAGCCCTGTAGAATAGTTTGTAACCCCATCGTACGACCACAGTTTGTAGTAATACATGGTGGATGCATTCAGATTTAAGTGCTGAAATACTGTTGCATTGCCATTGTAAATTACAGTTCCGCCGCCGGGTAAAGTTTCTCCTTCGGTGTAAGCTGTTCCGTTCACCGGAATGCCAATGGTACTGCTGGTGGATGAAACCAGCAAAACATTATCGTTTGATGGGTTTTTGAGCCATCCAAGGTCAATTTCGTTTTCTGAAACGGGCGTTGCAGAAAATGTTGACGGATTGGCTACAGTACTTATACCAACTGTGAAAGAGATGGTATTGTTTGCAGCGGTAACATTATAAATACTAAGCCCCCCGGGGCTGCCATCCTGTAAAAACGAACTTGGATTGGTTCCGTCGTTTATAGCAGTACGGCCCGAACCGGCTGAGAAATAGGCACTTGATGGACTTCCATTGGTGGTTGTAGTGCCATTAGGACGATAAATATATACTTCATCAGGAGGGCCACTGGCATTGCCATTGAGTGCTGGTTCAATGCGGTAAACTATCAGGCCTGAACCCGGAAGCCCTGACTCAAACGTACCAGAAACCGTTTTGCGGTATTCCACTATAAAATATTCGTCAGGTGTGTTTGGCGAGGCAATCTTATAGCAGTTGTTGGTTGATGAAGTGAGCGGATTAAGTGTGTAAGTCCCTGAACTGGTAATCTCAGGTATTGAGCTGATCCATGAATTGCCCGTATATTTCCATTTCATGTAAGCCCCCATATGCCCGCTTCCCGATTCCATCAGATCCCATGAGGCAACAGGTGCAATGTTTAGCCCGCCATCATCATAATGGTACAAATCGGGCGATCCCAACGCATGAAACATTTCGTGACAAAGGGTTGTAACATTAACCTGGGTTTCTGGCTGAAAAGTATAATCCCACACCTGTTTGCCATTGATATAAACATTGTACGAATACAGAACCCAGCGGTGTGCCCACAATAAACTCGCCCACGCCCCGTTTCCTCCACGGACTATAAAACATACATTGTCAACCAGATTATCATTATCGCCATCAATATTGAGCGAGGTTGGAACAGGCGAATTGGCATTAATCCAGTTTACAGCATCCCTGAGCAGCGCATGTTCGCGCAACCGGCGTTCTGTATCTCCGTTGTAGCCATTCGGATTGGTAGTGGCATTGTAAGGCTGAAAGTAACTGCGCGCATGGGTATCGGTGTAGGAATAGTTGGTGGTCATTGCGCAGTCAGGGTAGTGCGACGAGTTTATGGAAAATTGGGTATAGGAAACCTCGTTGAAGTAACTTTTGAGTGATGTGCCCGGAGTGAGGTTGAATATATCGTCATAGGTTTGCCGGGTGGTCGTAAATTCAGTATCATCAGAAAATTTAATATAGACCACAATATTGTTCATTGTTCCCAGGTGTGGGGCACGGGTGGAGTTGCTTCCGGTTTCTTTTTCGAAATACGATTTTCGCTTTGCATATTCATCTTTTGAAATTCTGGCCCATTTTGGCAGGCCTGCAAGCTCAGCGTCAACGCTGTTAACTTTGAATAGTGATGGAACCACAATACCTTTATCTGTAATTCCATAGTAGTAAAATCCATCCGGTGCCTGAATTATAGTGTAGCCGTTGGCATCGTGTATCCAGTTAAAATATTCGTCACCCGATACAAAGCAATCTATAACAGTGCCGTCGGGTTGAATAATCTGGTAAGGCTGGTTTTGAACATAATTGGCACGGGTATAACCGGCAAATAATAACATTGCTGCAAAGAGCAAAATAGTAACTTTCTTCATATCAGTTAATTTGATCAGAGGCTATACAGCGGATAACATATAGTTAATCGGTAAAAGTGCTTAAAGTAACAGATAATATCAGGCTATTTTGTCTAAAATAAATTATTAGCTATAACTGTAATAAAATTGCCGGGCATTGATTAATAATGCTTACCACTTTTTGAAAATAAAGAAAACTGCAAGTACAATAAAACCAAACCCAACCAAATAATTCCATTTAAGAGGCTCACGCAGAAAAAACACTGAAAATGCAGCAAATACGCATAATGTAATAACTTCCTGAATGGTTTTAAGCTGAGCAACAGTAAAAGTTCCATGCCCAATGCGGTTGGCCGGCACCATAAGCATATATTCAAACAGGGCAATGCCCCAGCTGATAAGTATAACCTTCCAAAGGGCTGCTTCTTTAAACCGTAAATGTCCGTACCATGCAAATGTCATAAATACATTGGAAGCAATCAACAACAGTACTGTGCGCATAGCGAATTATTTATTTGCAAAAATACGAAATCGAAGTGTAGGCATGTTAACGTTAAACACTCCACGGATAGGCAGTTTAATCCGGTTTGTTTACATTTGTACAAAATTTGCCTCTTATGACAAAAGATGATATGATTGCCGCCTTTGATCCGAATGCCGCAGCTGGTCAGGATTCCGGAATCTATGGACTGCCTTTCGGTCCGGAATTTTCAGACGTAGTTCTTGTACCAGTGCCATGGGAGGTAACTGTAAGCTACGGAGGAGGAACATCCACCGGCCCTGAAGCAATTTTAGAGGGTTCGATGCAGGTTGACCTTCACCATCACGACTATCCTGAGCTATGGAAACGGGGCATTCATATGGATATAATTCCTGAGCAGCTATCAGAACTTAACCATAAAACCCGGGTGCTGGCCGAACAGGTAATTGAAGCTGAGGCTGAAGGCAAATCTGTGATTAACGGCGTTTCTGTAGATGAGTTAAGAGATAAAGTTAATGCTGCCTGTGATGTAATGAATGCATGGGTGAAGAAGCAATGCGATTTCTGGCTGAAGCAGGGGAAACTGGTAGGGGTGGTTGGTGGTGATCACAGTGTTCCGCTTGGATACCTTGAGTTACAGGGCGAACGTCACGAAAATTTCGGTATTCTGCAAATCGATGCCCATATGGACCTTCGTCAGGCTTACGAAGGTTTTACCTTTTCGCATGCTTCAATTTTTTACAATACATTACAGCGTGTTCCTCAGGTAAGTAAGCTGGTGCAGGTTGGAATAAGAGATTACTGTAAGCAGGAAGCTGATTTTGTAAGCGAACAATCGTCAAGAATTTCTGTATTTTTTGATCAGCAAATACGCAGGCAGATGTTCAAAGGTCATACGTGGGACAATATTTGCAATGAAATTGTAGCTGCATTGCCTCAAAAAATACACCTTTCGGTGGATATTGATGGACTTAATCCGCAATTGTGCCCTAATACCGGTACGCCTGTGCCCGGTGGCTTTGAATTTGCCGAACTTATGCACTTGTTTAATGTGCTGAAAAACAGCGGAAAAACAATAATCGGCTTCGATTTGTGCGAAGTGGCGCCTGGTGCCGATGGCTGGGATGGGAATGTAGGGGCACGGGTTCTTTATCAGCTCTGCGGAACATTGGCAGGTTAAATTTTTATTAACAAAAATCCATTTTGTAAAACTATTATGTACATTTGTTTCGTCTTTCGACGAAATGCGAAACAAAATGAAAAAGGATAATCCGTACTCTGAAAAACAACAGCAAACTGCTCGCTTTGCCAAAGCTTTGTCGCACCCGGTAAGGGTTTATATACTCGATTATATTGCCAATGCAACCAAAACCTGCTGTTATAGCGGCGATCTCCACGAAAATCTGCACATTGCCCGGTCAACCCTATCAGAACACCTGCGCGAATTAAAGGAAGCCGGATTGATTCAGGGTGAAATTAACCCGCCTTATATTAAATATTGCATCAACCGTGAAAACTGGATGCAGGCAAGGTCACTATTTGCTGATATTTTTGAAAACTGATAATCTTTAACCGATGCGCACATTCAATTTTCACTTTTCCGGCATCTTTAACTTCAAATATTTACTATTGGTATTTTTGCCAGCATGGCTTCTGGTTTATTTTAATCTGAAGCTGGCAACAAGTTTCGTGATTGATCGCATACTATTACTTCCCGCTGGTGCGCATCTTACAGAAGCATTGAGATTTTTCATTTTTGAGGTGCCAAAAGTGCTTCTTTTGCTGGTAATCATTATTTTTCTGGTTGGTATAGTGAGGAGTTATTTCTCACCCGAACGCACGCGCAGGGCACTCGAAGGGAAATCGCTGTTTACAGGTAATGTAATGGCTGCTTTGCTTGGCATTGTTACACCTTTTTGTTCGTGTTCTGCTATTCCCCTTTTTCTTGGTTTTATCGAATCGGGAATTCCGCTGGGTGTTACTTTTTCATTTTTAATTGCAGCACCCATGATCAACGAGGTGGCCGTGGTCTTATTGCTTGGCCTTTTTGGGTGGAAAACTGCGCTTATATATATAGTAACCGGTTTGTTTATTGCCATATCAGCTGGCTGGATCATCGGACACATCCACCTCGAAAAATGGGTAGAGCCCTGGGTTTACCAGATCAAAGCCGGAGCACATCCCGATGATGAAAGTCTTGAATTTAATCAGCGCGTACAACTGGGCTATAGTGCAGTGCGTGAAATTGTGTCGAAGGTATGGCTTTATATTGTTTTAGGCGTTGGGGTTGGGGCCGGGGTACATGGGTATGTTCCTCAGGATTTCATGGCTGGATTCATGGGTAAGTCAGTTTGGTATTCAGTTCCATTAGCTATTCTTATCGGAATACCCTTGTATTCAAATGCGGCCGGCATTATTCCAATTGTATCTGCTCTGATTGGTAAGGGTGCTGCCTTGGGCACTTCGCTGGCTTTTATGATGGCTGTAATTGGTCTATCGCTTCCTGAAATGATTATTCTGCGCAAAGTGCTGAAGTTGCCACTTATTTTTACATTTATTGGTGTTGTTGCTACCGGAATATTGCTGGTCGGTTTATTGTTTAATGCCATTTTCTGAATGACTTTATTAACCTGATAACTAAAATCTGAAACTATGGAAATTAAAATTCTTGGAACCGGTTGTGCAAATTGCCGGAATCTCGAAAAGGCTGCCCGGGCGGCAGTTGCTGAGCTATATCTCGATGCCACAATCGTAAAGGAAGAGGATATTGTCAAAATAATGGGTTACGGCGTGATGCGCACTCCGGCACTCGTGCTTGACGAAAAAGTACTTTTTTATGGTCGTGTTCCATCGGTAAGTGAACTTAAAGTAATGTTAAGTAAATAATTTTAAAATAAACTATTATGAAAAAGTTGCTTGTACTTGTTTTTGCATTGTTGTTTGCTTCCATAGTATTTGGGCAAAATACCGCGAAACTTGCCGTGGTATATTTCCATGCTGAGCACAGGTGTCCTACCTGTTTGTCAATTGAAGAAAATACAAAAAAGACTCTGAATACCTGGTTCTCCGAGCAGCTTAAAGCTGGAGCTATTACACTTTCCGTATTGGATGTTTCGGATTCCAAAAATCTTAAAATGGTTGAAAAGTATCAAGCTGATGGCTCAGGTCTTTTCGTTACACGGATGGAAGGTAAAAAGGAGAAAACCACCGATTTAACCAACTTTGCCTTCAGCTATTCGCGCAATCAGCCTGAGAAATTTATATCAGGTCTGAAAGCTGAAATTGAGAAAAACCTTAAATAGTTAATTATTGCTCTGCCTTATTTAAGCGTTAAATATGGAAATTCTGCAAAACCTGATTGATCAAAGCACTTTTCCTCTGCTTACTGCTTTCCTGCTGGGAATTATGACGGCTATTAGTCCGTGCCCGCTGGCGACCAATATCACTGCACTGGCTTTTATAAGCAAAGATGTTGACAACCGCAGGAAGGTATTTTACAATGGGCTGTATTATACCCTCGGACGAACAATCAGTTATACAGTTCTTGGATTTGTTATTTTTTTTGGAGCCAGCAAATTTCAGGTAAGCAGGGCAGTGCAGGCCAATGGCGAAAAATGGATTGGGCCGCTGCTTATTGTTGTTGGTATTGTTATGCTTGATCTTTTTAAAATACCTGGCTCATCGGGACGCATAATTCAGAATGTAGCTGATAAAATAAGATTTAAAAATGGCTGGGGGGCTTTGTTGCTGGGTATGTTGTTTGCGCTTGCTTTCTGCCCTTACAGTGGTGTGCTGTATTTTGGTATGCTTATGCCGATGGTTCTTTCGCAAAAGGCTGGATTGTTATTACTACCCGATTTTGCTCTTGCAACCGGATTACCTGTTGTTTTGCTGGCTTATTTTCTGGCATTCAGCGTAAGCAGCTTTGGACAGTTTTACAATAAAATTAAACAGGCAGAACGGTGGTTGCGCTTAATAACAGCCATTTTATTTATAGCGACAGGCATTTACTTTGTCAGGATATTTTTTTTCTTTTAGTCAAAAACCCCTTCAACTTTGAATATTGCACCAGGTGAAAAAAATTCAATAGATTAGCGTTCACTTTAATTGGAATATCTTTGTTTGATGTTTCGCTTTAAAAATTTTACCCATCCAAAATTCAGAATATGCTTAAAGTACTTTTAGCCATTGGCACCGGTAGTTTTTTTGGTGGAATCGGCAGATATCTGGTTACCAAAATAGTGCAGGAATCACTTATTACATCTTTTCCTTTAGGAACAATGGTGGTAAATGTAGTTGGAAGTTTTCTGATAGGTGTTTTATTTGGTATTTCTGATAAGGGCACTCTAATGAGTGTTGAATTAAGATTGTTTCTTACGGTCGGCTTCTGTGGTGGTTTTACCACGTTTTCAACCTTTTCAGGAGATAATATGGCCTTACTGAAAGATGGCAGCTACTTTTACTTTTTTATGTATACTGGCCTTAGTTTGTTTCTTGGGCTGGTGGCCATTTTTGCAGGGCACGCACTAACCAAATATATAGGATCATGAACTCAAAACAAAAAGTTGTAAGGTGCCGGATATATATCAGCAGCACCGATAAGTTTAAGCATACTTTACTGAGCGAAACTCTTGTTTTTGCTGCAAAACGAAGTGGAATTGCTGGTGCAACTGTTTTTAAAGGAATCATGGGTTTTGGATCAAGCACAGTTGTTCATTCTATTAAATTCTGGGAAATTGCTGAAAAACTGCCTGTTGTGGTCGAACTCGTTGATGAAAGAATAGTAATTGACCGCTTCCTTGATAAAATTAACCCATGGCTTGATAAAATTACCACCGGTTGCCTGATTACTACCGAAGAAATTACTGCTGAATTGGTAAAAAAGGGCAGGGGATCAAAACTATTTGGAATCTAAACAATTGTAATATTATGAAGATTCTGATTCTTTGCACCGGAAATTCGTGCCGGTCGCAAATGGCGCATGGTTTTCTGCAATCGTTTGATCCAAAGCTAAAGGTTTTTTCAGCCGGAACTGAAGCTTCGGGTAAACTCAATCCAATGGCTGTAGAGGTGATGTTTGAGGCTGGCATAGATATCAGCCGGCATACTTCTGATAAGGTCGATTTGTATCTGGATGAATCATGGGATTTCGTTATAACCGTTTGTGGCAGTGCCAATGAAACCTGCCCCGTATTTGCCGGGAATGTCAAAACCCGGCTACATATTGGCTTTGATGATCCTTCGCATGCGGTGGGAACACCGTTATACGTTCGCAATGAATTTATCCGCGTCCGCGACGAAATACATGAAGCATTTTACAATTTTTACCTCACCCAACTGAAACCTAAATTGTGAAAATTAATCAGCTTAAAAATTAGGCTAAAGTTAGTGCAATGAAGTTGATAAGGAGCCAGAGCATAGAAATCCGATGATCTGATGAGGATACCCGAATTAAACTGAGAACCAAATAAACAAATATATGCCTTCATCACCCCAATTAAAGTTCACCGACAGGTACCTGACAGTCTGGATTTTCCTGGCAATGTTTGCAGGTGTTTTTTCTGGATATTTTTTTCCGGGCCTTGCTTCTTTCCTTGATTCTATGAAGCTATCGCCGGGTAGCACAACCAACATTCCCATTGCCATTGGTTTGATACTGATGATGTACCCTCCACTGGCCAAAGTAAAGTACGAAGAACTCGGTGATGTATTCCGCAATCGCAATGTTTTGGTATTGTCACTTATCCAAAACTGGGTGATAGGTCCTGTGTTGATGTTTTCGCTGGCAATGCTGCTATTCCGGCTATTTCCGGGACAAAACAATGCCAATCTGCCCTATGTGTATGGTATAATACTCATTGGCCTTGCCCGGTGTATAGCTATGGTGATAGTATGGAATGATCTGGCCAGGGGTGATGCGCAATATGCGGCCGGTCTGGTTGCATTTAATTCAATTTTTCAAATTCTCTTTTTCCCTTTGTACGCCTATCTGTTTATAGCTGTGTTGCCTTCCTGGTTTGGCGTACCGGCCAACGAAGCTGTTGCTGGGATAACCATTGGTCAGATTGCCCGCAGTGTATTTATCTATCTTGGAATTCCGTTCATCGCCGGATATTTGACGCGGACTATATTTATCCGTTCAAAAGGCGCTCAATGGTACAATTCAAAGTTTATCCCGGCAGTCAGTCCGATTACATTGGTTGCTTTGTTATTTACTATACTGGTAATGTTCTCGCTTAAAGGTGAATACATTATCACCATTCCTATGGATGTGGTTTTGGTAGCAATACCGTTGCTGCTCTATTTCGTAATCATGTTTCTGGTTTCATTCTATATGAGCTATAAAATTAAGGCGCAATATAGCCAGGCTGTTACACTTTCGTTTACTGCAGCAAGCAATAACTTTGAACTGGCCATTGCTGTTGCCATAGCTGTTTTCGGAATTAATTCAGGCGAGGCTTTTGCTGCAGTTGTCGGCCCCCTTGCCGAAGTACCTGTAATGATAGGGCTGGTTCATGTAGCTGCTCTCTTACGTAAAAAGCTCTATGCAAATGTTTAGAACCGATCAGAGGATCAGTTTTGTAAACCTTTGCGCTTTCTTTAACGCTTAACATTATTAATTGTAATTTTGCAGCACAAACCAATTTTACTATTATGTCAGAAATTATGAAACTTCAGCCTGCAGAAGCCTGGCAAAAACTGGCCGATGGAGCTGTATTCTTTGATATTATTGATGAAGATGGATTCAGCGTTGTTACATACGATGGCATTGAATCAACACAGGTAACTTTATTGCAGCTGCTCGAGAAACTGCAATGGCTTGATAAAAGTCCATTGTATATAGCCGGAGGTTACGACGAGAACAGTGGTTTTAAAGCAGCCAATCTGCTGCATCATCAGGATTTTGAACAGGTTGCCTACATTGCCGGGGGGGTTCAGTCGTGGTTTCAGGATGGTTATCCGGTTAAATACAATGTTAACGGAGGCTGTTCAACCGGTGATTGCGATACGGGTGGCTGCAGCACCGGATCATGCGGCACCGGCATCGAAGATGAAGATGCCTGGGGCGGCTGTGGCGGATGCTCTTGTGGCCATTAAGGGAATATTAAAACAAAAAAACGCGCTATTCAGATTGGATCGCGCGTTTTTTTGTTTTAAACCAATAAATGCTAAATTCCCAGCTCAATCTGTAAGATAAACAAAAGGTTGTTCTTGCCTGTGGCAGTTACTGTATAGGATTCCTGGGTTCTGTATCCAACAAAAGCCTGTAACTTAGTAAGGTGTTTTTTGATGTATTTGTTTACGCCAGCAACATAATACGTATCAAGCATGGCATTTGATCTGATTTCAGTAGCTGGCTCAACCACAGAATAGCGGGCTGTAATTTCCCAGTAATTCCTGAAGCAATAGCTTAATTGCGTATTTAATCCATGGCCGGTAACTACAAAAGCAGTTAGTGTAGAATCAGTTGGGTTGTATGTGTAAGGGGATCCTTCAACTGAACGGTTGATATATTCGGTCGATAGTGCCCATCCCCGATATTTCAACACCATATCCGCAAAAATTGAAGCCGTGTTCCGTGGGCTATAAAGGTCGGTTCCACCGGTGCCTCTGGTACGTCTTGCTTTCTCATTGATGCTGTAAGCTGCGGCAATTGAGATTTTAGGAGTTTTTTCGAATTCCAGATCACCTTCCGAAAAATCACCGTCATTTACAAATTTCCCAAAAGGCATAAGCTCAACCCTTGCTGTATAAGCAAGCCCTTTATCAGTGCGAAGCTGGTTTCGGCCATCTCCGGTCGAAATGGCTGCCTTGAGATTATAATACACGCCTCCTACTTTATTGGAGTAATAACTGAAAACACCAAAATCCCTTTCAAGCGAAAAATTAGCATGTACATTGCTTCGTTCCCAAAATTGTTGCTGTCCGCTTGATGTTATCCCCTGCCGGTTTCCCGGAAGTTTTCCCTGGCCGAATCCAAGATAAAAGTTGTGGTTAAAGTGGTAATAAATCATGGCATCACGCACAACATTGGCCATTTTAGTGTTTTCCCAGTCCTGATCATTGCGCGAAAAGCCCAGTTGCAGATAGTAAGTGAGTTTGCTGTTAACTATGAAGCCGTCAAATCTCAGTCGTAACCTGCTGGTGCGTGCTTCTATATTTTCTGCGTTCAGATTTTCATCGAAGGTAGCAACTATACGATTTTGCATGCGCATGCGCATGGTAAGACTGAAAATGCTGTCAGGGGCATTAAAACCAACGCCTCTGCCAAACGAAATCATGGCACGTTCATTTACATCTGTCTGAGATTTAGCGACGAACCATGGGCTCAGTATTACCAGAATCAGCAATAGTTTTCTTCTCATAAAAAGGTTAAAGGTTTAGTTATATACCGGCAAAAAAGAATGATTTCTGCCATAATCAAGCATTTGCTGTGTGTAATTGTCAGGATACTCAATTCTTACATCTACTATTTTTCCATCTTTCTCAACCGGGACATATACGGGATTGATAAATCCACCGTATGGAGCAATATTTAACTTTTTAAAGCGATCCAGAATCTCGGTATGAAGTTTTTGATCTACTATCACCCCGTATTTTTCAACCAGGTTACTGCCTGAAGTGTAATCGCCTTCCGATTTTATACGCTGAATTTCGGCCAGCATCTTTCCGAATATCTGCCTCAGTGCCTGGTAGTCGTTTATTCTTACAAATGTTTTACCCTCGCGGTGATATAACTCAATTACTTTCTGAGCGCTTCCAAGATCAGCAGCCCACGACGCTATCAATTGCCTGCATCGCATATGGGCCTGCTCTATATTTTTTCCCGGTTCAATACGGGTAAGCTGCGTGAGCAACCCATTTCGGATGTAGCTGTTGTAGCCGGCTTTGTAAACATCCGGATCCTTATACAGGCCAATTTCTATCATGCGGGGATCCGCAATGTAGTAGAGTGCAAACAGGTCAGCACGTGCTTCTTCGAGAGGAGATCCATAGTTTTTGAGCTCATCACCGGTAGTTCCGGGGAGAAGTTGGCCCGAACCGTGACCCAGGCATTCGTGCAAATCGGTGTGTAAACTGCTGGCAATACTTGCAAATTCATGCGCCAGTTTTACTTCCTGCTCATTACCTGCAAATTCTTCTAGCATACCATTTCCCAGTGCAGCCTGATCGTAGGCGTAAGTAATATTCTCAATAGTAACCGATTTTGAACCATAGTCTTTCCTAATCCAGTCAGCGTTGGGTAAATTAATACCTATAGGAGTTGACGGGTAGCAATCGCCTCCCAGCATGGCTGCATTAATTACTTTAGCTGAAACGCCTTTAACCTTTTCTTTTCTGAACCTGGGATCAACCGGCGAATGGTCTTCAAACCACTGCGCATTTTCACTGATCAACTGAGCTCTTTTGGTAGCTACTTTATCCTTGAAGTTAACCAGACTTTCCCAGGTAGCTTTTATTCCCATCGGATCGCCATAATCTTCAATAAAACCATTTACAAAATCTACTTCCGAATCAAGATCCTGAACCCAAAGCACATTGTAACGGTCCCATTCAAGCAGGTCTCCGGTTTTGTAGTATTCAATCAGCGAATGAATGGTGGCTGCCTGCTGTTTGTTTTCTGCTACAGTTTCAGCCTTACTTAACCAGTAAATAATTTGCTTTATAGCATCTGAATAGAGCCCGCCTTCTTTATAAACCTGTTCTGAAATTACTCCGTTTTGCTTAACCAACCGGCTATTCAGTCCGAATGAAATAAGTGTGTCGCTGCTATTGGCTATGGCCTGCTTTTTCAGCATGGTATAATAATCATCTGCTTCTTTCTCAGTAACTCCTTCGTAAAAGTTGCAGGCAGAATTTGCAATCAGATCCTGTCCTGATACCTGACTTATGCCTTTAGGTGCAATTTCAGGATTAAATACAATATCTGAAATCCATTCAGCAAATGCCTGCTTGTTTTGGCCTTCGCGCAGAGGAAAATTGCCTTCGCTCGTTTCATTGATCAGAAACTCAAAATAATCGCGGCTGATCTGGGGATAAAATTTATCTTTTGAATAGTGGTGATGTATTCCATTGCTGAACCATACCCTCTTTACGTAAACCATAAACGATTTAAAATCATCGGTTGTACGATCCCCTTTATAATTTTCAACTATATTGTCGAGGGTATGCCTAATGGCGAGATTGTATTTGTAATTCTGGTCAAACAGGATATCGCGGCCGGCAACTGCAGCCTGGCTCAGATAATACACCAATTCTTTCTGCTCCAAAGTGAGCGAATCAAATCCGGGCACCTGGTACCTCATAATTTTTAAGTCGGCAAACTGCTCAAGCAGAAATTTGAATCCATCAGAATTTACTTCCTGTTTTGCTGGATTATTGCAGGATAACGTGAACATTGTCATGAGTAAAATAGTTAAGCGAAACGGATTTTTCATGATAACAGCAAATTTTCAATAATGTTATTGGGTCAGGCGTTGATTTTTTATACTTTTTCCATCAAAAACAGGCACTGATGCAGAAGAATCTATGGCCGCTGTAAATGTTGGCAAGGGGTTAATTCCCAGTTTCAAAAGCCTTTGGTAATGAGAGGTTTCTGTAATAAACTGCTCCAATTGGTCTTTGGCAGTTTTCCACAATTGTACGGCGGTCATGGCTTCATCACCCTGTGGATAAAATAAGCCTGATTTCAGCAATTCAGCTGCAATTGCTCCGGCACAAACGGTGTCTTCGGCACTCAACAGATTTTTCCAGCCCGAACAAAGAATTACAACTGCAGTTCTTTGCTGTAAAGCCCATTGGCAAACTGCTGAAAAATTGTTGAAGCAAGCTGCGGCGACCGGGCCATCAGGTGAAGCAGTATGCATGGCAACGGTTCCGTTGGTAGTTGAATAAACCAACGTAGTGCCTGCAATCGAGGCTTGTGAGAATCCGGCAGGCGAATTGCCATAATCGGCAAAGGGGAGACGCTTTCCATCGCGTTCAGCTGCCACTGCAAACCCTTTCTGTTTCAGTTGACTGGCCTCTTCAAGCGTTGCAGCCGGTAATACTTCAGCTGCACCCTGATCAAATGCGGCCACAAGGGCTGTGGTAAACCTTAGAATATCAACCACTAGTGTGCAATGAGGTCCTATAGTATGACGGAAAGGATAAAGTGCCGGACTTAAACACACTTCAATACTTCGGTTCATAGTAATTTAAACCTGTGCAGGTTGTTTAGTGCGCAATCGAAATGAAATAACTACCTGTTTTAGTGATAGTTTCAGGTAGTAGCGTAAAGATACCAATGCCGTATTTACCCTTTATAAAAGGGGAGTTTTACAACTTTAGCTTTCAAAGCTTTATCGCGAATGCGAATATAAATTTCAGTGTCGGTTTTGGCCATTGCTGATGGAACATAACCCATTCCGATGGCCATCTTAAGTGATGGAGATTGAGTGCCTGAGGTAACTTCACCGATAACATTCCCATCGGAATCAGCTATGGGATAATGTTGCCGGGGAATTCCTTTGTCAATCATTTCAAAGCCAACGAGTTTGCGTTGTACTCCTTCGGTTTTCTGCTTAAGCAAGAATGCTTTATCAATAAATTCCTTTTCATCAGTAAATTTAGTAATCCAGCCAAGGCCTGCTTCGATGGGTGAAGATGAATCATTGATATCATTGCCATAAAGACAAAAACCCATTTCAAGTCGAAGGGTGTCGCGTGCTCCCAAGCCAATTGGTTTTATTCCAAACTCAGCACCTGCCTCGAACACTGCTTTCCAGATATGCTGGGCATCTTTATTGGCAAAATAAATTTCGCAGCCTCCAGCCCCGGTATAACCTGTGGTGGAAAGTATAACATCCTTTATTCCGGCAAAGTTAACCTTCTTAAAAGTGTAATACTCCATGTCTGTTATTGTGGTTTCAGTAAGCTTTTGCATTGCCTTGAGTGCTAATGGTCCTTGTATAGCAAGTTGCGAGATTTCATCCGATGCGTTGTACAATACTGCACCCATTTTATTCTGACTATTAACCCATGCCCAGTCTTTCTCAATATTGGCTGCATTCACAACCAGTAAAAAGGTTTCAGCATTAATACGGTATACGAGCAAATCATCAACAATTCCACCTTTGCCATTTGGAAAACAACTGTATTGCGCTTTTCCGTCGACCAGTTTAGAGGCATCGTTTGATGTAACCCACTGCACAAACGATAAAGCATTAGGGCCTTTAACCCAAAATTCACCCATATGTGATACATCAAAAACACCCACAGCTTTGCGGACTGTTTCATGCTCAATGATGAGTCCTTCATATTGAACCGGCATATAGAATCCGGCAAATTCAACCATTTTGGCGCCTGAAGCTTCATGTAATGCACTGAATGCGGTACGTTTCATCGGAGATTAAATTATGATTAATTAATTTGGCAAACGTACGTGATTTTTTTCGAATTTGTATGGCTTTGGTTGGATAAATTAATGGTCTGAAATTAACTTAAACTTAGTAATCCGAACATTTGAAGTTATGTTTTTGAACAGGTAAAGTTTCTTCCCTGGCTGATAGTGCAACTATTTAATCAAAGCCTGACAGTTAATTTGTTGGTGTCACGAAATTTCGGCCATTTTCACTTTAATTAGATCAATCAGATATTAAAAAAACTATCCGTGCTAAAAAGCAGAAATTTGAAAATTTATGCTTATGCTGACGAATTTGATTTGGATCAAAATAGTATTATCTTTGCATCTTCAAAACCAATTCGATTCCGCTCTCCTTTATTCTCCATCAACTTCATTCTGAAAATGCAGAAAACGGTTTTAACCGGGGCGCGGTACCATACCAACACGCTTTAATTTATTCATGATCAAATCAATTATTCTTTATGTATGATATTATTGAACTCAATGGAAAGTCCATTGAAGAACTGAAAGACATAGCCCGCGGACTCAACGTTCCCCGTTTTGATGCCCTCAGTAAACAGGACCTTGTTTATCAGATTCTTGATTTTCAGGCGCTAAACCCATCAAAAGAGATGCTCGAGAAAGAAAAGGCTGCACGCGAAAACAAACATAAGCGTCAGCGTATTGCAGATGACCGCCTGAACAAGGGAAAACCACAGCACGCCAAACCGGCACCCGGTGGGCCTGTGGCCTCATCAACTCCATCGGTTATAGGTAATCCGGCTCCGGCTGAGAAACCTGCCAAACCTACTGAAACTGTTCCTGTGGAACCCAAACCTGACAATAGGCCGAGCGCTGCCCAAGAGGTGCCTGATAAAAACGAGAAAAAACGCCGTGGTCGTCCGAAGCGCGAAACACCAGCTGCTCAAACTCCTGTTTCAAAAAATGATCATATCGACGAAGAAGCTATCCGCCTGAGCACTGAACCAATTATTGAAGACATTATTCAGGAAGAGATTATAGAGACTCCTGAAATTCCGGTAGTTGCCGAAGATCAGAACGAAACTCCGGCGCCTGAGGAATTCCCGGTTATCCTTCCACCACCACCTCCACCCATCGAACGTTACCCTGAACCAGCCGAAACTTACAGGCCAGGCGATCGTTACAGCCGCGAATTCAACAACCCTCGTCAGCCACGCTTCCCTGAACGCAAACGCGAAGAGTATACCTGGGAATTTGATGGCTTTGTTTCGAGCGACGGTGTGCTTGAAATTATGCCCGACGGATATGGTTTCCTTCGTTCATCAGATTATCATTATCTGAATTCACCGGATGACGTTTATGTTTCGCAATCGCAGATAAAACTATTCGGGCTTAAAACCGGTGATACCGTAAGAGGTACCATTCGTCCGCCAAAAGAAGGTGAAAAATATTTTCCGCTTATAAAAGTTGAGCTGATCAATGGCCGTACCCCCGATGAAGTACGCGACCGTATTCCGTTTGATTACCTCACTCCGCTTTTTCCTGAAAAGAAATTTAACCTGACCGGGCATCCTGGTTCAAACCTTTCAACCCGGGTTATCGACCTTTTTGCCCCTATAGGTAAAGGACAACGAGGTTTGATTGTAGCTCAGCCCAAGACTGGTAAAACGGTATTGCTCAAGGAAATAGCCAATGCTATTGCATTTAACCATCCTGAAGCTTATCTGATTGTTCTTTTAATCGATGAGCGGCCTGAAGAAGTTACGGATATGGCTCGCTCGGTTAAAGCCGAAGTGATTGCTTCAACTTTTGATGAACCTGCCGACAGGCATGTGAGAATTGCTAATATTGTGCTCGAAAAAGCCAAGCGTATGACTGAATGCGGTCATGATGTTGTAATTCTGCTCGACTCAATTACACGCTTAGCGCGCGCTTACAACACTGTTTCGCCTGCTTCTGGTAAAGTGCTTTCGGGTGGTGTTGAAGCCAATGCACTGCAAAAACCAAAGCGGTTCTTTGGTGCAGCCCGTCAGATTGAAAATGGTGGATCGCTTACCATTATCGCCACAGCACTGATCGACACCGGTTCGAAAATGGATGAAGTAATTTTCGAAGAGTTTAAAGGAACCGGAAATATGGAGCTTCAGCTTGACCGTAAACTGTCGAACAAGCGTATTTACCCGGCAATTGACATTGTAGCCTCAAGTACACGCCGCGAAGATTTGCTGCTTGATAAGGAAACATTGCAGCGTATCTGGATTCTGCGCAACCACCTTGCCGATATGAACCCGCTGGAAGCCATGGAGTTTTTGAAAGACAAAATGAAATACACCCAGTCCAACGAAGAGTTTCTGATTTCAATGAATGGATAACTGTCAGGGGATCTTTAACTCCTTAATCATAAAAAAACACGGATAATTAGTCCGTGTTTTTTTATGATTATTTATTATTTGCGTTTATTCGTAGAGTACGCGGTGGCAATCAGAACAGAGTGCAGTTTTTTCCTTACCCCTGATAAACTTGGGATGCACAAATTCCATTGATTCAGATAGAGGCACACCCTGAACTGCATTGGACGGTCCCTGTGCCAGAATACTGTGGCAAAGGTTGCAGTCTTTCGAAATGGTTTCACCGCTTTCGGTCTTATGTCTGTCGGAGTGACAGCGGAAGCAACCTTCTGATTCCAGATGCCCGATATGATTCAGATAACGGGAGGCACTGGCGCGCATGTAGGGAAAGACATTGTCATCATATTCTGCCTGAACTACTTTGATGGCTTTCTGGATACGGCTGAAATTTTGCATATAAATTTCAGGATGCTCATCCTTGTAATAGGCAACCATGGTTGAATATATCTGCTGATGCGCATGTTCTTTGGTCTCGTACTCAACTTTTAAAGCTTCCATTGCAGCCATTTTAATCCAGGGGATATCAGCAGGAATTTTACTTGCATTCATTGCCTGGTCAACAAAATTTGGTGCACTGTTGTATACATGCGAAGGCCGGGTATGGCAATCCATGCAGTCCATGGTGCGATGTTCAAGGGTATCCATTGCAGCTTTGTCAATCGGATTATCCTCGTCCATAAAAATCTTGCTTTTACCGGTTTTCAAATTGGTCATCTTAACCCAGGGAATGCTTTCGCGATCTTTTGTACCTGCAATATATTCAATTTTAAAGTTCTTATTGATATGCCAGTGGATTCCTTCTGATTGCCCCATGGCGCTCAACTGAGGTCCTATTTTCATCAAAAGTGAAATATCCCATTCGGTGTTGCTGCTATCGGTAAGATAGGACCGCTGATTTCTCAGTTTCTGAGAATAAAACTTCTCTGGCCAGTGGCACCTTTCACATGTTTCGCTGGCAGGGCGTAAATTATGCAAAGGTGTTTCGATTGGGCGGGAATATTTATTAAAAATAACCGAGTATACCTGATACAATCCCGACATTTTTGATTTTACATACCAGTCGGCTCCTTCGCCAACATGGCATTCTACGCACTTAACATTTGCATGGGATGAGTGCTGGTAAGTGGTATATTCTGGTTCCATCACCTGGTGGCACAGTGTTCCGCAAAATTCAACCGACTCAGTGTAATGAAATGCCTGATAACTTCCCATGGCCGAGATAATCAATAAAATAACTGTAATAACAGAAATTCTTACCAGGGCCTTACGGTGGATATTCAGGTTCATATCCAGTACAGGCCAGCGTCCCTGCGCTGTAGGATCGGTTTCAATTTTCTTGCGCTTAATGAGCATTCCCAAAGGAATGAGCAACAGACCTATAACAAGGAAGGTGGGCACCACAATATAGGTGAACAAACCTATATAAGCGTTACCATTCTCCGTAAACAAGGAAAATAGAAACAGAACTGTAATAATGATCAGGCTGTTGATGGCAAGAATAAAACCACTGATGCTTAGCCAGTTGTAGATTGATTTTGGCAGTTTCATAGTATTGGATTTGAATTAGCGTTCAGAATGAGGAAAAAGAAATGCTCCTTGAAGTGCATTGAAAAAGCAAAAAAAAAGTGGGTGCCCGTACAACCAGGCACCCGCTCATTCAGCAAAATTTACTTCATACTACGAACATATTGAACAATTGCCCAGCGATCCCCTTCATCAAGTACTTTCTTTTCAAAGTTAGGCATTTCATCGCGGCCAATGAATGACATGTAATAAACTTCACCCTCAGATTTTGCCTGGAAGGCTTTATCATTAAATGCCGGTACGAGTGTTTCGAGGCTGGCTGATTTTGGACCATCGCCTAAGCCTTTAGCTCCGTGACAAGATTTGCAATGCTTGTTAAATAGATCCTTGCCAACTGAGTTTACTGATGCATCGGTAGGTTTCACCGTACTTTTCATCGTTTTATATTTGGCAGGAATTACCCAGGGGCCGCCAGCCTTTTGTGCCAATGCAAGATTTGCACTGACAAAGATTAAACACATTCCGATAATGGCAATGAGTTTGTTTGAGTTTTTCATTGTTGTTTGGTTTTTGGTTTTTATTAATTAGGTTTTAATATGCTGCAAATCAATTACTTGAAATTGCAGTTTGCCTTTATCTTTTACCCGCCCCCGATGTTTGAAACGGATATATAAAGATATGTATTTATTTAATAGGTGATTTTTTGTAACTTAAGTGATATATCATGGTTCAAAGTAGGTTTTTTTATCACTTAAGTTGATTTATATCACCTTAATGTTTCCTGCAGAATAAAAAAAAGGGCCATTAATTGTGCATTTCTTTTCAGTATTTCAATGAACGCTGTTTCGATCAATTTGCTAAACGAGCTTTTGGCAGAACTTTACAGTTTCTGTTTTTAAATTGTTGATTATACAATACAAAAAAAGTGCCACAATATGTGGCACTTTTAATAATTCACGAGTTTATAAATTACTTAGCCAGAGCAGCCAGTGAGTTTGTTAACAGAGCTTTGGTATACTTGTAGTTGTGGATTCCAAGGCTATAATCCCTGAGGCACATCTGGAAGTTAATAATACTACCCATTTGAGCATTGGTCAGAGTGATTTTAGGTAGGGTCAGGTTAAAATCTTTCTGATCCTGTGTCCATGAGTTTGAAGGACTTGGATTCTGGAATACACCGGTTGGGTTGTTGGCAACACAGTTGGGGTTGTTGATAGGATCGTAAATGTTGAGGTATCCGTCATATTTATTGCTGGTGAGGCTTACCCAAAGGTTAGCTTCACTGTCAGGCTGACGGTTCATAATATCAACACCACCAACATTCAGAGCAGCACCAAGTTGCTCAAGCAGCGATTTGATATCAGCCCTTGGGTTAACCCAGAAATTGTCTGAAGAAGCATTCAGATCGGTATGGCAACCATCACCATTACATCCATTGAAATTGCCTTTAGCTACAAAGCTATGTCCTCCGGCAGCACCCTTCATGGGAGCCATGTGGCAATCCTGACACGAAGCCAAAGCGGTGTGTGCTGAGTTGGTATAGCTGGCGGTACCGGCAAACTCAACTCCACCCATACCTGCATAAACTGCACCAGCAGTTCCGTAGTGGGTGTGGGTTCTGTAGGCTGGTTTTAGTTTGTTACCAGTCTGTGCAGCATCATAAAAAACAGCTGTGGGGTTAGCAGCAATTGCATTGTAATCCAGTACGTTACCATCTGCTGCAGAAGCAGTAAACGGGCGTGGCTGGTGACATTTGATACAGAGGTTACTACGTCCGCCATCAGCAGGGCAATCAATGGTTTTAGCGCCGCCCCACATGGTCATGCTAACCGGTGCAACTGTGGTGAGTGCAAGGTCGCCTGTGCTGTAGGTTGAGTGCAGACTGCTGTGACAGGTGCTGCAAGTAATTTCACCATAAGCCGTTGAGGTTGATGCTGAGTAACCATTTACATATTTATTGGTGCTAGTGTTGAGAGTAAATTCACTTGAAACATTATTTTCAACAACATACTTAAATGCTTCCGAAAGGTGGCAGGGACCACAACCGGCGTTACCAGCTTCTTCAAAAGCAGCTTCACCCCATGAGTGTTTTGATAACTCAAACTGAGTGGCAGCAATTTCAACAACATCAGGAGCATGGCATTCAATACAGCCAGCTGTGCCATCAGCACCGTCTTTACCGTCGGCTCCATTCAAGCCATCCTTACCAGCGGGACCTTCTTTTGTGCAACTTGCCATAAACAAATTTGCTGCAACAAACAATCCTACGGTGATCGCGGAAAGTAAGAGATTTTTGTGTTTCATTTTTTTGTTTTTTTTTGTTTGTAATGTGTGATTTTATTTGTGTGATTTATTAATGGTATCCATCAACCATGCTCTTGAAATTACTCGTGGGTGTTTGCCCGAACGTGCAGAAATACACGTGTATTATGAGAAAAAATGAAATGAGGAAGCCAGCTGTTGCATGCAACAGGCTGGTCAATTGCAATCCACTAAAAGTTAAAAAGCGATTGAGTATAATTTCCGGGAATAGAAGCCCCCAACCACTTATAAAAATAAGCGGCAGGAAAAAATACATCGTAATTACATAAGTGACTTTCTGGAGAGGATTGAATTTCATTTCCTTGCTAATAGAATACGGGGCTTTTTCTCCTTTAAAAATGCCAAAAGCATAGTAATTGGCTTGATTGATCAAAGATTTAATCAGACCTTTCAGCTTAATGCGGTAGTATTTACCATTGGCGGTAAACAAATTGCCTGATAAAAACACAAAGTATGAAATGGTTAAAGCTATTCCACTCAGATTGTGAATTGAAACTGCAATATCGAATCGGATTAACGGATATTCGGGATTTGAATATTGCATACTTACTCCTGTAAGTATCAGTAGTAAACACAGTATGGCATTCGTAACATGCCAAAGCCTTACCCATACAGGGTACAGATAGAGCTTATTTGTTTCCATGGTTGCGTTGTTTTTTAAATCGTAAGTAAGAGTGGATAGCAATACCGAGCAGTGCAACGGCAAACATGATTAAACTAAACGCATTGAGGTAGAAATTACGATTTGCACCTATTATATAGGCATCATTCATAACCACCCCATTGTAGAAGCCGTATGTGCTTCGCTTTTCGCTGACTGCATGCTTATATAGCGAAGCCATCAAAATTGAATTGGTAGAGTGGCATTCCACACAGCGTTTTACAGCTTCGGAGCGAGGCTTAATCATATGGGCCACATTGAGGCTGTCGTTTTGCGCACCATGGCAATCAATACAACGCACATTCTTAAAATGAAGTGCCTGATTGGGTAACCATTCGTGGCGGTTGATGAGATCAGGAGTCTGTTTATCAACAAGGCTCTCATAGTTAATAGGGTTACCATGGCAATTTAAACACATGGCATTGTTCATGGCTACCTTATTATCTACTTTTTCTTTATCACCAGTCACTCTATAGGTGTGCGGGTTATGGCAACTCCAGCAATCAAAGTCGCTTCCTAGTTTCTGCGCATGAACGCTTTTCTGGAACTCTTCATCTATCAGCTCAAAGTGATAGGCTGCATATTGCTCATCGCCACCATGACAATCGAGGCAGGTATACTTTGCTTCGATTTTGGCACTTACCGGATGCGGAAGAATGGAATAATCAGCCGAATGGCAGTCGGTACACTTAAATCCACCGTGAGTTGCGTTCTGATACTTAGTCTGATCAATGCGCAATTCGACGTACATATGCATTTTAACCGAATCGCCTGAAACGGTGTCATGCAGGAAATAGCGTGCCTTACCATGGCAATTGAGGCAGAACTTGCTTTCGTCGGAAAGTTGTTTTTCCGGTTTATTCTCAGCTTTTGCAGAATTTGCTGTACTTACAACTATCATTATAAGTGTAGCCGCAAAGCGAAAAATCGAGTATGTTTTCGGGTAGGCTATTCTGAAGTTCATTGTTGAATTCTTAATGGTGAGCCTGAAATATCTATTTTAGGAAAATACCAGCAGAATCCAGCTTACTTCTTCATGCCGCGGATGTAATACACTACAGCCCAGCGATCAGCCTCATCGAGAATTTTCTTTTCAAAATTGGGCATTTCGTCACGACCAACAAATGATTGATAATAAATAACACCATCGGCCTGTCCCTGAAATGTTGCGCTTGAGAAATCGCCGGTGCTTGTTTTGAGGCTGGCAGCTTTTGGTCCATCGCCCAAACCCTTTGCTCCATGGCACGATTTGCAGTGTTTGTTGAAAAGTTCTTTTCCGGTTGAATTAATTGAAGCATCACCGGCTTTGATGGTGCTTTTCATGGTTTTGTAGTTAGCCGGAATGTTCCATGCAGCTCCGGCTTTCTGTGCCATTGCACTTCCAATTGCCATTACAAATATTACCAGGCAAAGTGTGCTGAGAAATTTAGTGTAGTTTTTCATTTGTTTGTAGTATTTAAGTACGTTTAACCGGATTAGAATCCCCACAAACGGGTAATATTAAGTCCGAGTAATATATTTCCGTTAAAAAAGTCGTTTTTATTAAACATAATGCCTTCCTGTGGAAGAATACCCTGTGAAGATCCAAGATATATTTGGAAAGCATGAGTGCTGGTTGAAACTTCAAGTCCAACGGTGAAATTGGGTTTCATTTTTTCAGCTGCATCATTGATGGTTTTAGAGTGTTCAGAGATGCCCTGAATCTGCATAGGAAAATCACCAGCTAGAACTAGAGAGCTCTGTGGTGAGAATTTATAACGGCCGGCAAATGATAAAGAAATGCGGTCGTGGTCCATCGTTGAATCCATCGAATTATAATGGGTGAACCCAGGAGCGACCTGAAGTGAAATTTTATCATTAAACCTTCTCGAAACAATCACCTGCGTGAAATAGTTTACCCTGTTGCTGAATTTATAATTAACGCCAAATTTACTGTCGGCGCTGCCATCAATTCCTACTACTTCATACACTGAAACTGTTACAGGAATTTTATTGGAACGTGTTTGTTGAATTACATTATACTTAATCTGAATATCCTGCATTTTGTTAAACTTGGTAGTTCCGATGCCAACCTGAAGATTGTTTAGCAGGCTGTAATTGAGACCAAGGCGGATGTTTGACGGAGCCCAGATTCCATACAAATCGGTAATTCCATTATCCATTGTTCCAAAACGATGTTGTATAATTAACTCGAGCGTTTTAGCAGGCTGAAGGGTAGTAGTAGCTGCATCAAACAAAAGACCGCTTTCGAATGCCGGGCGGGCCGGGCGTTCTTTAACCGGGGCTTCAGTTCCTTCTTCCTGAGCAAATGCTGTAAATTGTGCCAGCATACTGAAAGAAATTGCCAGCATGCTGATTTTGTGGAGTAGTCCTATATTTTTCATTGCAGTTGCGTATTTGTTTTTACCGTTATTAATTATTAAGCGCTCCTTTTTCAATCCAAGCTAGAATAAGCTGAGCCTGAGCATTTGTAGCAAAACTCTTCATACTGCCGGTTGTAATAAGCTTATAAAGTTTACTGCTCTGAGGATCAGCTGTATTGATTAGATTCAACTGGAATAAATTTCCGTAAGCATTTGCAGCAGTCAGCTCGGGAGCGATGGCGCCGGCTGAATGGCAACCACTCATGTTGCAACTTGCGTTAAAAATTGGAACGATATCAGTTGAAAAACTGATTTGGGTAGGGATAACTACCGGTTCTGGCTCAACGAATTCATATTCACATCCGCTGAGTAAGGTGGTGAATGCAATGGCTGCAAACGCTACCACAGTGTAGACTTTCAGTGCTATTTTCTTCATTTCTGTAGGTTTCAAAATTGATTCAAAGAAACTACTTATATAAGTATTGGCATCTTTGTAAATAGTGATATATTTGCACTCTGTCGATGATTAGTTCGTAAATATTATTGACATATGTCATCACTAAGGAAGATTTAACCCTTTGTTAATACTCAATCTAAGTATAATTAAGGGTGCTTTAATAACTTATTATTCGTAACTGAACTAAATAATATGAGTAAAATCATGGAAGCTAGTTGCTTGCATTGCACCTCCAGGTCTGATGTTTTTAATACATTAAAAGGCGACGAAATACAGAAGGTCGATAGTTGCCGTGTAAGTATGCATTATCACCCTGGAGAGATTATCTTCAAACAGGGTTCTCCTTGTCATGATTTTGTTTGTGTAACCTCGGGATTGGTAAAATTATACATCGAAGGTGAAAATGAACGTAAACTGATTATTGGCTTTGCCAAACCTATTGATTATATATTTGTTCCGGGTGCCTATGTAGATAAGCGTCATCATTTTACTGCCATTGCCTGCGAAGAAACCACCGCTTGCCTCGTAAGCGCTGAGGTAATGCAGGAACTTATCAGAACGAACATTAGTTTTGCCAATAGTTTTATTACGAAAATCAGTGTGCAGACCATTGGTTTGTTCAATCAGGTGAGCAGCCTTGCCCAGAAACAAATCCCGGGTCGGATGGCAGATACCTTGCTTACACTTTCATCAGGCGTATACCAGGCCAATCCATTTACAACTTCACTTACCCGGCAGGATTTGGCTGATATGTCGGGAATGACCAAGGAAAGTGCTATTCGGGCATTAAAGTCATTTAAGGAAGACGGCCTGGTTGCCATTGATGGCAGTATGATTGAATTGTTAAATGTTCCAAAGCTTGAAACAATCAGCAGAATTGGTTAATTCAGGATAATTATCAGCTTATCTGCAATTAGAAACGACTAATAGGAAAACAGGTTAATATTGCTTGTGCCTCCGGGTAAAATGGTGAAATTGTTTTCAATGGTATAAAGGCTTCGTTCAGAGTTTTTAGATCGGTAAACAACTTTATAATTGCCAGGTTGTAATACCAGCGTTTCCTGCAGTACATTCTCCCGCAAATCGTAAATCCATTCTAAACGGCCGTTTTTTTCAGCATAAAGGCTGCCGTAACCGTTCACACTTTTACGAATTACAACAATACCTGGCAGAGGTATATCGATGGTGGTTGTCAGATTCTGCCTGATGTTTACGTCGTTGAGGTATAATCGAGGCAGTGTGAGGATTTCAAGATCATAATTACCTGTGAGATATTTTTTGTTCTCACCAAAACTTTGCACAGAAAGTGTTTCGTGTTTACCTTTTTCTCTGACTATTGCCTGAAGATTTTTAACAATTCTTTCGTTTGATCCAATCTTCAGGTTAAGGTAGCCTTGTGGAGCAGGTATGCTCACGGTAACGTGTGTTCCGGCCATCATACCTATACTATCGACTTCTATTGGCGGAACTGTATTTACCACCAGATCATAGGTGAGCAAGGGGTCAAGTACCAGGGTGTCAGGCAAACCATGGTTGTTGAGGGTGTGCATGAAATTATATTTTACCTTTTGCGTAGCATGATCATAAAAAGTCATGTTTACATTGGTTTCGCTTGGCCTGTTGTTGTTGTCGAGCAGGTTAACCTGAAGGGTGGTTGAGTGCAGAGCCTGATTGATAACTGTGTTTAATGCCTTTTGGAAAGCTATTTCGCTCGAAGCGTCAAAGTAGCTTCCGACACAATCAAAGGCTTCTTTAAAATCGCGTCCAATCCCTATGATAAATGGCTTCATGCTGATGCCGTTTTTTTGCAACATACGTGAAACCTCACAAGGGTCGCCTGTGCATTCTTCTATCCCGTCAGTTATGAGAATTATAATGTTGCGGCAATTATCGCAGGGAGGGAAATCGTTCGCCGTTTGTTCAAGCGCATAGGCCAATGGCGTGGTCCCTTTTGGTACCAGACTATTGATTTTGTTTTTGATGATATCGTAATTATTCGGACCAAACGGAACTTCCAGCTTAGTATCGTTGCAATCGGCCGGAGGATAAGGTTTCTGATGCCCGTATACACGAAGTGCCAGTTGAAGATTGTCGAAAGTTGATAAACTGTCGATGAGCGACGACAATAATTTCTTTGCAATGCCGATTTTAACATCGCTCTGCCATTTGCCAACCATGCTCTGACTGGCATCAAAAACAAAAAGTATTCTGCTGAGTGGCTCTGTTTGTTTGCTGTTATCAGCCATTTGAGCTGCAGCAATGAATGGCAGCCAACAAAGCAATATCAGAATCTTTTTAAGCATAACCTTTGAGTTTCGAAGCCAAATAGTGGTGCAAATTAGTAAAATATTTCAGATTCATATATTTCATTTATACCCCGGTTACTCAAAGGTGATATAAAAAGAGCATTGTTTTAATAACGCAAGCGGTATTGTAGAATTGCATCCGCAATATAATTCTGTTTTTAACTAAGCAAGCCTTAAATTTGCAGCAGTTTGATTCACTTAAATCATTTGCTGATGCACAATCTGGCACACCGGTGTTTTCCGTTTATAGTAATTTTCTCGTTGATTGTTTTCAAACCATTAGCGGCTCAGAAAACAAGCAAATTATCAGAAGACCAATGGATTGATTCTGTGTTTCAAACTTTGGACAGGCCTCACAGAATTGCTCAGCTATTAATGGTAAGGGCCTATTCGAACCGTGATACATCGTACACAAAGGCGATGGATGATTTGATTCGTACGATTGGCCCCGGCGGAGTATGTTTTTTTCAGGGAGGACCAGCCCGGCAGATATTGCTTACCAATAAGTTACAGCAAATTTCAGAAGTGCCACTCCTTGTGGCCATGGATGCTGAATGGGGCGCAGGAATGCGCCTGGATAGTATTGACTGGTTTCCAAAACAAATGACATTAGGAGCTATTCAGAGTGATTCGTTAATTTATGCTATTGGCAAACAGGTTGCTATCCAGTTAAAGCGACTTGGTGTTCATATTAATTTCGCACCCGTTGCTGATATTAACAACAATCCTTTAAACCCGGTAATAAATGCCCGTTCGTTTGGCGAAAACCGTGAAAAAGTTTCTGTAAAAGCAGCTGCTTATATGCATGGCATGCAGGATAATGGAATAATAGCTGTAGCCAAACATTTTCCAGGCCACGGAGATACAGGTAAAGACTCCCATTACACATTGCCCCTAATCTCAAAGAGCAAGCAAGTGCTTGATTCGCTTGAACTTTATCCATTCAGAAATTTGATAGATCAGGGCATTCAGGGTGTGATGGTTTCTCATTTAACTGTTCCTGCTTTGGATTCTGCCTCAAAAGCCATCGCCACACTATCATGGCCTACCATTACCGGATTACTTCGCAACGAAATGAAATTTAATGGATTGATTATTACTGACGGCATGGATATGAAGGGACTAACTGATTTTTCAGATCCCGGCCGCGTGGAGGCTGACGCATTGCAGGCTGGCAATGATATACTTCTTCTGCCGGTTGATGCAGTAAAAGCCGTCGAAAATATATCTGTTGCCATTGATAGTGGATACCTTTCAGAAAGTTTGGTCAATGAAAAATGCTTGAAAATTCTAAGATGGAAATTCCGCAGTGGATTAAGCAATTTGCAGTTGCCTGAAACTGGCAATGACCTGATGAAAGATATAAATACCGAAGCCGGTGCCCTGTTAACACGTGAGGCTGACGCTGGTGCAATAACCATAGCTTCCGATCCTCAGCTGAATATCCCATTGGATATCACTCAGGAAAGAAAGATAGCTTGCATCTCATTTGGTGATACCATTGTGTCACCTTTTCAGGAGAGGTTATCGTCCTATGCCTGTATTGACCATTATAGTCTTGCAAAGGAGCCATCAACTGAAGTTTGCGATTCGATCGTTTCAAGGCTTAAGAATTATGATCTGATTATAAATGCCTTTATTAAAACCAGCGATCTGCCTCAAAAGAATTTTGGATTGAGTGCCGCTGCGCTCAGGCTGGCCGATTCACTATCGGCATTGCACAAATCCATCAATGTGTTTTTTACCAGTCCTTACGCATTGGGTTTAATTGGTCCTCACCTGTTGCATCAAACACTTGTTGTGGCTTATCAGGATAATGCAACAATGCAGGATCTTACAGCCCAGGCAATAGTAGGTTCTTTGCCGGTTACCGGAACCCTGCCTGTAAGTGCTACGAATATTTTTAAAGCCGGAACCGGAGAGCAACGTAGTGCTAGCGGGCGCATGCCATTTGGTTTACCAGCGCAGGCCGGAATGATGGAAAATAAATTGCAACGGATAGATTCAATAATGCAAAAAGCGCTGTGCGATAGTGTATTCCCCGGCGCACAAATTGTGATTGCACGAGGTGGGGTAATAACTTATTGTAAATCATTTGGTTTAATTGAACCCGGTGGGCGCCGTGTTACAAATTCCGATTTGTACGATCTGGCTTCGCTTACCAAAGTGCTTTCTACCACGCTCGAAGCTATGAAACTGGTGTCGGATGGAGTTTTAGATCCTGATAAAAAGTTATCAGATTATTACCATAAGTTGAGGCACAGTAACAAATCTCAACGCACTATGCGTGAAATTATGGCGCATCAGGCAGGCTTTTTACCTTATATACGGTTCTATGATTGTTTGCTGCATGATAAATCTGCCGGCTTACAGGTAATCACGTCCAAACCAGATGCTGATCATACTGTGCAGGTTGCCGATTCAATGTTTATCGCAAATTACTGGCCTGAATACATAATTGATTCTATCATTGAATCTCCTTTGCTTAAAGGCAGGAAATATACCTACAGCGACCTTGGTTTCATTATACTCTCGAAAGCATTCGAGTCTATAACCCTTTCAAAAGCAAATGAATATTTAATGCAAAATTTTTATAGCCCGATGGGGTTGAACCGGATAGGTTATTTGCCGCTTGAAAGATTTCAGAAATCGGGTATCGTACCAACTGAAAACGACACTATTTTCAGAAATCAGTTAATCAGGGGATATGTCCACGACCCTACAGCTTCCATGCTTGGAGGTGTGGCCGGACATGCCGGATTGTTTTCAAATGCTACTGATGTTGCTGTGTTGATGCAAATGCTACTGCAGAAGGGTGTATATGCCGGAAAGCAATATGTTAAGCGGGATGTAATTGAGGATTTTACACGTGTTCAGTTTCCTGATAATCATAACAGACGGGGGGCTGGGTTCGATAAACCGGCACCCCCCAATGAACCTACACCCTGCAGCGTACTTGCTTCTCCGCTATCGTATGGTCACAGTGGATTTACAGGCACCTTTATATGGGCTGATCCGCAATACGATCTGGTTTACGTATTTTTAAGCAACAGAATTTGCCCCAGTGCATCCAATAATAAAATCACAAAAATGAACATCCGAACCTCAGTACAGGATATCATTTATGAATCGATGGTAGATTTTAAATATGATTTCTCAGATATCGCACAGTAATTTGCTGAATACTGATAAATTATGAAAGCTGGTGCATTTAAGGCTGAAAACAAGTTTTTTTGGTTTGAAACCTGCTGGTTTTTGTTGTTTGAAGATTGTATCAATTATTCACACTAATACTTTTGATTATGGCTTCCATCACTCTCAAAGGAAATTCAATCTCTACGGTTGGCAATTTACCTGGCGTAGGCGTTAAAGCGCCTGATTTTAAGCTTGTTAAATCAGATTTGAGCACAATCTCTCTCAATGATTTAGAAGGAAAACGTGTTGTATTAAACATTTTTCCAAGCCTTGATACAGGGGTTTGTGCTGCTTCTGTAAGGCATTTTAATGCCGATGCAGCGGGCCTCGACAACACTGTAGTTGTTTGTGTATCAATGGATTTGCCCTTTGCTCATAATCGTTTTTGTGTAGCAGAAGGCATTAACAATGTGGTTACAGCTTCTGACTTCAGGGGAGGTAATTTTGGTAAGGATTATGGCGTAACCATTGCTGACGGTCCGATGGCAGGATTGCATTCACGTGCTGTGGTTGTATTGGATGAGAAGGGTATTGTTAAATACACTGAACAGGTTCCCGAAATTGTTCAGGAGCCTGATTACAAAGCTGCCCTTGCTGCATTGTAATTCAAAAAGCCTGTTGCGCTGTAAAATCTATGCCGAGCAACAGGTTTTTTATTTTTTCAGTTTGTAAGCTACTACACTATTGTGAAAGAAAGTAGGTACATAAATTATTGATTCTTTTGCATTAAACCCGATATCTGCAGCGTTCGTAACATCAGGGGTCGTATCAAGAAGCAGTACTTTATTCTTGTTTTTCTCAACTTTATAGATGTGTCCAATCCAGTCAGAAATCAGATATTTTCGTCCGTCAATTGATTCCAATCCATCAATGCTGCCGGTGTTATCAATAAAAAGACTTGCCTTGCCAGTTGATAAATCTATCTGCTGAATATTGTTTCTTGTTCCGCACAATAACTTACCATTATCCACATAAAGCCCGTTACTCCCGACAAGAGCTGTATCTTTTGATAATATCTGGAGGTTGCCACTGCTGAGTTTAAAAATGCAGTTTGCTTTGCTATCGGATATATACACATTGCCCCCTGCATCTATGGCGATGTCGTTAAGGTTTTGGGCCTGAGGATGTCCGATTTTTTTAACGATGGTACCATCCGACAAGTTGAGAATTACCACTTCATCAATATCAGTTACATATAAGTAGCTGCCAAAGATTCCCATTCCTTTGGGAGCACTCAGGCCGGTTGCCCATGAAGAGTTAAGAATGCTGCCATCGGCCGAAAGCCTGGCGATATAGCCATTGTTGTCTTTTTGCCATGGATTCTGATTGATACATGAAACGTACAACTCGTTACAGTTGCGGTCGTAAAGTACTGATTCAGGAGTAATAAGCCCTGTATTGTTTTCCCAAAGCCTCGTGAGAGAGTTGTGTTTGAATGCCTGACATTCACCTTCGTTTGTTATAAGAATAAATAAAATAATTGTCAGTATTACGGAAATGCGGTTGATGCTTTTCATGCGCTCAATTGTTTTTATATGCAATTTATTAAGGAGAGAACAACCAAATCAACAGGGTGTTCAATGAGCTGTTTTAAATTTGAATGCTGCTTATTATTTATGGCTTAAATGAGAATAATTGTATATTTGCACCTCCTTAAGCGGATGTGGCGTAATTGGTAGCCGCGCCAGACTTAGGATCTGGTGCCGAGAGGCGTGGGGGTTCGAGTCCCTTCATCCGCACAAAAAAACCTGCCATAGCAGGTTTTTTTATTTATGAACGTCTATAATCCGGGATTATTTAATGCCGATTGTTTTTTAGCCAACACTTAAAGCAAAGAAGTATTTACTTTGCATGGCTTTCACCAAATACTTTTCTGAATTTCTCAATCTTAGGACCAATCACGAATGTGCAGTATGGCGCATTTCGATTGTTGTTGTAATAGTTTTGATGATAGTCCTCCGCTTTATAAAAGTTTTTCAGCGGACTGATCTCGGTAATCAAAGGACGATCCCAGGCTCCGCTTTCGTTGAGCAATTTCTTGTATTTTTCGGCTGTTTCTTTTTGATTTTCATTTGTATAGAAAACTACTGAGCGGTATTGAGTGCCAACATCAGCTCCCTGACGGTTAAGAGTAGTAGGGTCGTGTGTTTTCCAGAATACTTCAAGCAACTGCTTGAATGTAACAACCTGAGGGTCAAAAATGATGCGGGTTACTTCTGCATGACCTGTGGATCCTGATGAAACCTGTTCATAGGTTGGGTTAGCGCGGTTACCACCTGAATAGCCTGATTCAACCTTTATTACACCTTTGGTTTGTTGAAACACCGCTTCGGTGCACCAAAAGCATCCTGCTCCGAATACCGCTGTATCTGTTTTTATATTATCCATGTTTTGAGAGGTTTGTTTAAATGACGGTTTATTACCTGAGCTGCAGCCCAGCAATATAATAGCAACCATCAGTAGCATAGGGAGTGTTAGTAAGCGTAACATATTTTTTAAACTACAACAAGGGGAGTGAATGCAGTGTTCAGTAAAAAAGAATTTTCAGGGTCTTTTTTAATATATTTAACAGATAAAGGACTGTAATTTTTTATGCGATGGATTGGATCCACTTGATCAATGCACTGGTTTGCGTACAATTGTTAAATAGCCTATCAGCTCATTGTTAGTATCATAAAGGCAAGTAACCGAGGCTACAACGTTTATTTCACTGCCATTGGGAATTTCCTGCACCAGTTTACCATTCCAAATACCAGCAGAGGCCAGGGTAGTGTTGTAAAAATTTTCTTCATCTTCATCGTACCATTTTGTGCGAATTAGTACTGACGAAACTTTGGATATAGCATTCTGTTCCTCAACACCATATAAATCTTCTGCTGCCTTGTTCCAATAAGTGATTATTCCCTTATGGTCAGTAGCGTAAACAGCTTCGTTTATTTGCGAAAGAATAGCAGCATGAAATGAGTTAAGTTGTTCATTGGTGAGTCTTCTGATCATATCAACGAGCAGTGTTTCCTGATTAAACACATTCATAAGCATAAGCTGCAGCGAATTAACATCAGGATCCTTATCGCTGATTATTCTGATATACTCAGGATCTTTATGCTTTATTGCTAATGAAATAAGCCGCAGAGGAAGTATATAATAGCGCTTTAAATACACATATATAAATGCTGAGAATAATATAGCGAGTATTGATAACATCCATATACTGTTACGCTTTTGAACTGCAAGACTTTTTAACACCATTGGCTCTGATTTGAGTTCCAATGCGGCAACAATGGTGCTGTTCCAGCCAATAAGAGGTAATATTGATTTAAAAGTATTATCTGCTGAGTTAAATGTAAACCCACCAGGTTTTGATCCTTTTAAGATAGAAATTTGCCCCGGAAAATCAACCATCATCTTATCATTGAGCTCATGATTCATGCATCGTCCGGCGAAAATCCACATGCCGGCCGAGTCGGTTCCCTGTGCAAGAAAATTCTTTACAAACAGCGACGAAACTTCATAAATTGAATCATGGAGCCACCCATAGTAAATGGTGACTTTACCCTGGCTCAGCGATTTTTTGAAAACATTGATACTATCAGGAATCAAATTTACATAGGAACGGTTGTAGCCCGGAAATACATAATTTACAGCAAGTTCTGGCGAAGCTATAGCTATGAACTTAAATCCGGCAAGTGCAATACGGTAATTAATATCTACAGGTAAGCCATTTTCTGCAACCGACGCCGGGTTCATGTCAGGAGCCGATGCGAGGTGCCGGATTGCACGCCCCGCTTCATATGAATTCATTTTGAGATGATACTGAAGTTGCATTGCCTGGCTTTCGGCATAATTTCGTTTCACATTTTCGGTGGATGAACTTAGATATAATGCATAAAATACAATAATTCCCGCCGCAGCCAGAAATGTAATAACAACAAAGAGAGAAATTTTAGTCCTGATAAATTTCATAGATAGTACGGGCGTTGATTTAAGCTTAATTGTATAGCTGACCTTCCGGGTGTTCAAATGTTAATACAATTTTCAAACAATTGTAATCAATATCTTAACATTTCTTTTTCTATTTTTTGTGATAAATGTCAAACTTTAACGAAAGATCAGAATGAATATTTAAGGTGATATAGCCATTCAGCTTATCGCCGGAAATATTCCTACCTTTGTTTATTATGAAATTACTGACATCCAAGCAGGCGAAACGGATGCTTTTTCTGTTTCTGGCAATAACATTTTCAACCCTGATGCTTTTTGCGCAGGAGTCGCATCCCGGGCAACCGCAGTTAAACAGCCGGGAAATAAGTGAAGGCTCATTACCCGTGATTGAAATGCAACCACCTGATGTAGCAGCTCTGCGCATTCAGGATCAACAGCAACGGGCGGCGAATTTGCCCATGAGGATGGGGGTTAATCTTCCAATAGAATTTAAATGGAATGAGGGAACAGTCTTATCAAAGACACCCGGATTCATTACCCGTGTTTTTAAGATCAGAACCAGAGGGGCCGTTGGACTTGGATTGTATTTCAGCCATTTTCATTTACCTGTTGATGCCAGACTGTTTGTTTACGATCCACAGCAGCAGCAGGTGGCTGGTGCTTTTACAGCTGATAATAATGCTGACAACGATCGGTTTGCAATTGAAGTGATAAGGGGTGATCAGATTTTTATAGAATATACCTGTAGGGCTGAAGATGCTGATCGATCTGCATTTACAGTTAATGAGATTTTGTTTGTTTATACTCCAATGGTATTTACGGGAAACAACAGTGCATTACCCCGGGCAAACTCTGATTGTGAAGTAAACACGGCCTGCAGCGAAGGCGACAACTGGCGCAATCAGATAAAAAGTGTTGTGAGAATTCTTATTAAAAATGGTTCATCATCTTATTGGTGCAGCGGTACAGTTATGAATTCAACTGCTGTTGATTTTTCACCACTTATTCTTACAGCCGACCACTGCGCCATGGGTTGGGGTGGTGAGTATGCATCTGCTTCTGATCTTTCGCAGTGGATATTTTATTTTGGATATGAAACACCTTCATGCAGCAATGCAGTAGTAGAGGATTCCAAATCGGTGACCGGGGCGGTAAAACTGGCAAGTAGCTCACCAAGTTCGACTGATGGAAGCGATTTCTATCTGGTTCGTCTTAAAAATGCCATACCACCATCGTATGAGCCATTTTATGCAGGCTGGAGCAATACAGGCCAGATTAGCAATTCAGGTGTGGGAATACATCATCCGGCCGGTGAAGTAAAGAAAATATCGACCTATACCCAGCCTCTTGGCATTGATCAGTGGGGTGCTAATGCAGGAACCCATTATACTGTAGTTTGGAGTGCTACCGAAAATGGGCATGGTGTTACCGAAGGAGGCTCATCAGGCTCGCCCATTTTTGATAATCAGGGGAGGGTAATTGGTCAGCTGACCGGTGGTGATTCAGGTTGCTCTAACTTAGCGGGTGCTGACTTTTACGGCCGCTTATCCTACTCATGGGTATCAAATGGCAATGCTGATTCGGTACAATTAAAACCTTGGCTTGATCCGGGAAATATCGGCCTAACCAGCATAAATGGTGCTTATAACGAAAACAGGGCTGTTGCCAGATTTGTTGCTGATACTGTGGTAATTGCTGTTGGTTCAATTGTAACTTTTACCGATAATTCGCTGGGTTCGCCCCAAACTTGGAGCTGGGAATTTGAAGCAGGTTCTCCATCCTCATCTGGACAACAGGTGCCACCACCTGTTAAATATTTATGGACCGGGAATTTCAATGTAAAACTTACCGTATCCAATCAGTATGGAGCCGATAGTCTGGTGCGCGAAAATTACATCAGGGTGGTTCCGCGGTTGTTTCCCAATCCTTCCAACGGACATATCACCATGATGGCGGGTAACAACGATTCAGCTGAATTGCAGCTGATTATTACAAATACATTGGGCAAGCAGGTTTATACTGCAACAGGATTGTGCAAAGGTGAGCGTTTTTGCACACTCGATCTTTCAGGTCTTGCCGGTGGAATTTACCTTTTTACAATAATAGGCAATGGTGATGTAAATACCACCAGAATGGTGCTGCTTGGCAACTAGAACGATGTAGTGCCGAGTTTTAATACTTTTCATGTCATATTAAAACAGTAGCTTCACAGGTGGTAATTAATGCCCGTTAATGACCGCTACCCTGCAATTTTAACATCTTTTGACGGCTTATTGGTGTTTTTTGGGGATATCACCTAAAGATTCTGAAGATCAGTTAACGTTTTTTTTAAGCTGAGGAATTTGCCCCAAAGTTCTGTATAGTATTTCACTCGTCTCAGCCCTGGTAACAGAAGCCTTTTTCAACCAATGCCGGCATCCACACGAATTAAGAAGCACACATTGGGCAGCGAAATTCTTATTGATCAGTTCAAGTCCGCCCGATAAAATGGTAGCTGCGCATGCAACACCCACAACGCCTTTACTTTCGTCGATGCCTGAATTGGCCAGACTCATTCCGGAAGTGTGACTGAGAATCATCACTTCAAATCCATGCTCAGTGCCAATTTCGCTTAATTTATGCACCTGGCAGCTTGTGCTGCAGTGCGTGCAATGTAAATCCTGAGCTTTTAAAGCCGGGCAAAAATCCTGTTTCAGGCTCATGCATCGTGGCAAAAGCACAACCCTTGATTGCGTATTTAAAAATGGGTGGCGAAGAGCTTTATTATACACATATACCGCAAAAATATTCAGATGGTATTCAGTTTTTGAGCGGCAAACCGATATTTTATCCTCCCGCGGAACGAAACTACTTTTAACAATACGGGTAAATTCATCAACCCCGGCAGTATATTTAGCAAAAGCAATTTCGCTCTCAGCCGCAAATTTCAGGGCAAAATTTCTGAAAAGGCTGATTTGTATAAAAACAGATTTATCGGGAAGCAATAACAAGTATCCGTGCCACATTCTGAAACGCTCAGCTTCACGTTGAAATTCGTCTGTAGCTTCCATCCATTTTATGAGCTGCAGCAAGCTTTCGGTACCAGGAACCAGAAAGCTATTTTTGCTTCCATCATTCTCAAGCATCCGGTAAGCTGCCAACGACCTGAACGAATCGGCTGCCAAGCGCTGATAATTCCCTTTGCGTCGCATAATAGCTGCAACTTGCATGGCTCTTACGGCAGGTATTGAACTTCCGGCTGCGTAGCATCCATATACATTCCAGAAAACGCCTACCATCAGGCAATCAAAAAGGTATAGTTCGCGAGCCTGTGCCATCTGATCTGTACAATGATCCAGATAGTGAACAAAATTATCTGTGATTTTGCCGAATGTAGTTTCGAGTTCGGCTAAGGTTTTGCATCCGAAAAGATCCGATTCTGCTTTGAAGCCCAAAGTAGAATCGCTATCAGCCAGTAGAGTATAAGCCGGGTAATTCAAATTCATCGCTTTTTTGGAAATCAGTTAGTTATGCAAAAATAAGGTGTAGATTTCCGGGGGAAAAGTATTTTCCGGTGAATGGTTAGAATCTGGCGATAAATCGCAGGATAGGACAGGTAAACGGGCTATTAAAGCAGGTCAGAAAAATTAATACTCTGATTTAACAGGAATTGGAAGGCTGTAGGAGCGGTTTTTCCATCGTAAAACCGTTAAATGCAAGGTGTCTGCTTCTCCTCCAATACTGGTTCGGTTGGTAATATCCTGACCACTTTCAAGGGTTTCAACACTCTTCCAGTTGCCAAGTGTTAGTTTATACGAAACAATTTCTTCATCCGTAATTAATGAATAACTTAGTTTCCCATTCTCGTTTTTGCCAAAAGCAAAAGACTGATTCCCAGGGTCCCAGTTGTTGAAACTTCCGGCAAGATAAACTTTCTCGCCTGGTTTGGTGTTTCCGGGCAGCTTATCGAGAACGAATGTGATTTTACGGAGTTTTTTGTATATGGTACTTTTCCAGTTTTTAACCGATAATCGCAGTGTATCTGTGCTATTGTAGCAATAATTACGGTTCTGAATATCCTGCCCATTTTGATCGGTTTCAACCGAATTCCAGCTGCCAAGGGTAAATTTAAAATCCATACACTCCTTGTGCTTGTCGAGGTTGATGTAATAATATCCTTTGGGTGAGCGAGTGAGCATGTAGCCGAGGTTTCCGGGATCCCAGTTGCTGATATCAGAAGCAAGATAAATGTTGGCATCAGCTGGGGTGTTTGCAGGAATTTTGTCAATCAAAATTACTGCCTGTGTGCAGTGTATCGGCTCTGTATCGCCCCAGCAGGCTACCTGATCGGTTACAACTTCGCGTACGCCATAAACCAGTGTACGATTGTCGGTTTCGTAACCACATTCATTCTTTTCAACCCTCGACCAATCGCCTCGGGTAAATTTATAGCTGATTTCGCCAATGCCTTTGGGCAGTTCGATGCTATAGGTGCCATCTGAATTCCGATTGAGGCGGTATCTTTCGTCGCCGGGATCCCAATCGTTGAAATTTCCGGTTATATAAATGCTTTCTCCGGCAGGCGTATTTATCGGAACCTGATCAATTACCACTGTTTGCCTGTAGCACGAACTAAGTGCAAAGAGCGATGCAAAAAGCACTGATAAACGAATAAATATGTTGTTTTTAAAGATGTTCATGTTGTTGGTTATTTATCGAGCCAATCAATAAATTCCTGTGCTTTTGCCCTGCTTACGAAAACCTGTTCTGCTGTGGCAGGAATCAATTCGATAAGCAGTCGGCCGTTAAAATACCGGTTTACCTTACCTATGCTTTTGATACCGGCAATGTAACTGCGGTTAAGCCGGAAGAAAGCCGATGGATCGACCAGTGTTGAAATCTGATCGAGAGTGTGATCAATTATATAACGATTATTGCTTACAGTCATCACAAATACAACATTGTCTTCAGCAAAAAACCAGGCAATGTCTTCAACGGCAATGTGTTTAATCTGATCACCCAGGCGAGCTATAAACCTGGCTTTAAATTTACGGCGACCTGGGTCAAGTAACTTTTCCAGAACACTCAAATCAATCTCAGGTTTCGTACCTGCCTGATAATGTTCTTTTATCTGCTCATATTTTGAAATGGCTTCTTCGAGTTCAGATTTCTTAACGGGCTTCAGCAAATAATCGATGCTATTAACTTTAAATGCCTGAATTGCATATTCGTCGAAAGCTGTGGTGAAAATTACCGGGCATTGTATGTTTATTTGCCTGAAAATTTCAAAACTAAGTCCATCAGACAGCTGAATATCAAGAAATATAAGGTCAGGTGCCGGATGCGATTGCAGCCATTCTACAGTATCCTCAATACTATCGATGCATTCCAGAACAGCATATTCAGGCCTTATTTCCGACAGGACTCTTTTGAGTTCCTGTTGCGCAAATGGTTCGTCCTCTACAATCAGTACTTTCATAATTCAGATTAAGGGAATATTAACAACAAATTCAGTTTCGGTTTCACGAATTTTAACCGGATTCTGATGAAGGAATGCATAACGGCTGGTTATATTTTGTAATCCGATGCCTGATGATACAACACCTGACATTTTTTTCTGGAGGTTGTTTGATACCGATATATACCCTTCATTATCAGAGTATATGCGGATATGCAGAGGCTTTTTCTGAGAAACAATATTGTGCTTTACTGCATTTTCGATGAGCATTTGCAGGGTCATTGGTGCGATGTACTTTTGCTGATCTCTTTCATCTATTTCAACGGTAACAACAAGTTTGTTTTCGAAGCGCAGCTGGTAGAGAAATACAAATGATTTAATGAACTTTAATTCGTCGGCCAGTAATATGGTCTCACGGTTTCGATTATCGAGTACGTATCTGTATACATCGGAAAGGTCACGGATGAATTTAGCGGCTTTGTCCCTGTTTTCGTACATGAGCGACGAAAGCGTATTCAGGCTGTTGAACAAAAAGTGTGGGTTTACTTGTGTACGCAATGTTTCGAACCGATATTCGGCATTCTCTTTCTTGTATTTTTCCATCTCGGCCAGACTAAAACGCCAGCGATTGAGAAGGAATATGGCAAATTCGGCAAAAGCCGGGAAGATAACCAGAGCAAAAAGGTAATAAGCCGTTGTAATCGATTGGTCGGAAAGCTTGATAAACGCGCTGCGTGAAATAAAGAGTGAAATTATAATGCTGGCCGCCGTAATCAGAACAGCCATAAGCGGAATATTAATTCCGCTCTCTATCATCAGGCGGCGCAGCGGATTTTTTTCCCATGCCCAAATCCGGTTGTATCTGTTTTTAGCTAACATAACCAATTCGAATATCAGCACCGTAAGTATGGCAGCTCCAGCATAATCAGCTGGCGGTCTTATAATCGTGTAATTACGATAGAGTAACGCAAAAATGAGGTCGAGAATAATGCGCATGGGCATGCTTATTGCCAGCATAAGCATGATTCTCAGATGCGGGCGCGATAACAAACTACTCATTCTTACCTTATTTATTGACAGCTTCAAAGGTAGCAAATTGAAATGTGAAGAAAAATGCACTGAAGACCGGTTCCATAAAAACCAATTGTTGGTAAAACCCACGGGAATCGCTTCATAAATGGCGGCTTCCCGTGGTTTTAGCAATGCTGAATGGGTAGCTGTTACAGTGCAGTTCATCAGTTAAACAAGTAGATTATTTTGTTAAATCAAAACTTTTAAGAACTTCGTTGTTGCGCGTTACCAGCACTTTATAATTGCCATCGGGCAATTCGTTAAGGTGATAGCGAATGTAACGGGCGTTTTGTTTCTTAACTCTGGTTGTCATCAGCTTAGCGCCTGATTCACTTTCAATAATTATTTTAACAAGATCGTCCTGTGGTTTTGCAACGTAAACATCTACGCTTTGCTTGTTGGTTTGAAATATCTGAACCTTTGTTTGTCCGGATAATTTGGTTCCGTCGGTTGCTGCTGTGATATTCAGTGCAAAAAGGAGTGCGATGGCTGAGGTGATCATTAACTTTTTCATGGTTTTGTCTTTTAGTGGTTAAACAGTTGTTTTTCAGTTAATGAGACAAAGATACCACGCCCGGGCACGGCTGTAAATCACTTCGTTGCGAACTGACATACCAGCTGGGTGAAATGGTTTAAAAGAAATGTGAAATGAAATTAACCTTTTGCTAAAACCGGATTAGCGGCTTTTAATAGGCCAGTTTATAGGATTGAATAGTTTCGTTCAGCACATCGGTAAATAGCTGCTCAAGGCTGATACCAATGCTGGCTGCCTGCCTCGGAACTATGCTTGCTTCTGACAATCCCGGGACTGTATTCACTTCCAGAAATAAGAAACCTGATTTTCCAGGTTCAGGTGTTGGATTCAGGATGTAGTCAAATCTTACGATACCACGGCAATTTAACTTACGGTAAAGCATTGCCGAAATTTGCCTGCATTCTTCGGCCAGCGATTCATCAATAGGAGCGGGGCTGATTTCATCGGCCATCCCATCGGTGTATTTGGCTTCGTAATCAAACCATTCGTTGTGGCTTTCTATCATGGTAAGCGGCAAAATAATCATCCGGCCATTTTTTTCATAAATGCCACAGGTAATCTCGGTACCGGGAATAAACTCCTGAACCAATACCTCGTCATCCACTTCAAAGGCAGTTTTTATAGCAGGTAAAATCTCTTCAGCCTGTTTAACCTTGGTTATGCCAATGCTGGAACCATTGCTGTTGGGTTTAACGAAACAAGGCAATCCAATCTTACTGATCAGGTCGGGACCATCAATCAAATCGCGTTTGTGTAAATAAACTGTTCGGGCAGTATTAACTCCGAACCCTGCGACTACTTCGTTGCTGAGGTATTTGTTGAATGTGAGGGCTGAAGTGGTTCTGCCACACGTAGAATACGGCACACCAACCATGTCAAGATAACCCTGTATTTTACCATCTTCGCCCGGTGTTCCGTGAATACCAATGAATGCAGCATCGAAAAGTACCTTCTGTTCCGACAGTGTAAGGCTGAAATCGTTAAGGTTGATAGCGTAAACATTCCCATCGGTGTGAAGATAGTTCCAATGTTCTTTGCCTACTTCAATAACAAAAACATCGAAAATTGCACGATTTATATGACTGGCAATCACTTTGCCGCTTTTTACAGAAATATCATATTCCCTGGAATAACCACCAGTGAGCAGTGCTACATTTTTTTTTGCCATACGAGCGCGTTGTGATATTGTATTTACTCAGTGCAAAATTAAACACAATTCGGTTTATTGTGAGCCTTTCAATATTTCATATCTTTGCGATGCAGGCAATAATTTGCCCTTTTTGCAGTTAATAGCCTGATGATGGGGCTATTCCGTTGATGACCAGGCCTAATATATTGTACATGATTTTTTTTGAATTTATACAAACCCGGGTTTTTCTTAAAAATCTGCTTTTTGCAGTACTTATCTCAGCTTTATTGATAACGCTGGTTTTGAGTACATTAAAATGGTATACCCATCATGGTGAATCGGTTAAAGTTCCTTCGCTTATTGGTTTAACACCCGAACAGATCGATCAGCTCGAAACCATAAGCAACTTCGAAGTGATTGTAGTCGACTCTGTATTCGATTCACGTCAGCCAAAGGGTTCGGTTATTATTCAGGATCCGGTGCCCGGATCGAGCGTAAAGCTACATCGTAAAATATATCTGACCACAGTTTCGGTGATGCCGGAGAAGGTGAGTATGCCTAATCTGGTTGATCTCACACTCAGGCAGGCAGGGGCAACCCTCGAAACCTACAACCTTGTTTTAGGGAATATTATGTATGTTCCGGACATAGCTGAAAATGCAGTTCTTGCTCAGTTTTACAAGGGGCATGAAATTGAACCCGGTACTTCAATACTTAAGGGATCTGTAATTTCGTTGCGTGTTGGGCAACGCATGGGTAACGGCAGATACCAGGTTCCTTTTTTAATCGGTAAAACCCATAACCAGGCGCAACAATTGCTTTCAAAGTATTATCTGAACATGGGCGAAGAAGTATTTGAAAACAATGCCGACCCCGCTACTGCACTTATCTATAGTCAGTCACCGTCATTTGTTAAAGGGCTTATGTTAAATGCAGGTCAAACGGTTAATCTTGTATACAAAAGTCCACATGATTTTGATTTTGATGCTTACCTTGAAACAATGGGTGCTGACACTCTCTCGGTAGAATCTGATACGATCAACTGAAGCAAATTGCAGCAAAAGTTAAGAACCAAAGTTCAATGAAAAAAATACTTTTTTTACTTGTTAGTATTTCAGTGCTGTTCAAATTCGGCTTTGGGCAGGAAGTTATAACAGGCCTTCAGGTAAATCAGCAGGTTAAAAGTGCCAATACACTGCTGAAACCTACCAAAACTGCAGTTGCACCACTGGCCCTGCCTTTTTTTGACGACTTTTACAAAAAAGGGATTTATCCCGACGCCCGTCTTTGGGAAGATAATGATGCTTTTATAAGCAACGATTATGCTGTAAATCCTCCGACCGTTGGTGTAGCAACGCTTGATGCCATTGACCATACAGGGAAATTATATCCTGATGCGAGTGAGTTTCCTTACCGCGCCGATTACCTTACTTCCAGGGTGATTAGGCTTGACTCAGTATTTGCTCCGGTACCAAGGAGGATTACGCGCGCAGATTCACTTTATCTGAGTTTTTATTACCAGCCTCAGGGCAGAGGAACAGCACCTGCCCGCGCTGATTCACTGGTGATGGAATTTTTAGCTCCCGATGAAACCATTGAAGTGATTGTACCAGCCGATACCATTGTTGTTGGCGGTGAGGTTATTATTACGCCAGCTGATACAACCATTCTTGAAGGCTGGGTAAAAGCATGGAGTGCCCCGGGTGAAAGCCTGGCCGATTTTTATGCTGAAGACAGCACATGGTTCAGGCAGGTAGTTGTGCCGGTTTCTGATAGCGCACGTTTTTATACGTCGGGTTTTAAATTCAGATTTCGCAATTATGCCAGTCTGGCAAGCGGTATTTTGCCCGATTGGCAAGGTAATGGCGATCAATGGAATATCGATTATGTATATCTGAATATTGGCCGAAGCCGTTTTGATACCCTGCACCGTGATGTAGCTTTCGCCGATAAAGCCCCGGGGATGCTGCGTAATTACACATCGATGCCTTACAATCAATACCGCGCAAATTTCATTGAAGAAATGAAAGATAGCCTCGAGATTAAAATAACCAACCTCGACAATATAAACTACAATGCTTCCTATCGCTACAATGTATCGCGCGATTATCAGGAACCCTTCAAATATTACGAAGGAGGAAACTATTTTATAGCACCTTTTATTGAATCCGGGTATGTTGACTGGCAGCCATTTGCAAGGCCTCCTGTTGATTTTCCGCTTCCGATTGGTACTCAGGAGAAAGTTTACTTTACCACCACCCATGTTATCAATACCGAAGCCAATCTTGGCAGCAGGGCCAACGATACCATACGCAATGTTCAGCTGTTTGCTAATTATTTATCTTACGATGATGGTACGGCAGAAGCCGGATATGGACTTTCGGCTACTTCGGCTCAGATGGCATATCATTTTCAGCTCAATTCGCCCGATTCGTTGCTGGCTGTACAGATGTATTTTAATCAAACCCTTAAAAGCGGAAATGTAAAGAATTTCTACCTGAATATCTGGAATGATTATTTTGGTGAGCCGGGTGAACTGGTTTATTCAAAATATGGATATGAACCAGTTTACACCGATAGTCTTAATAAATACTTTACCTATCGCCTCGATAGTACTATTGTAATTGAACCGGGCAGGTTTCCCAATCTGACTTTTTACGTTGGCTGGGAGCAGGTAACTTCTGATAATCTCAATATCGGGTTCGACCTTAACAACGACGCTTCTGGACATATTTTCTTCCGTACTTTCGGAAACTGGACAAACAGCCTCAACAAAGGCGCTATCATGATCAGGCCTGTTTTAGGAAAGGAAAATGTAACCGGTATCGAATCACCGGGGTTGAGTGGCAATCTGAAGATATTTCCTAACCCGGCCAGTGGTGGTGAAGTAGCCCTCGGGCTCCCTGCACAAAGCATCAGAAATGGAATGGTTACCCGTATTGTTACCACCGACGGCCGCACAGTTATACAAACGCCTTTTGTTCGCAATCAAACAGTCAACGGACTGAGTAAAGGAATGTATTTTGTTCAGGTGCTGAGCGCTGATGGCATTGCTGTAGCTACAGGTAAACTGATTATTCATTGAACAGTATTATATGATTGCTGACAATGAACTTTCCGAAATTCATGATTCGCCTGAGTTTGCAGATGATGAAAATGTTGAGAATGAGCTGTATGAGCATCATCGGGTAATTGCAGACAAAGGTCAGAGCCTGTTGCGGATCGATAAATTCTTAATGATCCGGATTGAAAATGCTTCACGCAATAAGATACAGCAGGCGGCCAAAGCCGGAAATATACTTGTAAATGGCTCGCCTGTAAAGCAAAACTACAGGGTAAAGCCCTCCGATGTTATTTCGGTGGTGATGGCGCACCCACCGCGCGAAACTGAGGTCCTGCCCGAAAATATTCCACTCAAAATCGTATTTGAAGATGATTATTTGCTGGTAATTAACAAACCAGCTGGTATGGTAGTGCATCCGGGATATGGCAATTTTGAAGGAACAATGTTAAATGCCCTGGTTTACCACCTGCGCAGTCTGAAAGGCTCGGCTGATAATGCCATGCCGTTTCTGGTACACCGGATCGATAAGGATACTTCCGGAATTTTACTGGTGGCCAAAACAGAAGAAGCGCAAACCAGACTTGCCCGCAATTTTTTTGATCATACCATCGAGCGTACATATCAGGCACTTGTCTGGGGTTCTCCTCCAGCTGAAGGCACAATTACAGGCCACGTTGGACGAAATTTGAGCAATCGATTGATAATGAGTGTTTATCCTGAAGGAGATCATGGCAAACATGCTGTAACTCATTATAAAGTACTTAAAAATTTTAGTTATGTTAGCCTGATTGAATGCAGGCTCGAAACAGGTCGAACCCACCAGATACGCGCACATCTCAAGTACCTCGGCCATCCGCTTTTCAGCGACGAAAAGTATGGCGGAAGTCAGATTCTGAAAGGAACCACTTCGGGAAGCTACCGTAAATTTGTAGAAAACTGTTTCGAAATCATGCCAAGGCAGGCCCTGCATGCCAAATCGCTGGGATTTGAACATCCGGTTACACATGAGAATATGTATTTCGATTCTGAACTTCCCGAAGATATGGCGCAGGTTATTGAGCGATGGGATCGCTACATTTCATCACGGTAAAATCACATTTAAAATCTATATCCCAATACGATCATAAGCATTTGACTGCCTATGTTTGTATCAAGGTTTTGATTTACAGATAATGGCAGATAGTGATAGCCTATACCCAGACCGAAGCTGTGACCTGACCTTAAAATTCTGCGGATACCTGCTTCAACTGAGATGTCGGGCGCTCCAATGGTATAATATGAATCTTCAGTTTGATTTTTCTTTAAGGGCTTTTTGATGTCAGTATCAAACATTCCATAGGCTAACCCTGCGGTAGCTTCAGCTTTCCAGGAGTCTTTTAGGTCAAATCCGTGGGTATAAGATATGCCTGCCAATAAATTCATATCACTTTTGGTCGGAGTTAGGGTATCGGCAAGCATCATATTAAAAACGGTTGGTTTTATCATAACACCCATCTGAAAAACAAAATCGATGCGGTGGTTCGATTGCGAATCAAAACCAAATTTTACACCAAACAAAGGGCCGGGGTTAAAATACTGGTTCATTTTCCCAACAGGAATCCACACGCCCGAATAAAAAGTGAAGTCCATACCAGTAACAGGCTGATTGTAATACCCGGATCTGAGCACTTTTCGCAATGGGCTGTATTTGTATAGTTTGGAGTTGAGTAATTCATTGGCCTCATCAATTCGGCCACTCAAATACAGGCAAATAAAATATTCTGATGAACCTTCAAGCTGTTTAATGAGCATTTTTTTGGCTATTTGCATTGTCCAGTTATCGAATTCGCTGTGAAGTGGAACATAAGAAAGAGCGCTTTTTTGAGTTTCGTAATGCGTGTACTCAGTGGATTGCTCCAGCATCCGCATCCTGTATCTGAAGAGGTAGGCATCGTTATTTAAATACAGTATAGCTGATGAATCTACTGAAGCACCAGCCGAAATTGCCAGCAGGAGTTTGATTCTGTTGATGGGTTCGCAGTTACCGCAATAGGTTTCCCAGATGTTTAGAACTGCATTAATGCTGTCTGCTTCGTTAATTTGATAGGATATAAGCCGTTGTTGACTATTTATAGAAATGGTTTCGCAGGTAATAACAGGTTTGCTTAACTGACGCAATAAAATACTATCACTCTGAGCAAAGCCCCATGTACAAACAAATGAAGCAAGAATTATAAGAGAAACAGAAAATTTGTTTTTGATACCCATAGCTTTTAATTTTCGTAAATGTACAATGATTTGGCTCTGTATATAATCGGGTGAGCAATATAAAATAATGAAATAAGCCATCACATATAGAATAAAAATATCTCCGGCCAACAACCATCCTGAATAAAAACTTAGGAATGGCAGCTGGCCGGAGATTCAGATTTTAACTACCTGGTGCTAGAAGTTGGCCCGGAGGCTAATAATTAAGTTGCGTCCCGGTGCACTAATACCACTGGCAAACAAGCGATAATGAGTGTCGAGGATGTTTTCGAGCGATGCCTGCACATTCAGTGTATGATTAATCTGGTAGGCTGCCCTTAAATTGAGCGTTGCCCACGAAGGCATACCATCGGCAGTGGCGTATGCTTCATTGTCTTCTCCGCCAGGGCTGTAGTCTTTGATTTTCTTCCAGCCATTGTACCTTACAAAAAACTCGGATGTGAATCTTGTAAGATTCAGTTTTAGTGAAGCAATTCCAAAAACCGGAGGAATATGATCCAAGGGCACATCTTCGTCAATTACACGTCCGTAAGTGTAATTAAAGGTTCCGGCAAACGATAAAATGTTGGTTAGTTTAGCATCAATGCGGGTTTCAACACCCAATATGTTTGCTTTTCCGGCATTAACAAGTGCCTGCACACCACATAAAACGCCATCAAAAACTACTGAATCCTGACCATTATAATTAAATGGTCTTGCTACAAATGCATCTTTGAGGTAAGTGTAAAAACCGGTTACGCCAATTTGAACGTTGGAGCTGAATGTTTTTTCGAGGGTAATTTCAGCATTGTAAGAATACTCCGGCTTAAGATCAGGGTTTGGCACAAACAGAAGTTTATCGCTGCTGTTTGAGTCGTTAAGTTTCGAGATATCATCGATATTCGGAGCCCTGAATCCAGTTGAGAGGTTGGTGGCAAAACGCCATCCGTTACCAGGCAACGAAACCAGTCCAAGACTACCATTAAGGGCAGTATTATTTTGCTTTATGTCATTGGCATAGGGGAATTGGGTGATTTCAAGCATCCCGGGAGTATAACGGGCCAATAGCGATACATTGCTCAGGCGCAGGCCCTGCGAGAAAATAAGTACATCGCTAATTTCCCAATTGTTGGAGGCATATAAAGCCAGAGTAGTCATCCGGTCACCGTTATCAGGATATCGGGTTGCTACATCATAGGTTATTGCGCCATCGTTAATATTCTCATTGTAAGCCTTTGAATCCACTAAATTTACATTGGCTTCCAGCCCGTAGCGAAGTTCTGATTTGCTGCGAAACAACTTCATAAAATCAGCATTCAGACCCAGAATTTTAACTTTTTCTTCCTGATGCTTCTTTTTTGATTTTCCGAAACCCCGGCTTACCCTGTCCTCACTAATATACTGATAATTGGCAGAAATGGTAGCCTGATCGTACATGGCTGTCTTATTCAGCCATTTGCTGTTACCTGAAACCAGCAACCTCGTTTGCGGTCCATAGTACCACTCGGCATATTTAAGCTTGCCGCCCGAAAACTCGGTAAGACGATCGTATCGGGGTATGTCACTTGAATTAGAGTACTGAATGTTTATCCCTGCAGTATGATTTGCGTTGGGTTTCCACAATAATTTTGTAAGAATATCATACTGTGAATATCCTGATTTTTTTTGAATCAATGGGTTGTCATTCAGCATCATACTATCTGCACCATTTATTCGTTCAGCATAATATAGCCTCTTACCCCAGTCGCCGTATTTGCTATTTCGGTTAGCACCTTCACGAAGGTCGCCTATATCCTTGTAAGCTGCGTTGAAAAGAATACCAAATTTTTGCCAGCCGGCATTGAGCTGAAATCCCCCTGCTTTTTCATTAGCTGCTGAACTGTAACGAACGAAAGCACTACCCGATGTTATGCTCTTATCATTGGTACTCAACAATGGATTTTGTGTGTAGAAGTGCATTACTCCACCCATGGCATCGCTACCATAAATAACTGATCCGGGACCATGTACAACTTCAACCCGTTCAAGCATGGTAGGGTCAATGGTTATTATGTTCTGTAAATGCCCTGCCCTGTAAATGGCATTATTCAACCTAATCCCATCAATTACCATAAGCACACGGTTTGTTTCCATGCCGCGTATTACCGGACTCCCACCTCCCAATTGGCTCATTTGCACAAAAATATTACCGGTTTGCTGCAGAAGATCACCAGTTGTTTGCGGGTTGCCGTCTTCTACTGCCGACGCAGGAATGATATCAATGCGCAGCGGTAAATCACGGTACTTTTCTTCAACCTTATTGGCCGAAAATACAACCTCATTTAAATTAATAACGGCAGCAGTAAGGTACACATCACTTTTCGATTCGCGAAGCCGCTTTACTGTAGTACCGAATAATTGAAATGCAATATGCCTGAAATACAGACTATCTGAAGCTGAGAATGCCGAAATTGAAGTGTTACCGGAATTGTCGGTAGTGGTGGAAACCTTTTGTGTTTGATTATATATCAAACAGTTTGCCACCGGTTGAAGATTCGATTTATTAAGTACCCTGATTTGCTGGGCCTGCAAGGTTGCTATCAATGATAGCAGAAAGAGAAGTGTATAGAACTTTTTCATTTTTTTTCTTTCAAAGTGTTAAGTAAAACAAGCCGGATTTTTGCAACCGATTACATACAATGCATGCCAATCAGCTGCCATATCAGACATTTAAACAAACTCTGTCTTAACTGCATGTGCAGTTACGCTAAGAGGAAATACCAAATGAAATCAGAAGTTGTATTGGGGAGGCGGAGCCGACACCTTGCTGAATGGCTCTGTGTAGGCAAATTGACGGCAATCTGACAGAAGCGTTGAAAATGACCACTGGCGTGGCTGTTCTTTTGACAGATGCGTACATATTTTAATCATATGGTCGAGAATAAGCCTTACATTTTTCTTTAAAGGATAAGCGTTGTCAGATTGCTGATGCAACAAACGGGCCGATTGTATCAATTTCTCTTCCTTGTGATCCTGAATACAGAAATAACTTCTAACACCGGCTGAATCAGAGTATCTGACAACGTCATACATTTTACCATTCAGCCTGATTTCGATTTTATCCTTTTCGCGGATAACCGATGAAATATCATTTACCAGAAGCCGGATTTCGATAAGCAATGACGAAGGTAATGTTTGCATATCAGCAAAAGCCTGTTTCTTTACCTGATAGCGAAGGTATTGAAATACCAGCATATAGCCAGCCGCGTTGTACAATACAACTGCTAGAAGCATAATTGCTGTTATTTTACCGGCAATTCTCATTTCAGGCAAAAATACAATTTTCATAAATACTCCTTGCGCCTGCCATAAGGTATTCAGCTGACCTGCTTCTTTTTGTTTTGACTACCTATGTGTAATGATTTTCATACCTACAAATACGTATTTTTTTTTGGACATTTTACTGATGAAACAATAATGGCGTTTTGCATTACCTATTTTTGGATTATTCTTTTTATTTGATTATCAATAATATAATTTGATTATTATTTATTAAAACAAGGGCAAATTTACATGCAAGGCTATAATTGCGGCATGATATAATGGAAATTAATACTAACACCTACCAAATGCTGGGTATAAAAATGCAAACATTCACGTAAGTTTATGCGTTTATTGATGTAAAATAATCAATAGTAAAATTACTATTTATGAAGCAGGTTTTACCTTTATTCAGCTTTGTGCTTTTTGTCAGTATTTTTTCATTTACGGGCAACCAGATTATTGCTCAGACAATTAATGCGGAATATGAGCGCTTTCATGCATTTGAGGCGAAATATATGCAATCGGGAATGGCGCTGTCACCTGATCTTAAATTGCTTGCTATTGCTACCACACAAAGCTATCCTTTGTATATTGTTGATCTAGCATCGCGCAAAACTCTGCATACATTCGATGCTGGCAACTGGTATGCTGGTTCACGTATCACATGGTCGGCAAAAGGCACCTACTTGCTGATGCAACAGCTTTTTTATCTCGATTTTAGTAAAAACAAGGACAGAGAAGTTAATTTCGAGATTGTTGATGCTAATTCAGGCCGCAGCGTCTTAAAGCTTGACAGATACCACGATGTTAAGATTTCGGCGGACGAAAAGTCTGTATTTGCATTATCAGGAAATTCTGTTGAAGTCAGATCGTTGCCCGATGGTAAGATTTTACGCTCATTCAGTGCTCCTTATTCAACAAATAGTATTGCAATTAGTCCTGATGGAAAGCTACTTGCATTATCGGAGCGGCCTTCAGATAGATTTCTGGCTGTTGATACACAATTCCAACGCAATAAAAAGGGACTTAAATTTACGAAAACCTACAAGCAGGTGGTTTCATTCTACAATATCGCCGATTTTTCATTTGTCAAAACGATTGGTGAATATTATGACAACATTTACCGGCTCGATTGGACTCCGGATGGTAAATTTTTACTCTGCCTGAATATTCCTCATCTTAAAGCTACAACTGCTACCACAGGCCGGCAAAATTTTATAAGTGTTATTGATGCAGCTCATCTTGAAAATACCCGGACAGTTTTTCCTTCAAATTCAAATTACGAGCCTGATTTCAGAATGAATCACGGTGGCAATTTGATTGGTGTAGTAAGTTGGGGAAAATTCCCTGAATTGCGTATTCATGATTTTTTCACAGGCGAAGTTCTGCACCGTTTCGAAATGAGTACACGGGTACTTGAAGGTATTGATAAGCTTGATTTCCCGAGTGATGGTAGGGTTTTTATTGAATTTTCACCCGACGATAAAGCAGTGTTTGCCACCTTTGGAAATCAAATGCTTAAATGGGTTATTCCAACAGAAGAATAATAATCAAAAGAAAAGGGGAGCCTATGAAAAAGTTGTTATTAATTTCTTTTATCATGTTAACAATCAGTGTTTTTGCACAAAAAAGACAGGTGGTTGAATATCGCGAAAACATAGTGGCACATGCAAGCACAGAACTTGATTCAGTATGTAAAAACATTGAATCAGGTCTGATGAAGGAAATTACTGAAGCAGGCATACACGGTCGCTTTGTTTTTAATCTGTCAATTCGTGAGAAGGGTGAGGTTGCCACAGTTCTTGTTGTTAATTCAGGCGACAATGATATAAAAATGCAAAATCGCCTCAAGGATATCATTAAAAGATATCGTTTTGGTTTTAAAATGCCTAAAGGAAAAATTTATAAATTCGAATACACCTTTAACCTGTAAACCAATCAATTAAACCCCCACAACATGAAAAAACAATTATTTTTTGCATTTACACTGCTTTGCGGTGCACTTTGGGTAAATGCCCAGGAAGAAATGACTACTGTCTGGGAGTCACGCATGGATCACAAAATTCAGTACACTGGTACTGGTACTGAAGAGCGCGGCTATAGCTATGCTGCTTCTGATAAGGAAATTACAATCTTTGATAATGCAACCGGCAAGGTTAAATGGACGAAGAGATTTAAAGAACTTGCTCCGAAGCTTGGTAAAATTGACGAACTTATTCCTGCATGGGAATCTGACCTGCTGTTTCTGTTCGATCGCAAAATGGGAAAAGATCAGGTTGCATGTGTTGATATGGCCTCGGGCGAGTTTTTGTGGAATACCGATAAATATCAGGACCTTTCGGAAGATAACGTTGTTTATATTCCTGAAGAGCAGGCATTTGCACTGTCGCTAAAAAAGGAACTAGTGTTTATTAAAGCCCGCACCGGCGAAGAACTCTGGACCACTACCAAATTTAAGGGAGTTGTAGGTAAGTATGTTTATACCAATGATCATAAACTGGTTTGCGTAAATTTTGTACCAAGTGCTTTGGGCGCTTTATTTAGCGGGTTTAAAAATCAAATTGCCAAAATCAATCTTAAAAATGGCGACATTGAGTGGGAAAATACTTACATAGGTCGCGCTGAACGTAAGGTAATTTCGCGTGATTTTCTGTACGACCTTTTTGTTGATGGCGATAAAGTAATACTTCGTATGAACGGATACCAGGTATATGACTATAAAACGGGTGCCAATTTATGGTCAGCTGCATTTGATTACACTCCTGATGGTATCGCCAGCCGTCCGGCGAATGCCAAGAAATTTGGAATTTATGGCGCTGTTGCTGACCCTGTAAGAGTAGGCAACGATTTATATGTGCTCGATATGTCGAACCGGCGAAGCCAGTACATAAAGAAATATGATTTCAATTCAGGTAAATTGCTCTGGACCTCACCAGAAATTAAGGATGCCAGGGCAATCCCAAATATGTATATAATGGGCGATAAAGTTATTCTTCAGATTGGTGGAAATGTTGAAGCTCAGGCATACATCTATAAACGTACCAGCAACCCCGACGGATCGGTTACCATTTATGAAGAATACAAAATCTGGTATCCAAACGTTAAACCTAATGGTGTTCAGGCATTTAACACATTAGATGGTAAACTGGCTTGGGATTCAGAACGCTTCCGTAAAGGTATTACCAATATGATTGAGGCTGGAAATTTTGTAGTTGTGAGCAGCGGTAAAGCGCTTTACAAGATGGATGTTAATACAGGGAAGGAAATTTATGAAGTGCCTGTTACTAAGGGTGGTGTTGGAAATGCCAGTAGTATTCTTGCATACAAGGATAAAGTTATCGTTATCGGCGAAAAAGGAATTTCTTCATTCAATATGAGTGATGGAGATGTTACCTGCAGCGGTAAGTACAAAACTTCTGATTTTGAAGATATGTTTGACAATATTGTTATCATGAAAACTAGTGGAGCTGATATTGCGGCTTTTGATCTCAATACTTGTAATTATCTTCAATTTAACGCCCGAAAAGGTGCTACTACAACCCTGACTACCGATGGTAAATTCGTATATGTTTATGAGAATAAGACAGTTACGAAGCTTAAAACTTCCAAATGATTTGTTTAGTTTGATGAAAAGCCCTGGTATATTTTTGCCGGGGCTTTTTTATTTGGATGAATTTTTCAGGTATTCAACAAGCTTTTGAGTTGCAATGGCCCTGTGGCTTATGCTGTTTTTAAGTGCAGCGGGCATTTGTGCAAAAGTTTGATTATATCCGTCGGGTACAAATACCGGATCATACCCAAATCCTTCATTTCCGGATCTTTTTTCTATAATATGGCCTTGTATAATCCCTTCAAATAAATGAGTTTCGCCATTAATTATGAGAGCAATAACTGTTTTAAACTGAGCTCTTCGATTGAGTTTACCCTCCATTTCTGAAAGCAGTTTAGTAACATTTGCTTCGAAATCGTGCCCCGGTCCGGCGTATCGTGCTGAGTTAACGCCTGGTTTTCCATCCAATGATTCTACTTCAAGCCCGGTATCGTCGGCAAAACAATTTTTTTGAAAACGATCATAAATAAATTCAGCTTTTTGTATGGCATTGCCTTCAATGGTATTCCGGGTTTCAGGGATATCATCAGTACAACCGATTTCGTTCAGAGAAATCAATTGGATATGCGACCCGAGTATTGCCTGAACTTCTTCAATTTTATGTTTGTTGTTGGTTGCAAAAATCAGTTTTACCGTTGTTTCAGCCATTGTGATAGGGCTCGTTTTTAAGAATTGTGAATGCTCTGTATAACTGTTCGGTAAAGAAAAGCCGAACCATCTGGTGGGAGAATGTCATTTTTGACAATGCCAACCTCCGTTTAACTGTTTTGTATACTTCATCTGAAAATCCCCAGGCGCCACCCACAACAAAAATAAGATGTCTGGTGCCGCTATTCATCATTTTCTGAAGATCAGCAGCAAAATCAGCCGAGGTAAATTCGATTCCGGCTTCATCAAGGAGAACTACGGCATCGGCATCGGCAATCTGTTTTATAATCAAGCCACCTTCAATATCCTTCAATTGCCGGGGATCGAGCTGCCTGCTGCTTTTCGGAAGTTGAATCTCAATCAGGCTAAAGCGTGTATAATGTTTTAACCGGTCAGTGTAAATCTTTACCCCTTCTGATAGGTAACCACCATCAGTTTTGCCTACAACCAGCAATGTAATTTTCATAAGTTGCAAAGTTACCCGAAATTACATTTATTCGTTCATGGTTTACTAACTTTGGAGAATGTTTATCAATAATTACTATATTTGGTTCGGTTTTTGATATTTTTTAAAAATCACATGATCAATAATTTGCCTTACTTTTTTCGGGCTTGCTAAATTTGAATACCATGAATTCCGGAAACCACCTCCTCATCTACAAACTACTGGCAGTAATCACTTTTGTTGTTATTGTTCTGCCTGCAAGTGCCCAAAAAGATATAAATCCCAAAATAATTACTGCTATCAAATCGGCAAATGCGCGTGATCTTAGCTCCTGGTTTAATAATCCAATTGACCTTACTATTCCGGGTAGTGAAGGTACATACAGCAAAGCCCAGGCCGAAATGATTGTAAAAAGTTTTTTTCAAAAATACCCACCTACTTCATTCACAGTTAACCATCAGGGAAAATCTAACGATGGCTCTCAATATGCTATTGGGAAGTATGTGAGTGGTAGTAAGGAATTCAGAACGTACTTCCTGCTAAAGATAATATCAGGTCAGCCATATATACATCAACTTAAGTTTGAATCAGACGACGAATAGACTACAACCATAAAAATGACACCTGAAGAGATTATAGTTTTCGCATTGGCCGAAGATGTTGGCAATGGTGACCATACTTCGCTGGCCACTATTCCGCCCGATGCATACGGAAAGGCTAAGCTGATTGTTAAACAACCCGGAATAATTTCGGGGATCGCTGTTGCCAGGTTGGTTTTTCAACATTGTGATGCGTCGATTATTATGCATCAGCACATTTCAGATGGTGAAGCCGTGAAACCAGGTGATATTGCTTTTACGGTCGAAGGGCCATCGGTTTCAATACTAACAGCTGAGCGGCTGGTGCTAAACTTTATGCAGCGAATGAGCGGCATTGCAACCACTACCCGAAAATATGTTCACGCAATCAACGGACTTAAAACAAAAGTACTTGACACCCGCAAGACCACTCCAATGATGCGCTGGTTCGAAAAACAGGCAGTAGTGCATGGAGGCGGAACAAACCATCGCTTTGGGTTGTATGATATGATGATGATAAAAGACAACCATGTTGATTTTTTAGGTGGAATACAAAAAGCAATACTTGCAGCTCAGCAATACCAGCAAAAAAGCAATCTCTCACTTCAAATTGAGATCGAAGTCAGATCGCTTTCCGAGTTGGAAGAAGTGCTTTTGTCTGGTGGTGTGCATCGCATCATGCTCGATAATTTTGATCCCGATTTGCTCAGGCAGGCTGTGAAACGGATTAATGGAGCTTATGAAACTGAAGCCTCTGGTGGAATTACCCTGGATACCATTCGCAGCTATGCCGAAACGGGAGTTGACTTTATCTCCGTTGGCGCCTTAACACATCAAATTACCAGCCTCGATATGAGTTTGAAAGCCATTTGATAAAAGAGAATGAAAAATGTACGCGATGTAATCATATCCCGTTCTGTTTCAATATACAACAGCTTTGTAAACAGTCGCCTTGTTCGGAAAACGATTGTATGGTCGAGCCGCATGGTGCTGCCCGGGTTTGATGGAGTGCCCTTGTACGATGTAACCATCTTCTTTGTAAAAGGTATTCAAAAGGGAGCAATCACCAATAGGGCTGCTGCATTATCGTTTAATACCTTTCTGGCTATTTTCCCTGCGATAATCTTTTTTTTTACACTCATCCCATATATACCAATTGCCGGGTTTCAGGATAGTTTGCTGTCACTTATCCGCGATTTTATTCCGCAACAAGCTTATGATACGGTTGAAGAAACCCTGCTCGATATTGTGAAGCGTCCGCGCGGGGGCTTGCTTTCTTTTGGTTTTGTTCTGGCCATGTATTTTGCTACCAACAGCATTAATAGTCTTATTGAAGCATTTAACCAAACTTACCATTCACTCGAAACCCGCACCAAATTTCAGCAGCGGCTTGTTTCCATTGCGCTGGTACTGGTATTGTCGATACTTGTAATTGTAGCCATTTCGCTTATTACAATAGGGCCTTTGATTATAAACTGGTTTCAGCATCACAATCTGCTTACCGATGGATGGTCGGTATTTATCATCAGTGCCGGTAAGTGGATTATTACAGTAGCATTGCTCTTTTTTGCCTTTTCTCTGCTGTTCTATTTTGCACCCAGTGGTAAACAACGCTTCAGATTTATTTCGGCCGGATCAACGATTACAACATTATTATTTATCGCTGCATCGGTTGGATTTAATTTTTATGTTAACAATTTTTCGAAATACAATAAACTCTACGGTTCAATAGGCACACTGATCGTTTTTATGATGTGGATTTACTTTATTGCAATTATTCTGCTACTTGGATTTGAGTTGAATGCGAGTATTTCGGCTGCTCGACGTGAGAAAGGTAATCATATAGAATAGTCGGTATTTTTTGTATTTAATTTATAATTTTTGGACTATGTTTGTAAGAATTATTTAAAATGGTAAGTTCCCAATTAAATCCTGTATGAATTCCAGATTTATAAAGATTTTATTCATTAGTCTACTGATTTCTATTACATCGTTTGGACAGAAGCAAGGCAACATATGGTATTTTGGTGATCATGGAGGATTAGATTTTAATTCAGGTAATCCGGTTGTTTTACAAAATAGCGCCATGTATAATTTTGAAGGAGTTTCCAGTATAAGTGATGAAAATGGAAACCTTTTAATGTACACTGATGGGCAGTATGTTTATGATCGTACACACCAGGTAATGATGAATGGATCAGGATTAGGAGGGAATCCTAGTTCAACGCAATCTGGTGTAATTTTACCAATCCCAAATGATCCAGATCATTACTTGATTTTTTCAGTCGATTATGCGTATAGTATGGGTAATTTGATGTATTCCCTGGTTGATATAAATCAGAATGCAGGACTCGGAGCTATTACACAGAAAAACGTACTATTGGAATCAGATTGCGCTGAAAAAATATCTGCAGTGCTTCATTCGAATAAACATGACATTTGGGTTGTCGTTCACCAAAGATATTCAAATGAGTTTCATAGTTATTTGATAACTAATGGGGGAGTTTCTAAATCTTATGTAATAAGTAATACGGGAGCAAATATTAATTCAGGAGTTCAGGGATATCTCAAATTTTCGCCAGATGGTACAAAGCTTGCAATGGCAACTTATCTTGAAAATCGGGTTGATTTTTTCGGTTTTAATACTGGTAATGGTCAGGTAACTTTTATAAATTCAGCAACATTTAGCGATGCTACTTACGGAGTTGAATTTTCGCCATCCGGGAAATACCTTTATTTGTCTGTTTCATATAATATAAAGCAAATTTATCAAATTGAAATTAGTACATGGAGTAAAACACTCGTGGCATCTCCTGCAATGGCACCAGGTGCATTGCAACTTGGCCCGGATGGTAAAATATATGTCGCCCGGTACGACAGACCAAATATCAGCAGTAGGTATCTGGGAGTAATTAATAGTCCTGACCAAGCAGGGACAAGTTGTGATTATGTTGATGAAGCGGTATACCTTGGTTCGGGAGGTTCCCTTATGGGATTGCCAACTTTTATACAATCATATTTTGATACCGAAGTTACTTTGCTGGCTTCAGATTGCTGTGCTGGCACTCCAACAGGATTTAGCGTTACAATCTCTAATGATATACTGGCAAATCTTGATTGGGTAGAATGGAATTTTGGTGATCCTTTAAATCCCAATAATACCTCTGATTTATTAAATCCATTACATACTTTCTCAGAACCAGGAGATTATAATATACATTTTAAATTATCATTTTCAGGTAATCTTATTGAGAAAACAACGAGTATCGTAGTTTGGCCACTTCCTGAAACAGTCTTACCAGATTCTGTAGTCCTGTGCCCTGACAAATATACCGATATTAGTGCCGGTGATAATAATTATAATTATTTATGGAGTAATAATCAGACAACTCCTTCGCTAATAACAAATGAACCTGGCATTTTTGCAGTGCAAAAAACATCAGCATTTGGATGTACTAGTTTTGATTCAGTTCTCGTAAAAGTATCCTTTCTGCCACAGCTATTTCTTGGCGAAGACTTTATGCTTTGCAATTCTGAATCAAAAATGCTAAGTGTAACTGGGTTTGCAACTTTCCTATGGCAGGATGGTACAGATGATTCAACTTATAGTGTTACAAGCCCGGGTGTTTATTCTGTAACTGCTACCAATAATGATGGTTGCAAGGCTTTTGACGAAATAAAAGTATACGATTGTTGTGAATTTAGTTTGGAAGTCCCAAATGCTTTTACACCTAATGGTGATGGCCTAAACGACACCTTTAAACCTCTGATTTATGGAGTAAGTAAATATCAGATGATAATTTCAAACCGGTGGGGGGGCATTATCTTTTCAACAAATGATACTGAAGCAGCATGGGATGGTAAATTTAAAAACCAAAACTGTCCTGAAGGTGTTTATTTTGTGGTTCTTGAATATATGAAATGTGATTTTTGGGGAGTGCTTACTAATGAGCAGTATTTTGGTTCTGTTACACTTCTTCGAAATAACCGGATTAACTAGTACCTTTGCGCTTCTATCAGGCTTTTAATCCTGTGGTCTAACTTCTGCATGGGTAAGATTAACGTTAAAGAACACCTTAAACTTAGTGCAATTTATTCTGCAGTTGCAGCAGTGCCTCCAATACTTCAGGTTATTGTTCAGCCTGTAATAGAGGGTAATAATCGTCTAAAGGCGATAGATTTTGCCCAAATCGGCATTGCTGAAATGTTAACATCCCTCGTTTTTACAATTTCACTGTTTTCGATGGGAAATGCTATATCAAGATTTTTCTACGATATTGATGAAAACGATAAGAACAATTATAATAAATTGGTTTCTTCAGTTTATAGTTCCATCTTATTCAGAGGAATTTTACTGTTAATGCTTGCATTCGTATTTAGAAATGAAATTGGTCATCTATTTACTCAGGCCAGTCTTCAGAATTTTACGTCTTATGGGTTTGCTTCAATTTTAACAGGAATAAACCGATCAATAAATATTACTGCTGCTACCCTTTACCGAAATGAGAAGCGTGTTAGAGCATTTGTCATTGTAAATCTGGCAACAGCTATAATTCGCACTGGATTTCAGCTGATTGGGCTCTTTTATTTTGAAATGTCATTTTTAGGATATGTATATGGAAGTGCTATTGGTAGTTCGTTAGTTTCTATAGGAGTTCTTTTATATTCATATTCTAATACCGGGTTTCGATATGACCGCATTCTAATGCGTTCAATGAATCAGTTTGCCTGGCCATTGTTTCAATATGGGCTGCTAACATGGGGTTTAACTTTTGCTGACAAGTACTTTATGGAAAAATTCCCCACAGAGTTGGGCGTTTATTTTACTGCTGTCAATTTTGCTCTTGGAATGCAAATTATTATGCAAGGCTTACAGGGGGCTACTCAGCCTGAAATTTTCCGCTTTATGAAAGAAGGAATTGAAAAGCGGGAAATGGAAGTTCGAGCTCTTTCAAACATGTTAATGGCGCAATCGCAAGCTTTAATTGCAATTGCAATTATTCCAGTAATGCTTTACCTCAGCTTTTTTTATGAAACAGAAGTTAGGTTTGCTTCAGCTTTTATTGCTATTATTTTTATAAGGTATATCCCTAAAACACAATATGTTATATTTTCTTTTGTAGTATATTATCAAAAGAAGACACGGTTTTTTCTATATTTGAATATCATTACATTAACTTTAAATGTGAGCCTAAATTTGCTTCTGATTCCTGTATTTAAAATATATGGAGCAATAATTGCACTTATGGTATCGGATATAACACAGGTAATCGGAGCATATCTTTATTCGCAATATATATCAACTATTCGTTGGAGTAAATGGAAGTTACTTTATAGTCCAATAATTTGTGTTGTAATAGTAATAATGATTGAAATCATTAAGAATTTTGGAGGAATCAATGCATTCTTAAGTGCAGGGCTAACCGTTTTAGTGCTCATATTATCTTTAGTGCTGCTATATCGTCGTGATATCATTACTTTTATACAGAAAATATGAGCAAAGTTATATTTATAGCACGAACTTTAAATACGAATGAAGTCTCTGAAATTAATCAGGAGCTCACAAAAGAAGCAAGTACAATTGTATACACAAATTTAACCTCCATTTTTCCATTTAAAACTTCGCTTTATGACCTTAGTGCGGCTGAAAAAAGGGACATCAATTTCAGAGTAATGAATGATATCCTCCAATTTGGAGAGATAAGCGTTGATGGGATTGCTATTTCAGACAAGCTAACAATTAATGGTATGAGCATCTGGCACTATCACAAATTCAGAATCTATTTTATTTTAAGAAATTTATCTTACGAAGATTTAATAACCAGAAAACTTAAAGAAACTCATGATCATGTTGTTATTTACTCGAATGGCCCGGATGCCGATATGGCATTCCAGGCAAATGGCAGCATTAGCTGGAGGTTGCCTCAGTCAATAAACAAAAAGAAGCGTGATTATGTGGGACTTCTACATTATTTATTCTACTTCAAGCTATTACTTATAAAATCATGGTTTAAAAGGAAAAATTATCTGGGAACTCGTCATATTATTCTTGACAGGGCATTGAGGCAACCAATACTTAATATCAAATCATTAGAACCAGAACTGGGCAATTATAACCTGGAATATGTTTATTCAAAAGCAGGATCGGATTTTACAATTATTCGAGAGTTGGAACCCCCGAAATTTATAAATGCAGAACCTTTCAGGTTTAAATGGTGGATGATCAGGGATCTTCAGACGGAAGCCTCTATTTTACATGGAGAATGCATTTTGATAAAAGCACTTTTTGAAGCTAAAACTTTGACTGCTTTCAAAGCTGCTACTAAAACATTAGATGCAAAGTTATCAGAGCTACTGCGGTCCGCAACAACCAATCAGCAACTTTGGATTCTCAGACGCATGCTACAGTTTCGCAAGGCTAGCCAGTTTTACTTGTTTAAAAACCTTGCTTATACATATTTCTTCAGTAAAAAGAATTTTAATAGTATAAGTACCATTGATGAGAACAGCCCGGCTGTAAAGTGTATTCTCGATGCAGGTCGCAACCTTAATATTAGAATTTTTGGAATCCAACACGGAAATATCCATATCCTTCATCCAGCATATAGGTTCACTCAAAACGATTTTGAACGTAACTTAATTTGTGATTCAACGCTTGTATGGGGGACCTATTGGAAGGAGTTTTTAAAAAATGTTTCTGGTTATCCTCCAAATCGGATTGCAATTACAGGGCAGGCCAGAACTGATATTATTCCAAAATTGAAAGATTCGTCTCAGCAATTTAAAACGAAATTTAGAAATAATAAACGATTTTTAGTTGTTTTTGCATCACAACTACAGCAAGACCCGCTATTGAGAGAAAGGGCTGCTGCTGATGTATTTGAAGCAGTAAAAACAATGAATGATGTGCATTTATTGGTTAAACTCCATCCTTCAGAAACCAACAATCCAAATTATTATGATAGTATTGCCTTAAAAACAGGCTGCAGTAATTATAGCTTATCAACTCAGGATGACCTTTACCAGATCATATCTGCATCAGATATAATAATAACCTGCTTTTCAACAGTAGGATCAGAAGCTGTTTATTTTTCTAAACCACTAATAGTTCTTGACCATCTGGAACAAGATATTCAAGGCTATATAGCAGTGAAAGTTGCATTTAAAGCCACCAATTCTTCAGAATTGCATAGTGTTATTAGGTCGATTCTAGAAGGAAATCTTGTGCCTAATGAGGATGCCTTAAATCAATATATAAAGGCAAATGCGTTTTCAATTGATGGACAAGCATCTGATCGAATTCTTGGGTTTATCCGTTGTAATTCATAATACGCTCATAAAATTTGGACATTACAGTATCGAACATTCCCATATCCCGGACTATACGTTCAATGAATTCGCGAAAAACTCCATCACCACCTTTTTTTTCAAGCCTCCAGATTGCTTCTTTTCTTACATACTCTTCTGCATTTGCTGGTGTGGCACTTAATCCGACAGCTCTTAAAAGCGGCACATCATTTATATCGTCGCCAATGAAGGCAATTTCATCCATTGTGATACCCAAATCCTTGCAAAGATTGTTTGCGACCAGCAATTTATTTCGCACTCCCATAAATAGATAGGTTACTTTAAGCTTTTCGGCTCTTCGCTTTACCAAAGGGACGTCTTCTCCTGTAATAATTGCTAAAGGAATGTTTAATTCTCTTAGCATCATTACTCCAGCGCTATCTTTGGTATTGAACCTTTTTAGTTCATTTCCATGGTTGTCATAATACATGCTACCATCAGTCCATACACCATCAATATCAGTAATTACAAGTTTAATATTCATTATTTTAACATGTTGGGGTAAATTACTTCATTTGCTGGAATGTCAGTTATTGCGATTTTGCCGATGATTTTATTCTTATCACTCCATTTGAAGCCATCACCCGGACTCAACATATGGAGATTGTCTTCAGTTATTGTGTTACCTTTAGTAACTGCCCGAATTGTTGCCAGCGATCGTTCCAGTTTAATCTGAGTTTCTATCACCGCATTGCTGATATACATTTCTTCATTTCCCATCGCCATTTCAACATTCCTAATGTCACGAACCATTCTGTGTATTCCATCAACACCCAGAGAACCCTTATGGTCAGTCCCTTTCATGTTGCGATCGAGCGTAATATGTTTTTCTATTATACTTGCACCTAATGCAACAGCAACGGCTGGGATTACTATTCCAATAGAATGATCTGAATAACCGATTGTGTATTGAGGATAATTCTTTTTAAGCCATGTTATGGTATGAAGGTTGATATTTAGATATTCAGAAGGATATTGTGAAAGGCAATGAAGTATTGCTATATTTTCGTGATGCCGGGTGATTACATCCAAAGCTCTATCCAATTCGTTTTTGCCTCCCATACCCGTTGAAAGAATCATTGGTATTTTTGATTTGGCCATTGCATCTAGAAGTGGCAGATTGGTAAGGTCACGTGATGCTACTTTAAGGCGGTCAGGGAGAAATTTGTCAAGTAGTGTTAAACATCCACGTGCACACAATGTTTCTATAAATTCAAGATTAAGGGATTTTGCATACTTGAATATTTCATAATGCTGATCTTCATCAAGCTCAAGGAAGGCTCTATGTTCACCATACGTTTTCCCAAATGAGTTTGGATTCTCATAGGGTTTTGCCATTGCTGAAGCCGAGAGCTCTTCACTAAGATCCCGTTTTGTCAGTTTTATGGCATTTATAGGCTGAAGTTTTTCACCAAAAAGTTCATCAATTACTGGTCTTGCTACAGCATCAATAAGCTTCTTTGCAATTTCGACTGAACCGTTATGATTTTGACCAATTTCGCCAATGATATAGGTGCTATTCATTTGTATTTATTTATTGTTCAACAAAATTTGTGATTTCATGATTTCTATCAGCTTTGGATCAGAATCTACTTCGTTTACCAAAGCTAATGTATTTATGTTACTAATCTCATCAGCAAATCTTGCAATAAGATTACTATGAAGGGTAAAATCTTCGATTGTATCCAAAGTAAATCTTAAATCGGTACGACCAGATAAATTAAAAGGAGCTTCCTTAAGCTTGATTTTAAATGTTTCAGGATGAGTGTAAATGAAATTAGTAACGTGCTCTCTATAGATTTCTTTTGTAGTTAAAAAAGATGCTTTTACCAGTGCGTCATATGTAACTGCTTCACCCCAAAGACCGATATGAGTTTTTATTGATGGTATATTATTGATCATACTAAACCCACAATAATCAACATTCTCCATCAAGCAACAGTTGAGCAGTGATAATGTTGATGGTACGTCAAAGAATGGATTATCTGCACAAACCCTGATAATATACTTCAATCCAAAATGTTGAGCAGTTTGAATGAAACGGTCTAAAACGTCTTCCTCTGAACCACGGTAATGTTCGATTCCCATTTCACTACTTATTTTGCAAATTATATCATCCGCAGGATTAACTGTAGTAGCGACAAAGACAGGTATTCGACTTTGATTTTTTAAATTCTGAAGTACAATCTGCATCAGACTTTTACCTTCATACAATGGCATGGTCATTTTGTTTGGCAGTCGCGTTGAACCGGTTCTGGCCTGTACTATAATCCCGCTTTGATCATTGAAAATCATTTCTGAGAGCTCGTTTCTGGTTTTAGGACAAAGATAGCAACAATAAATAGAATTTGATTTCGGGTGAAATGCTGTATATTTGTTACTTTGTGAAAAACTACCCCATGCCCATCAAAACCAAAATTTGCATTGCCGGTGCAGGCGCAATTGGTACCGCCCTCGGACAGGTGCTTGCTGAAAAGGAAAGCCTTGATGTAAACCTACTCTCCATCGAGCCGGATGTGGTTGAGGAAATAAATCAAAAGCACATCAATTCAGCATACTTTCCACAAATCAGATTAAATCAGCATTTAAAGGCAACCTTGGATACCAGCATTCTTGCAGGGGCTGAGATTATTTTTCTTGCCATTCCTTCGGTTGCGGTAGTGCCTTACGTTCAGGCAGTCAGCCACATTCTTCATCTTGATGCAGTCCTGGTGAATCTGGCAAAGGGCTTTGGAAACAATAATGAAACCATCGTTGATAATCTCCGGAAAGTCACTTCTAACCATGTTTGCACACTCAAAGGGCCTACTTTTGCACGCGAAATGATTAATCATATGCCCACAGCCATGACCCTGGGTACCGATAATCCTGCTATGGTCGAGCATTGTCAGCGCATGGTTGAGTCAACGACTATACATATTGATTCAACTACTGATATTACCGGGGTTGAAATACTCAGTATCCTCAAAAATATTTATGCTATCATTATTGGCATAGTTGATGCACATTTCGATTCTCCAAATCTTAGGTTTCTGATATTTACCAGAGCTTTCAACGAAATGCGACAGGTACTTTTGCGATTTGGGGGCAAGCAGGAAACTATGTTTCGTTATTGTGGTATTGGAGATTTTGGCCTTACATCACTTAACGATTTGAGCCGTAACCGCACGCTGGGTTTGCTCATTGGAAAAGGATTCTTTTCGGATGATATTTCGGGTAATGTTGTGCTCGAAGGTAAACTGGCAGCGGGTATTATAGGTGATCGGCTGAGTGTTATGAATGTTCCCGATGAGGAGTATTTTATGTTACGACAGCTCAATAAAGTGTTCAGAGGTGGTTACAACATCAAAAAGTTTATCGAAGTATTGGTTAAGGGAAATGAATCTGTTTAATATCAGCTAGTTGCCTACAAGTGTATTTAGCCTTTTAGCCATTGCTGATGTTAGTTCCCTGCGCGAGAATTTTTCAATACCTTTTGAATTCACAGCGTTTTCATTATTCCTGAAGTTTGTAAAGAGCTGCTGTAATGCTTGCTTTATACCTTCTTTATCGTCTTTATCAACAACCATACCTGAATGGGTTTCGCTAATAATTTCTGCTGCATCCCCATCCATTGGCCCAATACAAAGGATTGGTCTGCGGGCAGCCATATATTCAAAAAATTTACCAGGAAGTATCACACGAGCATTGGGAGTGTCGTTGATAAGTAATAACAGTACTCTGGCTTGTTGTTGAAGTTTAGAAACCTCATTATGAGGAAGGTAACTTATTTTATTTACATATTTTGAAAGTCCGGCCGATTCTATACTTTCTGAAACTGTATGATCCACACTTCCGGCCAGCTTTATTTCCAGCGCATCGGCAAATTCCTTGTTTTCAGAAACCAGGGTGCTGAGTGCATTCCAAAGGTTAACCGGATTTCTGGTTTTAACCATGGTTCCAATGTGAGCAACTGAAAATTTTTCGTCAGTCTGAATGGTAGATGAGGGCACATCATCCATATCATAACCATTGGTAATCACCGTGTAATCGCGGACAAAGAGTTGCTCAAAATCAGTTTTCATGCTCTTGCTTATCACAACCACTTCATCGGCAGATTTAAGCACACTAAGTTCCATCCGGTGGTGCTTTCTGTCGGCAATCCCACTAAGCATAAGTTCGTGATAAAAATCAATATTCGTCCATGGATCACGAAAATCAGCAAGCCAGGGTAAGCCCGTTTTTTGCTTTAGCCCCAGCGCAATCATATGCATTGTATGCGGCGGACCGGTCGAAACTATGGCATCAACAGAATTATGATTGAGGTATTGAATAAGATATCGTATTGAAGGTTTAATCCAGAATTTACGGGCATCAGGAATAAAAAAATTGCCTCTGAGCCAGATTGCGAACTTTTCAGCCATGCCAGGGCGCTTTTTTTCAGCAAGGAATCCGGCATTAATTTTCTCTTCTTTATTAACTCCAATCAGTTTTTTGTAATATGCATATGGTTCCCAAACTGCTTGCTTCAGCACCTGAACTCCTTCAGGAATATCTTTTTCAAGGCTGTTGTCAATTGCCGGATATTCAGCATTTTCAGCTGTATAGATTATGGGTTCCCAGCCAAATTCGCGCAGGTATTTGGTAAACTTGAGCCACCTTTGCACACCGGCACCCCCGCTTGGGGGCCAGTAGTAGGTCAGAATCAATACCTTGCGCATATTTAGGTCACTAATCTTTAGCAATCTGTTTTTTCGGTTTTGTCAGGTTTCTGATTTCTGAACCTGCCAGTGCAAGCAATAGAACGATCAACAAGAGTGAGCTGGCCAGTGATATTTTCTCACCGGTATAGTAAGCTTTAGGCTCAAAGCGGAACTCGATGTTGTGTTTACCAGCAGGTACAATCATACCTCTGAGTATATAGTTCACTCTGAAATGTGTTGCAGGTTTACTGTCGATAAATGCATTCCAGCCATGCGTATAGTAAATTTCAGAAAAAACGGCTAGCTGTGGTGTACTGGCGTCTGATACATAATCTAGTTTATTCGGCTGATATGAAGTCAGTTCAATCCTGGCGAGTGAATCGTAAACCGGCCTGAAACCTGACAAATCACCTTTGAAGCGTTGATCGATAACCGCTGTGTGGGATGGGTCAAAATTGGTGAGTGCGTCAATTTCCTGATCGGCATTGTCAACCATTTTAACGTTTTCTACAAACCAGGCATGGCCCAGAGCGCCCATATTTATCTGAATGGTTGGCCTTTTGTTTTTATCGTTGTAAATAAAATATTTGGTGTTCAGCATATTCAGCACAGCCTCGTTATTCTTCACAAGGTGATGGTCAATTATTTCCTGGTATCTTCTGAGCTTGGCACCATGATAACCACCTATACTCATATGAAAATATGAAGTACTGGCATCTTGAAACGGATCGACAGTAAGATTAAAAACCCTAAAATCAGGATCTTTATCTTTCATTATGATGAGGTCGGCATCGGTAGGCTTGTAAGGATTAGCGACTTTTGTTTTAGAAGTAAAATTGTCGTTGTTCAGGTATCGCCAGGCAACAGGAATCATATCAGCAGCTATGAGTCCTATAAACAGGGCAATAAAGGCGCCTTTTTTGATTTTATTTAAACCATAAAGCCACATAGACCCGGCAGCAAGCAAAATAAAAACGAGGCTGCGTAAGCCATCAGCCCTGAATATTGAAATTCTGATTAGCTCGATGTTGGCAATAAATGCATTAAACTGAGCCAATTGGTCAGATTGCAGACTGGATTTCTGTTTGCCGAATTGCTCGGTCTCAAGCCGGCTCAGAAAACTGAAAAATGTATCAGGAAGTAACAGAAATAAAATTATAATGCCTGCTGTTAGACCAAGGGTGATATAGAATGCGTTTTTTTTCTCTTTTAATAACGAAGGCTTTTTGAGAAACTCATTTACTGCCAAAATTCCGAGCAGTGGAATGGCAAAATTGGCAATAACCAAAGTCATTGAAACTGCTCTGAATTTGTTGTAACCAGGTGCGTAATGCAGGAAGAAATCAGTAAGGGGCATGAAATTTTTGCCCCATGCAAGCATAATTGACAAAATTGTAGCACTTAGGAGCCACCACCTTAATGATCCTTCAACAAAAAATAATCCCAGAATAAATATAAACACAATGATGGCTCCGGCATATACCGGACCTGAGGTGAATGGCTGATCGCCCCAGTAATGGTTTTGCCCTGCCACATAATCGTGGTACATAGGATCGGCTTTCTCCATAGCCTTCTCGTTATTCCCCAGGTAATCAGATGCTCCGCCTTTGATGTTGGGTATCAGCAACGAGAAACTTTCTCCGGTGCCATAACTCCATTGCGTGGCATAATCCTTATCAAGACCGGATGTACGATTCTCTTTTTCGGAGGTAAGTTCGGTTTTTCCGCGAATGGTTTCTTTGCCATATTCCCAGGTGGCCCATAAATTGGAGATATTTGTAGCAACTGCTAATATTGCTGCAATAGCCAATAATCCGGTTGCTTTCAGGAAAACAGGAATGGTTTTATTTCGGATGGCGTCAGCCAGATAAAAAATACCAAGCAGCACTACCAGAATAAGTAGGTAATAGGTAATTTGAAGGTGATTGGCTCTTAATTCAAGGGAGAGGAATAATGCAGTATATAAGCTTCCGCTAAGCAGCTTGCCTCTGTAAGCCATAATTATACCGGCAATAACCGGGGCAATGTAACCGATGGCATGTGCCTTACTGTTGTGGCCGGCATCGAGTATTATAAAGAAATAAGACGAAAAAGCAAAACCGATTGATCCGGCTATAGCCAGCCATGGATCAACTTTTAGCACAAGAAGCAGTATAAAGAAACCAATGAAATATAAAAATACCAGTCCGGCGGGGTGGGGCAGACCCAGTTTAAGCACAGAGTCAACAAACCGCAGCAGATTACCTTTATATTCAACTGAAATCTGATAGGCAGGCATGCCTCCAAACATTGAATTGGTCCAAAGTGCTTCTTTCCCGGTGGCGGCACGGTAATCGGTAATTTCTTTCGACATTCCTTTCCAGTGCATATTGTCGCTTTGCTGCAGACGCTTACCTTCAAGTACCGGACTGAAATAAGCCATGGTGATAATCAAAAAAATCGCTATTGCTGCGATATGCGGGATAAACTGCCTGAAATTGATGTTTTTCATGTTGGAAGAATTGTTTCAGTTGATTTCTTCGTAATCGGTGTACTCGCCAAGGTCAGAAGGAACTTTGGTGGATGTATCTTCTGATACCCTGTGTATGGTTACTTTGCCTTCCTGAGTTTTTTCCTGAGGCCTGAGATGCGGATTCTGTTCATAAAACCTGTTGCGGAACCTATTCATAGTGAGCCTCACAGCTACAGGAAGCACCACAATTGTGATGATCTTATATGAAAGATACAGAATGAGTAAAACGGCAATAAATTTTGAGATTCCCATTGCGGAACGACTGATTTTGCAATACAGTGTGCGAATTTACTGCTTTTTGTAATATTAAATCTGAACCTGATAAATTAACCTCAATTATAGCACCTGAATCTACAACACGACAAAAGGAGGCAATTTTCATCACCTCCTTTTGGAATAGGCTGGTCAGCATTACGCTGCTATACTTTATGCTTTGTGTTTTCCTTCGTCAGAAACTGTCAGTTTCTTCCTGCCTTTAGCTCTGCGTGCTGCAAGAACTTTACGGCCATTGGCGGTTGACATTCTTTCCCTGAAACCGTGTTTGTTTCTTCTTTTGCGCTGCGATGGCTGAAATGTTCTCTTACTCATAGTCGTATTTTTTGGGACTGCAAAGATAGAAACTTAATTTTATTCCACAAACAATCACTTAAAAAAAATTAACAGAAGCATAAAAAAAGCCGGCAAGCTAATCCTGCCGGCTTTTTTGGTTAAAGATGCTTTACTTTGAAGGGATGTTCTTCAATGTTTCGGTAAGATAAATCCAGAATTTATCAACCGACGCAATGTTAACTTTTTCGTCAGGTGAATGGGGGTAACGAATGGTGGGTCCAAATGAAATCATATCCCAGTTGGGATAAACGGCTCCCAGCAATCCACACTCCAATCCGGCATGAATGGCCTTGATTTCGGGTACTTTGCCAAAACGGTTGTTATAAACCGACTGCATGGTTTTAAGAATAGGGGAGTCGGGATTGGGTTTCCATCCGGGATACTCACCCTCAAATTCAACTTTTGCTCCGGCAAGTTCAAATATGCTGCCCATCATTTTGCTAAGATCGGTTTTGGCTGAATTTACCGAACTACGCAGCAAACAATTAATGGTAATGGTTGAATCATTAGATTTGATAATCGAGAAATTGGTTGAAGTTTCTACCAGGCCTTCCATAGCATCACTCATGCGGATTACGCCATTGGGGCAACCATAGGAGGCCCGGAGCATGCGATTTTGTGAATCGGTGTCCATTACAAATGCTGGCATAGTAGTTTCAGCAACTGATATCTGCAGACCAGGCTCGGTAACTGATAATTCGGCTTTGATCTTCTCAGCTGATTTTGCCATGCATTTTTCAAATTTTTCTTTCTCTGATGATGGTATGGTGGCAATGGCAAATCCTTCGCGCGGAATGGCATTACGCATATTTCCTGATTCAATGGATGAAAGCCGCAAGCCATGTTTTTCGACGCCATGCCATAGTAATCTTACGAGAATTTTACCCGAATTGCCACGCCCAAGCGGAATATCAAGACCTGAGTGTCCACCTTTTAAACCGCTGATGCTGAATTTGTAAGCTATTGTTCCGGTATCGGGTTTTTCCTGTTTAAAATCAAAAGTAAAGGTGCCATCTATTCCACCGGCGCAACCGAAGTAAAGCTCACCTTCATCTTCTGAGTCGAGATTAAGCAAAATATCACCTTTCAAAATACCGGGTTTTAACTCAAAGGCACCGGTCATTCCGGTTTCTTCATCTATGGTAAAAAGTGCTTCAACCGGACCATGAACCAGATCTTTAGATTCAAGCACGGCCATAATCGCTGCTGCGCCCATTCCATTGTCAGCTCCCAGCGTTGTGCCATTGGCGCGCACCCAATCACCATCAACAATGGTTTCAATAGGATCATGTTCGAAATCGTGAACCTTATCGCTGTTTTTTTGCGGAACCATGTCGAGGTGAGACTGAAGCACAACCCCTTTCCGGTTTTCCATACCGGGTGTAGCCGGTTTACGGATGATCACGTTACCAACTTCGTCAACGATGGTTTCCAGGTTAAGCGATTCGCCAAACTGCTTCATAAAAGCAATAACCCGGGCTTCTTTTTTCGACGGGCGTGGAATTTGTGTCAGGCTGTGAAAATTTTTCCAGACAGATTTGGGTTCAAGATTGAGAATTTGAGTACTCATAGTTTTATGTATTTGAAGATTGTTTTTGGTTGTTTTGAACGCATCCGGCAACAGGTAATCTGATTCTGTACGCCTATATCTTAACCGGGCTAAAATACAACAATTATCAATACTGCCTTGCCTGCGAAACTGGAAATGGCTTAATAAATGTTAATAAAATGCATAGCTCAGAACCATAAATGCACTACCGATTTGGTTTCGAAAAAAGGTTCATCAAAATAGCGATCGATGGCATAGATCTGATACTTTACCCTGCTTTGCTTTACTTCATCGGTTAAATCGCCTCCCTTGAGATAAAGTATTCCATTGTGGAGCGGATTTATAGATTTTGAGGCTATGTTTTTTCTTACCCAGGTTATAAACTCAGGAAGCGTTGTAACTGCCCGGCTAAGGATAAAATCATACCGCTCGTGCACTGATTCTACTCTTGTTTGAGCGCTGCTTACATTTTTCAGGCCGGCAGCTGATGCAACAGCATCCACAACTTTTATTTTTTTTCCTATTGAATCAATCAGATGAAAATGAGAATCCGGAAAAAGAATAGCTAGTGGTATTCCCGGAAATCCGCCACCTGTTCCCACATCAAGCAATTGGGAGCCGGCTGAGAATTTGATTACTTTCCCAATTGCCAGCGAATGAAGTATATGACGTTCATACAAATGATCAAAGTCTTTTCGGGAAATTACATTGATGGCAGAGTTCCATTCGCGGTAAGCCTCACCAAGAGTCCTGAATTGTTGTAACTGATTCTCAGTAAGATCAGGAAAATATCTTCGTATCTGATGCATTTTTATTTGAGTTGATACGGAAGCCAGACTTCTACAACTGCCCCCTGCCCAATCTCAGACGAAACAGAGATTTTGCCATTGTGTAGCCCTACGATTTTCGAAATAAGTGATAATCCAATACCATGACCATTGATTTTCTGGGCATTGGAAGCACGGTAAAATGGCTCAAAAATGCGTGGCAATTCCTCGGCGGCTATGCCAATGCCCTGGTCAATCACCTTAAGGTGCACTTTGTCAGGATAGTAGCTGAGTATAGCTTGCACCAATTTGCCTGATGAAAATTTACAGGCATTATCCAGTAAATTAACGATGATGAGTTTTAACAGGTTTTCATTGCCTTCAATGGTGAGCTCAAGATCATCGTTTTGTGTGTTGTCGTTAATAAGGGTTTCAATATTATATTCCGGATGCAACAGCAGTATATCCGATTGGGTTTGCAGAAGCAGTTCGTCAAATCTAACCTGTGTAATTTTCAGCGATCTGATATCCTGCTCGCTGCGGGCAATTTCGAGCAGATTATTTGCGAGAGATGTAAGACTTCGGGCATCATCGAGCAATGAATGGAGTACCAGTCCATATTCATCAGCACTGCGTGGTTTCATAAGGGCAACCTCAATCTGACTGGTGATGGATGCCAGCGGTGTACGTAATTCATGACTGGCATTTGAAACAAAGCTCTTCTGTATTTTAAATGCTTTCTCAATCCTGTCGAGCATTCTGTTGAATGTAATGGCCAGGTTGGCAATTTCGTCGGTGCCGTTTCCTTCGTTAAGGCGCTGCTCAAGGGTTGATCCTGAAATAAGTGAGACCTGAGAGATAACATCAGAGATTGGCCGTAATAGCTGTCGTGAAAAGAACAGCCCGGTAAGAATCGTCAATAAAATTGAACTTAACAATCCGATGATAAGTACGAGCGAAAGGTTTTTTAATTTAGTAAAACCATAGGTATCAACAGCCGATGCAATTACAACAAAGCGGCGAAGGTCGTTTGAATAGAGCAACCCAATGGCTTCACGATTGCCTTGCCTGAATGCATAAAACTCACTGTTTCTGATTTTTGACAGTAATTCTTCCGAGATATCAAGGCTCAGAGAATCCACATTCTGGTAAATTCTGCTTTTTTTGAAATAATCGAATACAACAACCTCATCTTCCATTGGAGCCGAATAATTGCTGCTGTCAATAATTCTGAGCAGATTATCATCAACCTGTTTTACCTCAATCAGCAATTTGGCTGTATTTAAAGCGCGTTCTTTCAACCTTTGTGCAAACTCCTGCTTGCGATAATTTGCCGATAAAGTGTAAATGAGAATTGAGAAGGCAACCAAAATGCCTCCGACCAGCAATGCAAACTGCAATGTTAGTTTGGTTCTAATCTGCATTTGTAGGATCCTTTAGCACATAGCCCATTCCAATCTGGGTATGAAGCAACTTTACTTCAAAGTTGCGGTCGATTTTCTTTCGCAAAAAGTTAACATATACTTCAATCACATTGGTGCCGGTATCAAAAGTGATATTCCAGATTTTTTCAGCAATATCAGCTTTTGAAATTACTCTTCCCTTATTTCGCACCAAATATTCGAGCAGCGAAAATTCTTTGGCAGTAAGCTCGATTGAAGTCTCTCCGCGTTTAACTGATTTGCTGTCGAGATCAATAACCAGGTCGGCTACTCTTAGTATGCGGTGACTCTGAACATCAGTCTGCGACCTTTTAAGCAATGCCTTGATACGGGCAAGTAATTCGCGGAATTCAAATGGTTTTACAATATAATCATCAGCCCCTTTCTCAAAACCGAGCAGTTTATCCTCGGTACTACCTAATGCCGTAAGCATGATTATAGGAACATCAGGCCTTTTCTGCCTGATGCCATTGCATAATTCATAACCATTGATTTGTGGCAGATTCACATCAAGAATAATCAGATTGAAGTCGATGGTGTCAGCCAAACGCTGACCTATAAATCCATCATAGGCCACTTCGGTGCTGAATCCGTTCTCTTCGAGGCCTTTACTGATTGAATCGGCCATCTTAACGTGATCTTCCACTATTAAAATTCTGATTTCTGACATGCTTAAACTTTTAAAGCCCTGCTTCTGTAAAATGGAAGCTTAAGCTAATTTGAGTGTAAAAGTACGAAATGGCTGCGTAATCTGCTCATTCGTGTGATGCATTTGTCAGGCTATTCTATCTTTGCATGGTTTTTACACTATATTTCATGAATAAACCGCGCCTCACTGTGCTTTTATTTGCCATTCTGCTGAATTTCAGTGAACTACTAACAGCACAAACTCAAAATGGTAAAATTACCTATGCCGAATATATTAAAACTTACAGGGAAATTGCCATTCAGAAGATGAATGAATATGGAATTCCCGCCAGTATTACGCTGGCTCAGGGGCTGCTTGAATCAGGAACCGGAAATTCATCGTTGGCAGTGAATGCCAATAACCACTTTGGAATTAAATGCCATAAGGAATGGACCGGAATGACATACACCATGGATGATGATGAGAAAAACGAATGTTTCAGGAAATATGCCAGCGCCGAAGAATCATACAACGATCATTCTTATTTTTTGACATCACGACCGAGGTATGCATTTCTGTTTCAGCTCGATAGAACTGACTATAAAGGTTGGGCTTACGGGCTAAAAACAGCCGGTTATGCTACCAATCCGCGCTATGCCGAAATGCTTATCAAAATTATTGAAGAGAATGAGTTGTACCTGTACGATAAGCCTGGTGCAGTTGCGTTGGTAAAGAACGAAAAGCCTGCTGATGAAGATGCAGGCAACAATTATGTGTTTACGCCCTCAGATAAAACATTCAAATTTCTTGAAGTTGGCGAGGGTAACCGTAAAATTTATGTTAATAATAATGTTAAACTGATCTATGCCCGCCCGGGTGATACGCCTCAGACAATTGCCTACGATCTGGGTATTCATAGTTTTCAGGTATATCAGTATAACGAACTTGGTCGCAGTGAAATGCTGAAACCAGGCCAGGTTATTTATGTAGAACCCAAGAAGCGAAAGGCTGAGGTTGATTTTCATATCATCCAAGAAGGTGAAAGCATGCGCGAAATTTCGCAAATGTATGGGGTTAAACTTAAAGCTCTTTATAAAAAGAACAACCTGCCCGAAGGCCATGAACCCGAAACAGGCACAAAGTTGTATCTCAGGATCAAGAAGAGCGGAAATAAATAGTTTACTGAAGCAGGTTATAGGTACAAATAGCTTAGCATCAATCAAAAGGCTGAATCACTACGTTGCGATCCTGAGTAAGGAGTAAGAAGACTTTCTTTGACGCTGAATCAAATATTAATTTTGGATCCGAGTCACTTTTATATTGTTCTTTGACAGGTTTTTTTCCTGTTATGAGTGAATAAATGTCTCCGGTTAATTTGTCGCGAACCACAACATAACTCCTGTCACCTTTTGAATAAATTATCGGCTCCGAGAAATTTACACCTTTAGGATGTATCGAAGCAAGTTCATTTTTAAGTGCACTGTAAATCATTAACTTTTGATCATCAGAAAAAAGGAAATCAGGTTTTTTATCATTGTCAAAATCGAAATATGAGAAAAAAGGATTCTCAGCAAAATCGCCGAATTTACTTTCGCTGACATGCCCATCAGCATCAATATAGCACAACTTGCCTTTTTGAGAGGCCATTAAAAAGATCCCCTTACTGTTGCTCTGGTTTTCATATACCTGAGACCCCGCTGAAACCCTGAATTTTTCATAAGGCTTTAGCCTTTCACGGCCCCGGCGATCGGTAAACATAAGCTTACCATCTTTATTACAAAATACCAGATAATCTTTTCCGCTGCTACGTATAAACTGTGGAGGTTTATTTTTACCATCCACCTTAATGCCATTAAAGTCTTCAACTGCTTTTGCATCAAGGGTATAATTCCGTATTTGGTTATCATTGGTATTAAACAGCAGCCTGTAATCTGACGACCCTGCGTAGTTGGTAAGCAATACTGGTCCGGAAATACCTTCGCGTATCCTTTTTGGATAGCCGGTAATTGGTTTCCCTTTCGAATTGAACAACCAGATTTTATTGTTTGTGCATACCAGAAATGCACCGGATTTATCAGGTAGTAAGTAAATATTCCCTACCGGAGGTTGCTGAATTTCAGCAGTCCACATTATTTTATTTTCATTATCAACCGCTAATAAGACGCCTTCACTGAATGTAAAATACGGAAAAACAGGGTTGCCGTTCTTTAATGCGGGCCCGCAATAAGTTTTTTTGCCGTTTTGAATAACTGATCTTGCTTCCGGTTTTGGGGCTGCAATATCATTATCACGCGCCAGAGTTGCATCAGTTTTAAAATCATCAGTCTTTGCGGTTGATTGATTATAAGAGTTCCGGCCAGGTTCGAAGAGCAGTAAAGCGTGGGTAAACATCATGGGGTTTCCGGCTTGATACTGCAAGCAAAATACATTGGATTTATTGGTCATCTGGAGCCATACCGAAGCTTTGTTTATGCAACTGCCGTATGCTTTAGATTTCAGGGTTGAAGCACAGATACGCGGGTTGAGTATAACGGTGATATTGCTTTTTCCTAAAAGGTAAGGTTTTGATTTTTTCCAGAGGTCCGACTCTTTGAACGTTCTTTGTTCCTGAAAACCAGCAGCATAATTTTGAAGAAGTTCAGCGGTGCCTGCACAGATAAACAGGTTACTGTCGAGCAGGCACCATGTTTTTTGGGGCATTTGAAATCCACGTCCCCACAAAATTGAAGTGATTTCGGAGGCTGTAAGCTCGTAAATTCCTCTGGAGTAAGGTTTCATAAAAGGGGTGAGCATGCGCCTGGCACTGTCAGGATTGGTGACTTCGGCCAGCAAAACCTGAGCCTGACGGTTTCCTTTGAAAAACGATGTGGTTCGCCCCATATGCACTTGCAATCCGCACCAAGCCCGCAAATGCGACGATGATATAAAGGTTTCATTCACCGCGCACCTGTTAGCTGAGTCCCATGCCGGTAGTGTTAGTTGTTCAGATGTTTTCTGACCTGTTTTATTTAATGGCTCGCTTAATGTTTGTGAAAGAACAAAAACCGATTCATAAGGCAGTAGTGCTGAAAGATCAAAGTCTGCAGGTTCCTGGTTTTTTAAATAGGTGGAATCACTGCTGCAGGCAGTAAATCCTTCCATTACAAACTTACCACTGCTTGCCCTAACATCAACCGAACTCCATGTGCTGAAAGGCGAGCCGTCAAATTCCAGCATTCCCTTATCAGAACAGGCAAAAAGATTGAAAAGTGCCGGATTATGAATAAGAATTACAGCATCAACATTTTTACCTGAGGCATCTGACATCCTTGCAAAGGCTTTATTTTGCATCAGGTTATTATTGCTCTGAGCTGATGCAAGAGATGCCAGCAGAAGTGACCTATCAGCTGAAACTCCTAAAATTCCATTGTGTGAATAATACCATAAAGTTCCAGCAGCGGTTTTGAATGAGAAAATGTTACCAATGTTATTCTTTTCGCCTTTGATTTCTGATCCTGGTGGTAAAATCTCTTCAAAATAGGATTTTACTGAATTTGGGTGAATCTTTCCAATTTCAGCCAGAATCAAATAGGATGGCGCCCCGGCGCTATCTGCAGCAAAACACAGCAATGTGCGATGGATGGATGCTATATTGCTTAATTCATTGTGGGTTGAATCCAATGAATGCAGAAGCCCGGCCATAGCCATATAACCAGTTGATGAGGTGTTTGTAAAAATTCCTGAAACACCAGCCGAATCAGCAAGTGCAAAAAGATGAGAAAGCGATTTAGATTTAATTACAATTACTGACTCTGAAGGAATGGCGCAATTTAAATTGCTTACAGGCTCTTTCAGAAACAGGTAATAATTTCTGACAGGAATCAGCACCAGCAAAAATGCTACTATGATACCGCCTGTTACAATAATTTTCCGGTATTTTTTCATGCCAGTCATTAATATTGATTCAAATGTATTTATAATTAGCTGGTTTGCTGCGCGCCTTGTCAATTACTATTTAACAGGTGGTTGTTCATAAGCTTCATTCAGAAATTACGCAGGCTTGTGGAATTATGGTTTGATTCAAGTCATAAATTACAAGCTTATGTAGCTTTAGCGGGATTATTGTGGTTATTTTGTGATATTTGCAATTAAATGAATTGATTTATGAAGTTATTTTTACCGTATAGAGTTTCAGCCCCGATGCTTTTCGTCGTTTTTATTTTGGTTGCAACCAGCATGTTTGCACAACAGGATGGCTATGCCAATGCTGAGCGTTGCCTCGAACGCCGTGGGCTGGAATATGGCGGAGTGGCAGGCATTTACCTCCCTGATAAATCAACAGCCGGTTTTTACAGCGGCAAACCCGGAAACGAAAACAATGTTGAATATGTATTTAAAAACCAATACTGGTACAACGAAATTTACCAGCTGCTCCGTGCCTACGATACTGTAATTATTAGAGAGTATCCGGACAACATGAAATACAACCCGGCTTTTTCCTTTGGATTGTTTGCCAAATTTGACCTCAATTGCCACACCGGAATTTTTCTTCAGTTCTACTACGCTAAACTAAAAGCAGCTGATGCTATTACGATAGAAGTCGACCCCCCCATTGATTATCTTGCTGAGCCTGATATCCGCATTTGTCCGATCATTGGTACCGAAGAGCGGAATATGGTTGATTTGGGGTTTACCCATGCTTTTGGGATTAATCCTATTGCCAGATTTGTACTTACAGGCGGAATACAAATGAATAATTCACTTGTAAAGGAGCATATTCTTCGCATCGAAAGGAAGAATTATAATCTGGTAAATGTTTATGGTAAAAACAGTTACATCCCCGGAGGAACGCAGCAGGCTTATGAAATAAGGCAGGGTGGGATAGGCTTCGGAATTTTTGCAGGCGCTGGTGTAAGGCTTGAGTTTAGCAACACCATAGCCATAGAACCAGGGCTTAATGTTTACTATAAACATTCGGCCATTGATCCATCGGCAGGCTTTACCCCTGATTTAAATTTTTATGTTAAGCTGTGCTTCAGGGATTTGCTCAGTTTCAATGAATAATTAAAAGTCAAATCTGAGTTGTTCGCGTACCTTAAAGGTTTTCCTGTGTTCTGGCGATGGGCCGTACTCTATTATGGCCCGGCGGTGTTGCAGCGTTGGATAACCCATATTTGAATTCCAACCATAATTCGGGTATTGGCTGTGCAATCCGGCCATATAAGCATCGCGGTAGGTTTTTGCCAGCACCGATGCAGCAGCAATTGATAAATACTTTGCATCACCGCCTACAATGCAATGATGATTGATTTTGTGATATGGCTTAAATCTGTTTCCGTCAATCAAAAGTAAATCGGGTTGTACCGATAAAGCAGCAATTGCCCGATGCATAGCCAGAATTGAAGCATTCAGAATATTTATTTCATCAATTTCTGATGCTGTGGCTGATGCTACAGCCCACGAAAGTGCCTGCTCCTCAATTATCGGTCGGAGTTTATTACGCTGCTTTTCAGTTAGTTGCTTAGAGTCGTTGAGCTCGCTACATCGAAAATTAAAAGGCAGAATTACTGCAGCAGCATAAACCGGACCTGCAAGGCACCCTCTGCCGGCTTCATCGCAACCACATTCATTAATATTATCATCTGAATAGCGTGATATTAACATCAGTAACCAAAGCGAATGATTAACACGAGAACGACAAAACCCAGGGCCATCAAATCGTGTATCCAGGGGCGACGCGCAGTGGAAACAGAATACGAAATGCTTATTGCTAAAGCAACCAGCAGTATGGGTAAAACAGATACAAACAAGGCACCCGACAAAAATATGCTGATGGCTGCTGCCAGGGTAAAATGACCGGCTACCCACATTTTTTTTCGGGCACTTATCTGCCGCTCGTGCGATTCACTCAGGAAACGCACAATTGCCATAAATCCCCAGAATAAAAGTAGCAGGAAAGCAACGAATTGCATACCTGGAGGAGTTGCAAACCGTATGTTGAATCCACTGATTGCCTTGCCATATAAATTCAGGGCATACATCAGGTTATCATTCCACACATACATGAGTGCCAGATAAAACCATGGAAAAATCAGTCCCATCAATGAAATTGCCCACTCTCGCCACGAGTTGATCCGGAAGGTGAAAAATCCCATCCAGATTACCAGCATAAATATCAGGGTTTGCGGAAGTATCATTGCTGAAATTGAAATAGAAACTGAAGCATTTAATACCATTTTGTATGGAGCTGTTTCACCGTACAGGTTCATAATATTATGAAGGCTGAACATCAATAGCAACATGCTCGACAGAGTCATAAACAACTGGCTTTCGCCTGCACTGAATGTAAAAAGCAATAAGGCAATAAATGCAGGAAACACCGATTGTCTGGGGCTTATATCATGCCTGATTAACAATGCATTGAGCATGAAAGCAGCAAGAGTAAGCATACCTGCAGTAAGGTATCGCGCAAGCACCGGATGCGGGGCTACCAGGCCATAAAGCCATTGTCCGAGCGGCGCAACAGGAAATGCTATTCCGGCTTCTTTTAAATCGATTTGCGGGGTAAAAAACAAAATTGCTATAAAGGGCAACAATGCCAGCAATTGCGACAATAGGCCGGAAAAAGCAATTTTCTTTATCATTACTTACCAGGTTGAATCAAACAAGGTCGAAACCAATGTCTTTACGAAACATACTGCCTTCAAACTGAATCATTGATGCCTGAATATACGCCTTTTCGAGAGCCTCACTGGCAGTTAAAGCCAGAGCTGTGGCAGCAATCACTCTTCCTCCAGAGGTGCGTATTGTGCCATCGGTTTCATTATACTCCGTTCCGGCATGAAAAATATGTACATTTTCAAATGGCGCTTCGGTTAAACTTATCGGAAAGCCTTTAGGGTATGGTCCGGGGTAGCCACACGAAACCAGCATTACAGTTGCTGCGGCTCTTTCATCAATTTCCAGCGTATTACTTCCCAGTTTTCCCTGTGCCGTTTTTATGAAAAGATCTAATAAATCAGATTTAATGCGGGGCATTACTGATTCAGTTTCCGGATCGCCCATGCGCACGTTGTATTCAATAACATAAGGGTTGTCGTTAACATTTATCAACCCGAAGAATATAAATCCTTTATAATCAATGCCCTCGGATGCAAGTCCGGCAATTGTGGGTTCAATAATCTGATGTTTTACTTTTTCAAGAAATTCAGCATCGGCAAACGGAACTGGTGAAACTGAACCCATTCCGCCGGTATTGGGGCCTGTGTCGCCTTCGCCTATGCGCTTGTAATCTTTGGCTTCGGGGAGCAGAAGCCATGATTGACCATCGGTAAGCACGAAAACTGACAACTCAATTCCTGACAGGAACTCTTCGATAACAACTTTTTCTGATGCCTGGCCAAACTTAGCTTTCTCAAGCATTTCGCTTAATTCACGGTTGGCTTCGGGCAAATCAGGACAAATTACAACGCCTTTGCCTGCGCACAATCCATCGGCTTTGAGTACGTAAGGTGGTTTGAGCGATTTAAGAAAATCGCGCGCCATTGCCGTTTCAGTAGCCATAAATGTGCGGTAGGCTGCAGTAGGAATTCCATGGCGCTGCATAAAAGCCTTTGCAAAGTCTTTGCTGCCTTCGAGCCTGGCACCACTTTTCCCCGGGCCAATTACTGGTAGCTCAGCCAATAGTGCATCGTTCGCAAAAAAGTCAGAAATGCCGTTTACCAGTGGCTCTTCAGGCCCTACTACCACCATGTCAATATCATTCTCCAGGACAAATTGTTTAACTTCATCAAAATCATTGATATTTAAGCTGACATTGATTCCAATACTTCCTGTACCGGCATTTCCGGGGGCTATAAAAAGCTGACGCAATTGAGAACTTTGCGCCAGTTTCCAGGATAGCGCATGCTCGCGCCCGCCTGATCCGAGCAATAGTAGGTTCATTGAGTTTTTTTTGCAAAGTAAATAAATTTAGGCATGAAAGAGGCATTCTCAGACCAGTTATAGAATACCACGAAAAAAAAACGGCTTCACATTTGGAAGCCGTATTTCTTGAATTAAGAAGCCTTTATTTGTTCTCAGCACGTTTTTTCTCTGCAATTTTCTTCAGAGCTTCTTCCTGTACGGCCTTAGTAACAGGCATATATTGGTAAAATTCCATCGAATAGTTTGCCCTGCCGCTCGAAAGGTTGCGCAGCGAAGTTGCATAGCCAAACATTTCCATAAGCGGAACAAAACCGTTAAGTTTCTGAGATCCCTTGCGGTGACGACGCATCGATTCAATTTTTCCGCGGCGTTTATTCAAGTTACCTACAATATCACCGATATAATCATCGGGAGTATTGATTTCAATCTTCATAACCGGTTCAAGAAGTATAGGGTTGGCTTTCATAAATCCTTGCTTAAAGCAGATGGATGAACAAATCTGGAAAGCAAAATCTGATGAATCAACCGGGTGGAATTGGCCGTCGAGCAACACTACCTTAACATCCACAACAGGGAATCCAGCCAGAACGCCATCGGCCATCGTCTTGATAATCCCTTTGTTAACTGAAGGGATATATTCGCCCGGAATGGAACCTCCTTTGATTTTATCAAGAAATTCGTAGCCTTTACCTTCGTTGGGTTCAAGGCGGAGATAAGTTTGAGCAAATTGTCCCTTACCACCCGATTGTTTTGAATGACGGTATTCTACTTCAACTTCCTGCGATATTGTTTCACGGAAGGCAACCGCCGGTTCGCCAACAACAACTTCGATTCCAAACTCGGTTTTAAGCCTGTCAACAATTATTTCGAGGTGAAGTTCTCCCATACCGGCAATTACGGTTTCCTCGGTTTCTTCATCGAAACGGGCATGGAAAGATGGGTCTTCATTTACCAGTTTTGAGAGCGCTTCACCAAGTTTGCCCTGATCCTTGCGGGTGGCAGGATTGATTTTTAATTCAATTACACTGGGTGGAATATGAATTGACTCCAGGTGTAGCTGATGTTCCATATCGCATATGGTATCGCCGGTCTTGGTATATTTGAGCCCGATCAGTGCAACAATGTCACCTGGCCCTGCTTCGCTTACTTCCTCGCGATCCTTGGCATGAATTTTAAGAATCCTGCCGATGCGCTCCGGTTTACCTTTGGTCGAATTCATCAGTTGAAGGCCGCTGCGAACAGTGCCAGAATAAATTCTTACAAAGGTTTGCTGGCCTACATAAGGGTCGTGGATAAGTTTAAAAGCAAGCGCAGCAAATGGCTCTTTCGGCGAAGGATTGCGATGACGGACTTTTTCAGGTTCATCAATATCTATGCCTACAACTGCGCCTTTATCAACCGGCGACGGCAGATAATCAACAATAGCATCTAGTAACTGGGTAATTCCTTTGTTTTTATATGCAGCACCACAGAAAACAGGCGTGATCAGCAGCTTGAGTGTGGCTTCGCGTGCAGCTATTTTCAGTAATTCGTTGGGAACTTCCTTTTCTTCCAGATAAAGATTGAGAATATCTTCGTTATAATCAGCAAGGCGCTCAATAAGTATCATTTTAAATTCTTTCGACTGAGATTTAAACTCTTCAGGAATCTCACTAACAATGGTTTCATTGTCTTTGAAAGTATACATCTTGCAATTCATAAGATCGATGATTCCTTTGAAATCATCTTCCTGGCCTACAGGAATCTGAAAAGCAATGGCGCGGGCATCAAGATTCTCATTCATTTGTTTGATTACTTCATGGTAATCAGCCCCTGTACGATCAATTTTATTAACAAAAGCTATTCTGGGTACTTTATAGCGTTCAGCCTGATTCCATACCGTTTCACTTTGCGGTTCAACACCGCCAACAGCACAAAAAAGCGCTACCATGCCGTCGATAACTCTAAGTGAACGTTCTACCTCAACCGTAAAATCAACATGACCAGGAGTATCAATAATGTTAATCTGTGTGCCATTCCAGGCACATGAAATAGCTGCAGATGCAATCGTGATACCTCTTTCCTGTTCCTGTTTCATAAAATCCATGGTGGCCTGACCATCATGTACTTCTCCTACCTTGCGGTTAACGCCGGTAAAATATAGTAATCGTTCTGTGGTTGTGGTCTTGCCGGCATCAATATGAGCTGCAATACCAATGTTTCTGAGTTTGTTTAACGACATGTTTATTGATTATGATTTGAATTGTTTTCGAAAGTGTAAAGCAAGAGGAAAAATGTTACCTGTTGATCATCAAAATGTTAATTAATTATTAATTCGCATTCTAAAGCAATTACAGGTAGTCCGAAATGGCCGGCAAAATTACAAATTTATTTTATACATGCAACTAAACAGCCTGAATAAAATAATGTTTACATTACATAGCATATTACCAGATTTAACAGCAATTTTTAACCAGAACAACACCGGAATTTATTCAAAGCTTTATTCGGCTAAGTTGACAAATGCATGCTTTGTTCTTTCATACATACCGGTTCATGAGGTTAAATCACCCGTTTAATACACTGAAACCATGATTCACCGGTTTTTTGTTTCTATTTTTAGCTTCCCTGAATATCTTTGCGAATGAAACCCGATGCAAGATGTCAATAACTGCACGTAAAAGCTGGCAATTTTTCAGAGCAAGGGCTGAAGCCTTTATTTGGATTCTGGCACTGGTTCTTTTAGCAACAATGTCACCCACCGATGCGCATGCCAGCTTATGTCCGATTCGGGCCAGCGGACTCAGTTTTTGTCCCGGTTGCGGATTGGGCCATTCAATCTCATGGTTTTTCCATGGTAATGTGCTGCATTCGCTGCAATCGCATCCGCTGGGAATACTTGCTGTTGCAGTGCTGGTTTGGCGAATTATTTCGATTTTCAGAAAACCTGTCTTTTATTATTAACCAACAAAACCAAATACCATGGCCAATGTATTACTACACCTGCCTGAGTTGCAGGGAATGGAGCTCAATCATGTTCAAATGCTTATTAAAGATTTCAGCGATAAGCAGGCTCAGCATTTTGCTTCAATTTACCGGGCACGGCGTAAAGATCCTCAAATGATATTACTTACCTGCCTGCTTGGTTTGATAGTGGTTGCAGGAGTTCATCGTTTTATTCTCGGCCAGATTGGCATGGGATTGCTCTACCTTTTTACGGGGGGCTTGTGTGTAATTGGTACAATTGTGGATGCTGTTAATTATCAGTCGCTTGCCTTTGAATACAACCGCAATGTTGCCAATGAAGTAGTACCACTTGTAAAAGCACTCGGCGAATAATGAAAATAGCAGCAGGTTGCAAATCAGAGGATTAAACCGCCAATAAGCTCGTTTATATCATTGATTTTATGACGCTCCATATACTCGTTGATTCCTTTGAGTATATGAATTGTTGCAGCCGGATCGACAAAATTGGCTGTTCCAACCTGAATGGCAGAAGCTCCGGCAAGCAAGAATTCTATGGCATCAGCAGCCGTAGAAATGCCACCGATTCCAATTACCGGAATCTTTACAGCACGGGCAACCTGCCAAACCATTCGCAATGCCACCGGTTTAATAGCCGGTCCTGATAATCCACCGGTGACTGTCGAAAGCACCGGTTTTCTTTTTTCGGCATCAATGGCCATTCCCAACAATGTATTGATAAGCGAGACTGCATCAGCACCAGCCTCTTCAACGGCCAGGGCGATTTCGGTTATGCTCGTTACATTGGGCGACAACTTAACGATGAGCGTTTTGTCATACACTTCCCTAACAGCCTTTGTAACTGCAATCGCCGAAGGGCAACTGGTGCCGAATGCCATGCCGCCTTCCTTAACATTGGGGCAACTTATATTAAGTTCAATGGCACTAATGTTTGGAAGTGCATTCATTTTTGAAGCTACTTCAACATAACCTTCAACAGTCGAATCGGAAACATTGGCTACTATGCAATTTGAATATTTTGCGAACTTTGGATAAATTGTATCAACAAAATAATCTATTCCTTTATTTTGCAGCCCAACCGCATTAAGCATCCCCATGGGTGTTTCGGCCATGCGTGGATAAGGATTTCCTTCGCGGTGCAACAGGGTGGTAGCTTTAACTATGAATCCTCCGAGAGCATTAACGTCAATAAAATCATCAAATTCCTCACCATAACCAAATGTTCCTGAAGCGGTCATGACCGGATTCTTGAGTTTGAGCTTGTGTATATTTACAGAGAGATTGGCCATTTTTGAGTGTAGAAGTCTGGAGTTTATTTAATTGCGTTTTTGAATATCCTTAATCATTTGAAGTTTATTGATCAATCGAACAACCTACCTCAATTTCAGCGCTCCATCCCTTCAGCTCCAACGAGTTAAATACCGGGCCATCTGTACAAACACAACGGTGCCCCTGCTTTGTATCAACTATACAGCAAAGGCAGGCTCCCATACCGCAAGCCATGGTATTTTCGAGTGATACATAACAGGGGATTCTGAATTTTTCGGCGATGTGCGATACTGCTTTCATCATTCCATCAGGCCCGCAGCAGTATACTGTATTTATCCCGCTAACCTGATCTTTAAAGAATGAATGGCCGGTAACCATCCCACGTTCACCCAAACTTCCATCTTCGGTGGAAACTAAAACATTACCAAATTGGGTGTATGCATCAGGCATTAGTACATCGCGGTTGGTACGGCCTCCAATAAGCATTGTAATGTTATTGTTGCGTTTTTTGAGCTCGCTGGCCAGAAACCATAATGGAGCAACTCCACAACCTCCACCCACCAGAAGTACATTTTTATTCTCATCCAGCGGAAAACCCTGCCCAAGAGGTAATATAATGTTAACCAACTGTCCCGGAAGCAGTGATGCGAGTCGTGAAGTACCCTCGCCAATTGATTTTATCAGCAAATGCATGGTATTACTGTTATAATCAACCCGGTGAACCGAGAATGGCCGTCGCAGGTATGTTGATGGAGAACCATCCACTCTTACTTCAACAAATTGCCCGGGAGTAATTGCAGGCAAAGCAGATGTGCAACGCAACCCGAGTAAGTTGTGATTGTGGTTAAGTGATTGGTTGCTAATTAGTTCAAAATCTAAAAGATGCTTCTTCATGGAATGTAAAAGTAGAAAAAAAGTCCGCTTTTGAACGGACTTTTTAAATTATACTGTTTCTTTTTCCTGTGTTGGGGATGCATCGGACTGCTCCTCCGGTTCGGAGAAATTAAGCAAATCATGTGCAACCAACAAATTATACCAGTTTACAACTTTTTGCATATGCGAAACGTATACCCTTTCCTTATCGTATTCTGGCAGTGTTTCTTCAAAAAAAGCTTTTAGTTTTGAGTTGTCACCTTTAAAATCGGCAGTAGCTTTACCTTCTAACTTTTCGTAGAAAGCCTGAAAGACCTCCTTCAGTGGTTTATCCTCGGTTTCAGTGAAAATACTTATTTCTTCAAGCGAACTAATTTTATCGTGAGTGAAAGCCTGAATGCGTTTTTGATCAATTATTGACTCAACAATGATTCCATTTTTGGCCTGCGCAACCATTTTAAAAAGTCCGGGTTTGCCTGCAATGGCCATTATTTCCTTCAAATTCATAGGTGGTATTTTTTTTTGCAAAAGTAATAATTATTGGAATAGGCAATATCAGCTTGTAAGATATCGTCTTAAAATCTATGAATTGTAACGCCCCGGAACTTTACTGATGATTTGAAAATGGCGATTTGTAAAAATATCCCGAAAACTTTTCAATCACAGGCATCGCTTACACGTTGAACAGGCCATAAAATTTACCAGTACTATATGATGGTATAGTTTTTATATTCTCCTATCCGCCAACCGCTTGCCTTTTCGATTGCATGCAGTAAACGCGATTTAAATGGTAGTTTTGTTTTTGTAGGATCAAAACTAAAATTCCAGTTCTGATTTGCAATGCGCGCCTTCATCACGTCAGGATGAGTGCTCCGAAACTGAGCCAGAGAATCAATTTGCGAATAATCAAAGGCTTGAGTTTTGGGAATATGCTTTTCAACCCATGAATCACTGTGCCACAATTTGTTAAAATTTTCTTGTTTGGCTTGCTGTGCCGTTGGAGGTTTAACCCATCCATAGTGGTACATTTCAGCATCCAGCAGTTTTACCCGCAATGGATTGTTATTCTTTCTGAATCCCTGAGCATCGCGATACGAACGGATTTTTTTATTGTTACGGATTATCCTGACTTCACGCCGGTACCATCGCCTGCTATCGCCCACAAAGTCGTACGAGCCATAAAAATGAAGGTATCTGAACAATAACCCTTCAACTTCATATGAATCAAGGTATTGAATCATTGCATCGCGCACATTCTGATGATATTTTTCATGCAAAACTTCATCGCCCTGAATGTAAAAAGCCCAGTCACTTTCCTGATTAATGCTATCAAAGGCCTTGTCTGTTTCGGCTGCCAGCGCCCGTCCGCCTTCGCGCAATGAGTCGTCCCACACCGTGTCAATTATTTTGATTTTGGGTGAGTTGATATTTTTAATCAATTTTCGGGTTTCATCTTCTGAATTTCCTACAGCCACAACAAATTCATCGCACAATGGTAGTATAGAAGAAATGGCTTCCACCACCGGATAGTCATACTTTATAGCATTTCGGATGAATGTAAAACCGGAAACTTTCATTCGCAAATTTTCAGCAAAGATAGTCAGATGCCCGGAATATATCCGGATTGTTTTACAGCTTACATCATTGTGTGCCGTTACAAACCTTTACTCTATAACTGTTGATTATAGCCTTAGTGTCCAAAAGTAAAGTGCTTTCTTTAACTGAAAATCTGAAATCGCAATCCGAAATTACACCTCAGCCGTTTTTTACTAATTTTGCACCTTTCTTTTCAAGCGCATAATTTTTATGGAAATTCCGGCAAAGTACGACCCAACGGGCATCGAGAACAAATGGTATCAGTTTTGGCTAGATCATAAATTATTCAAATCGGTTCCTGATGAACGGGAACCCTATACCATAGTTATTCCGCCCCCAAATGTCACAGGGGTGCTGCATATGGGGCATATGCTCAACAATACCATACAGGATGTTTTGGTTCGCCGTGCGCGTATGTTAGGAAAAAACGCCTGCTGGGTTCCGGGAACCGACCATGCATCCATTGCTACTGAAGCAAAGGTTGTTGCCAAACTGCGCGAACAGGGCATTGATAAATCAACCCTGTCGCGTGATCAATTTCTTGCTCATGCCTGGGAATGGAAAGAAAAGCATGGTGGTATTATTCTCGAACAGCTTAAAAAATTAGGGGCTTCATGCGACTGGGACCGAACAGCTTTTACCATGGATGAGGGTATGTATGAGTCGGTTATCAGGGTATTTGTTGACCTGTATGATAAAGGATTGATTTACCGCGGAATACGCATGGTTAACTGGGATCCCAAAGCACTTACAGCACTTTCTGACGAAGAAGTTATTTATAAAGAAGTTAAATCGAAGCTTTATTATATAAAATATCAGGTTGAAGGTACCACCGACCAATGGGTTACCATTGCCACCACCCGCCCTGAAACCATTTTGGGCGATACAGCGGTTTGTTTTCATCCTGAAGATGAACGGTTTAGTCATTTGCTGGGTAAACGTGTGCTGGTGCCACTGTTAAACCGATCGGTTCCAATGATCGCTGATGAATATGTAGACCGTGAATTTGGTACCGGTTGCCTTAAGATTACTCCGGCCCATGATATCAACGATTATCAGATCGGGCTTAAGTACAATCTTGATTCCATTGATATTTTTAACGATAACGGAACGCTCAACCAAAAAGCGCAGCTCTACATTGGTGAAGATCGTTTTGCAGTGCGATCAAAAATTGTGAGTGACCTTGAGGCAAAAGGCCATATCGTTAAAATTGAAGACTATAACAACAATGTTGGATTTTCAGAACGCACCGACGAAGTAATTGAACCTAAATTATCGGTACAGTGGTTCCTGAAAATGGCTGATATGGCCAAACCTGCCCTTGATGTTGTGATGAATGATACCATTCATTTTCATCCTGAAAAATTTAAGAACACTTACCGTCATTGGATGGAGAATGTACGTGACTGGTGTATTAGCCGACAATTATGGTGGGGGCAGCGGATTCCGGCCTACTATTTGCCCGATGGCGGAATTGTAGTTGCTGAATCTGCCGGTAAGGCACTTGAAAAAGCCAGGGAACTTACAGGCAATCACAGCCTTTCGCCAAATGATCTGAAACAGGATGAAGATGTACTCGATACCTGGTTTTCATCGTGGTTGTGGCCCGTATCCGTTTTTGATGGTATCAGAAATCCCGAAAATGACGATATAAGCTACTATTATCCAACCAACGATCTCATTACAGCTCCTGAAATTTTATTTTTCTGGGTTGCCCGTATGGTAATGGCCGGCCTTGAATATCGGGAAGATATCCCATTTAAAAATGTGTATCTAACAGGGATAGTTCGCGATAAACTTGGCCGCAAGATGTCGAAATCGCTTGGAAATTCACCCGACCCGCTTGATCTTATTGCAAAATTTGGTGCCGATGGGGTTAGGGTAGGAATGTTGCTTACTTCTCCGGCAGGCAACGATTTACCTTTTGATGAATCGCTTTGTGAGCAGGGACGAAATTTCAGCAATAAAATATGGAATGCGCTTCGACTGGTGAAAGGATGGGAGGTTGATGAAAAATTGCCTCAGCCTGACTACGCGGCAGTGTCAGTTAAATGGTTTGAAGCCAGACTTAACGAAGCTCTCACTATCATTAACGATAATTTTGATAAATACCGATTATCAGATGCGCTGATGGCTGCTTATAAGCTGGTTTGGGACGATTTCTGTTCCTGGTACCTCGAAATGGTGAAACCCGGCTATCAGATGCCAGTCGACAAAGCAACCTATGATGCTACAATCCTTTTCTTTGATAAACTTATGAGAGTGCTACATCCATTTGTACCCTTCATCAGTGAAGAAATCTGGCATTTGCTTTCAGACAGAACAGAACAGGAAAGTATCATGATTAGTAATATGCCTCATCCGGAGCCGTATAATGTTGAAATTACCGATGCTTTCAGTTATGCTGAAGACGTAATCACATCGTTGCGCAACCTCCGGAAGGACAGGAATATTCCCATGAAAGATGCACTTACATTGATGATCTGTGGTGAGCCGTCGTCAACAATGTTTGATTCTGTAATAATAAAATTAGGAAACCTGAGCGCTTTTGAATATATCGGGACAAAACCGGATTCTGCACCGGCGTTTATGGTTAAAACGCTTGAATATTACGTTCCTGTAGGCGATAACTTCGATGCAGCAGCAGAGCGTGAAAAAATTCAGAAAGAACTGAATTATATGACTGGATTTCTGGAATCAGTTATGAAAAAATTGGGCAATGAGCGATTTATGGCCAACGCCAAACCTGAGGTAATTGATGTTGAACAACGCAAAAAAGCTGATGCAGACGCGAAAATTGAATTATTGAAACAACAATTGGCAGCATTAGGTTACTAAAAAGTTTATAATCATCCAATGCATCTAAAATGCTGCATATGATGCACTTTTAGGTTTGTTTCTGGTCGTTAAATCATAGCAGGCTTCATTTATTTTGTGAATAAATGTTAACGGAATTAATTTTCAACTATATTTGCGCTGTTTATTAATTTTTTTTTGAACATGAAAACAGGAAAAGTAAAATTCTTCAATGAATCAAAAGGTTACGGATTTATCTTTGATGACGAGTCCGGAAAAGAGTACTTTGTGCATGCTACCGGCCTCATCGATCGCGTAAACGAAGGTGATGTAGTAACATTTGAACTTCAGGAAGGTAAAAAGGGCTTAAACGCCGTAAAGGTTAAATTAGCCTAACTCTATAGTTAAAGTGCTAATAATCTTATCCCTGCCTCTGGCGGGGTTTTTTTTTGTTTTTTTTTGACATTTATTAACCGAACCCTGTTTCTTCTGATTTACCATTTTGTCAGAGGTACAGTTGAAGGAGGTGTTGGAAATTTTTTTTCAGTAAAACACGCAAGGACGAATAATTCATTTATTCAGTAAATTCAAGCATTTGATATATATATATTTATTTAGACAAATTCCAAATTACTGGTTTTAAGTATAATAAATATCATATATGAAAATAAGTATATATATTTACCTTTCAGAGCAATCAAAAAAAGAACGTTTATGGAAAAAAAACAGCCCTCATTTTATGAGGAAGTTAGGGCGGAAGGGATTACCCGCAAGGATTTTTTGAAATTTTGTGCCACCATGACTGCTTTTATGGGAATAGAAGCCAGTGGGATAGGCCAGGTAGTAAAAGCCCTTGAAACAAAACCCCGGCTTCCGGTCATCTGGTTCCATTTTCAGGAATGCACTTGTTGCAGCGAATCTTTTATTCGGGCATCGCATCCGATTGCAGCCAGCATTGTTCTTGACAAGATTTCACTTGATTATCAGGAAACCCTGATGGCAGCATCAGGTGTACAAGCTGAAGAAGCGTACAAAACGGTAATGGAAAAATTTCCGGGCGAATATATTGTGATGGTTGAAGGCTCGATTCCGACCGAAAATGAAGCGTATTGTTGTATCGGCGGTCGCAGTGCCTTGCAGATTCTTGAAGAGGCTGTTGCCAACTCAAAAGCAGTGGTAGCCTGGGGTAATTGTGCCTCAGCAGGCTGTGTTCAGGCAGCAAGTCCAAATCCAACAGGAGCCCAGCCTGTACATAAAGTAATCAGCGGAAAGCCTGTTATCAATGTTCAGGGTTGCCCGCCAATTGCCGATGTTATGGCTGGTGTTGTGGTACATCTTCTCACTTTCGATCGCATTCCGCAACTCGATAATCTTGGAAGGCCCAAGGCATTCTATTCACGCCGCGTGCATGATACCTGTTATCGTCGTGCTAACTTCGATGCAGGACTGTTTGTTGAATCATTTGACGACGAAGGCGCGAAAAAAGGATATTGCCTGTATAAAATGGGGTGTAAAGGCCCTGTTACTTACAATTCATGTGGAATTATAAAATGGAACGATGGCACCAGCTATCCGATTCAATCGGGACACCCATGCATTGGATGCGCTGAAGCCGGATTCTGGGATAATGGTCCATTCTACCAGCGATTACCAAGTTTTGCCGGTTTTGGTATTGAAACTACCGCCGATAAAATCGGAGTTGGTCTTGGAGTTGCAACAGCAGCTGGTATTGCTGGCCATGCCATTGTGACCAATATCCGCAAGCATCGCGAAATTACCAATACTCAGGAAGCAGCTTCCGAATCAGAAACCACTAATTCGTAAACAACATGGCAGAAAGAATCGTTATAGACCCCATTACCCGTATTGAGGGTCACCTTCGGGTTGAAATTGAAGTTAAAGATGGAATCATCACCGATGCATACAGTGCCGGTACGATGGTCAGGGGAATTGAGACCATTTTGAAAGGCCGCGATCCGCGCGACGCCTGGGCTTTTGTTGGCAGGGTGTGTGGAGTATGCACCTCAACGCATTCGCTCACCTCGGTGCGTACTGTCGAAAATGCCCTGGGTATCAGTGTGCCACCCAATGCTGAACTAATCAGAAATCTGATGGCAAATGCGCTTTATATTCAGGACCATGTGGTGCACTTTTATGTTTTGCATGCCCTCGACTGGGTAGATGTTGTTTCGGCATTAAGCGGCGATCCGGCTGAAGCATCGCAGATTGCTCAAAGCATCTCATCGTGGCCTAAAAGTTCGGTGGGCTATTTTGCCGAGGTTAAAAAACGGCTGAGAAATTTTGTCGAAAGTGGTCAGCTGGGCATTTTTGCCAATGGCTATTGGGGGCATAAAGCTTATAAACTTCCGCCTGCTGTAAACCTGATGGCTGTTGCACATTATCTTGAGGCACTTGAATTCCAGAAAGAACTGGTGAAGGTTCATACCATTTTCGGAGGTAAAAACCCGCATCCCAACTATCTGGTAGGAGGAGTACCCTGTTCTATAAACATAGATGAAGCCAATGCTGTGAATGCCGAGCGTCTTGCGTTTGTAGGCAAACTGTTCGAAGATGCAAAAACATTTGTTGAACAGGTTTATATTCCTGATTTGCTGGCAATTGCTTCGTTTTATAAGAGTGATTGGGGCGCTATCGGAGGCGGATTAACCAACTATCTCTCATTCGGAGATTTTCCGACCAATGGTTATAACAATCCTGAAAGTTTCAAAATGCCCCGCGGGGTCATTCTGGGTCGCGATCTGAGTAAGGTACATGAAGTACAGGCCGATGATCCATCACAAATTCAGGAGTTTGTCAATAACTCGTGGTATGAATATTCAAAAGGCGATGGTGTCGGGCTGCATCCATGGGAAGGTGAAACCAAACTTAACTATACAGGGCCTAAACCACCGTATGATCATCTGGATGTTTCGCAAAAATACAGTTGGGTGAAAACTCCGCGCTGGAAAGGAAATGCCATGGAAGTTGGTCCGCTCTCACGCATGCTTGTTGGCTATGCATCAGGCAGAGAAGACTATAAAGAGGTAATTGAAAGCACACTCAAAACGCTTGATGTACCTGTTGAAGCGCTTTTCTCAACACTTGGCCGCACGGCAGCCCGCGGACTTGAAACCAAACTTACCTGTGATTGGGCACTTGGTTTCTATCAGCAGTTGCTTGATAACATCAAGAACGGTGATTCCCGCACCCAGAATAATGAGAAATGGGAGCCCGAATCGTGGCCTGAAACGGCAAAAGGCATCGGCATGGTTGAAGCACCCCGGGGCGCATTGTCGCATTTTATCGTAATTAATCAGCGTAAAATTGAGAATTATCAACTGGTGGTTCCAACAACCTGGAATGCTTCGCCACGCGATCCTGAAGGGAAGCGATCGGCTTATGAAGAGTCGCTTATCGGAACCCCTGTAGCTGATCCGAATATTCCGCTCGAAGTATTGCGCACCATCCACTCATTCGACCCTTGCCTGGCCTGTGCAGTGCATGTTTACGACGAAAACGGAAGTCATGTTCATGAATTTAAAACCTACTAAGCCATGAGAAGCAGAACCTATCCCATGCGCGAAGTACATGTGTGGGAATTGCCCGTAAGATTCTATCACTGGATCAATGCATTGTGCGTAACTACACTTTGTGTAACCGGTTTTATCATCGGCGACCCGCCCGCACTCATGCGCGGAACCGAGGCTTATATGAATTACTGGTTTGGTACTGTTCGTTTTATTCATTTTGTAACAGCCTTCGTATTCTTCTTCAATTTTCTTTTCAGGATTTACTGGGGCTTTGTGGGCAATGAGTTTGCCCGTTGGTACAACTTTATTCCTTTAAAACCCTGCCAGTGGAAGGAGATATTTGATGTAATAAAAGTGGATATTTTGCAGCTTACGCACAAAAAGATCGATTCTATTGGCCACAATAGCCTGGCAAGTTTAATCTACTTTGTGACTTTTATCATTTTTCTCCTGCAATGCCTTACCGGATTCGGAATGTATGCAGCCATGAGCAATGCCACACTGCCCAAGTTGTTTGCCTGGGTGGTGCCATTTTTGGGTGGCGATATCCAAACACGGCAGTTGCACCACATTCTGATGTGGGGATTCATCCTTTTCGCTCTGGTGCATGTTTATCTGGTGTTTTATCACGATTATATTGAGCGCCGGGGAGTCACTTCATCAATGATAGGAGGGTGGAAGTTTATTGAAGAAGATGTGGTTGACAGGCATGAGTCGGGATCTGAAGAATGCCCGAAAAGTTTCTGAGTCAGAACACTTAATCTGAAAGCATGAATAATGAAATTCTGATTCTGGGAATTGGGAATATTTTATTAAATGACGAGGGTATTGGAATCAATGTAGTTTCGGCTCTCGAAAAAGAAGGATACACCGGCGCTGATCTGATGGACGGCGGTACAGGCGGTTTTCACCTGTTGGGATTTATTCAATCCTACAAAAAGGTGATTATTGTTGATGCCTCGCTCGATGCGTTCAGCGCCGGTCATATCCGGATAATTAAACCGCGGTATGCCAAAGATTTTCCGGTTCAGCTAAGTGCCCATGAGGTTGGACTAAAAGATTTGCTTGATGCTACTTTTCTCATGGGAAATATGCCTGAGATCTATCTGATGGCAATTTCGGTGAAGGATTTTCAGGATATGGGCATGCAACTCACTCAGGAAGTTGAAGAAGCAATCCCCGAAGCTGTAATCCGGCTCAAACAATTGGTTGAAGCAATCAAAGCAGGAAAGACAGATTTCATCTGAATAATCAATTAGAATTGAGCAGTTTCTCAAGCCAGTTAAACCATTCTTGCATACCTGCACCTGAGCGGGCTGAGACTACCAAAAATTCGAGTTCGGGATTCAATGATCTTGCGTATCTGATGGCTTCATCAACCCTGAAATCAACATAGGGCAGTAAATCTGATTTGTTGATGATACAAAGGTGAGAAGTCTGAAACATATAAGGATATTTTAGAGGTTTATCTTCACCTTCGGTAACACTAATCACCACAACCCGTTTCATTTCGCCCAAATCGAAAAGAGCTGGACAAACAAGATTTCCGACATTTTCAATAAAGAGGATTGAATTTGGTTCAGGAGTCAGATTTTTAAGCGCACCGTCAATCATTTTAGCATCGAGATGACATCCGGCACCGGTGTTAATTTGTACCGCAGGAGCCCCTGATTTCTCTATACGATCGGCATCCAGCAGTGTTTGCTGGTCCCCTTCAATCACATAAATCTTATGTTTGCCAATAAGCGCCTGAATGGTTTTTTCAAGAATTGTGGTTTTGCCGGAACCGGGCGAACTTACAAGGTTCAATGCCAGTATCTGATTTTGCTTAAAGTGATTCCGGTTTTTACCTGCCAGGCTGTTGTTATCGGATAATACATCCACATTCAACTGAATTTCTCTGCTTTTAATGCTTTCATGCCCGTGGGCATGAGAATGGGTGTATGGCACTCCTCCCACCGAATGCGTATGCGTATGATCATGATTTCCGCTGTGTTCATGCGGATGGTCGTGGTCGTGGTTATCATTATGGTCATGGTTATAGTTATGACGCGGATGTATGGTAATGTTGTTGCTGTCGCCGCAACCGCAGGTATCGCACATAGTTTTTTGTTTTAATGATTAATTTAATTGTCAACCAAAAGTGAGTGTACTTTAAAGGCGTCACCACCCTTTACTTCTGAAGGAAAACTGCGGCAACGTGGGCAGGTGTCCATTCTTGAATTCATTTCAAAATGGAGACTACATGCCGGACAGAATCCATCGCCTTTAGTCAGAATATATTGTACTCTGCTGTTTTGGAGCATGGTGTTGGTGCTCAAAAAAGCAAGAGCAGTTTCAAAGGCGTTGGCTTCAACACCACTTAAGGTGCCAATTTCTATGGTTATTTCGCTGATGCTTGCTGCATTGGCTTTTTCAGCTTCCTTTTCGGCCAGCGTAATAACTTCCATTGCCAGTGAAAACTCGTGCATAAAAACAAATTTAACAGATACGGGGCAACTGGTCGCCCGAAAGCATTTCGATAATCCGGCGACCGCCAGTTTCATTTTCGAGCAAAACCCTGCCCGAATGATTGTTAACCATATGCCCAATGATTGAGGCATCGGTTCCGAGCGGATGATTTCTGAGGGTTTTTAATGCGAGGTCCGCTTCATTCGGTGAGACCACAATCACAACCTTACCCTCATTAGCTACATGCAAAGGGTCGAAGCCAAGAAGTTCGCACAGGGCCTTAACTGCAGGTTTTACAATCAGTGAAGGTTCTGAAATTACAACACCCAGATTGGTTTTAACTGCAAGTTCATTCAGCACGGTAGCCACTCCTCCACGCGTTGGATCACGCATAAATTTAAGGTTAACAGCGTTGGCTGCCGCTTGTATTAATCCATTCAACGATGCACAATCACTTTCAAGATTACTTTTGAAATTGAAGGATTCACGCACATTCATTACTGCCATGCCGTGGTCGCCTATGCTGCCGCTTACAATAATCACATCACCCTCAGCAACTGAATTTCCGGCAGCTACCCCGCGCATTGATGTCTCTACTCTGCCAATACCTGCAGTGTTGATAAAAATTTTGTCGCATTTACCCTTATTTACCACTTTGGTATCGCCTGTAACAATCTGAACTCCTGCAATACTTGCTTCTGCGGCTATTGATGCTGCAATTTTATCGAGCTGTGAAAGCGGAAATCCTTCTTCAATTACACAGGCAACACTCAGATACAGCGGAATGGCTCCAGAAACGGCCAGATCGTTTACCGTGCCGCAAACAGCCAGTTTGCCGATATCGCCTCCCGGAAAGAACAATGGATCAATCACGAATGAATCGGTGGTGAAGGCGATTTCACTGCTCTCAATATGAAGCAGTGCCGCATCTGTTTGCTGTAGCAGTATGTCGTTTGAAAAATGTCTGATAAAAACATCATTTATCAGTTTATGCATCAGGTGGCCTCCACTGCCGTGGCCAAGCAATATGTTTGTTTCGTCGGGCATTAGTCTCGGTATTTGTAATACGAAGCGCAGGTTCCTTCGCCTGATACCATGCATGCTCCAACAGGATGATCAGGGGTGCATGCTTTGGCGAAAAGTTTGCAATCAACCGGTGTTTTATTACCCCTCAGAATCTGACCACAAATACATCCTTTGGGCTCGGTTGAGGGTTCTACCGGTACATTAAAGTGCTTGGTAGCATCAAAGTCGGCAAATTTTGGTGAGATTTTGAGACCGCTTTCAGGAATCATACCGAGGCCCCGCCAAACATCATCAGCTGCAACAAACACTTCATTCAGAAGATGCTGAGCCATTTTGTTTCCCTCGATGTGCACTACCCTGTTATATTGTACCTCAACTTTGGGAGAATTGGCTTCGAGTTGTTCGGTTAGCATAAGCACAGCCTGCATCATATCAGCGGGCTCAAAACCCGATACAACAACACCGAGCTTGTATTTTTCAGCAAGGTCGTTGTAAATGGAAGTGCCCGTGATTGCGCTCACATGCCCGGGAGCTATGAATCCGTCAATTTTCACGCCTTCATCCAACAGCGCTTTCATAACAGGCGGCATAACTTTATGAGCACTTAACACAAAAAAGTTACCAAGGTTTCGTTCGCGTGCCTGAACAATAGCTGCAGCAGTTGCCGGGGCTGTAGTCTCAAAACCAATACCAAGAAATACTACCTTTTTATCAGGGTTCTGCCTTGCTATATCCAATGATTCAAGTACTGAATAAACAATCCTGACATCGCGGCCAGCAGCCCTTTCCTTTTCGAGGGATGTAACCGATCCGGGAACCCGGATCAGATCGCCATAAGTAGTTAAAATTACATCAGGCTGTCTGGCGTAAGCCATCGCCTGATCAAGGAATTGCTGGGATGAAACACAAACCGGACATCCGGGCCCTGAGATAAGTCTGATGGATGAAGGTAGCAACGAACGAAGCCCGAAGCGCTGAATAGCCATTGTATGGCCTCCGCAAACCTCCATAAGAACAATATCTTTAACCGATCGCTTTTGGATTTTTTGCGATATAGATAGTATCAGCTCTTTTTTACGATATTCATCAATGTACTTCATAGGTCAGATTCCAGGTCTGTTATCGGTTTCTTCCTGTAGCAGCCTGAGTGTTTCTTCAGCCTCTTCAGCATCAACCTTCTGAATTGCAAATCCTGCATGAAGCATGATATAATCACCCGCAACCACATTGTCAAGCATCAGCAGACTGGCGGTATATTCAACCCCTTCGATAGAAACTACTGCTGCTATTCCATCAACACTTAAAACTTTGGCTGGTATTGCTAAACACATGATAACTCCCTTCTTTTTGATGCTACAGCAAGTTGCCCCAATGCGATGCCTCCATCGTTTGATGGTATTGCTGCATGCGAGTAAACACTAAAACCTTCTGATGTTAATTTTTGCACTGTGCCTTCAAGCAGGTATTTATTCTGAAAAACACCTCCTGAAAGTACAACGCTTTTTATTCCTGATGTTTTGTACATGGAAAGTACAGTTTCAAAGATAATTAAAATTATTGTATTGTGGAACTTTGCCGATATGAGGGAAACCGGAACTTTTTGTGCAATATCGTCAACAATTTCCTTTACTATGGCACCGAATCTGATAACTGAACCCGAAGGTACAGTATAGTGCTCAGACCAATTATTTTCAGCAATGGCTTCCAGTTTCATCGGTCCTTCAGCATGAAACGCAGCTTTATAAACAAGCCCGGTGATGGCAGCTACGGCATCGAAATAACGTCCGGCTCCGCAGGTGAGCGGACAATTAATCTGCTTTTCGATCATATGGAAAATCATCTCAATATCGGATGAATTGATTTGATCCGATAAAAGCTCTGATATCAGTTGAATATTGCTACCATAAACCCTGTGCAACAGTGATACTGCCATTCTCCATGGCTCTTCCGAAGCATAATCGCCACCGGGCATTGGTATATATTCAAAATGGGCAAAGCGTTCAAAGTCAGAAAGTGAGCATATCATAAATTCTGATCCCCAGGTATGTCCATCGGTACCATAACCGGTACCATCAAATGCAACGCCGAGTACTTTCATATCAAGATTGTGCTCTGCCATGCATGAAGCAATATGTGCATGATGGTGTTGTACCAGCATAAGCTGCATACCATTGTAATGTTTCCCGAAATTTGTTGAAATATAAGATGGGTGCATATCAACTGCTGCCAGTGTAGGTTTTATTCTGAAAAGCGATATGAACTTTCCAATGGTTTCAGTGTAGAATTCTTCGGTTTCAAAACCTTTAAGGTCACCGATATGCTGACTAATAATAGCTTTGTAGCCTTTTCCAACGCAAAAAGTATTTGTAAGCTCGGCACCGAAAGCAACAATACCATCACAATTTAGTTGAAGCGTAACCGGTGTAGGTACATAACCTCGCGAGCGCCTCAAAACTCTTTCTTTATTGCCAACAACCCAAACCACCGAATCGTCAGTTCTATTATAAATTTCACGGTTATGCAACAATAGTGCATCAGCTATGCCTTTAAATTTTTGCAATGCAATTTCGTTGCTTATTACTATCGGTTCGCTACTAAAATTTCCACTGGTAAATATCAGGGCATCGAGCGAAGTGAGGTTGAAAATCTGATAGTGCACAGGCATGTAAGGAAGCATAATTCCAAGCATGTTGAGGCCTGATGAAGTTTCTGATGCCAGCTGAGAGGCAATCGAAGTCTGTTTGTGTTTAAGCAAAACTATAGGCCTTCGCCATGAATTAAGCAACTTTATTTCAGTTTCACCGGCTTCTGCATACTTTTGGGCAGTTTCTGCATCGCGAAACATGATGGCAAACGGTTTTCCATCCCGTTTTTTGATGCTACGAAGCCGCTTTACGGCAATAGAGCTAAATGCATTGCAAACAAGGTGCATGCCTCCCAGGCCTTTCATCAGCAATACGCCATCATCAGACAAAATTGAATGTACATTCGTTAAGATGTCAGTAATTTCGTGGATAACCATATCGCCATAAATAAGCTCATAAGTTGGTCCGCACTGATTGCATGCAACCGGCTGGGCATGAAAGCGCCTATCCGATGGATTATGGTATTCAATAGTGCATTGCGGACACATTGCAAACTCACTCATGGTGGTTTTAGGCCGGTCATAGGGCAGGTCGCGGATGATGGTAAATCTGGGACCGCAGTTGGTGCAGTTTACAAATGCGTAATTGGTGCGGTAACGACTGTTGGCCAGATCGGCCAAACAATCGTTACAAACTGCAATATCAGGACTGATCTCGGTAATTTCGTCGGAAACGTTATCGCTTGGCGCTATCCTAAAATCTTCAAAGCTGTTAAAAACCAACTGCTTAATTGCGATGTTTTCAACCAAAGCGGCCGGGGGAGCCTGTTTCCGTATGGAGTTGGTAAATGCCTGGATAGTATCTGGCGGACCGGTAACATTGATGATTACATTTTCGTTGGTGTTTTTTACCCATCCATGCAAATCAAAATCTGTTGCGATACGATAAATAAAGGGTCGGAATCCAACGCCCTGGACCAATCCTGTTACCACGATTTCGGTAGTTATATGTCCCAATGTATTCATCATATATAGCTATGTAAAAGTATGAAATTAATTTAATATTTTTGTATAAACGTATATAGATGATAAGTTTTATTACCGGTTTTACAGCCAGTATTGCGCATGTTGTTTCGGGGCCTGATCATCTGGCTGCCGTTACGCCTTTGGCAATTGATAGCCGCAAAAAGTCATGGTTTGTCGGGCTGTCGTGGGGTACTGGCCACACCACAGGCATGTTGATGATTGGGCTATTGTTTGTGTTGTTTAAGGAGATACTGCCCATTGAGGCTATTTCGGCCCATTCTGAGACTGCAATCGGAATTTTGCTGATATCTATTGGTATTTGGGCTATGATAAGGATATATCTGAGGCATAAGCACAAGAACCGACCACATGCACATTTTCATACACATCCATATTTGTATGCACATGTTCACAAGCACGAGCATCTGCAGGGACTAAGGCCCGTGATCGAAGCAGGAGTTAAATCAAAACAGTCATTTGTTGCAAATCCGGTCTTGCACCAACATCATAATGATCATACGCACCAGCACACTGAAGGATTTGTAAACCATGGGCATTCCCATGCGCCGGATCAGGTGCGAAAATTGAGTTCGAATGTGCTAACGGCGTTCTCGATAGGAGTTATTCACGGATTTGCTGGCTTCAGTCACCTTTTTGCCTTATTGCCATCACTTGCGTTGCCTTCACGACTCGATTCGGTTAGCTATGTTCTTGCATTTGCTTTTGGAACGATACTTACTATGGTGGGTTTTGCTATGGTTTTGGGCAGATTAGCCAATACGTTTGCAGAACGAAGTCAGCAGCAGTTCCTCAAATGGTTTACGTTTGGAGGTGCTTTACTGGCAATTGCTATTGGTGTACTTTGGCTAATTCACCCTTTCTGAAGCTAATTTGTAAATGCATAACGTATAATATTGGCGCCCATTTTGAGAGCTTTAATCCGGTTTTCTTCCGGATCGTTATGCACAGCCTGATCTTCCCACCCGTCGCCTAAATCACATTCGTAGGTATAAAAGCATACCAATCTTCCTTCCCATATTAAACCAAAGCCCTGTGGCGGTTTACCATCGTGTTCGTGGATTTTTGGCAGTCCATTCGGGAACTTAAACATTTGATTGTAGATAGGATGCGAAAATGGCAATTCGATGAAGTTGAGCTCGGGAAACACTTTTTTCATCAATGGCCGTATATAGGGATCGATACCATAATTATCGTCGATATGCAAAAAACCACCTCCTATAAGGTAAGTTCTCATGTTGGCTGCTTCCTGATCATCAAATATTACGTTTCCATGCCCGGTCATATGCACAAACGGGTAATTGAAGAGATCGGTGCTTCCGGCTTCAACCGTTGCATAATCTTTATCAATATTTGTATTCAGCGATTTGTTGCAGTATGCAATCAGGTTGGTGAGCGAGGTAGGATTTGCATACCAATCGCCCCCCCCGCGATATTTTAACAATGCAATCTGAAACGATGATGGCGGTGCTGCTGAAATGGTTAGCAGCAGTAAAAATGATAAAATCAGGGAATATTTGATTTTTGGCATGGCTGTGACAGAAGCCTGATTTGATTCACAGACTATTCGTTGAGCAAATTTACGATAAAACAGGAAGCGAGGGCAGCAGTTTCGGTTCGCAGCCGGTTTTTACCCAAACTTACAGGTTTAAAGCCTGCTGCAAGTGCGAGTTCAATTTCGCGTTCGCTAAAATCACCTTCGGGTCCTATAAGGATTAGGGCAGGTGAATTGGGCACGCATACTTCTTTGAGATGAGGTCTTGGGGTATTGTCAACCCAGGCTATAAACCGGTTTGTTTCAGTAGCATGCTCGCTGATAAGTTTATCAAGCTTCTCAGGTTCATTGATGCGGGGTAAATATGCATGCAGCGATTGTTTCATAGCAGATATCAACACTTTATTTAACCGGTCAGTACGAATTACCTGCCGCTCAGAATGATCGCATATTACAGGTGTAATTTCGGCGATTCCGAATTCGGTAGCTTTTTCGAGAAACCATTCAAATCTGGCCGGATTTTTAGTAGGGGCAACGGCCAGATGCAGGTAAAAACATGGCTTTGCTACCGTTTCAATTTCCATTAGCTGAACTACACAAGCTTTCGCATTGGCTTCATAAAGCAGGGCATTGGCAAAATTTCCCTGGCCATCGGTTATCCGCATCATTGCGCCATTTTTTAGGCGCAATACTTTAACCGCATGCTGAGATTCTTCAGCATTAAGTGTTATAAGCCGGATGCCCTGATTAAAAACTCCGGCAAGATGGTCCTGAGGATGATAAAATAGCTGCATTTTTTTGTGACTGAGTAAAAACAGAAGCACACCTAAAATCAAAAGTACGATTTTAAAGGTGTGCTTCAGTTATTTTGAAACAGGTTCTTTACTGATTCTTAGGATACCAGAAAGACCTAATTTATTATAAGTTTCATAATCTGGTCAGTATCACCGGCAACAATCTGTAGAATGTAAACGCCCTGGGTAACTAATGATGCATCAATGTTCCATTGGTTGCCATTCTCTAAAGGCTTACTGTATACCAGGCGCCCTTCTGTTGAAAATATTCTAACTGCCCCCTGCTTAATTTTGTCGGTACTCAGAATGGTGAAGCTACCGCTGCTGGGATTAGGGAATACACTGAATCCGTGCCCGCTGGCTGTTACCTGATCAGCTGAAACCAGTTCGGTAATGTTAATATTATCGATGTAAAGCCCATTGCCGCGGCGGTGAACCGATTCGAACATAATTTTAACATTGCTCATTCCTGTGTAGGCTGACAGGTCGATGATGTTACAGGTCGGGTTACCGGTTGCACCGCACCAGTCCTCGGGTATTGCCGGGGTAAACGGGAATATTTCAACCGGATGGGTTTGAAAATTGCCTGTACCATCTTCGCCCAATGATAAAAGTCTGCTCCAGGTTGCACCACAATCAGGTGAAGCATATACGATGAGCGAATCAGTTATCTGGCTATAGCGTCTGCAATAAGCGTGCTCAAAGGTTAAAAATGCTGAATTGTATCCTGATAGGTCGAGTGGGGGAGAGATTAGCTGGTCGCGTGGCCCTGGTGAAACATTATAACCATAAAAATCCATCTTTATGGCTGTATTCCCGGGCGAATTACCCTGCACGCCAGCAAGTTCCCATGTTATTTTTCCATCAGGGTTTACAACTTGCCAGCCATTTGCTTCAAGCGAAAGCGATTCCCAGTTTTCGCTGAATGGCAGGCTTGCACCACCAAACATTACATAAGCCGGCATAGTGAGGCTTCGTGTCCCATTCACATTGGTAATTGATAATTGTACATCATAGTCGCCGCTACCGGCAAATACAACCACCGGATTTTGCGAAGATGCGGAGGTGCCATCAATAAAGGTTACATCGTCTGGTGTAAATTGCCATAGCCAGCTTTCGGGGCAATATTCCGACTGGTCGGTAAAGGCAACTGTATCAGGGCCGGCGCAAAATATGCGATGATCGGCAGTAAACATTACATGTGGTTTAAGGGTATCGCTTACTTCAATATAGGCTGTATTTGTGTGAGTTGCCGGACCTGTTGGATTGGTCACTTCAAGTGTTACCGTATATTCACCGGGAGCATTCCATATTATGCCAGTAGGATTCTGATCGGTAGAGGTAGTGGTTTGGGCTCCTTCAAAGGTCCAGTTCCAACTGAAGGGAATCCCGGTTGATTTATCTTTAAAATCAACTGCGCATCCAACAGGAACAATGGTTTTGTCGGCTTCAAAATCAGCAGTAAGGCTTGTAAAATACATGGGAGATTCCCAAAGACCGCGGCCATAGGTTCCTGCCCTAATAACATCACCTTCCATACCGGCCGGATCGTAGTAAATCTCAAGTTCGGTAACGCGCGATGATGCCGGAAATCCCTGAGAGAAAAGTATCCAATCGGTCATTGATGCATCGCGGTAAAATATTCCAATATCCGTCCCAAGGTAAAGACCTTCAGGACTATTTTTATAATAGGCCAGGGTGCTCATCTGAACATCAGGGAGAGTGCCTGAAATATCTGTCCAGGTAATGCCTTTGTTTTCTGATTTGAACACCTTATTTTGCTGAACAACGTAAACTATATTCTCGTCGAACGGACTTGTTTCAATGGCACTTACCGAGTTGCCGGAAGGCAAATTAGATGTAAGATTGGTCCAGGTTACATCTATATCTTTCACATTATCGCTGCGATAGAGTTTATTGCTGTAAGCTGCGTAAATGATATCGGTATTGGCTCTTGACTGAACTAGAACATTAAATCCATTGCTATTGATTTCAGATATTTTGGTCCAGATTACCGATGATATATTGCTGGCTTTTATGTTATTGCTCCGCCAAACATTCTGATAGCCAATAAACATGATATTACCATCGTTGTGATCAATCAGAAAAGGAGTGACCCACTGACCGCTTTCAGTAATTCCGTTAACTCCCTGGCCAGCAATTTGACCCTGAGACGATTGGTTGAAGATGCGGTTAATTGCTCCATAATAAACGGTGGAATAGCTGTATCGGTCATCAGTAGGGTCGAAAGCGCATTCCATTCCATCGCCGCCACCAACAGCTACCCATGCTGATCCGGTATAGGTCGATGTTCCATTATCCTGATAACCATTTATTACAAGGTTTCGGTTGGTTGCACTTTGCCCGATTTTATATGCCTGGCTGATAACCAAACCATTACTAACTTCGGTCCAGTTAACTCCTCCGTTATCAGTCCAGTATAATCCGCCATCATTGCCTGCAAAAAGCCTTCCGGTAAGCGGAGAGTACTCGAGTACATGCAAATCGGCATGCACCGATTGAACCGAACAGCCTCCATACCAGTGTGAACGTATATTCCAGGTAACGCCTCCATCGGTTGATTTAAAGCAGTTTACGCCGCCACCGTAAATTATGTCTGCATTGGCCGGATCGGCTGCTACATCAAGGTCGTACCAGGCCTGGCCGCCTGAGCCACCTGTACAATCCCAACTCATAATATTAGGCGATGTGCTGCGTTGAGTAAAACTAACTCCACCATCTACTGAGCGGTATAATCCTTTAAACGAGTCGCTGTTTGTTAAAAACGCATAAACAATCTCAGGATTGGCAGGTGTGACTGCAATGGCAGCTCTTGATGAAGGAGGTAAACCCATGGCTCCCTGAGTAAAGGTCTCACCTTCGTCGATTGATTTGTAGAAAGCACCGTTGGCTGATGCGTAAATGATAGTCGGGTTTTCAGGTTTAAAGACGATATCTTTGAAAGTCCCATTGGCTTTTTTCTCCCAAACACCTCCACCATTCACTGATTTATAGATGCCTCCGGCAGTTGCAGCAAAAATTTTATTATGATCCTGTGGATGAATCATCAATCTTGAAACAGTCACATTTCCCATACCCAGATTGGCTGCTTCCCAGGTAATTCCGCCATCGGTGCTCTTCCATACTCCAAGTCCTGCAGCATCACCGGCATCACGATCGCCCGTTCCCATATATATTATTTGAGGATTCACCTGATCAACAGCTATGGCCGATACGCCCAGTGTTGGTAAAACATCAGTATAACTCGTCCAGGTTACACCATGATTTTCTGAAATCCATAAGCCGCCAGCAGGTGCACCAGCGTATATTTTATCCGGGTCGGTCGGGTGAAATGCCACTGCATTAACTCTTCCCATGCCACGGTAACCGTTGTTTCCTGATGGGACTGAAAAAGGCCCCAATGCTGTCCAGTCACCTTCAGCAGAACGGTTTGCGTGTGATTGTTTATAAGCGTTGTAGGCATTAAGATCCCGGTCAGCGGCAGGCCTGCTGCCATCAGGCTTAACGCGCTGTCCCATCATATATTCCCAGCGCTTAAAGGGTTTATATCCGCTGCCTTTGGTAATTTCACGATTTTCCCAATAGGTATAAAAAGCTTTTTGGGTAGCATAAAAGTTGGCATTCTGGTCAAACATCATATTGATCCAGTATGGAAATGAAGCTGTATCAGCGTGTGTTTGTGCTATTGCATGTGTACCTGAAAGCAAAAGCAATCCGGCTATCACCTGAAGCATGAAAAAATGTTTGATTCTCGACATGGTTTTGTTTGAGTTATTTGATGTGGGAAACAAAAGTATCATTTTAATAAATTTAAGAAACAAAAACTGAATTTGTTTCTTAAAAAAAAGTCCATTATTGTGGAGCTGACGGACCAAATTGTCTAAAACCATTGTACCTCAATCAGTATAATTGCAGAGGATTCAGGTAAAATTATTGATGGTGATTAAGTAAAGACCGGTTATTCTGATGCATTGGCAGGCTAAGTAACCAGCGCCATTCAGAATAACCGGTGTTTTTGGTCGGGATGTTTCGATCCTGATGTGTCAGGGATTCAGGTCGTCACCCGTTGGGTCGGATTTTATTTCCTTATCTAACCATTTTAATGCTGCAACAACTGCAAAATATGATATGGCAATCATGGCGGGCCATGTGAGTAACCAAATGATTTTATCAATGAACATGTTGTAATGTTTTAGTAAATGTGAGTTTCATTGTTTTCAAGTTCCGATTTATCGATCTGCTTCGAGTCAATTGATTTCCATGCCCAATAAATATAAGCAATCACTATAGGTACAAAAAGCGACACATAGCTCATTGCAGTGAGCGTGTAATGACTTGAGGAACTGTTTTCGATGGTAAGCGAATGCTGTAGGTTGAATGTTGAAGGATAATAGGCTGTATTGTTAAGGCCTGCTATAAGAAGCAACGCAAAAACAGTGAATACGGTGCCGCTTCCTGCGTACCAGATACTCCGCAGATTTGTTTTGTGGATAAAAAGCGCTATTCCTGTCAGCACCAAAACAACCCCTGCCAGAAATATTAACAGAACCAAAGGCATTTGAATCAGGTTGTGGAGATATTTATTTGGTTCCATAAATACTTCTCCAGTACCATGGCTATAGGCAAAGCCTTCTTTAATGAGAAGGTAAATTACAAAATAGAGAAAGAAAACCAGAAAAGGTATAGCATTGTACCACATTTGCTTTTTGCTGCGCTCAAGAATGGCCTCATCCTTAATATTGTTAACAATGTAAAGAATACCTAATACCCTTGCGAGGAAAAAGACAGCCAGTCCGAGTGTTACATTGTGAAATGTGAGTACAGCTTCGAGCCCATGAAAGGGTGTTTCCCAACGCGAGATTGCCGGATCGTACAAATAAGTGAGATTAAGTTTTTCAACTGAAAACATGCTTCCATTGTAAAACGTTCCAACTGCTGTTCCTATAAGTATGGTACCCAGGGTGCCGTTTATAAACAAGAAGGTTTCAAATGTACGTTTACCCAAAAAATTATTTGGTTTAGAGCGGTATTCATAGGCGATTGCCTGTACAACAAATGCGATCAAAATCGCCATCCAAACCCAGTATGCTCCACCGAAACTGGTCGAATAAAATAGTGGGAATGATGCAAAGAATGCGCCACCAAAAGTTACCAGGGTAGTGAATGTGAGTTCCCATTTGCGGCCGAGGCTGTTAACTATTAACGATCTCTCAGGCTCTGTTTTACCAAGTGTGTAAATAAGTGTTTGTCCACCTTGTACAAACATCAGGAAAACGAGCAGACTGCCTAATAGTGAGATGATTACCCACCAATACTCCTGCAGGGTTAATAATGAAAAAGTTTCAAACATATCAATGTCCTCCTGATTTTGGTCCGTTTTTAATTTGCCTGAACATTATCTTGAGTTCAGCAATAAGTAATGTTGTAAAAATTACAGCGAAAAGTATGAATGTTACCACCACTGAATTGCTGTCGAGTTTTGAAACCGCTGCCATAGTTGGCATCAGATCCTGAATTACCCAGGGTTGTCTTCCCATTTCAGCTGTAATCCACCCTGCCTGTGAAGCAATGTAAGCCAATGGAATATTAATGATGGCCAGTTTTAGCCACATAGGGGCAGTTGAAATCCTGTTTTTATAAACCAGCAGCAGCATGATACTGAAAAACATGAGAAACCAGAAACCCAACGCTACCATGATATGAAAGCTATAAAAGGTTAAAGGTAAATTGGGGAGTAATCCCGAAGGATTATTTTCAAAATAACCATAGCCGAAATATTTAAAATTTTCGTCAAGTGTCGCTTTCGCTTTCTTCATACCTGTACTATCGCTACTAACTTTAGCAGCTTTATATTCAGCAAGTGCGCGAATAGCCATTCTTCCTCTCGAAATTTTCTCAGATACTGAAAGTATGCCATGTTCTTCATTACCTTCCATTAAATCCTTCACGCCCGGGATAAATGCATTAAAATCCTGGAAAGCCATATAGGACAGAAAATTTGGTATTTCAATTTTAAAGGCAAAGTCTTTAACATTTTCATTTTTTGGATCATCGGGCGATGAAGATACGACCCCGATAGCCACCAGGGGTGCTCCTCTCTGCCCAACCGAAAGTCCCTCGAATGCTGCAAATTTCATGGGTTGATAGCGAGCAATGGTTTTAGCACTGTAATCGCCGGTAAGTATGGCAAAAATTGATACAATAACACCAAAAACCGCAGCTACAACAATGCTTCGTTTAGCAAAAACCAGGTGCCTCTTCTTGAGCAGAAACCAGCTGCTTATTCCAATTACGACAAGGGCTGCAAGCATATACGACGATGAAATGGTATGGGTAAATTTGCTCACTGCCATGGGAGAGAGCAGTACATCCCAAAAGTTGTCCATTTCGTTTCGCGCTGTTTCGGGATTAAATTTCATTCCAACCGGCATTTGCATCCAGGCATTGGCTACCAGAATCCACAATGCCGATAAGTTAGCACCAAACGCTACAAGCCAGGTAGAGATCAGATGAAACCTGCGGCTCACCTTATCCCATCCAAAAAACATTACAGCTATAAATGTAGATTCAAGAAAGAAAGCCATAATTCCTTCGATGGCAAGCGGAGCGCCAAAAATATCGCCCACAAACCACGAATAGTTAGACCAGTTGGTGCCAAATTCAAATTCCAGAATGATACCGGTTGCAACGCCAATTGCAAAATTTATTCCGAATATAGTCATCCAGAATCGCGTAATTCGTTTCCATTCAGGGTTTTTGGTTTTAACATAAATGGATTCCATGATGGCTACCAAAAAGCCAAGTCCGAGCGTAAGCGGGACAAAAATCCAGTGATACATGGCTGTGAGTGCAAATTGCGCCCGCGACCAGTCAATTAGCGAATAGTCAAAATTCTGACTCATATTTATTTTATTTAGGTTGAGTTAATTGTTCAATTACGTAATTGCCGCGTTCCTGATCGCTGCTGAAGCGACTTTTAAGAAAATCGGGAAAGAAAAAGACCTTAAGAATGGCAAACATGATAAAGAGCTTGATTAGAATAATAGCCCATAGTGTTTTTCCGGTGGTCATCCCTCTGAAGCCATCATAGTAAAACCGGAAGATTTTTTTTAAAACACTTGTCATAACAACGAAACTTGGAATTCAAAAGTAATCATTAACAAATTTATACAGATCAATAATGCTTATTTAGACTTATTTATAATTATAAGTGCAAATTGCATCTAATGTTCTGATGTTAAATATTATACATATGCACAAAATCGCATAGATGTCTGAAAACATAATTGTTGCTAAAAAATTTAAAGCAGAATTATGACTTGCAGCATAAAAATACTTGTCGCAGATAAGCAATAAAAAAAGCCTTGCCGATTAGGGCAAGGCTTTTTTTAGCAAAGCAATTCGTTATTGACTGCTTTCATTATTGTCCGGTGCCGGGCCTTCAACTTTATAACCAAGTTCATCAATTACCTTACTCAGGTCAGATTCGGTAGTGAGTGTTGAATCGTAAGTAATAACGGCCAGTTCTTTTACGTAGGATGTTTCGGCTCCGGTAACGCCTTCAACAGCAGTAACGGCATCCTTAACGGTGTTTTCACAACCCTCACACGTCATGCCGGTTACGTGCAGTCTGATGGTTTTAATGGCAGCAGTATTAACTTCGCTGGTAGCGGTTTTCTTTGCATCAGGTGAATTGCTGTTTGAACAGGAAACTGCAATCATCAGAATTGCAATAGCGAATAAATGTCTCATTTTTGGCTTTTTGAGGTTTGTATGCATGTACGTGCTGCAAATTTAACATTTAGTAATTAACATACCACTTTAAGATTAATACAATTTTTAAATTCACCGCTTTTGAAAATATAAAGTCAACCGGTTAAATTATCAAAAATTGATCACTCTTCTAGGGTGCTAATATCGCCGGTGTCCTGACCAAGAGCACGTGCTTTCAAAACTCTGCGCATGATTTTCCCACTTCTTGTTTTAGGCAGATTGTCGGTAAAAACAACAAATGAAGGCCGGGCTATAGGACCTATTTCCTTTTCAACATGGTTTTTAAGCTCTTCGGCAAGTTTTTCAGATGGTTCAATGCCTTGTCTTAACACTACAGTGGCGTGAATAATATTGCCACGTAATTCGTCGGGTAAGCCAATGGCAGCAGCTTCGCTCACCGATGGATGGCTAACAAGCGCACTTTCAATTTCAGCTGAACCAAGTCGATAACCGGAGACTTTGATTACGTCGTCTATTCGGCCAATAATCCAAAAATAACCATCCTCATCCCTGCGTGCTGAATCTCCTGCCAGGTACCACTTTTGTTTCTTGTATTTTTCCCAGTACTTTTCAACATAACGGTCGGGGTCTCCAAGAATCGTGCGGGCCATGCCGGGCCATGGATTTTTTATGATTAAGGTACCTTCTTCGCCATCTTTTACCTCATTACCCTGTTCGTCGACTACTGCAATTTCATTTCCAAAAAACGGCTTGGCAGCCGATCCAGGCTTAAGTGGCATCGATGGAACCGGTGTAATCATATGACCTCCCGTTTCAGTTTGCCACCAGGTGTCCATGATAGGGCAGCGTCCCTTCCCGATTACTTCGTAGTACCATTTCCAAGCTTCAGGATTTATTGGCTCGCCAACAGAACCCAGCAACCGCAATGAGCTTAGGTTGTGCCTGTCGGCCCATGACGACCCAAACCGCATTAAACCTCTGATTGCTGTAGGGGAGGTATACAAAATATTGATACCATATTTCTCTATCATCTGCCACCATCTACTTGGATACGGATGATTTGGAGCGCCCTCGTACATCATAATAGTTGCCCCGTTGATTAAGGGCCCGTAAACCATATAACTGTGTCCTGTGATCCATCCGGGGTCAGCGGCACACCAGAAACGATCTTCAGGTTTTATATCAAATACATAGCGAAATGTTGTAGATGTGTATACGCTATAACCACCGTGTGTATGAACAAGACCCTTGGGTTTTCCGGTAGTGCCGGATGTGTATAGAATAAACAAGGGGTCTTCAGCATCGGTTTTCTCAGTGTAACAGTTGTCACAGGCCAAAGGCATCGACATCAGATCGTGGTACCAGAAATCGCGGTCATTCTCCATGTAGCATTCTTCACCGGTGCGCTTAACAGTAATACATACCTCAATGGTTGGTGAGCGTTTCATGGCTTCGTTGGCGATGGCTTTAAGAGAGGTAGCCTTGCCGCGCCTGTAACCACCATCGGCGGTAATTAAAATCCTGCTATTCGCATCCTCAATGCGTTCAGCAAGAGCCTCAACACTAAATCCGCCATATACTACGCTATGCACAGCCCCAATTTTAGCGCATGCAAGCATGGCAATTACTGTTTCGGGTATCTGAGGCATATATATTGTAACAACCTCGCCTGCGCGGGCCCCCATCGACCTCAGAACATTGGCAAATTTTGCCACTTCGCGATTGAGCGCATGGTACGAAAATGTGCGCACATCGCCGGGCTCGCCTTCCCAAATAATGGCCAGCTTGTTGCGTGTGGCATTCTGCTGATGCCTGTCGAGGGCGTTGTGTACAATATTTATTTTACCCCCGGTGTACCATTCATAAAACGGATGATTTGAGTTGTCCAACACCTTATCCCATTTCTTGTACCATTCAAGTCGTTTGGCTTCGGTGGCCCAAAAAGCCTCGCGATTGGCGATTGAATCAGCATAAAGTGATTCGTAATCTTTAACTGCCGCACGTTTTTTTACTTCTCTGGAAGGTTCGTACAATTTTTTTAGCATATTGGTCTGTTTTCCCATGATGATAAGGTTTTTATTTTAAACATATAAAGTATCTGTGTTGTTCGGTTAGGTTCGATTTTGCATTCTTGATTTTTTTTATCGGCCGATAAAATTCAGTTTTAACCAAATTAGCCCTGAGAAATCTTGATTTGGAACTTTTTAAGAACCTATAATGCAATATACTTTAGATTTATCAGGCAAGTGATTGTGCTTTTTTGCTTCAGCCTGATGTTGCTTAAATTTTATTTTGTTTTGTTAGAGATGTTACTTGTTATACTTTTGCCACCGATATGAAAATTATTTCTAAACGAAACAAACTATGAAACGCAACGCTTTTTTTATTGGATTTGCACTGTTTACAAGTTTTTTATTTAATGCTTGTACCAAGGATGAAGGCAATCCTGTACTGCCATCAATCACATTAAGCCAGGACGCAGGCTACATTTTTGAAAACACTACTGCTGCCTATGGTGATACACTAAGATTTGGAATTACTGTAAACAGCAATGGTTCTGATTTATTGAAACGTGCTGAAATATTCATCAATGGCCAGCAGGTAGCTGATACTAACCTTAATGTAAATGTTTTTGAAGCAAGCTATTACAGTATTAAAGGTATTGCAGATGCAGAAGAATGGTCGTTTAAAGCCACTGATGCTGCCGGAAACAGCTTTACCCAAACCATTACCATTACAGCTAATTTTGGCGCTATAGACGAATATGTTACTGTTCTTCTAGGTGCGCAGGATAATGTTGCTACACAAAGCTTTTTGTCGCTAAGCAACAATGCGGCTACCCGTTATATGCAGGCAGAAGCGTTTCAGCATCAGGCCGATATTGATATGTTTTGTTATTACGAAAATACAGCTTCGCATCCCAACATGATGACACTGGCATCGCCTGGGGCAAATGTTACCGGAATATTTACGGGAGCAACTTCGCCCGACAATTACACAACCAAAAACTTAACCTGGTTTGTTCAAACACAACTTACTGCCGTTCAATTTGATGCTGTTAAAAACGATGCCATTGTGCTCGATGCTTACAATCCCGCCGATCAGTTTAAGAAAGCTAAAGTGCTTACTGCCGGCGATGTATATGCATTCATGCTTCAGAATGGCAAATATGGCCTGCTTAAGGTAATCGCCGTAAGCGGTGAAGCTACAGGCACCCTGGAAATTGCCATCAAAGTGCAAAAATAATGGCTAAGTAACTGTAATATTACCTTTTTAATAAACCGGGTAAGCTGATGTTAAGCTTTCCCGGTTTTCTATTTTCATTTCATTACCATTATTTGATTCAAATGATTACTAAAACATCAGGCAAAAAACCATCGTTCTTAAATGCGGATTTTACTGAAATTGAAAATACGTATCGTATACATTAAATATGTAAATAGCTGATAAATAGTTTTTTAGTCTTTTAATCGGCGGTTAAGGCTTAAAATGATAACGCAGAGTGGGTATTTTTACCCATGCTAGTCGATTGCTCCATTTTTTAAAAAGTAGTATTTAAACGAATTGTGTAGCCTAAGCCCCGGATATACTTTTGTATCGTTCGGTTTTAATAACCAAACCTTTGTTTTTAATCTCCGGGGGGAAGTATTAAAATCAAAATGAAACCGCTTGTTAAGGAAAAACAAAAAAGGAACAAACATGAAAAAAGCTACACTCTTCCTCGGAATTATTGCACTTTTTGCTTCATCGGCAATTTTTGCACAATCAGCTCATCAGCTAAAGTCGCCCGGCTTAATGATGGGCCTTGATAGTACGCTGATTAAAATGGAATATGTCCGTTATAACAATCTGAGCGAGGTTGAAGTATGGGAAAGAGTTCTTACACCAGATCGCCTTATTTATTATTGTGCAAAATCTGAAAACAAAAGTCAGATAAATGTGCTTCACATTTATGATTTTGATGAAAACGGATACAGCAACAAATACACAACTGTAGCTGCACAGGAAAAATTCAAATATGCCTGTGATTATTTGAATACAGTTGCTCTGAACAACCGTTATATATATGAGTTTAAAGGGACCAATAAGAGTAATCAGGGAGTGTGGGTATCCAATAAAAAAGTTAAAAATAATGAATGTAACTGCGGCAATGTGGTAGTTACTGTTACTGCAAACATTCCTGCCGAAAATATGATTCCTTCGCTGGGATCATGTCCTGTTAAACCAGGAAAATCAGGCGAACTACTTACCATAGAATATACTCCTATGAGTGAATAGATGCCAATGGCCCGGGGGGGGCGTTGTTAGAATGCACAATCAGAAAAAGCGGGGCAATTGCCCCGTTTTTTTTACTCAGAACTATCTTGCTGTTATTCTTTTTTTGAAGTATTAAGTCCAACAAGAGTATACAGCGGACAAAAACTTACAAGGCTTGTTAAAATAAATACAACAGATAAAACAAGCAGAATAACGGCAAGTACGCCCGTAATCACATTTGTAAAATAAAGAACTGCAACCAATGCAGCTATTAAAAACCTGATCACCCGATCAGCATTGCCCATGTTTTTTTTCATCTTAGTGGTTTTTGGTTGGTTTGTTACAAAGGTAGTATTGATTTATTTCTTTTAATGTGACAAAGGTCACAGCCTCAGCTAAAAATATTACGGTAAGCTATTTTTTATCTGAGTTCAATGCCATCAGGCAATTGTTTAAGTTTGCCTTCTTTTTCAAGTTTTTTAACCAGCCGGCTGATTACTTCTCTGGAAGTGCCCAATTCTGCTGCTATTTGTCTATGACGAATGTCTAGAGTCCTTGTGCCAAGTAACATGCTTTTTTCGCTGAGATAATCCATAATTCTCTGATCAAGCTTGTGGTAAAGTAAAAAGTGTATTGTTTCTAAAAGTTCTGAGTACCTTCTTTTGTACTGATCAAAAAATAGAAGATTAATTGCAGGATAATTCCGGAGCCAGCGCGGAAGGTGAATTACCGGAAGTAAAAGAGTCCTACAGTTATCTTCGGTAACTGCAAATACTTTACTGGGCTCATTGCCAAGCGCTGCCGCAAATGACTTAATGTAACTTTCGCCAGGCTGAATGTAGTAGAGTAAAAGTTCTTTCTCTTCATAACGGCTGTAAACTTTAATTAACCCCGACAAAAGCAATGGAACCGAACTTACATATTGTCCTTCAGCCAGAATTAGCTCGCCCTGTTTTAAATCGGCGATACGCCCCTGAATGGCAAAATCTTCTATCTATTGCTTGTCTAATCCCGGGTGTGCACGTGCCAATTGCAGCTTTTCTTCAACAGTAAGTGGCATACCTTTGTTTTAATTCTTAAATATACAAATAAACATTACCAGATACACCAGCGTATCCCTAAGTAATTATAAAAATATTTAGATTTGACCAATTTAATTAATCTGGCAATTTAACACCACTGGTAACAAGGATGTTAATTTAGCAAATGCAGAACAACTGCCGGTGATTCATGTTTATGATTAAAAATTAAAGCTATGAAAACAATTTATACATTTCTTTCTTTTCTCATTTTTCAAAGCCTGACCGCACAAATTAATCTTATAGGGATATCGAATTCGGGAGGGCAGAATCTGCAAATCGCCCGGTGGCAGGCATTGGATTCTGCAGTTACATATATCCCTACCGGAATGGATGCATATCTGCTTTCCTCATCTGTGTTTGATGCCTATCATTCTGACTATTTCTTTTCGGGAATAGCTGACACTGCCAGTGGATTGTTTTCGTACAATACCCAATCAGGTGAGCAAACACTCAGACCATTCAGTGCTTTTACAAATGTTACTGAGATTGATATGAGTACCGGAAAAATTTACAATTTGAAGGTTAATGAGGTTGGTCAGATATCTATCAATCAATACGATATCAAATCAGGAACTGATAGTTTGATCGGGATGGTTAATGAGCCGGGTTTGCTCGGGCTTGTTGTTGATGCGGTTACTTTTGATGCCAATCAGGGAATTCTCTACTATGCCGGTGTGGATGGAGAATCAATACCAACACTTTTTGGATTTCAGGTAAGAAGTACGCCATTCACCTATACAAAGCAGCAGCTTTACACAAACAATGTTGCCTATAATATGACCTGCCTCAATTTTGATAATGTGAATAACCGTCTTTTTGCTCTTGGAGCTGCCTTTGATTCTTTGTTTAATTATACCGGAAGTAGTATCATTGAGCTTGAGATCAACACAGGACAAGTTTCGGTTTTGATGCCACTTTTCGATTATCCCTACTACCTGGCTGGTTCTTCATCTTTTGATCAGCTAAGTTCAACCATGTTACTGGTTGCCTTCGATAATGCTTTTAATGAACGGATGCTGGCTGTTAATACATTGGACAGCACTCTTACTGCTGGCTTTATGCCCGAAGGTGTATCAGAAATTGTATGCGATAACAGCGAATTTTCGCGACAAGCCTATCAAACAACCTCTTCTGCATATATAACAATGGAATCTCCGATGTTGTATCCTGTTCCAGCCAGCGGCATACTTTATTTCAGGCTGCCGGGCCTGAAAAATCATGAGGTAATGTCGTACAGCCTTTTTAATCTGAATGGCGTTGAGATTTCCAAAGGTTTCATCAATAATAAGGTTAAAGGCATCGATATTTCAGGGGTTGAACCCGGTGTATATATGCTTAGACTGCAGCATACCGATGGGTCTGTTTTCCCTGCTTCGAAATTTGTTAAACTCTAAGCTAAAATTCAGGATATCATTGTGTTTATGCAAAGTTTGTCTTTAATTTCTTATGTGAGTATCTGGTTTATTTTTTTATAAAAGCAATCAGAATCACTGATTGAATAAATAAGTCTACTTTTGCATTTTCTCAAAATAAAGTATGGCTGAATGTGTGCACTGTGGTCAGGATTGCGGAAAACATCCGGTAATTTTTGACGATAAACCATTTTGCTGCAATGGATGCAGCATGGTTTACCAGATTCTGCATGAGAAGAAAATGAATCGTTATTACGAGATGATGCCATCGCCTGGCATCAGGCTCGAACAGGAGAATACTGCCGGTACACGCTACGCATATTTTGATAATCCTGAAATCAGTGAGAAATTGCTCGAATTTTCTGATGGTGGCGTTTCGCGCGTAAAGCTATTTATCCCGGCCATTCATTGCAGCAGTTGTATCTGGCTCCTCGAAAATCTGCAAACCTTGCACCCTGGAATCATGCATTCACATGTACAGTTTGTGCGCAAAGAAGTTAGCATCACTTTTCGTGATACAGAAATTAGTCTTCGTCAGTTAGTTGAACTGCTTCACACAATCCATTACATTCCTGATATTAGTTATAACAGTGCCGGAAAGGATGATCAGCAAAAAGCCAATCGCAGAATGATTATGAAGATTGGGGTGGCCGGGTTTGCTTTCGGCAATATTATGCTGCTGAGTTTTCCTGATTATTTGCCAGGAGGCGAAACCATCGACCGCCTGATGGCAGGCACTTTCGGAATTGTTTCTTTTATTCTCGCCTTGCCGGTTATAACTTATTGTTCGTCTGATTTCTTTTTATCAGCATTCAAAAATCTGAAGAAAAAAGTCATCAACATCGATTTACCCCTTTCATTGGGTATACTTTCACTGTTCCTGGAAAGTAGTTACGAGATATTTTCGGGAAGTGGAACCGGTTACATGGACTCCCTGGCTGGACTGCTCTTTTTTATGCTGATTGGAAGATGGTATCAAAACCGGTCATATCAATCGTTGTCGTTTGATCGCGATTACAAATCCTACTTTCCGGTGGCTGTTACGCTGATTGATAACAATGAAGAACGATTTGTACAAATGCATGAGCTTAAAGAGGGTAATGAGATTCTGGTAAGAAACAACGAACTTATACCTGCTGATTCGGTGCTGCAATCCGGCGAAGGTAGTATTGATTACAGTTTTGTTACTGGTGAGTCAATGCCGGTTCATAAAAAGGAGGGAGAGTTTGTATATGCAGGGGGGAGGCAAACCGGAGCTGCCATCCGATTGAAGGTGGTAAAAGAAGTTACCCAAAGTTATCTGACTCAACTTTGGAATGAAGACCGCATGGGTGATGATAAATCGAGCCGCATGCAGTCGGTTATAAACCGGGTAAGCCATTATTTTACGATTGCCATATTGATTGTGGCATTTACAGCTTTCTTATTTCATTTGTCTGGTGGTATCGGAAAGGCAGTTTATGTTTTTGCTTCGGTCCTCATAGTTGCCTGCCCTTGTGCGCTTGCACTCACCATACCATTTACATTCGGTAATGTAATGCGTATATTCGGACGAAATGGGTTTTACATAAAAAATGCTGATGTTATTGAGAATTTAACCAAAGCCGATACTATTGTATTTGATAAAACAGGAACACTTACCATGTCGAAATCGATGCAGGTGGCCTGGAATGGAGAAGCACTTTCGGTTTCCGAAATGCAAATGGTTCGGTCACTTGCCCGAAATTCAACGCATCCGCTTTCGGTTTTGATTGCCGACTGGCTGCCCGATTCAACCGACTCAGAGATAATATCCTACCGCGAAATAACTGGTATGGGTATCACGGGTATTTCGGCGAATAACACAATGTTACTTGGTTCCTCTGCATTTGTAATAGGATCTGAAAAAAACAGCTTCGATTCGCTGTCTTCAACTGTTTTCCTGTCAATCAACAATAAAATTAAAGGTCATTTCTCATTTGGTAATTCCTACCGCGAAGGCCTTTCTGATGTTTTGGAAGGATTCAGAAATTATAAATTGCATCTTATCTCAGGCGACAACGATGCTGAGCGAAAGCATTTGGAGGGCTTTTTTGGTGAAAGCAGCGCATTGCATTTCAGGCAATCGCCGGTTGATAAGCTAGAGTTTATCAGGCAGTTGCGTTCTACCGGCAATAACGTTATAATGATTGGCGATGGGCTCAACGATGCCGGAGCACTGCTAAAAGCCGACGTTGGTATTACAATTGCCGACGATATTTACCACTTTTCGCCGGCTTGCGATGCTATATTGCGCGCATCAGAGTTCTCAGGCTTGCATCGGTTTGTTATGTTCTCAAAAAAGTCGCTGAAAGTTGTATATGCCAGTTATGGAATCTCATTCCTGTACAATCTGGTTGGACTTTCATTTGCAGTACAGGGAGCGCTCTCTCCGGTGATTGCCGCAATTCTGATGCCTTTAAGCTCAATTTCGGTAGTAACATTTGCAAGCCTTTCGGTAAATTTGCTTTCGAAAATCAAGGGATTTCATCTTAAAGACGCTGCCTGAATTTATTCTTGGTATCATATATATAGTTAACGGGTTCGGGTTTGGTGATCTTGAAGGCAACTTTTGCAGTTAACGGTAAAAAAATAAAATCTGTGTAATTATGTAGCTAAGTTGATAATTTATCATCTCATTTTTGGCTAAATTTGAACAAATTGGTATTGAATATATGTTCATAACCCATGTAAAAAAAACATTAATAGATATATAGAAAATTATTTGGATTTGTTCTATATTAGTTTCCTTTTATTTTTCTTGCTGTTGGTTTGATACCTTTGGGAAAGGGAAAATATCATTTAACATGAGTGTTGTAGTTGTACTGATTGGATTTAGTGTACTGGTGGCTGCCGGCTTTTTGCTGGCTTTTTTGTGGGCTGTTAGATCAGGACAATATGACGATGATGTTTCGCCATCGGTGCGGATTTTATTCGACAATGAGAATGAGAGTGATAAATCCAACGAATCTATTGCTAACCAAAAACAAGTTTAGTTAAAAACCAAGCTTATGGAATTACAGAAGTTTTACTATGACAACAAGATTGTGAAAATGTTTGCTTACGCAACCCTTTTGTGGGGCATCGTAGGCATGCTGGTCGGGTTGCTGGTTGCACTGCAAATTATTTTCCCTGCGCTCAACTTTAGTTTACCGTTCACAACATTTGGCCGGGTGAGGCCGGTGCACACCAATGCCATTATTTTTGCCTTTGTAGGGAATGGCATTTTCACCGGTTACTATTACACTATTCAGCGCTTGCTGAAAACGGGTATGGCCAGTAACTGGATGACCCGTTTCCATTTTTGGGGATGGCAATCCATTATCGTACTGGCAGCAGTTACCCTGCTGGCAGGTTACACAACCGGTAAAGAATATGCCGAACTTGAGTGGCCTATAGACCTTTTAATTGCAATTGTGTGGGTTGTATTCGGGTGGAACATGATGTGGACCATTCTCAAACGCCGTGTAAAGCACATTTATGTTGCAATTTGGTTTTACATTGCCACATTTGTAACCGTTGCGGTGCTTCACATTGGCAACTCTATTGAGATTCCCTGGTCGTTGCTGAAGAGCTACCCGGTATATGCCGGTGTTCAGGATGCCTTGGTGCAATGGTGGTATGGACATAATGCTGTTGCATTTTTCCTGACAACCCCATACCTCGGACTGATGTATTATTTTATGCCTAAAGCAGCGAATCGTCCGGTATACTCCTACAAATTAAGTATTATACATTTTTGGGCACTTATTTTTCTTTATATCTGGGCTGGTCCGCATCACCTTTTATATCAATCGGTTCCAAACTGGGCACAGTCACTTGGCACAGCATTTTCTATCATGCTTATAGCTCCATCGTGGGGGGGTATGATTAACGGATTGCTCACCCTCAGGGGCGCATGGGACAAAGTTCGCGAAGATCCCGTTCTTAAGTTCTTTGTGGTTGCAGTTACAGCATATGGAATGTCAACTTTCGAAGGTCCTATGCTTTCGCTGAAGAATATCAATGCAATCAGCCACTTTACCAACTGGACCATTGGCCACGTACACATAGGCGCCCTGGGCTGGAATGGCTTCCTCACTTTTGGAATGATTTATTGGATTTTTCCAAGAATGTTTAATACTAAGCTTTGGTCAACCAAACTTGCCAATGTGCATTTCTGGATGGGAACTCTGGCCATTCTTTTCTACTCAATACCGATGTACTGGGCCGGATGGACAGAAGCTTCAATGTGGAAACAGTTTAACGAAGCCGGTGAACTGGTTTATCCCAACTTCCTTCAGATTATCTCGCAGATTATGCCAATGCACTACATGCGCGCATTCGGAGGAGCACTCTATTTTGCAGGTGCAATTATGTTGGTATACAATATATTTAAGACGGTAAAGGCTGGATCGTTCGTAGCTATGGAAGCTGCTGAAGCTCCCGCTCTTGAAAAAGAAGGTGGTATGAAACAAGGTGAAGCTTTCCACCGTTTTCTGGAGCGCAAACCCATTCGCTTTATGATTCTGGCTATCGTTGCCATTCTTATCGGTGGTGTGGTTGAAGTTGTTCCAACCTACCTCATTAAGTCAAACATTCCAACAATAACCAGCGTTAAACCTTATACTCCACTTGAGCTTCAGGGGCGCGATATCTATATCAAAGAAGGATGTTACAATTGCCATTCGCAAATGATACGTCCTTTCAGATCGGAGACCGAAAGGTATGGCGATTACTCAAAGGCTGGCGAATATGTGTATGATCATCCATTCCAATGGGGGTCAAAACGCACCGGTCCCGATTTGTGGCGCGAAGGGGTTAAAACCGGACGCAATTATAAGCCCGATTCATGGCATTTCAATCATTTTATGGATCCCCAGAAAATGAATGCAACTTCAATTATGCCTAAATATCCCTGGTTGGCTAAATTCGACATCGATATTGCATCTACACCTGCAAAAATCAGGGTTATGCAAACGCTCGGAGTTCCTTATCCTGAGGGATTTGACAAAGTGGCCAATGATGACCTGAAAGCTCAGGCAGAAAAAATTGCTGCTGGTCTCAAATCGCAGGGTATTGATGTAGATGCCAACAAGCAGATTATAGCACTGATTGCTTACATCCAGCGTTTGGGCACTGATATTGGTTCAGCTTCAACAGCACAAAACAAATAACAATCAGTGTCATGGGAATTGTAACACATGCATTCAAGTCGATTAATGGGATTGATTTGTTCCCGATTATTGCACTTGTTATCTTTCTGCTGCTATTTGTTATAATGGTGTGGCATACGCTAACCATAAGCAGCAGCCGCGACAGGGAGCTTAGTAAAATGCCCCTTGACAACGATGAAGAAAATGAATTCATGAATCAAAAACATTGAAAAATTCAAAGTATGAGCAACATAGATGAAAAAAACCTGCCTCATGGTGAGCCCGAGATAGATGAGTTGACCAAGGACAGATATCTTGGTGGCCACGAATATGATGGTATCCGGGAACTTGACAATAAACTCCCCAGTTGGTGGTTATACCTTTTTTATGTCACAATCATTTTTGCATTGGTGTATCTGGTAGGATATCATCTTGCTGGATGGTGGCCAACCCAGGAAGGTGAATACGCCAACGAAGTAGCCGCTGTTGCCGAAATGCAGCAGGCCAACCCTCAGCCAGTGGTTGATCTTGATAATATGGTCCCGCTTACTTCAGAAGCAGATTTGGCTGCAGGCAATGAAACTTTTGATAAGATTTGCGTAACATGCCATGGTAAATTTGGTGAGGGACTTGTAGGCCCTAACATGACAGATATGTACTGGATTCATGGCGATTCGGTTAACAACAAAGTAACCATACGTAACCTTTACGATGTAGTAACCAACGGCGTTATCGAAAAGGGTATGATTTCCTATAAAGACCAGCTGTCTCCTCTGCAGATACAGCAGGTTCTCAGTTTTATTCTGACATTGCAGGGCACCAACCCCGCCAATGCCAAACCACCACAGGGACGCAAATACGACGTATTTGGCTGATCTGCTTTTGCGATTGGCAGCATGAATTTTTTAATTATTTCCCGCAAAACCAATAGTCCGGATTTTTTCCGGAGCTATTGGTTTTGCAACATTAAAGCCCCGAATTACTATGGAAGAATTTGATGATCAGGAAACTTTCCGCGACAGGCAATCTACCATTGCCGAAGATGGCAAACGCGTTTGGGTATATCCCAAAAAGCCATTCGGAAAACTGTATAACTACCGTAACCTTACAGCTTACTTTTTGCTGCTTTTCTTTTTTGTGACTCCTTTTGTAAAAGTTAAAGGTGATCCTCTGCTATTATTCAACTTTCTTGAACGCCAGTTTATCATTTTTGGTGTTATTTTTTATCCTCAGGATTTCCACATTTTTGTTTTATCTATGATCACATTCATTGTGTTTGTGGTTCTATTTACTGTGATATTCGGAAGGATATTTTGTGGATGGATTTGCCCCCAAACTATTTTTATGGAGTTTATTTACCGTAAAATTGAATATTGGATTGAGGGTAATAATAGTCAACAACGAAAACTGGATGATCGCCCTACCGATTTTGATAAATTCTGGAGGAAATCACTCAAGCATTTTATCTTTTACCTTATTTCACTGGTTACTGTTTATTTCTTTCTGGCATACGTAATAAGCATGGATAAGGTTCTTGAACTTGTAAAACTGGGCCCAAGGGCTCATTGGGCCGGTTTTGTGGGCATGCTCATTTTTGCTCTTGTTCATTATTTCGTGTTTGCCAAACTCCGGGAGCAGGTATGCATCATCATTTGCCCATATGGTCGCTTGCAGGGTGTACTTCTCGACAGGAATTCAATAATTGTAAGCTACGATTACAAAAGAGGTGAGCCCCGTTCAAAATACAATCCACTCGAAGATAGAAACCTGGCCTCAAAAGGCGATTGTGTTGATTGCAATAGTTGTGTGCTGGTTTGCCCAACAGGTATTGACATTCGCAATGGAACCCAGCTTGAATGTATTAACTGTACTGCATGTATAGATGCTTGTGGCAGTGTGATGACAAGGGTTCATAAACCCAAAGGCCTGATCCGTTATGCGTCGGAACGCAGCATTGCCGAAGGAGCAAAACTGAGTTTTAATGCACGTATATTGTTCTATTCTGTTGTACTCTCGGGCTTGTTAATTCTCATCGGTTACCTTTTCTCGATACGCACCGATATTGAGTCAACCATTCTGCGAATGCCTGGTTCAATGTATCAGGAATTTGATTCGCTCAACTATAGCAATATATACACCATTCAGGTGATCAATAAAACGCGTAAGACGCTGCCTGTTGAACTAATTCTCGAAGAACCTGAAGGTTCAATCAAGATAATGGGTGACCCGCTTATTGTATCAAAGGGTGAAGTGGGGAAGGCCACGTTTTTGGTTGTCCTACCCAAATCTGAGCTAAGATCATCCGTAACAAAACTCGAGTTCAAGGTAATTAGCCAGGGACGGCAGATGGATGAAATTGAATCTACTTTTGTAGGGCCAAACAATCTTGATAAGTAACAGATTAATATGCAATAATATGTTCAGAAAATTCAACTGGGGTACCGGAATAGCGACTTTTATCGGTTTGTTTCTGATTGGGATGGGTGTATTGATCTATGCCAGCTTACAACAACGATTTGATCTCGTTGAGCAGGAGTATTATCCTCAGGGGCTTGAATATCAAAAGCAAATTGATAAGATGGCCAATACAGCAGCGCTCTCGGGTAAGTTAAAACTTGAGCAGAATGAAAATGAACTTCTGGTTTTGTTTCCTGACGATATGCGGAATATTCCTGTAATAGGGACTATACACATCTTCAGACCTTCTGATGAGAATGCCGATTTTACCGATAGTATTAAGCTTGATTCATCGCTTGTTCACCATATTTTGATTTCGCGGCTTGTTCATGGAAAGTACATTGCCAAAATAAGCTGGGAAGCAGAAGGCAAGCAATATTATGCCGAAGAATCGATTGGCATTGTAAAGTAGTAATCATTTAATTTGACTGAAGATGTTTTTTTGGAGTGCATTTCTGATTGGCCTGGTAGGCAGTGCTCATTGTGCTGGTATGTGTGGGCCCATTGCCCTGGCATTACCTTTACAATCGGATAGCTGGGCCAGGCGCGTTTTTGGTGGCTTTATTTACAATGCTGGCCGAATTACCACCTATATGCTTTTAGGTGCTGTATTTGGCCTGATTGGTAAAGGCCTTCATATGGCTGGCTTTCAAAGGTGGTCGTCAATTGTTATTGGAGCATTGATGATTGCTTTTGTTGTTGTTCCTTTAATATTTAGTCAAATACCTTCTGTTGGATCAGTTTTCGAGGGCTACTCAGCGCGATTGATTGCCGGTTTTCGTAAACTATTCAGAAGTTCTTCATATGGATCGCTGGCAGGTATTGGTCTGCTTAATGGAATTCTTCCTTGCGGACTGGTTTATGTTGCTGTTGCCGGAGCAATCAATTCTGGCAGCGTTGTCAGCGGAGTACTTTACATGGGCTTATTCGGTGCTGGAACAGTGCCTATGATGCTGGCAGTCTCCATGGCTGGAACACTTATAAGCCTCAGAATGAGGATATTCATCAATAATCTTTCACCCTACGTGGTAGTACTTCTTGGGGTGCTTATACTTTTACGTGGGCTGTCGCTTGGAATTCCATACGTAAGTCCTAAAGCAGAGGCATTGACTCCGGTTGTTGAAAAAGCTCATTCATGTTGTAAACCCCGATAGCTTATTTAGATTGAATTAAATGAAGGAATTAAATACTTTTGTCAAAAAAAATGAAATTATGAAAAAAAACAGTAATTACATTACAATGTTTGCAGCAGGACTGGTAAGTCTGGCTATTTTTACCTCATGTGGTGGTGGTTCTCAGAGCGGAACTAATTCAAATCAGAGTGCTGAAGAAACTATAGTACAAGCTGCACCGGATGCTGCTCAGATGGCTTTAGGTGAGAAAATATACAACGAAAAATGCAAAGCTTGCCATCAGGCTGATGGTAAAGGACTTGCGCCTGCGTTTCCTCCACTGGCCAGTTCTGATTACCTGCTTTCTGATAAGAAAAGGGCCGTTGCTCAGGCTTTAAATGGCTCAAACAAGGAGATCGTGGTTAATGGCGTTAAGTTTGTAGGGATAATGCCTCCTCAGGTTAACACGCACGAAGATGCAGTTGCAGTGATTAATTATGTTTTGAATAATTTTGGCAACAATGGTGGTTACATTACAGTTGATGAAGTTAAGGATATCACAATAGACCCCAGATAATCTCAGGATACTTTTACTTCAACCGGCAATATTGTTAGTGTGTTATCGATTTGACAACAAACTACTTTTATTGCCGGTTTTAAAATCAAATCAGGTGATATAAATCACCGGCTCATCAGATATTTAGTTTATAAATATGGTATATGCAGATATGAAAATATGTATCTTTGGGTCAAATTAGCTCTTATGAAAAGAATTATACCTTTAACTATTTTTTCTTTAATCTTCTTACTGCAAAGTTGCTACAAAGAAATGGTTTACGATGAGAATCCATTTCTGGTGCGTAAGCGCGTACTTTCATTCGAGAATCTGGTATCGTCCAATAACAGTCTGTTTATTGGTGATACTGTTACCATTAACGCTAAGGCCTCGGGGGATTCATTACGCTATGACTGGTACACTGAATCAGGTAAACTGATCACTTCAAAATCTCAGGCATTTTTTACATCTGATACAAGCGGTATCTACACTATTGCCTGCGTTATTACCGATAAATATGGAAATTCTGACAGAAAGGAAATTCATATTCAGGTTTCAACTGAACTTATTTTCGGCGCGCTGGTTGCAAACGACCTGCTGATTCCTTTGAACCACACCATGCAATTAACTGCATTAGCTTCTGGCGAACAGGTAACCTATAATTGGTGGTCTGATGCCGGAACGTTAATGTGGGACGGAAATACTGCTTTGTTTTATGCAGATGCACCTGGGAGCTATACAGTAAATTGTTCGGCTACTGATAAATATGGGGTAACTTTAAATCAGAGTGCTGTAGTTTCAGTGATTTCCGGTTTTGTATATAAAAGCTTATCCGCCGATCCTCCTGAGATTAAAGCCGGCGATTTTACTGAGGTTACGGCTGATGTGCTGGGCGATGATCTTACTTATAGCTGGAAATCGTATCCTCCCGGTAATATAGTAGGTGAAGGATACAAAATTCTCTTTACTATTTGTCATGCTGATGTTTTCGAAATCTCATGTCAGATTACTGACCGCGATGGTAATCAGGAAGTTAAAACGATTTCGGTAAATGTTATCAACTAATATCTGATGAAGAAGGCAGGTTTACTTGCAATAATATTGCTGGTGCTTCAGCAAACTGTGACTTTTGCCCAATGCTGTTCAATGGGAAACCCTTTGGCAGGTCTTACTTACTCGGGTAATACTGGTAAGGGACAATTTCAGTTGAATGTTTATTTTAAACATGGTTTCAATGAAACCTATTTCAGAAAAAATGTACGACTGATAAATTATGGTTTGTATAGTTATTCAGCCTACGATTTTGCTGGTCTGGCATTTTCATATGGAATAAGTAACAGAATTTCCATTGAACATGAAACCGGTTATTACATCCGAAAAGAGATTCACTTTAATGAACCTGAACTGGAAGCCCTTGTGCGTTCAGCATATGGTCTGTCGAATGGGATTATAAGCGGCAGGTACCAGTTTTTGCCTGATAAACCTGGAAGAACCGGGCTTGCTGGCGGAGTGGGGTTAAGATATCCGTTCAGGCGCGATCTCTTTCAAATCTCAAATGTTGAGCTCCCCATCGAAATTCAACCGTCAACCGGTGCATTTGGGGTGTTGTTTCAGCTTTTCGTGACCCACGAACTTAAGTCAGGTATAAAATTCAACTTTTCTCAGCGGTCAGAGTTTAATTTCAGAAACAAGTACGATTACCTATACGGAAATATGCATACGAGCACAATTGCTGTTTCCGGCAGGCTTTACCGGATGCTTTTTGCCCAATTTACAATTCGCAATGAGTACAAACGAACCGATAAATCACCCACTGGGGCCAAACTCGCTTCAGAAGGAAGCGATCTAATAATAGCTTCCCCAAAACTGGGAATGCAGCTCCCTAAAGGATTACACCTTTCTGTTTTCGGTGACTTTCCATTATTTAAATACTACTTTGGCGAACAGCTGAGTATGCAATATGCAGCCGGAGTTAGTCTATCCAAAGCCTTTAAATAGTAATTAGACTCTGGGTGTTTTTCCACTTTGTTGCCGGGTGAGTTGTTTTTAATTCATTTATGCACTATTTCCGTTGTACTAATTTTGTCTGAAATCAAATACTAAATCATTGTACACTATGAAAAATAGATTTGTAATGTTACTTTCCCTGTTGCTTATGATGTCATTGTCCACAATGGCTCAGGAATTTCAAAACTACATCTCCTGTTCGGTTGATGGGGTCGCCTATAAAGCTGAAGCCCGAAAAATGAAGATACCGGTTTCTGGAACTGAATATCTGGCACTTGCAGCATTTCAGGTGAGCCCTGATATTCAGGTTTGGATTCGTTTCTACTATTATTCCGACAGCCTCAAACCAGGAACTTATCCTGTAGTTTCTGAAAATGATCTTGAGTCAGCAGGTAAAAAAAAGGCGGCTGAGAAACTCGTTTGGGCTTTTGTTGATTACACTGAAGAAACCAAAGGTCTTGGGCATGCTTTTCATGATGGAGAATCACTGAATGGAAACATAACAATTACCAAGGTTGGAAAAACCTACATCGAAGGTACTTTTGAAGCTACCCTTACCGGAGTTTATTATGTTAAGCGTGCAATGGCCACAATGACGGGTTCAGGCATCAGAGGTAACCTTGAGCGAAAGGCATTTACAAAAGCCGGAGGTGGAATGTTGGCCAACGCTGGCCCGCACGATCATGATAACACAAAAAAGGACGATAAAACTGGTACTATTGTCCTGAGTAACGGTAAATTTTTTGTTGATTGGTCAAAAGCCGAGAAGGAGAGTAAATAATAGCCTGGATGTTCCCTGATTATTATTTATGAATGGATAAGCGCATCAGAGCACAGCGAAAGCATTATCAAAAAATAATATAAATTGATAATCAGGAACGACGACCTGTAGCCCGGATATTCTTCACGATCGGGGCGTAAAAGGCGGATAAATATCAGAGTTAATGAAATAGAAATTATCCATACAAACCAAAGGGTTATTGAATGGGTAAATCTATAATAAACTGGCAGTAAGAACGCGCTTACTGCAGTTGCTGCCACCCAAACAAATGTCATTCTTCTTATTTGCAGACAACTGAAACGGGTTGTTAGCGATTTGAGGCCTGCCATTTCATATTCATGACCGAATCTCAACAGCAGCAGCCAAAAGTGTGGAACCTGCCCCATAAAAAAGAAGAACGCAAGTCCAATTGCTGCAGGGCTCATAACCTCACCACCTGCCGCAGTATATCCGATAAGTGGTGGCAGTGAGCCAACAACTCCTCCGGGGACCACTGCAAAAGCAGTTCGTTGCTTTAATGGAGTATAAATTCCATTGTACCAGAAAAAATTAAGCAATCCGAGTACTGCAGGTACAACACCCGAACCTGAATAAATGATAAATATACCGGCAAAACCCAGTAAAACCGAAAACAATACTGCTGCGTTCACACTGATGATTCCGGCAGGTATAGGACGGCGCGAAGTTCGAGGCATTATCTCGTCGGTATGCTTTTCCTGAACCTGATTTAGGGCAGATGCAGCAGAAGCGAGCAGGAATACCCCGATTACAGGAAATGCAACATCTGCAGTAATTTGCTTCTGAAAAAGAATGTAACCTGTAAAGGTTGTAAGGGAAACCGGTAGCGAAATACTAAACTTACCTAGCTTTGAAAAGGCTGTGATTTTTTGTTTAAGCACTTTGTTATTGAAGTGTTTTCAGATATTCAATGATTTTGGCCACATCTTCATCTTTAAGCTGGCTTTTGTATGATATCATCTGACCCTTCGCAAAGCCTTTTACAACATCAGCGTCGGGTTCGTAGATTGAGCGTTTGATGTATTCATCATCTACTGCAATTTCGCGCTCTTTATCCCCGGTTACAACAACTACTTTATGGCCATATATTCCTTTATAGGAGGGGCCAATCAGCTTCGAGCCATCAGCAGAATGGCAGGCAACGCAACCATTTAACTCAGTAAGCCTTTTTCCTTCGGCAGCCAAATCAGGTGTTTCGCCAGCCTTTTTAGTGGTATCGGCAGTTTGAGCATACCAATTTTCAAATGCTTGTTTGGGCATAACTTTCACTTCTGTGAACATATACGAATGTGAAAGTCCGCAGTATTCGGTACAAAACAATTCGTAAGAGCCCTCTTCCTTACCAATAAACCAAATGTCGTTTTTTCTGCCAGGTACAATATCTTCCTTAATCCTGAATGCAGGAATATAGAAACTATGAATCACATCAGAAGAGACCATATCCAAAGATACCGGAGTATCTACAGGAACATAAAGGGTGTCTGTTTTTGTACCATTCTCATACTCAAACATCCATGACCACATTCGCGCCGTTGCCTTAATTTTTATTGAATCTTCAGGTGGTTTGCGCATGGGTTCATAACCGTTCCATCCATAAAAAAACATCATGATTACCAGAATTGTAGGAATAACAATCCAAATAATTTCGAGTTTGGTGCTACCTTCAATCTGCGTGGCAACAGGGTGCTTCTTCTTGTTATAACGGTACATAAAATACAATATCGTACCCGTGATGCCAACGAGGAAAATCATTGAAATGCCTATGATGAAGAAAAAGGCTGAATCTGTTGTTATAGTGAAATTAGAAGCTCCTGAATTCATTGGGTTCATCGGTTTAAGTAGTCTAAAAAGGTTACAATAATTACAGCAGAATATATGCAAAGTACCATGATCGCCATAATTCTGTATATTACTTGATCAAACCGTAAATGCATGAAATACATTAGCACCAGAATAATCTTTATAGTAGCAATTACAAGAGCTGCTGCTGTATTGTAAGGGCCTAAATCAATGCTCGTAATAGCTACTGTTAAAATTGTGAGGACAATGAGTGTCAGTAAAACCATAATATGGTTTTTAAAAGGCACTATATGAAGTTTATCTTCGCTCATGGTTGTTGTTCTGATTAATGAATAAGATAAAACAATGGGAAGAGGAAAATCCAGATTAAATCGACCAGATGCCAATATAGTCCGCTATTTTCGAGCATGGCATACTGGTTGCTGCGTATGGTGCCCAGTTTAACCCGAACCAGGGATACAATCAGTAAAATCATACCCACGATTATATGAACGGCATGAAGCCCTGTCATAAAGAAATATAGACTAAAAAACAAAGTATCACCATGGCTTAAATTCTTCATGAGATCGGAGCCAGGGTACATCTGATGTTCGAATTTTGCTCCCCATTCGAAATATTTATTGACCAAAAATGTAAATGCAAGGAGTAAAGTAATTCCAAGCAAAATCATGGTCATTTTGCGGTCGTTTTTTTGAATGGCTGAAATGGCAATAGCCACTGTGGCACTGCTCACCAGAAGAATAACAGTATTAATAAATCCAATGGGAATACTTAGTTCTTCGTGCGCAAGATGAAAAGCTTCCGGATTGCGATATCGGTAAACAGAATAAACAATAAATAGCCCACCAAACAGCAGAATTTCAGTAAATATAAACAGCCACATGCCAATTTTAGCAGCTGTATCGTCGCGGTGCAAATCAGCGTGATGAGTTGCATTAGTTTCCATGTCTGTTCGGTTTAATTGTAATTGTATGGTTGATGATCAACTACAGGAATATCAGTAAAGTTCTCCACAATAGGAGGTGAAGATATTTGCCACTCCAGGGTTTTTCCATCCCATGGGTTGTCAATATCTTTACCTGAACCTTTTTTAGCCCGGAGCAGATTTGTAATTATTATAATTAATCCTGTAACCATAATCCACGAACCAATGGTCGATATCATATTGGGCGTATGAAAAACAGGAAGATAATCGTAATATCTGCGCGGCATACCCATAATTCCCAGAACAAACATCGGGAAATAAAGGGTGTTGAAGCCAATAAACATAATAAGTAAGCCTATGTTTGCTACACGTCCATTATATACTTTGCCCCAGATTTTAGGGAACCAGTAATGTAAAGCTCCAAAAAAGGCAAAACCGGTACCTCCGAAAACAATATAATGAAAATGGGCAACAACAAATGCAGTATCATGTACATGAATGTCAGTTGCTAAAGACCCAAGCACCAGGCCCGAAAATCCACCAATCATAAATACAAATATAAAGGCAACAGCCCAATAGAATGGTGTTTGCATATTTATAGAACCTTTATACAATGTTGCAGTCCAGTTAAAAACCTTAATTGCTGAAGGGATTGCTACAATAAAGGTAATGAATGAAAACACCCAACGCGCTGTATTACTCATGCCTGAAGTGTACATATGATGCCCCCAAACGAAATAACCAACAAATGCAATTGCGAGACTGGAAACCACCATTGCAGAATATCCAAAAACTGATTTTTTTGAAAAGGCAACAATAATTTCAGTAATTACTCCCATGGCAGGTAAAATCATAATATACACGGCAGGATGCGAATAAATCCAGAATAGATGCTGATACAAAATTGGGTCTCCACCAATAGCAGGATCAAAGAAACCTATTCCAAGAGTTCGCTCAGCTATTACCATTAGAAATGTGATACCAACTATTGGCGTTGCCAGCAGTTGTATCCATCCTGTGCCGTAAAGAGTCCAGCAAAAAATGGGCATTCTGAACCACCCCATACCAGGAGCTCTCAAACGATGCATGGTGACTATAAAGTTTAATCCCGTGAGTATAGATGAAAATCCCAGTATGAATGCTCCGGTGACAGCGGCAACAACATTAGTGTTTGTTTTGAGGCTGTAAGGCGCGTAAAAAGTCCATCCGGTATCAGGAGGTCCATCACCCATAAACTGAGAAACCAAAACCATTACAGCGCCAATTATATAGAGATACCAGCTTAAAAGGTTGATTCGCGGAAACGATACATCCTTTGCCCCAATCATAATAGGCATAAATAAATTACCAAAAACAGAGGCAACACCAGGTATCACAAAAAGAAATATCATTGTTAAACCGTGCAATGTGAAAAGCCCATTGTATGTTTGAGGCCCCATAAGTTGCTGGCCTGGTGCTATAAGCTCAAGTTTCATTAAAATACCCATTACAACCCCTGAAAAGAAGAAGCCCATCATGGTATAAAAATAAAGTAACCCTATGCGCTTGTGGTCGGTCGATGTAATCCAGCCCAGCAAACCCTTATATTTTCCCTGATATTCAAGAAAATTGGGTTCATGTTTATGTTCTGTGTTTTCAGTCATTGTTTTATAATTCGTTGTTTGAAGTTAGCTTTTTTTTAGGTTTAAATACCAGGATCAGAAATACAACAGCCCCCGTAAAAAGAATGAATGTCCCTGCCAGTTTGGTTATGTTTAGCACATATTGCCGCCCTGCCGGATCATACGAATAGCAATATTGCAGCAACCTGTATATTGTGGGTCCACTTTTACCTTCTGTAGCTTCTACAATTGCCATTTTAAACTCAAACGGAAGGAAATAGGTTCCTTCGAGGTAACGGGTTATTTTGCCATCCGGACTTAAAATAATAAGTACGGCAGGATGTAAAAAATCATTTCCAGTACGCTTGTATTTAAATCCGGTAAGTTCAGTTATTTGAGCAATGGTAGCACTGTCTCCGGTGAAAAATTTCCAGCTGCTTTGATCTACTGTTTTTTTTATCTGTTTCAGGTAGTTATCTCGCTTTTTAATGGCTAATCCAGTATTTTCTTCTGGATTAAAACTAATTGTGAGCACTTGATAATCCTTACCCATAGTAAGATCAGATTTGCTGATCAGATCAGCAACATTGTTCATAAGTGGGCTACAAAGCCCCGGACAGCGGTAATAAACAAACGTAAGCAGTGTTGGTTTATCAATCAGCTTTTTCAGGTCATATTTTTTTCCGTCGGTACCTGTAAACATTAAACCTGCAGGAATGGTTTCATTTAAATGTTCAACCAGGCCGATTTCAGTTGAAGATGAAGCCGGATTCACTGTTGCAGGCACCTGACCGTTTGCTTGATACAATGCACAAACAAACAGCCCAAAGGCTGCAAAAAATACTCTCATTGTTATTCCTTTCTTATTAGTTGATTAATGCAGATGATGCTGCAACGATTCCTCCAAATAGGGGTGATTTTTTGGAATAATAGCAGCTTTTGAAAGCGCTTTTGTAACCACAAAAAGAAACAATCCGCCAAATCCCAAAAAAGTTCCTACTTCAACCAGACCAAATACCGGATTGTTCAATACATCAGGAAAAATTTGTTCATACAGGTCGATATACTGACCAATCATCAGTAATATAGCAATAGCCTGAACAACCTTAATGTTTTTATTGGTGACCTGTGAAAGCATGAGCACAAATGGGATAAACCAGTTGATGATAAAATTGGCATAGAATATTACTTTAAAACCGGTGTGCCAGCGATGTGCAAAATAAACGGTTTCTTCGGGAATATTTCCGTACCATATCAGCATAAACTGTGAAAAGGTAAAGTATCCCCATATTATGCACAGCATAAAAATGTAGCGCGAAAAGTCAAGTAAATGGCTTTTATTGAGTGCAGGGAAATATCCTTTCTGATGCAGTAAAATTACTATCAGCACAATCATTGCAGAACCATGGTAAAAAGCGCCTACAAAATTGCGCAGCGCAAAAATGGTACTGAACCAGTGCACATCAATCGACATAATCCAGTCAAATGTTGCCAGTGAAAAAGTAAGAGCCAGCAGGAAGATGTGAATTTTTGAAAGCAATTCGCCTTTTTCAAGATACATAGTTCCTCCGTTCGTATCTTCATCGAGAGAAACTTTGCGCAAAAGATAGGTCATTACTGTCCAAACAATAAAAAACAGAATAAGCCTCACAAAAAAGAATGGAATATTAAGATAAGGCGCTTTGTGTTGAATGAGGGCATCGGTTGCAAGAGCTTCAGGGTGCGACCAGTGATAAAGGTAATGCATTCCAAAATACAGTGAAAGCATAATTACTCCTGCATAAGGGATAAATGCCATCATGGCTTCGGGTACGCGTTTAAACATGGTAGCCCATCCTGATTGCGAAATATACTGAATTGCCATAAAAAAGCTTGCACCAACCGCAACTGACAAAAAGTAATAATTATTAAGCAGTAAGTTGGCCCAGGCGCGTTCAGGCTGTGTAAAAAGTCCATATGCCAGGCTGGCAGCTCCAATGGCTATTAGAACAAATGCTGCGTATTGTAAGCGTTTTGATACTGTGTACGTTGTGTCCATTTTAGCTCCTTATTTTACTTTTGCAACTGCAGTTCCTGTTTCACAAACATGGCAATTTTCCAACGATCGTCAGGACGTATCTGGCTGCTGTGAGCACCCATTACATTGAACCCAACACTAATCACATGGTAAATATCTCCTTCAGGAGCTGCCATCATTTTTTCAGATAGGAGAGAAGCCGGCTTAACGGCGAAACGACCACTGGTGTAAAGATGACCTTCACCATTGCCTTTTTCGCCGTGACATCCAATACAATAGATACTAAACATGGCTTTTCCACGTGCAATGTTTTCGGGCGTGGTCTGCAGAGGGTTAACAAGTTCAGCTGCTGCCTGAGCCCGTCCTTCTATGGTTGAAGAATAAGGATAGGGCATCATTTCGCGTGAAATAGTATGCTCGGCAGGGAGTCGCATTTCCATATGGTCGGGCATGGCACTGTCAACGGAATAAGTTTCATATGCCAGTGAATGAGCCATATCAGGAAAATATTCATACCCTTTATCGTTGCGGGTGCGATCGCACGAAACAGCTAAAAGCAGCACGCAAAGTGCGGTACCCGCTTGCAAGAATTGTGTTATTCTGTTCATGTGCCGCTTAATTTTGAAGTTGGATTTCATTTTCATAGACTTCAAGCGCCCCTTTGTCTTTAAGGATGGCTTTTAATTTATCGACAGCACCACTAACGCTGTGCTTATCAAAAACAATTACAAATTTGTCATCGGTGGAGCGGTTATCGGGTAAATCAAACTTTTTGCCCGGGAATATGGCAGCTCTGGCCGAGAAAGTGAATAAGCTCGCAATGGTAATCGTTAAAATTGTCAGAATAATGGTAACAATTATAAACGAAGGGAATGCATTGGTTGGTTTGCCACCATAGTTTATTGGCCAGTCAATTACTGCAGTATAATACAAAAAGGATAATACCCCGATTACTGCCATAAATCCATATAAAAAGGCGGCGAAGGTAAAGCGTGTTTTCTTACCCATAGCCTCAATTACATCATGCATAGGGTAGGGAGTGTATACCTCTTCTATTTCAATGCCTTCCTGTTTAACCTGTTTCACTGCAGCCATCAGGTTACTTTCTTCTTCAAAAACTCCGATGATTCTTGTATTACTCATGGCTTTGATGGTTTATGTAGTTATCATTCAAACTGGTAACTTTAAGAACACTTTTTACTTCGCTGATAGCGATCATGGGGATGTATTTGAAGAATAACAACACACCCATGGTAAATATTCCGAGAGTTCCGATATAAATTCCGATTTCAACCCAGGTTGGGGTGTAGGTAGTCCAGCTTGATGGCAAAAAATCCTTTGACAGTGAGGTTATCAGAATATTGAAACGCTCGTACCACATTCCAATATTGATAAATATTGAAATGATGAACGCAAGGGTAAGGTTTTGACGCACCTTTTTAAACCAGAATAACTGAGGAATAAATGCGTTACAAGTTACCATAGCCCAGAACTCAAAAGCATAATCTCCGGTAATTCTGTTATGGAAAAAAGTAAACATTTCATATTCACTTCCTGAGTACCAGGCAATAAAGATTTCAGTGCCGTAGGCTGTACCCATAATAAGAGATATAAAGATCAGAATTTTGGCGATGGCATTCAGGTGCGAATCGGTTACATAATCCTGAAATTTGTACATCTTGCGGATAATAATCATGAGGGTCATAACCATCGCAAAACCTGAGAAAATAGCTCCAACTACAAAGTAAGGCGGGAAAACCGTAGTGTGCCAACCCGGAATAACTGATACTGCGAAGTCAGTAGAAACGATAGAATGCACCGAAACAACTAGAACTGCAGCAATTCCGCCGAGCACATAACTAAGGGCCTCATAACGCAGCCATTCGCGCGATGAACCTGTCCATCCGAATGCAAAGAAACCGTAAACGGCCTTTTTGATTTTAGATGTTGCCTTGTCGCGGATTGTTGCAAAATCGGGCACCATTCCAAAATACCAGAAGGAGGCCGAAATCAGCAAATAGGCGCTGATAGCGATGAAATCCCAAAACAGCGGAGAATTAAAATTCACCCAGAGTGGTCCGCGGGTATTCGGATAAGGGAAAATGAAAAATGCAAGCCAAACACGGCCCATATGTATGGCAGGAAAAATGGCAGCGCAAATTACAGCGACCACAGTCATAGCTTCAGCAGCCCTGTTGATGGATGTTCTCCATTTCTGCCTGAGAATAAGCAGGAATATGGAAAAGGCGGTTCCTGCATGCCCGATTCCAATCCACCATACAAAGTTTATAATTTCCCATCCCCATCCAACGGAATTGTTAACACCCCATGTTCCAAGTCCAACTGCAACAGTTTGATATAGTGCCATTACACCAAAACTGGTCATCATGAACGCAACAAAAAAGGCAAATTTCCACCATCCGGGTATTGGTTGGTTTATCGGGGCAATTACATCATCGCTGATCTGCCGGTAATTTTTATCACCCAGAATCAGAGGCCCTCTCACTTCAGTTTTATACATAAAGTCTGGCTTTGTTGTGTTTAAATCTTAAATTCGTATCAGGCGTTCGTTTCATCCTGGTTTCTAACCAGCGTAAGGTAACCTACCGAAGGCAGTGTGTGCAACTCTTCGAGTAGATGATAATTGCGCGGGTCTTTAAATAATTTCGAAACATTGCTTTCCGGATCGTTCAGATCACCGAACACAATGGCTGATGATGGACATGCATGGCCACATGCAGGCATTATTTCACCATCAGCAAGCGGCCTGTTTTCTGTTTTAGCCAAAAGCTTTTTCTCCTGAATACGCTGTACACAGAATGAGCATTTTTCAACCACACCGCGCTCTCTTACAGTAACATCAGGATTAAGCACCATTCGGCCCAGGTCATCGTTCATGTTGTAATCAAACTTGCTGTTGGTTGCATATCTGAACCAGTTGAAACGACGTACTTTGTAAGGACAGTTGTTTATGCAATATTTGGTCCCGATACAGCGGTTGTAAGCCATTTGATTCAAGCCTTCGCTGGAGTGGTTGGTTGCCGAAACCGGACAAACATTCTCACAGGGTGCGTTGTCGCAATGCTGACACATGAGCGGCTGAAATACTACTTCCGGATTCTTTTCGTCACCGGCATAGTAGCGGTCAATGCGAATCCAGTGCATGATTCTTGTTTTGGCGACTTGCTCTTTACCTACAACAGGAATATTGTTCTCAGCCTGGCAGGCAATTACACAGGTGCTGCAACCGGTACATTTATTCAGGTCAATAGCCATTGACCAATGATGACCCTTGTATTCAGTTTCTTTATACAATGTAATGTGCTTCTTTTCGAATTCCTGATGCAATTCGTTTCCTGATTCAGGATTCTCAAGGTAGCTTCCAAGAACGGTTTCGCGCACAATAGGCCTGCCTTCCATACTCGAATGCATTTGAGTGGAAGCAAGTTCGTACTTATTCTCTGATTTCGAAACTTTTACATCTGTCGAGAAAAGATACCGTATTTCATTTACCGAGGTACAAAGCGGATAGGCATTTACCCCAACATTATCGGCAACTTTACCCAAATGGGTATGGCCGTAGCCCAGAGCAACCGAGAATGTTCCGGCTGCTTGTCCGGGTTGAATAAATACCGGAAACTCAAGATCATTAATAAATATAGTATCGCCGGCTGATAGTTTCAGTTCAGCAGCAGTTTCAGCAGATACAGCAGCAAAGTTATCCCAGCAAACTTTAGAAACCGGATCGGGCATCTCCATTAGCCAGGGATTGTTAGTTTCAGCACCACACCCCATTGCAAGGTTTTTATAAAGCGCTACCTCGTAACCATTTGCAGGCTGATAAGCTCCGATAACCTGTATTGCATTGCTTAAGGCATTTTCGTTGAATGATGCATTTACCAAAACAGGTTCCCTCTCAAATACACCCTTCTGTAGGGTAATTTTCCATTCACTTTCACCGGCTTTTAATAGTTCACTCTGCCAGAAAGCTTTCAGGTAAGTATAATAATCACCTTCTTTACCCATCCATTTCATGAGGCTTTCCTGAGGCTGACGTGTACTAAAAATAGGACGGATGCAAGGTTGAGACAGACTGAATAATCCAGTTTTAGGTTCAGCATCATCCCATGATTCAAGATAATGGTTTGCCGGTAATGAATAAGCTGCTAATTTTTGTGTTTCATCTATCGATGGGCTAAACGAAACGCTGAGTTTAAGTTTAAGCAGCCCTTCGGTAAATGCCTTACGGTTGTAATAATCGTAAGCTGGATTTACATTCCACATTATAAGTCCGCTCACAGTGCCGTCGTTCATTTGAGCAACAAGATTATCCATCTCGCTGTCGATTGCCTGCTTTGTAAGCAACGGGGTGCTGAAATCGATGGTTTGCCCGATATTACCAAGCAATTGGTTAATGCCATTCACGATGGTCTGAACAGCAGGATCGTTGCTGCCTGAAATTACCAAAGATTTACCTTTTGCTTCAAGCAATCGTTTGGCAAGTGCATAAATATCGGTATTGCTACCCGGCGTACCGCTAATTTCGTTATAAAGTTGCAACAGCAAACCGGCTTCTTCTGAGGGCTTTATCGGGATACGTTTATCCGCTTTGGCTCCTGTGATGGTCATACCGGTTTCAAACTGAATGTGCCATGATAATTTACCCTGTCCTTCGGTAAGAGACCTGCCGCTGGCATAACGTGAGGCATACTCAGCGGGCGACAGCCAGGTGCCCAGAAAATCAGCATTGAATCCAGCAATCACATCAGCCTTATCAAAACGATAATCAGGAATAACGGTCATTGCGAAAGTGTCGCGGTTGGCCATTAACATACCAGTGGCTGATGCCGGATCATACACAATATGTTTTACTCCCGGGAAAGCTGCGATAAATTCGCCAATGAGCTTTTTAGTAGTTGGCGAAATAATATTGCTTGTGAGTAAAACAGTGGTTCCTCCGGCAGCACTGACGCTTTTGAGTGTCGAAATAATTTCGGCATCAGCTGCTGACCAATTGGTTTGAGCACCAGCTTTTTCAGGACCTTTGAGCCTGGCAAATCCATCGTATAAACTTAGAACTGATGCCTGCACACGGGCAGTAGAGCCTCCTTTGGTTACAGATGAAAGATTGTTACCCTCAATTTTTATAGGCCGGCCATCCCTCACTTTTACCAGAATGCTGCTATACTCGGAACCATCGAAATAGGTCGAAGCATAATGGCTTGCCATTCCCGGCGTAACATCTTCGGGTTTGTTGAGGTAAGGTATAGCCTTTTTAACCGGATTTTCACAACTGCTTGCTATGGCTGCCGTCGCAAAACTAAATCCGCAGAATTTGAGGAAATTACGCCTTGATGAAGGTTTGCCTGCAATCTCTTCGTCGATCACATCGAGCAGATTCTTACCCTCTGGAATCAGAACGTCTTCATCGATACGCACAACTGCGTTATTTAGTTCTTCGGGGCTTTTCCAATATTTTTTTTCCATTTAAACTGTTTATTTTAAATGCTTTGTTTTTTTATTTGTTGTTGATGCAATGTAGCCTAGTAATGGCATTTCATGCAATCGAGTCCACCTATCTTTTCGACAGTAACCGAATCAATCTTTCCTTCGCTCAACTCCTGGTGAAGTTTGACATAAGAATTGTAATATTTATTTTCGGTAAACTGAACTTTTGTTTGTCGGTGGCAATTGATGCACCATCCCATCGAAAGATCTGAAAACTGCTTCATAATATCCATTTCGGCAACGGGTCCATGGCAGGTTTCGCATTCAATCTTTCCGGCATTTACATGTTGGGCATGGCTGAAGAATGCGTGTTCGGGCAGGTTGTGAATTCGAATCCATTCAATGGGTTTGCCTGATTTTGCGGCCATTTGTATTTTATTGATCTCAAATTTTCCTGAATTGCGGCCTGAAAGCACCACATTGTGACAGTTGAGACAGATATTATTGGATGGAATACCTGCTGATTTGCTGTATTCGGCAGTTGAGTGACAATATTTGCAATCGGTTTTATTGTCGCCTGCGTGCACCTTGTGCGAAAATTTTATGGGTTGGTCAGGTGCATAATCTTTGGTGCGGCTAAGGCTTTGAGCCTCAACCATCGCCAGATTAAGATGAACACCCAATCCGGCCAGTATAATAATGATGTGAATAAACCTGTATTTTATTTTATGGGTAAAAATCAGGTCGATGAGTGCAAGAGTCATTAATAGGGCAAACAGGATGAACAGCATGAGTTTTTTCGGAAAAATCTTATGCTTAGTCATTCCGGTGGTGCTGAATTCCGAAAGGTAAGCGGCAATATAGAATACTTCCTGATCGGTAAGCTTGTATTCAGCATGTGCTTTACGCATTACTTCAGAGCCCGGATCAGCCATCGATTTATAAATATTCATTCCGTTCGGGTTCATAAATGAAGTAGCCATATCCATGGCTGATGGATTCCAGTTTAGGCTATCGGTAGTAACTGTATTATGGCATGATACGCATGAGGTTGTGCCGCCTTGTTCAAATGGGATTAACCCGTAGAACAAGCGTTCTCCACGAAGTGTTTCGGTGTGTGAGAAACCTTCCTTTTTGTTAACATCAACAGTAAACACCTTCTCTTTCTCAGGTTCCCATTTATCAATATAATCAATGATGCTGTTAATTTCAGCGTCAGAAAGATTTGAAAAAATAAGCATTGGAACCTTGTTGTTCTCTTCGAACACTTTTTTGGCTACGGGATCGCCCGAGTCAATCAACTCTTTTGAATTTCGGATGAATTTTACAATCCACGCCCGGTCGCGGCGCTGGGTAACACCCATGAGTTCGGGCCCGACCAGTTTGCCGCCACCGAGTTTGTGACAAACGATGCAGTTTTTTTCGAACAGCGCTTTACCTTCATTCTGTGCCTGAAGATTGGCTGAATCTGCGATAAAGAAAAAAATGGTCAACAATCCGGCCAGTAAGATACCGGTCGGCATGAAGCCGGTTTTGCTTGCAGTTGGGTTCATATTCTTTGGCTCTGTGTATTTCTTAATCATGCAATTGAAACTCAATAATAAAAAAGGCAGTTACCATTGGTAATTGCCTTGTTAATCGTTAGGATAACGGTTTGTCGTCTCCTGCATTTCAGTCTTAAAAATGAATTTGTTCGTAAATTTCAGAATCATGCTGATCAACGAAGTTTTTCCTTAATCTCAGGAATTTAGCTGTTATTGTTCAAACGAATGCGGAATAGAATATCCCGATTTATTGTCGATTTACACCAAATAAAGGGGTATATCTTCATGGCGAATTTACGCAAACTAACTTGATTTCAAAAAAAAAGTTAAAAATATTGGTCTCATATTTTATAGTTTATACTGAATCTAAACAAATATTAACGTAAGGAAATACCGTAATTATATGGTAATCATTAAAATAAATTCACATACATATATTGCTGAATATATTTTAATTTTTTTTCAAATTGAATAGTTTGTGAAATTCCTATCAGAAAAAACATCAATGTGTTAAGGCTGGATATTCAAAAGAATGTAAGTATGTTTGAATTGTATAAAAAAAATACAGCAGTATTACTGCTGTATTTTTACATTGTTGAAATGCAGCGTTTTACAATGATAAGCTACTTAAATAAATATCCTATTTTCAGGCCTGACGAAAATGCAATGGGAAAACTATTATCAGCTACAGTAAATCCATATTGATAGCCTCCGTAATTATCCTGAGTGGTAAAACCATATCCAATGCCGGCAAACATGTCAATGGCAAAGGCATTATCGAATACCCATTGTTTGCCAAATACCAATTGAAGTGTTCCTGCAAAAACTGTTTCACGGTGATTGTTGCCGTAGTAACCAAACTCGTTGTAATACCAGGTGTCATGGCCGAAAAATGAAAATGCGAGTTCGGGTTTGATATAACCACCTTTGAGGATGTGCGCATAACGCATACCACGCAAATAAAAATCTGGGTCTTTTATAAATTTATAGCCAGCGCGCATAAATACCCCGCCAGGATTTTCATCGGCAGCATCCATACCAAGTCCAATAATTCCAAGTCCAACTTCATAACTTCGGCCCGGCCTGATACTATGTTCAAAGGCAAAGGTTGTATTCCCGGTTAACGGTGAAAGAAAATCGATTTTGAAGGCATTTTTTTTATTATCCTCGTAAGATGCCGGATTGGTGAGTGGTTTTTCAAATGTCATTTCTTTCCCATTTTCAAAAACAATTTTATCCACTTCGTCTTTATCAACGGCAAAAGTTACACCCGAAGAATATTCAGGCATGGTATACTTAATCTCGTCAAGTCCGATTTCAGTAATTTTACATTTAATAAGTTCTTTGTTTTTTTTCATAATGATATCCTGAGCCTGTGCGGCACTTGCAAGGATAAACATCAAAAACATGGTAAACAGTGTTGCGCGTTTCATACAAGACTTTTGAAAGGATTAAAATGTTCGATTTGTATGCTGCAAAGATTCAATATCTGTGCCACAAATACAACTTCGAGGCATTAAATGTAAAAAATTATTTAGATCAGGGATTTGTAATTTTTTATACTTTTGCACTCCCAACCAAGTATGGAGAGATGCCAGAGCGGTCGAATGGGGCGGTCTCGAAAACCGTTGTATCCTTACGGGTACCAAGGGTTCGAATCCCTTTCTCTCCGCAGGATAAAATGCCCTGAAATTCAGGGCATTTTGTTTTATCTCAGTTAGCTTGCAGCCATAGATTGATCTCCAATATGCGGGTTTACTTCTCAAAAAACTCTTTTACAGGAAAGAATTGCATGATGGCTAGTTGTAACTCGCCAATACCAACGGGCTTTTTGATATAGAAATTGCAGCCGGCTTTCAATGCGCTTTCACGGTTGCCGGAGAGGGCATATGCAGTTTGAGCAATGATAATCACTTTGTTGCTAATCTTACGTATTTGCCGGGTAGCATTATATCCGTCGAGCAGCGGCATCCGGATATCCATAAAAATCAAATCTATATCCGGATGGCTTCTGAAAGTCTCAACAGCATGTAGTCCGTTTTTAACACGATAAACCTGGTTCGCAATTTTTTTAACAGCAATACTTATCAGATTCTCCGATATCTCATCGTCTTCAGCTATCAGGATATTTAATTTACGCGCTTCTGTTTCCTGATTAATTTTATAGTCATGTACGTTATTTTCATCAGGTTTTCTGGCAGGTACCGTAAAACTAAAGGTGCTTCCCTGCCCTGTTTTACTCTCAACCTGAATGGATCCTCCCAGTTTTTCAGTAAATTCCTTGCAGATGATAAGACCAAGCCCTGTGCTAAGTTCGCCTTCGGTTCCTCTGCGGTTAACCTGACCCTCGTAGCTGAATAGTTTTCCGATCATGGCATTATCCATTCCGATACCGGTGTCGCTTACTGAAATTTTAACAAGATCATTGCCTGTTGCTGCTGCGGTAACATGAATTTTGCCGCCACGGGGGGTAAATTTAACGGCATTTGATATCAGGTTTCGTGAAATGCCATCCAACAAATCAGGATCAGCATATACGTAAACATCATCGTCAATATCGAACGCTATCTCAATCTCTTTTGTTGACGCTGCAGCAATACTCAAATATGAACTGTCGAGTATTTGGGAAAGTAGTTTTACCAGCGCTGGCTTATTGGTAAGTTTGCCCTGCTGCATGGCAGCCCATTTGAGAAGATTGCTGAGCAAATTGAACAGGTTTGAAGCATTATCGCGCATGAGCACAGCCAGTTCTTGTATCTCATCAATTTCCATTTCGTGGATATTTTCGGCCATACGTTCGGTTAATCCAAGAAATCCTACAATTGGGCTTCTAAGATCATGGGCTATAATAGAGAAAAACTTATCTTTTTGAGCAATCAGGTTATGCAATTGCTCATTTTTATACTCCAGTTTGTGCTCCTGTTCAATGCGTTCGGTAATATCGCGAATTGCCGATAAAATAACTTTTCGGCCCTTAAATTGGAAAAAACTACTGCTAATGTCAACCGGAAAGATGGTACCATCCTTTTTACGATGGTATCTGAGAGGTATTCTGTCGCTTGTCAGTTTGGTTGCTTCACTGGTTTTTTCAGGTTCGGCTGAAACATCTATGTTCTTCATCCGAACCAACTCACTTTTTGAATATCCGTAAAGACTACATGCCCAATTGTTGACATCAATAATTTGTTGTGTTTCCTGATCAATCATAAATAGGGCGTCTCTTTCAGTCGCAAATACAATGCGATATTTCTCTTCGCTTTCGCGCAATGCATTTTCAATGCGTTTTAATGCAGTTATATCGTGCACGCTGGTTCGGTAACCCTGTGAATTACCCTGTGTGTCGTACACCTTTCGCCAGTTTAGAGAGCCAAAAAATACTGAACCATCCTTACGCCTGAACTTTAGTTCAACATGATTCTCGTTTTTACTGTCAGGGGGTGTTAAAAAAAATGCTGACGGGTCGTTTCGATTTCGTCTGCCGGAATGAGCATTGAAATCAGGTCTTCGGAATTCATGTATTCCTCAGGAGTATATCCGGTAAATTTTGTGCAACCCGGATTCATCCATAAAAGATCGAGATTGTTATCAAACCAGGCTTCCCAACTCGCTGAATAATCAGCAATGGCTTTAAATTTTCGTTCGCTTTCGGCTAAAGAGTCAAGAGCTTCTTTTTTAAGTGTAATGTCGCGGCTAAAAAGTGCGATGCTTTTTACTTTTTGCTCATGATCGAATATAGGGTAAATGTGATTTGTGGTCCATATCCCATTTGAAAAATCTTCAAAATCGTAATTCGCTGAATTATTGAATGTGCTTTGAAGATAACCAAGTATTTGTGAATAATATTCTTTTGAGAGTATGCTGCTGATATGTTTGTCTGTGCAGGTATCTATGTTAATATTCAACCATTTTAAAGCACTTTTATTAGCCAGCTGTAAATTAAGCTGAGCGTCCATCAACAATACAGAATCTCTAGTTACGTTAAGTATTAAATCCATTTGATTATTTGCTTTTTTAAGCTGATCCTTCAGCAGTTTTTGAACTGTAATGTCAGTGAAGGTAACAACTACAAATCTGCATTCAGTTTTATCGGAGCAAACAAGTGGTATCGCATTGATATTGAACCAACTGAATTCGTCTTTATCAGGTAGCTGCAGTCCCAGAATGATATTTTTAACAGCTTGTTTGGTTCTAAGAGCTTTAAGAGCCGGTCGTTCAGCAGTTGAAACTGGAGTCCCATTTTCGTTAAACATATTATTATTTCTGGCCAATGATTTTTGCCCAATCAAATCCTTGGGAGTGCAATGAAGTAAATTACAGGCGGCTTCGTTACATTCTGTTATAAATCCATCTTTATTGTGCAATAAAACCCCTTCGCTCATTGCATTGATTACAGAGAGGTAAAGGTTTTCTTTTTGACGCAATTTTGATTCAATGGCTTTCCTGTCGTTGATAACATCTAATACTGCCACAAAATGATCAGGCATAGGGCTGTAGGCCGAAATAATGAACCACAGTTGCAGTTGATCAATGTATGCTTCAAAATGCTCGGGAATACCAGTGCGGGCAACTCTGGCATAAGTTTCCAGTACTTCAGGGCTGGTTTCAAAAATACCTGGTATCAATTTACTCACCCGTTTACCGGTAACTCCGGTAAGACCGGTTAATTGTTCATAGGCCTTGTTTACTAAAAGATATTTAAAATCAATGGCTTGATTATTTTTATAAATGATTTTACAAAAAGCAAACCCGTTGAGCATTTCAAACAATTGCCTGTGAAATCTTTGACTGCCTTCCCAAGAAACATCGGCAGAGTTATCGGTGGTTATCTCTTTACAAATAAAGCTGAAGGCACCTGGTTTCATTTTACCGGAGTCGGCCTGAAGAACAATAGCTTTGCCATTGTTTAACGAAATGGCAAGCTGACTTTCTCTAAAGTAATTAGTTGAAGAAATGAAATAATTTATTTCGTTTACTGAATCTTGATGTATAAGTTCTCTAATATTTGAACCTGTGAGAGATGCTGAAGTCTTTTTAAAGTACGCTGAAGCCTTGCAGTTTATGGCAAGTATCATTCCATTTCTGTTTAAAATGAGTCGGGGAATTAATGATTCATTAAAAGCAGATTTATAAACTTTTGTTGATTTGTTAAAAATTTCGGCTTGTTTACGATGCTGAAAGATTTTTTCGGAATAATTTCTGTTTTCATGATGAAGTTGATAAACGAGTTCAAGCAACTCGGTTTTTGACAAGTCCGAAACTAATTGAGTGAATTCGGCTTTATCAATATTTAATCCGGAATGTGTTTGATTGCTTTTCATGGTTTTTCATAATTGATATAAATACGACATTAGTAGCAGTAAATTCTGCCTTGTTTATAAAAGGTAAAAAGGTGTAAACCTGATTAAACAGGGAACCCGGATATCATTCGCTGTTATATGCTTTGTAAAACAAGTTTACACTTATATTCTGAATGCCTAAATATAATTATTATTTTGTTGAAAATCAAGTATAAAATCAAATTTATTTTTACATAAAGCAGTTCTAAGTTTGATTTCATTCCTTTAGAATCCTCAAATATAGCATACGACTAAAAGAAATTAAGGAGCCTATCTGGCAAAATAGGGACGTAATTTTTCAGAATGGCTTTCAAGAAATTCATAGCCTTCGCTCTGAAAGTGCAATAAATCATGGTGGTTTGTTAATCGATTATCGATAATAAACCTGGCCATAAGACCTCTGGCCCGTTTACCATTGTAGCTCACAAAAGTGAATTTGCCATTGCGGAATTCGCGAAATACCGGGCTTATTACTTTGGCACCGGTTGCTTTAAGATTCAAGGCTTTTGCATATTCGTCAGAAGCGAGGTTAATAATTACCTTGCAACCCATAGCACGGAGTTCACTTTTAACGGCCCGTGTAATTTTCTCCTGCCAGAAGGAATAAAGGCCCGGCAAACCGAGTTGCTGCATTTGTGTAGCCATTTCGAGCCGGTATCCCTGAATGGCATCTAAAGGTCTTAGTAATCCATACAAACCTGAAAAAATTCTGATGTGCCTTTGGGCAAAATCAATATCAGCAGTGTTAAGCTCCCAGGCTTTAAATCCATCGTAAACATCGCCCTTAAATGCATCAAAGGCGCTGCGTCCAAGCTGGAGATGAGTTTTTGCCTTCCAACCGGCAAAATAAAAGGCCGATTTTGAAGCAAGAGCCGGGCTGATTTTTAGGATTTTTGCCAAATCTTCGGGCGACTGCTTTTTTAATACTGCGACCAGCTCAGATGCTTCCTTTAAAAATAGGGGTAAGGTTTGAGCCGGTATTTTAACAGGAGCTTCGAACTGAGTGGTTTTACTTGGCGACAGAAGTATCAGCATGCGCTAAAGTTGCAAAAAGAAGGCCTTATTACGAATATTAATACCACATAAAATTCTGATTCACTGGATCAGTTAAATGCCCCTGCTGGTAAAACGGACCATTGCCCTGCTGAACACTGATTTGTGCACCAATCCTGAAATTATCGTTCACTTTGTAGCCAAATCCAACGCTTACACCCTGATAGTTGATACTGTTTAAATCATTTTCCATTCTTATGCCGAGTGCTGGATTTATGGTTTTATAAGCAGTACCTGATATGGTTAATTTCTCATTCATCCGATATATGCCTGAGCCAAACAAGGTGAAACTGCTAAAATGCGAATTGACTGGCTGTTGCATGATTTCTGCACCGGGCTGTTTCCCGGTAAGAAACGCATTATTGTAAATTAAACCGGCACTCATGCTAAATTTTTGAGTAAGATCAGCCGAAAGCGAGGGCGCAAAAAAAGTATTGAAATAACTGCTTCTATTAAACGATGAAAGCATTGAGGCTCCGGTATTTAAATGAAATGATGTTGCAATTTGCTGTCTGTCAGTAAGGTTTGCTGTTCCTGAAAAAGCTCCAGGCCCGGCATACTGTGCACTGAGGTTGTTGGTTGCAGCCAACAGCAGAGCGATTAAATAGGTTAAAAATTTCATATTAGCCATTGATTAAGCCAAAGATACGAATCAACAAATAATTTAAGCCTGCATTTGTGTTAAATTTCATTAAAACCATTTTCGTGATTTCATATAGATGAACATACCAATGGCGATGGTAAACATGACTCCAAGCAGAACAGGATATGACCAACGGTATTGGAGCTCGGGCATGTAATTGAAATTCATTCCGTAAAGGCCGGCAAGAAAAGTAAGCGGGATAAATATAGCGCCAACAATCGTTAAGGTTTTCATTACATTGTTAAGCTTGTTTGAAACTGTTGATGAATATAAATCCATCAGACTGCTGATGGTATCGCGGAAAGTTTCAAGATTTTGAATGATATTTTGAAGGTGGTCATAAATGTCATCAATATATTTCCCGGTTTTACGGTCGACCAGGCCCGATTCAGTTCGCAATAGTTTTCTTACCTCGTCGCGCAGCGGATAAATGTATTTTCGCAGAAGGATAAGTTGTTTCTTAAGGTGCATTAAGTCTCTGGCTGTAATTGAAGGTGATTCTCCAATCAGGTCGAGTTCGGCATTTTCAATCAGGTTTTCAATTTTTTCAAGAACTGTAAAGTATTGATCTACAATTTTATCAGTGAGAATATAAGCCAGGAAATCGCTTCCACGGTTTCGGGCTTTGCTTACTCCGTTGAGCAGGCGTTCTCTGAATGGTTCGAAAACATCGCCGGGTTTTTCCTGAAATGAGATAAGGTAGTTTTTACCAACTACAAAACTTACCTGTTCAGTATCAAATGTATGTTCGGTTTCAATCCATCGAAGCATTTTAAGGCTTATGTACAATACATCACTATAATCTTCGATTTTCGGCATGGCCGATGTGTTGAGGATATCTTCGAGCAACAGTGGATGAATTTTAAAATGCGCTCCAATCTCATCAATAAGTTGGGTGTCGCTCAATCCGGTGCAATTAAGCCAACTATTGCCATCGTTGGGCATGAGAGAGGCGAGGTCAGCCACCTGCGTGGGCGATGAGCGCGCAATGGAGCTTTGATTGAACGTGAAAAGATCGAGGGTTGTTTTTATCTCGCTGCTTCCGGTATATACGAGTGTGCCGGGAGGGAGACCGGTTTTCTTGCGGTAATTTCTGGTTTTTCCGGTAGCTCTTAATCCTGACTTAGCTTTCATGTTGCAGGTTTTTATAAACGATGGTGCGGTGCGGATAGGGAATATGCACTCCGGCCTCATTAAGCCGATCTTTCAGCTCCTGCAAAACATCGCATTTAAGCACAAAGCCCTGACCCGAATTTTCGGCCCAGGCATAGGCCCGAAGGTTTACCGATGAATCAGCATAAGATATTACCCTGACAATAACTTTCGGAACACCCCCTTCAGTTTCTTCAGGTGTGCGGTTATCGATGAGGTGGGGATGCTTTTCAATCGTCTTACGCAGCACTTCTATGGCTGTATCGATGTTACTTTCATAACTTATTCCCACTTCAATAAAGCTACATACTTTTTCGTCCTCGATGGTTGAATTAACAATGGTTTGTCCGCTTATGACTGTATTTGGGATGATTATGCGGCGGTTTTCGAAGTTGTTGATTATAGTATGTCGCAAGGTAATATCTTCAACCACTCCCTGATGCAGATCGCCAATCCGAATGTTATCGCCAACCCTGAAAGGTTTAAAAATCACAATAAAAATACCACTCACAATGTTCGAAAACGCCTCCTGAGAGGCAAAACCAATAATGGCAGCAAAAATGCCGGCACCTGCAAATAAGGTGATTCCTATGGTGCGCAGTTCGGGGATAGTGTAGAATATAAGGGTAATAGCCAGCATAAAAATAATGAAACTCACGGCATTACTAAGGAATTTGTACCGTGTTGGGTCTACTTTTAATACATGGCTGGAATGTTCAAAATAAACTTTCATCAGTTTCTGAAGAATGCGCGCCAGTATAACAGCAAGCACAGCAATAATCAGCGAAGCAACCAGATATTGAAGGATACGATGGTTTATCGCATTGATTTGCAGAAAACCAAAATTCAGGGTTTGCATGTTGTTTTGATTTTACAAACAATCTGTTCAACGGATTGCCTAAAATTCACGATGCCGTTCAATTTCGCGGCGGGTATCCTTTGATTTAAGGGTTTCGCGTTTATCGTAAAGTTTTTTGCCTTTTGCGATAGCTATGTTTAATTTAGCCAATCCCTTTTCGTTGATAAACAGAAGTGTAGGAACAATAGTAAGGCCTTTTTCGCGGGTGCGGGTAATAATTTTTCGTAATTCGCGGCGATTGAGCAATAGTTTGCGGTCGCGTTTTGGTTCGTGGTTTGAGTAGGTGCCAAAAGTGTACTCACTTATATGCATATTCCTAACGTACAACTCATTGCCTTCAAAAACGCAATAAGCATCGGTGAGGTTAGCCTTGCCTTCGCGAACCGACTTTATTTCAGTGCCGGTAAGCACAATACCGGCAGTAAATTCCTCAGTAAGGAAGTACTCAAAGCCTGCTTTTTTGTTTTTAATTGCTATACCGTTTGCCATATACGCCGATTCGCTACAAAGATACGAATAATCAGTGAAACCTTACCCGGATAACAGCTTACAGCTTATTGAATTCTGCTAAAAACCATCGGATGCAAAGGTGGAGTTATAACAGATTCCTACTTGCTTTTTGACTCTTTTTTAATAGCTTTGATATTGAACCCAAAAACTATTTCATGAAAAGAAGGTTATATCCAGCGACAGCTATCCTGTTGGCTACCCTTTGGATTAGTGTTTCTGAATTTGTTCGCAACGAACTTTTAGTTAAATCAATATGGGTAGAGCATTATCAGAAGATGGGGCTTACATTTCCCTCGGAGCCTCTGAATGGTGTTGTTTGGGGGGTGTGGTCATTATTTTTTGCAATATTTATTTTCATTATATCCCGAAAATATACCCTGATGCAAGCAACTTTTATAACATGGTTTGCCGGTTTTGTGCTCATGTGGATTGTTGCCTATAACTTACTTGTGTTACCGCTACAAATTATGCCCTATGCGATACCGCTGAGTATGCTTGAATGTTTTGTTGCCTCGCTCATAGTAAGACTTGCTAAGGACACTTTCAAAACTGCATGAGCCCGCAAGCTGTTTTGCTGAAGGCCGATGAGCCGGTTTTGTTGATTCATCTGTTATCAATTTCTATCTTTACTTTGTACTTGAAGATTTAATCTATGAAATCACTAAAAAGGATTCTTGCCATTGTGCTGATAGCCGGAACAGGCTATGGTGTTTATTACATCAACTCATTGTTGCCGATAGCAACCGGCTATGCAGCCAAGTATATGGCATCAGCTGTGTTTGTATCGGGGCGCAATGCTGCGGATGTTGAAGCGCTAGATTTGAATTTTTCGTTGATCAGATTTGTATCAAATACAATTGATACAACCAAAAAGGAGGTTACCAGCAGTTTGCTTTGGGGCAAATCGGTTGCTGTGTTCAGGCCTGACCTGGGATGCACGCTTTTAAGGGGTGATTCAACCGAAAAGTTGTTCCAGGAAACTGTAAGCCGGCCTGAAGCTGAGCCGGGCTATGATACTTTAATGTGGCCAATGGGGAACCGCATGCCTTCGTTTAATGAAAATCAGGATTTAATTAAGGTGGGAAATTCCTTGTTTGATTCTTCAGATTATGGTGGAAATGCTTTTGCGCTTTTCATCACAAAAAATGGTGAACCGGTATACGAGAGATATGCTTCACAGTTTAATGCTTCAACCAGGTTTCTATCGTGGTCGATGGCTAAAAGTTTTACGGCTGCTTTAGCCGGTATGATGGAAATGGATGGAAAGTGGAGGACAGATGATCCGGCTGGTATTCCTGAATGGAATAATGATGCCCGAAGCCGGATTACCATTAAGCAATTGCTACATATGCAAAGTGGTTTGGAATGGAACGAAGATTACGGTAATCGCTCGGATGTTACAATGATGCTTTATTGCGAACCTGATTTTGCCGGCTATGCCATAAACAGGCCTTTGAATCATGAACCTGGCAGTTACTGGTATTATTCTTCAGGTTCAACCAATATTGTTACCAGGGCAATGTGCTATCATTTTGACAATATGATCGATTATTTATCGTACCCGGCTTTACGTTTGTTTGGCCCGATTGGAGCTCCTGATGCCATCTTTGAAACCGATGCCTCAGGCAATCTGGCCGGGTCGTCGTATATTTTTGCCACTGCACGCGACTATGCACGATTTGCTCAGCTTTTTCTGAACAAAGGAGTTTTTGGCAATAGGCAGCTGCTGCCGGCCGAATGGGTCGACTTTTGCAAATCGCCGGCTCAAGCCAGCAAAGGCGAATATGGGGCTGGATTCTGGCTGAACCTGGCTGGTAAATACCCCTTGGCACCCCGCAGCATGTATTATTGCAATGGACATGACGGACAACGCATCTTCATACTGCCTGATGAGCAAATTTCGATTGTGGTTTTGGGCTATTCGCCCAAACCTTCAGGTGTAATGGACTTTAACCGTTTAATCAGTGACATTCTGAAAGCCATTGGCTGATTTTACAATTTAAGCGTAAATCCGGCCATGAAATTGATGCCTGCCTGCGGAAAGTAACCATCAAGGCTGCCATACCTGCCTTCGCTGTAATATCTGTAAACCCATGCGTTTGTTTCATATTCGGTGTTAAAAACATTATTAACAAACACATTAAAAAGCAGTCCGTTGGCAAAAGCCGGGTCAATTGAAGTGCTCAGGCGCAAATTGTTTACAAAATAGGGATTCAGCATCCGGTCAGCCGAAGCAGTATTATCGATATATTGTTTTGAAACGTATTTGCAGTTCCATTCAATTTCATACCCTTGTCTGATCGTAAATATCACCGCAGCTGCAGTTACTATCGCCGGCGAAAACGATATTTGGGTATTCCCTAGTTTGTTTTCGATTTGTGAACCCCAATTATCCCAATCATCAACGTATTCGGTAAAGTTGCTGATTATATTTTTACTCAGAGCCAGGTTTCCTTTAAAGGCAAGCCGATCAATTGGTTTCCATTGGGCAGTAAATTCAATTCCGGACCGGTAAGACTTAGGAACATTCGACATTACAGCAGCGCCTACATCGTTTATTTTACCTGTGAGCACCAGCTGATCGCGGTAATACATGTAGTAAATATTAGCGGATACGATTACATTTTTATTAGATACATGATATCCTGTCTCAAAGTCATAGAGGGTTTCAGCTGAAGGAGCAGTTCCATTGGGAGAAGCATCCGTAAAATTGTCGCGGTTCGGTTCACGATGACCTACCGCTGCACTCAGGTAAGCACCTGATTTGTTTGAAACTGTATAATAAAGTCCCGCCTTCGGGTTGAAAAAATTAAAGTTGTGAGATTGGTCAAGCATACGTTGGTCATCGTCGGTTCCGGCTATAGTATAATTAATGTTGCGAAGCTGCAAATCAGCATAAAGATTCCATTTTTTGTTGAGCTGATATTCACCTCTTGTATATACATTAAAATCGCGTTTATCTCCGGTTCCGTTGTACCAGCGATGATTGTAACCTGCCGTTTCAGAAAATGCTGCCCATATTACTTCTCCAAAGTGTTTTCCATCATAACGGTTTACCGAACCACCTGCTACCAGGTTAAGTTTATCTTTTGTATAATTCAACGACCATACTAGTCCATAAAAGTCGTTGTCAAGATATTTTCGGCGTATAAGGTCGCTTTCGCGAATGGTAACACTGTCGGGCCCGGGAATTAAAACAGGAGCAATCAGATAATCAACAAGCTGCTGATCTTCCTTATATTGTTCGTAATAACCAAAACCTTTTGTTAAATGCAAGGCAGCATGCAGGGTTAGATTGTTCGTAAGATGTTGCACAAATTGCAGTTGATAGTGATCCTGTTGATAGTTATCGGTTTCGTTCGCGTAATATTGAACCTTGCCATTTTGATCGGTGTATTGGCCAATACCATTCCAGGTGCGGTTGGTATCAAGAATGGTTGAAGGAATCCCATCCCATGCCTGATAGGTTTTTTCGTAGCCCGAAAAGATATTGACTTTAACAATGGTGTTGATTCCGTAGTATCCTCCTGAAACATAAAACGATTTAAGGCTAGAAGATGCCCGATCGATGAATCCATCAGAGGAAAGTTTGGATAAACGCATATCAAAAGCCCAACGGCTGCTTATAAGGCCGGTTCCCGCTGATACAGTGTGTTTCCAGGTGTTAAAAGATCCAGCTGCATTGGTAATATCGGCGTAGGCATCGCGCGGTGGGGTGGTTGTTTCCAGATTAATGCTTGCTCCGAATGCAGCTGCTCCGTTGGTCGAAGTGCCAACACCGCGCTGCACCTGTAATGAGCTGACTGAGGATGAAAAATCGGGCATATTTACCCAAAATACACTATGAGATTCGGCATCGTTGAGCGGAATGCCATTAACGGTGATATTGATGCGGTTCATATCAGTTCCCCTGATACGTATACCGGTATATCCCACGCCGGCACCTGCATCAGATGTTACAACGGTTGCCGGCATCTGGTCTAGCAAAAACGGCACATCGCGGCCCTGATCAGATTTAACAATTTCTGCTCTGTCGAGGTTCTGATAGGCTACCGGCGTTTTATCACCAGCACGCGACGCTGTAATTATAGCTGTTTCAGTTACTACCGGCTTCTGTTCCATCGAAATAAGCATTGCTTTATTTTCTGCCAGATCAAAAAGACTTTCCCATGTTTTAAATCCTACATAGGTTACCCTCATTTTATAAAAACCGGCTTTTAAATTGCTGATTTCAAATTTTCCTTTTTCGTCGGTGGTAACTGTAATCAGACGGTTGTTAAGACTTAGATGGGCCCCTTGCAGGCCAATACCCGATTGTGCATCAATAACTTTGCCTTTAATTCGGTATTGCGCCATCGAAATAAATGGCATTAAAATCAGCAGCGCTGACAGTAGTTTAATTTTCATTAAAATGATTTTTTTCAGATTAAACTCCGGAAGGTTATTCAGGGTCTTGAACCCTCCTCTGTTGGTTTTCTCTAAAATCCCTTCGCCGGCATTATCCGGAGCAGGTTCAATGAGTATGATCTCAGCCTGTAAAGTAAGGCACCCCAATAGGAAATCGATGCAAAGATAAAACATTTGTAAAAAAGGATTGCCGGATTTGTATTTTTCTTTGGCGAAAGGCAGGAAAATCTCTTTAAAGACCGCAAGCGATTCAGGATAAAATCCTGATTTTAGGTATCTGATATGGTCAGAGTTGTTAATTTTGCTGCAATTCTGAGTTATGAAAACTTTTTATTTTCTGATTCTTTTGTTGATCTACGGGCTTTTTGCATGCTCAAAGGATCGTTTCCCGGATGAATTTTCATTAACCGGTGCATGGATTGAACATAGTGCCAATAATGCTAAAAGTGAATTGGTTTTCAAAACAGGCAACAGGTTGTATCTGAGACTCAGGCAAGATGCTGTTTTTGATACCCTGATGTATAAGCTAAATCGCAACGATGCTATTCAAATTTTTGAGCCCGAAGATTATCCTGAAGGCAAATATAAATTGCATGCGATTGCGTACAATTCGAAGGTCGGAGAATTAACAGTGTCGGGATTATATCCGTTGTCAGGCAACCAGACAAACGAAACTGTTTTTGTAAGGAAGTAGCTGTTTACTGCTTTGGGTTATTTTATAAATTTATAGATTAATAAACCTTGCATGAGAAAGATTTGTATCATCAATGGGCCCAATTTGAATCTTACCGGAAAGCGTGAGACTGCAATTTATGGCGAAAGTAGCTTTGACGAGTTAATCCCAGCCCTAAGGGCTGAACATCCTGATGCTGAAATCGATTATTTTCAGAGTAATATTGAAGGCGAAATTATTGATAAGATACAGCAGGCAGGGTTTTCGGCAGATGGAATCATACTCAATGCAGGAGCTTACACGCACACTTCAATTGGTATAGGGGATGCTATTAAAGCGATTTCATCGCCAGTTATAGAAGTTCATATGAGCAATGTATGGGCAAGGGAAACTTACCGGCACCAGTCATACATATCACCAGCAGCATCAGGCGTTATTGCCGGATTTGGTTTTGGGTCTTACCGTCTTGCTCTTTTGCAACTGCTCGGGCGTTGATTCGCGGCGGGTAACTACCTGTAGCCCGACGATGCCACCCAATATCATGGCAATAAACAGTATCTTAAGCAGGCTTTTTGATTCTCCGAAAATTAGCATCCCATAAATCACTGTGCTGATAGCTCCAATGCCTGTCCAAACAGTGTAAGCTACACCTAGTGGCAGCGTGCGTAATGAAATGGCTAGCAGATACAGGCTAACTGCCATTGATAAAGTGGTAATAACCGATGGCCACATTCGGGTAAACCCTTCAGAGTATTTTAACGCTATGGCCCAGGTAGCTTCAAATAACCCGGCGAGTAGCAACAATATCCAACTCATTTCAGGTGCTGAATTTTGACTGCGGTAATTGGGTGAATCTTGATTTTCGCTTAATAAAATGCGAAACAACAATATTACCTTGGTAAACACAACTCACATGCTTGTGATCAATTTGCCGGCGTTTCAATTTCAATTTCCGGTAATTGCGGTAAAAACTCATGTGTGCGCGTACCACAGCATAAAAATCGCCGAAACCTCCATCAACCAAAAATTTAAAAGCGGCAACCCCATCCAGTATAAGCCTTGTGATAAAAACAAGAATAAGCCGGTCGGCCGGCAGGTTTTTGTACAACAATGAAATGTTGTTGCGCATATTAAGGTAAGTTTTAAAGGATGAGCGCTTTGGGAGTGTTCCGCCACCAACATGAAATACTTTCGATTTGGGCTCAATCATTACCTTATAGCCCTTATGTTTAATGCGCCAGCAAAAATCTATCTCCTCCATGTGGGCAAAGAAATCTTCGTCAAATCCGCCAAAGGCTTTGAAAACATCGGCCCTCACAAACATACATGCTCCGGTAGCCCAAAAAATCTCAATGGCTGTATCGTACTGACCCTGATCTTCTTCGAGATGCTGGAACACGCGGCCACGGCAGAAGGGGTATCCATAAGCATCGATAAATCCACCGGCAGCACCGGCATATTCGAACTTCCCGCGATGATGATAGGAGCGAATGACCGGTTGGCAGGCTGCAATGGAAGTATCGCTATCCATCAGCTTGATTACCGGCTCTATCCAATTTTCAGTTACTTCAATATCTGAGTTCAGCAAAACAAAATATTCAGCCTCTACTTTTTTTAGGGCTTCGTTGTAACCGCGGGCATAGCCGCCATTGCTTTCATTAACTATAATGCCGACTTCCGGAAAATTTTCCTTCAGATACTCAACCGATCCATCGGTAGATGCATTGTCGGCAATAATCACAGTTGCACTGCTGCGGCTGTACCTGAGGACTGAAGGAAGAAATTGAGAAAGAAACTTCTTTCCGTTCCAGTTGAGAATAACTACTGCTACCTTTACCAATGGCTTAATTCTGAATATTGACGGGCATAGCAATGCACCAATTTATATGCAAACATACAACTTTATCCTTTCAAACCACAATGATAGGATGTATAAGGAGTCTAATTGGTTTTAAACCGTTAGTACGGGTCTCTGTAATACGTAGATGAGCGTCCTCTGTCTCGTTTAAATTGGTCAGCATCCATATCATCAACACCAAGCCTCCGGCCTAACATTGCCTGCCAGTTGTAGTTTTGGATTTCGCCATTAACATCAGAATGTACCAGAGTATAATCTTTAACCCTGAGTTCAGAAGCAATAAAAACAAACTTCTTGTTGCGTTCGCGGTTGTTGTTGATGCTGTAATAATGCCATATCTGATAAGGGACCGACGGTTCAGAAAGCATACCACCGGCATCAAAGGGCACATCAGTGATTGTATTTGGCGGTCCATACCTCAGATAAACTCTGCCCATGTCGGTATTATAACCTTTTTTTACCTGAGTAGTGTAGGCCTGATTCACAACCTTAACCTGATAATTATAATCTTCCCAGGCTTTTTGAGGATTCAGCTCGTTGCGTGTAAGCCAGAAACGATAAAGAAATTGTCGCAATGTTTCAGGTGAAGCTGTTTCGGTTTGTGACCGGATGAAAATATTTTCAAGCTCTGTTGCTATGGGTTGAAGTGATCTAACATATTCGCGCAGGGTATCGGCATTCGTGATTGATGCAGCGAATGTGCCGCTTGCATCGAGTGACGAAAGGTTTTGCAAAGGATTTTCCATACCTGGGTTTGAACGCTGGAAAAACAAATAGTTCTGAGCCACAATTTCGTTGGATGAATTGCGCAGATTCACCACCAGATTGTAGTTTCCGGAGGCGAGCTTGGTAATATCAAACTCTGACAAGATTACAATTACCGGTTTGGAGGTTTCTTTGCGTATGCGAACAAAATCGTTCAGCATTTTACCCGTTTCATAGGACTCAATATACATAGATGCCAGGAATTTGGCATCAGGAGCCGACTCCCAGCCCGGATTGTAGATTTCGGCATAGAAGGTGAGTTTGGTTTTGTCAGACGGATAAAAATTGTCGGCAAAGGGCACGAAATCGTAACCACTTTTGCTCAGAATGTTGGGTTCTTCAGTTTTTTTAAAGCTTGAAACCAATTGTATTCCTGAAACAGAATAATTATCAGAAGGAAAGTTGATTTCAACCGGATAAGAAATGACTGCTGGTTTGCGATTGAAATTCATGTCGGCAATGGTAAGATCGAGGGTGTAGGAGCCATTGGCTAATGTAAATCTTTGCTGGTCGATAAAATTGATACCAATGGCAATTGTATCGTCTAGCTCAGGGCTGAATAGCTCGTATTTTCTGAAATCTCGGATTACGCTATCCTGGCGGATAACCATGGTAATCTGGACGCTTCCCTGAAATTTACCAGCATCGTTTTGTTTATAAACAATGCTGTTTCCAAGCACTTCGAGGTAGGTTTCGAAGTAAGGTCCCTGGCCGGGAATCTGAAAAGAAGAGTGGGAGAGGTAGGCTGCAATACCTCCGGGGGCCGAAAATCCTGCCCACGCAATGAACCAGGTGAACAGAAAAGTAAGTGCCAGTTTTTTCATGATGGGTTGGTTTTAATGGTTAATCATCTGGTAGAGTGGTGATTCAGCCTTTGTTCTCTCGGTATATGCTGAGTTTTTACAAAAGTACAGAATTTTGAACCGATTTTCAAGTATGAAGCATTTCGAAATGCATGAATTCCTTGCGATGACGCTAGCGGTGTTTTTGGTGAGGATTTTTTTTGATGAATCGAAAAATAGTGTAATTTTGCCCCCGGAAAGATGGCAGAGTGGTCGATTGCGGCGGTCTTGAAAACCGTTGACCTGAAAGGGTCCGGGGGTTCGAATCCCTCTCTTTCCGCAAAGAATATGTATCAGCCCGGTTTAACCGGGCTTTTTTTATGCGCTTTTTAAAATCGAAAAGTTGTAAGTGCCCATTTTAGTAATTCTGCTCAGGCGTTTAAATAAGAAAGGGCGGTAATTACCGCCCTTTAAATTTTTATGAAGTATTTGATTTACCAGCTCCCACTGGCGCCACCGCCACCAAAGCCGCCACCGCCAAAGCCGCCAAAGCCTCCGCCTCCGCCTCCGCCTCCACCTGAAAATCCGCCCCAATCACCTCCTGAGTTGCGGCCACCGCTGTTCATCATTGACAAAAGCAGCCAGAAGGGCAGGTTTGAAGATCCAAAATTACGGCGGTTGCTACCTGAGTTGTTTCTGAATATAAACATCAGTATAAGTACAATTATAACAAACGGAATAAGGAAATTAGCCAAACCACCGTCTTTTTCTTTGTAGTCCGCTGCTTTAAATCTTCCCGTTACCAAATCCATTATCATATCGGTACCGATATTTATGCCACCGGAATAATCGTTTTGCCTGAAATAAGGGATCATTTCATTATCAACAATCCTGCGTGCAACCGCGTCGGGTATAAGTGCTTCAATTCCATAACCTGTTGAAATGGCCGCCTGCCCGCGTTCATTGCCAATTTTAGGCTTTATCAATACCACTACACCGTTGTCGTATTCTTTTTGTCCAACTTTCCATTCCTGCCCGATGCGCTGTGCTAGGTCGTCAATATCATAACCATAGAGCGATTTTAAAGTTACTACTGCAATTTGGGTAGAGGTAGAATCGTTGAATGCAACCAGTTTTTGTTCAAGGCGTGCAACCTCTTCAGCATTTAAAATACCGGCCATGTCGTTTACCAGTCGGGGAGGAACCGGTTTTGGAGGAATAGCAGCTTGAGAAAATACGCTTACAACAAGCAGAATAAGGCTTACAAAAGAATAACGTAAAAGTTTCATTTTAAGTGTATTAGGAGTTTTCGAACGAAATATCATCCGGCAGTTCATTCACATCATTCTTTTGATGAGGAAAGTGTTTTTTAAGCTGTAAACCTGCCTGCTGAATGCCGGCAATAAGCCCTTCGGTAAAGCGCCCTTCCCTGAAATGGTTAATCATATTCAACTTTGTACTTTCCCAAAAATCCTCTGGCACAACGGCATTAATCCCGCTATCGCCAATAATGGCAAATGTGTGGTTTTGAATTGAAAGATAAATCAGAACTCCATTTCTAAGTTCAGTTTTATGCATTCCAAGTTTTTTAAATACAGCAGCGGCGCAATCAAGTGTTTCGCCCTTGCATTTTTTTTCAATATGCACCCTAATTTCACCAGAGGTATCCAGTTCAGCATCGCGGATAGCCTGTAGGATATCGTCTTGTTGTAACTGGGTAAAAAACTGCTTTGCCGGTATTGTCATGAATTTCGATTTTTAATAAAGATGTGATGCGGAACCTTTACGATTCCTGCATCACTGTTGGACAAGCTTTTATTCGAATGAAACATCAGGGGCTTTTTCGGCACCGGTTTCGGCTTTAAAGTAGGCTTTCTTTTCGAAACCGAACATTCCGGCGAAGATATTTGTAGGGAAACGGCGCAGCTGTGTATTGTAGGATTGTGCCGCTTCGTTGAAATTACGTCGCTCAACGGTAATACGGTTCTCAGTGCCTTCGAGCTGAGATTGCAAATCGAGAAAGTTCTGATTGGCCTTGAGGTCAGGATAGCGCTCTACCACTACCATCAGTCTTGAGAGTGCTGAACCCAAACCGTCCTGCGCCTGCTGAAATTGCTGCATACTGGCTTCGTTCAGATTTGTTGGATCAATGGTTACACTGGTAGCTTTTGAACGTGCTTCAATTACCTGAGTTAAGGTCTTCTGCTCAAAATCGGCGTATCCCATAACGTGCTTACCAGATTAGGAATCAGATCGGCACGGCGCTGGTACACGTTTTCAACCTGCGACCAGGCGGCAGTAACGCCTTCTTCTTTGGTTACCAAACTATTGTATTTGCTGCTTCCCCATAAAACCATCAGCAGGATAAATCCGCCAACAGCAAGGAGTGTAATGAGGGTTTTGTTCATATCAGGGTGTTTTTGGTTTGTGTAAATGTATTTAATTTATTTGGGTTGCAAAGGCTGTATCTTTTCATCTGATACAGGCTGCCACTATTGAATGATGCTGATGATTCGTTTGATAAAGCCTGTAAGCTCTTCACCCTTCAGCAAATTTTGCGATAACCGGGCCAGATCAACCAACTGCCTTGCAAGTGCATTTTGGGCTTCACTTTCTTTTTCTTCATTAATCCGGCTGATTAAGGGGTGGTTTGTATTGATAACGAGGTTGTATGAATCAGGCAGGCTCCCCATGTATGAAGCACCACCCAGCATCGACATGTCTTTCATACGTCGCATAAACTCAGGGCGTGTTATCTGAACAGGCATATCAGTTTCGCTAAGACTTTCAAAATGTACGGCATATGTTTCCTTATTCACAACCCCTTCGAATACCGGCTTTAGTTTCTCTTTATCGGCATCAGTCAATTTCGATGGCATTGGTTCTTCTTTGCTGATAAGCTTTTCAACTACATCGGCATCAACCCTTACAAACGAGGTATTTTCAAACTTTTGTTCCAGCGTGTTTACAAAATGGTTGTCAATCGGGCCGTCCATTACCAATACACTGTATCCCCGGGCGGTAGCAGCTTCAATAAAACCATGCTGCTCAACTTTATCTGAGGTGTAGAGGTAGATCAGCTTTTTGTCCTTGTCAGTTTGATTGGCGGTAATATGCTGCTTGTATTCTTCAAAAGTGAAATATTTGCCGGTGGTGTCCTTCAAAAGACAAAATTTTTCTGCTCTTTCGAAAAATTTGGGTTCTGAAATAATCCCGTATTCAATAAAAATACGGATGTCGTCCCATTTCTTTTCAAATTCCTCACGGTTATTTTTGAAGATGTCCTCCAGTTTATCGGCCACTTTTTTCATAATGTGGTTCGATATTTTCTTCACATTGGCGTCACTTTGCAGGTAGCTGCGCGAAACATTAAGCGGAATATCGGGTGAATCAAGCACACCATGCAAGAGTGTAAGAAAATCGGGTACGATTCCTTCAACCGAGTCGGTTACAAAAACCTGATTTGAGTACAGCTGTATTTTTTCTTTCTGCACTTCAAAGTTTTTCTTCACTTTCGGAAAATAGAGAATGCCGGTAAGATTGAACGGGTAGTCAACATTAAGATGAATGTTGAACAACGGATTCTCGAAAAGTGAAGGATATAATTCGCGGTAAAAGCCTGAATAATCCTCATCGGTTAGTTCAGCCGGTTTGCGTTTCCAGGCTGGGTTTGTGTTGTTGATGATTCGTGGCTTTTCAGTTTCGTTGTATTTATCGTTTCCATTCTCATCTTTTTCGCCTTCAACCTTTTCCCAGTTTTTTTCGTTGCCAAATCGGATGGGTACCGGCAGAAATTTGCAATATTTTTTAAGCAATTCAAGGATACGGTATTCTTCTAGAAATTCTGTGCTGTCGTCGGCAATATGAAGTACTATTTCGGTACCTCTACCGGTTTTTTCGGTTTCGGTGAGTGAATACTCGGGACTTCCATCGCATTCCCATTTTACGGCCTTTGATCCCGGACCTTTTTTGTAAGTTTTTGTAATGATTTCAACTTTTTTTGAAACCATAAACGATGAATAAAATCCAAGTCCGAAATGACCGATAAGCTGGGCTGCATCGGCTTCGCTTTTGCCCTTATATTTTTTTACAAACTCCTCGGCTCCCGAAAAGGCTATCTGATTGATGTATTTATCCACCTCTTCTGCTGTCATTCCAATACCATTGTCCTTTACGGTAAGCGTTCCGTTTTCCTTATCCAGCAAAACTTCAATGGTCAGGTCGCCCAAATCTTCCTTGATGTTGCCCATCGATGAAAGTGCCTTGAGCTTTTGTGTGGCATCCACAGCATTGGATATCAGCTCCCTGAGAAAAATTTCGTGATCGGAGTATAAGAATTTCTTAATAATCGGAAAGATGTTTTCCGTTTGAACATTGATTTTACCTGTTTGCATATCGACAAATTTTTGAATTTTCTGAAGATCAATAGTAGCAAAGCATATGCCATCGGCCTTTTTCTGTCATTTTGTCGCATAGTGCCACATCAATATTACGAAACGTCAGTAAGCCCGGCCTGCCCAACTACCATCCAGGTAAACAGGTTAAAATTATGATACAGGAGGAAAATGACCTTAGTGGCCGGGAATTTCGATGATAAAGGTAGTGCCGCTGGTGGGTGAGCTGGTGAAAGAAATTTTTCCTTTAATAAATTTCTCTGTCAGAATTTTCATACTGTAAGTTCCCAAACCACGATCGGATCCTTTGGTCGAGAATGAGCGGTTAAAGATCTGATGCTGAATTTCGTCGCTCATGAATGATGGGTTCTGAACCCAGATCATAGCCCCTTTTTCATTCAGACTCATGATCCCGATGGTTACTCTCCCCTGATATTGTTCAGCTTCGATAGCATTCTTAACCATATTTGTTACAACGCGGCGCAGCAATACTTTGTCGGAAATAAAACTAAAATGTTCGCTCCGCGTATCAAAAGCAACAGTAATTTTACCATTGTTGATAGACTCAAATTCTGATTTGAGCTCTTTATAAAAGTGGAATGAGTTGATGGTTACCGGCTCGCCAAGATACTCAATTTGGTTGCTACCTGATAATAGTCGCTGTGTATTGATTTCGTCAATCAGTTCTCCGGTTGATCTTAGCAACATACCAAGATATTCGCCCGTTTTTTCAGGATCTTCGTTTTCAGACAGCAACTCAGCCATGCTATTGATGTTGTGAGCTGAATTTGAAATGTCGTGGTAAAATATCCTTTCCAGCAGCGCTTTTTTCTTATCGTTGGTTATATCCTGCATGCTGTAGAGCAGGAATTGTTTTCGGGCTATTTCGATCACAGATGTAGTGATTTTCAAATGAAGCATCAGTCCATTTTGTTGGTTGATGGTGCACTCTTCTTCACTTTTACCTTCGATCAATCCTGTTATTATCGCTTTTTGATTTCCGCAAAACCTGCACGAAGCCGAGCTTCCGCATCCCTCATCTCCGTCGGTGGCATAGCGGCAACCGATTAGTTCACCTGGTTTTTTCCCCAGTGTTTCAATAATCTCCTGGTATCCTGAGGTGTTTAAAAATGCAGTATTGCCAAAAATAAATTGCCTGTCAAGTGTGAGGATTGCTGTTGGAACCGGAAGGCTGATTAATGCTGATATGAGTACAGGATTATCTTGTAAAAGATTTGAATCCATTGACAAAGCTTGTTGATCAATGATATCAGCCTGCGAAGTGTAGATTTTGGATAGATCCATTCGTTCATTTATCATGAATGCTGCAAAATTAATCCATTTTTTGCGAATGGTCACAGCGAAAGGTTATTTAGAATAATTTATGTTAAATTGATTTGTTAAGAATTTGCTTTACAATTACATGTATATTGATTAGATATGCTATTTTTATTTGTATATGATGACTAATTTCTGATTTTGATTTGGTCAATATCTATCCAGTTGAGTTTTACACAAGCCCATAGTCCCACCAGGATGGCTTCGGCAGCATCGTCGGTTGGCTGATTGTAAGCACTCGCTCCAGATTTTCTGATAACTTTTAAAGCGAGCTGAATGGCTGTTTGTTTTGCGATAACAGCATTACGCTGCTCACGAGGATACAGCATATCGCGGCGCCAAACCCCGGCATAAGTCTGAATGGTTTCGATTCCCAGTTTTTTGCTTCTTTCAGCCATGCTTCAGTTATCGGGCCACCACCTTCAACAACGATAAACTTAAGACTTTGCAAAGAATGAAGCAAATGATAGACAGCTATCCGGAGTGAAGCCAGAGAACCCATGTTGTGCGACCTGTACCACATTAGCTGATCAGGATATCTGAAAAGTGCGATTCCGGTCCTGATTCCGGCATCTACCGACAATAGTAAGGGCGCATCTTTTGTTACCAGCATTTTCATGTTTTCTGGAGTTATCAAATGTATTAAAAGTATCACTACTGAACGACTAAAATAAAATAAGGGGTTACTCCCCGAAAGTTTCACCCCATGTTGTAAGTTTGTTTTTGCGAAATAAACAACAACATGAGCAAAAATACGGAAATAACTTTTGTCG